>Ga0187879_10000958_pt1 | contig 19592 bp, 25 predicted proteins | sample June2016WEW_19_1_FD_132423 | JGI IMG/M metagenome (GOLD analysis project Ga0187879, IMG submission 132423) | Peatland microbial communities from SPRUCE experiment site at the Marcell Experimental Forest, Minnesota, USA - June2016WEW_19_10 | ecosystem: Environmental > Terrestrial > Soil >... | reverse complement strand
GCCGACGCGGCGAGCGAGAAGAGCAGGTCGCGCCGGGAGGGCACATGGAAGGAATGCACGACCAGGACGGAGATGAGAAGGAGGCTCAGAGGGCTGTCGATGGCCGTGATGACGACGGCGGACGTCAGGGAGTGGAAGAACCATACGAAGGCTGCGATGCCACCCGCGGCCACCACGACTTTGATCCACCCGGGCGGCCGCGTGCGCGTCAGATGGGAGAAGAACATGCCGCCCGAGACCAGCACCATGGCCACGACGGCGGTCGGGTGTGACACCTCGTCCACGGACGCGCACGAAGCGATTGACACCAGGACGGTGCCCAGGCAGGCGACCCGGAACCGGATGGAGTTCTCCGGCGGCCCCGGCATGTTGGCCCGGCGGATCGCGTCGAGCGCCCTCATGTCGCTCCGGCACCACCGCCGCGGGCCACCGCACGAGCCAGGCGACGTGCTGCGCCGCGGCGATCGGTGACGGGCGCCAACACGGGACCCGACGGCTCCAGGGTGCCGAGGAGGACCGGGGCACCTCCCTCCACCAGTTGCACCACCGTGCCGAGGGCGCCTTCGGCGACCCGCTCGGCCTCTTCGGGATCACCGGGCAGGTCGACGGTGATGGTGACCGGTCCCGCCGAGGGATGCTCCAGTTCCCTGACCATCAGCTTGCCGGCGTGGGCGGTCGCCCTCCAATGCACCAGGTGCCGGCTGTCGCCGGAGACGTAGGGGCGCGCCCCCCTGGGTAGGCCCGCATCGGTCCGTGGATGGACCCTGACCTCGCCGACGTCCTCATGGGGGCTCGTGGACGGTGGCTGCGGCCGTCCGCAGCGGGGAGACACATGGAGCACGGACGGGAGGGTCAGCTGCACCCGTCGGGTCCACCACTGCAACGCGAACGGCGCTGCCGAGGCGATGTCCAGGGTCACCGTGTCGCGTACCCCGCGCCGGAGCGGCACCACGGTCACCAGGTCGTCGACCGAACCCTTCCGCCCGACCGGCCCGACGAAGACCTCGGCACCGGGTGGTTCCACGGGACGGATGCGCAGGCGGCTGCCGGCTCCGACCCGGATGTCCACCGGATTGCCGGCGACGCCGTCGGCGGGAGCGCTGCGGACCCGGACCTTCACGCGCGTGACGACCGCCCACGGGCCGAAGATCCCGATGAACAGCGCGCCGAAGACGAGGTCGCCGAGGAACTGCACCCACCCCGAGCCTCCGTTGTGCGCGACCAGCCACCAGATCGCGATGATCATGAACGCGACGGCAATCGGCGCCACGGGGCGGGCTGGCCGTGCCCAGCGGCTCACGGTCTGGGTGATGGCGTCGTTTCGAGGATTCCCCGGACCACCGCGGCCGACTGTCCGATGCTGTCGTCGCCGTCGACCGTGAGGAGGCGGTGCGCCAGGCAAGCCACGGCGACGGCCTTCACGTCGTCCGGCACCACGAAGCTCCTCGACGAGAGGACCGCGTGGGCCTGGGCGGACCGGATCAGCCAGATGGTGGCACGCGGACTCGCTCCGAGATGCACCCCGGGCGCCGTCCGGGTCGCCCGGCAGATCTCCACCGCGTACTCGGCGACCGATTGATGCACCGGCACCGACTCGGTGGCCTGCTGGGCGCCCAGCCAACTCTCGGGCATGCAGACCGGCAGCAGGTCGGCCAGGGCATACTTGCCTCCGGCGTGCAGCGCCAGCTGAGCCTCGTGCGCGGCGTCGGGATACCCGATCGGCGTGGCGATGGCGAAACGGTCGAGCTGGCTCTCGACCAGTGGGAACGTCCCTCGCTGCGAACGCGGGTTCTGCGTCGCGATCACCATGTGGGGCTGCGGGAGCGGCCAGGACTCGCCGTCGACGCTGACCTGACGCTCCTCCATCGTCTCGAGGAGCGCTGACTGCGTGCGGGGCGGGGTGCGGTTCAACTCGTCCACGAGGACGACGTGGGCGAAGACCGGTCCCGGCCGGAAGTCCCATTGGGCGGTGTCGGGCGTGAAGACGGAGACGCCGGTGATGTCGGACGGGAGAAGGTCGGGGTGCCCCTGGACTCGCGACAACTCGGCCCCGAGCGACATCGCAAGGGCCCGGGCCAGCACGGTCTTGCCGACGCCGGGCACGTCCTCAATGAGCAGGTGGCCTCCGGAGAGGGCGGCGGTGGCCGCAGCGAGCAGGGCGTCCTCGCTGCCGAGCATGACCAGCTCGAGGTTGCACACCAGAGCCTGGCCCAGGGCGATCGCGGCATCGATGTCACGGACACGTGCGTCGACAGCGCTCACCCCGTCGCCGCCGTCACCTGGGCCATGGGACCCCACACTACGGGTGCAGGGATCCCGCCTGGGGTCGTCGGCCCGGTGATCCACCTGGCAGCGAGCGACGTCGGCCGGGGAGGATGGGTCATCAGCGAGCCCACCACCCCCAGATTTGTCGATCCGTTGTTCTCCCTGCCCCCGCCGCCACGGGGCCCGGGCTACGTGCTGACGCCGCTCGGGGTGGAGCACAACGAGGCCGACCTCCGCGCCTGGAGCTCGAGTGTCGACCACGTCCACGCCACCCCCGGCTTCGAGGGCCACTCCTGGCCGGACGATCCCATGACGCTCGAGCGCAACCGCGACGACCTGCGTCGTCACGCCGAGGACTTCGCCCAGCGGCGTGGCTTCACCTACTCGGTCCTGTCCGACCCCGGGGCGGACGTCGTCGGGTGTGTCTACATCTACCCGTCCGCCCTCGAGGGGGTCGACGCCGCCGTGCGGTCCTGGGTGCGGGCGAGCCGGGCCGAGCTCGACGAGCCGCTCTACCGGACGGTCAGCGAGTGGCTGGCGACGGAGTGGCCCTTCCGCCGGTTCGACTACGCACCCCGCTGAACCGGGCGCCAGGCGCGGGGTGGTGCCACGAGGGCCGGTCGTTCTCCGAACTATAAACGGAGTCGTAGATAGTTCTCAGAGACATCGCCCCGACAGACCCTCACCGCGCACGGGCCCGACCGGCGGAGCGCGGTGGTGGCTCGCCCCTGCTCCCTAGGGCTGGCGGCCCAGAAAGGCCGCCAGCCGGTCGGCCGGGCACGCACCCGCCGGGGCCTCCACCTTGGGGCCGAACGGCGCCTGGCCTTCGGCCCCCCGGAGTTCGTCCGGCAGGAAGCCCTCGGCGATCGCCAGCAGCTGCGTGGCGAGACCGGGGTCGAGGTCGGTCGACTGCCCGGTGGCCTTGGCCAGGTCCCAGCCGTGGGTGTAGGTGTCGACGGATGCGATGTTGATGAAGACGCCGCCGGGCAGTTCCGCGAAGGGGAGCTTCATCATCTTGTCCATGGCACCGTCGGCCTCGAAGGCCTTGACGGCGCGCGCCGCACCCTTGTTGAACTCGGTGACGAAGTCGCCCTCGCAGAAGTCCGGTGCGTCATCCCCGGTCGGAGCCTCGCCCGTCTCCGCCGTCACCGCGAAGTACGTGGTGCCGCCCACGATGTGGTTCACCAGCTCGCGTACCTTCCACGACGCGCACGGGGTCGACCCGTCGAGCTTCTGGGCGTCTACGGCGGAGAGCACCCCGGCGGTCGATGCGAACGCCTGTGCCAACATGTCTGCAGCCACGGTCCCAGTCCTCTCGTCTCGTCGGCCCCTCGTCGCGGTGCCGGGCACCGTGCCGACTCGTCGGGACGAACCTAGCCCGATCAGGGCAGCGCTGCCGTGGCCTCCCCGACCAGCTTGTCCTCGCCCTCGGCGTTGGACAGCGTCACCGCCAGGTCGACCAGCTTGTGGCCGTCCTCCTCGCGCTTGGCGGTGACGACGATCTTGGAGGAGAGCACCTCGTCGGGCCACGTCTGGCGGGCGAAGCGGACCTGGTACCGCGTCACGTTCCCCACGCCCACGTAGTCGGTCAGCGCCGAGCCGAGCAGGCCCATGGAGAACATGCCGTGCCCGAAGACGCTGGGTTGCCCGGCGGCCTTCGCCGCCACCTCGTCGTGGTGCATCGGGTTGAAGTCCCCCGACGCCCCCGCGTACTTCACCAGGTCCGTCCGCGTCAGCGTGTGCGTGACCACCGGCGCCTCGTCCCCGACCTTCACGTCGTCGAAGGACAGCTTCTTCTCACCCATTGTGTCGACCTCCCGTCAATTGCTTGTCCACAGTCCACAGCCCGCGGCCCGCGGCACTACGCGCGGTGAATCAGGTTGAACCGCGCCGTCACCACCGGCTCGCCGGTCGTGTCGTCGGACCAGTTGGTCTCCGAGACGATGAAGGTCATCGTCCTGCCCTTGGACTCCTTCTGGTAGGCGTCGGTGATGTTGCCCTCGCTCACCAGCACGTCGCCCACCTGCACCGGGCGGTGGTAGATGAACTCCTGCTCGCCGTGCAGGATCAGCCCGCCCTTGGCCATCAACGGACCGAGGGCCGCCATCAGGGGGCTGCCGGTCGGCGCATCGGCCGGCTGAAGCTCCTCGAACTTGCCCGAGAACTCCATGGCGAAGGGCCACGTCAGCGGCGCCGGGATGGCCCCGAAGCCGGCCGCCTTGGCCGCTTCGGGGTTGTGGTAGATCGGGCTCGTGCTGAGCACGGCGTCGGCGAAGTGCTGCACCGGCCCCCGCTCCACGACGACCTTGGCCTTGCCGGTCGGCTTCCCGATGATCCCCTTGAGCACGTCTTCTTGCGATGCGGCGCCGTTTGCCACCGTCTGCCTCCTGTCCCCCTCCGCCGTCGTACCGGACCACGTAAGCCATGGCGGGCACCGGCCCCCGGCCGATGCAGCGCCAAAGGTAGCGGGGTCGCACGGGCGGCGCCCAATCCGTCCGGCCACCGGCGCCCCCGGCCCCTGCTCGATACCATCGGCCGCCGTGGCCCGCTCCAACCCCGACTTCTTCGAGGTGGTGCACACCCAGCGGGCGGCGCGGTCGTTCCTCCCCGACGACGTGGACGACGAGACCGTCGCCCGCATCCTCACGGCCGCCACCCACGCGCCGAGCGCGGAGAACAGCCAGCCCTTCGTGTTCATCGTCGTGCGTGACCCTGAGCTGCGCGCCACGATCGGCGAGCTGACGGCGCGCATCTGGCAGGACGGCGCCCGGGCGCTGGAGGAGCAGCGCCTCTCCCCCGCCTTCCTGCGTGACGTCGACCACGGGGCGATGGGCGGCATCGCCGCCGCGCCCGTGCTGGTCGTCGTGTGCGGCGACACCCGCCTGACCTACCCCCAGTCGATGGACGCCTCGGTCTTCCCCGCCGTGCAGAACCTGCTGCTGACCGCCCACGCGCTCGGGCTCGGCTCGACGCTCACCACCATGCCCGTCCTCGCCGGCGAGGAGCTCTCCGGCCCGCTCAGCCTGCCGCCCGAGGTGATGCCGGTCGCCGTCGTCCCGCTCGGCCACCTCCCCGCGCCGCTCGGCCCGCCCCGGCGGCAGCCGCTCTCGGAGAAAGCCCACCTCGACCGTTATGGCACGCCCTTCCCCCCTGGCGCCATACCGCCCCCACCGGTGAAGCGCTCGAGGAACCCGCAGTAGCGGTCCAAGATCACCGGCCACGTGTAATTCGCCTCCACGTACATGCGGCCGTTGCGGCGCATCGTCTCGTGCACCGTGTCGTCCTTCGTCAGGATACCGACGACGGCCTCGAACTCTGCGAAGTCGCCGAACCACAGCCCGGCGCCCGACTGCTCGCAGTGCTCCCGGGTGGGCCCACAGCGCGCGTTGACCAGCACGGGCACCCCGGCGGTCAGCGCCTCGATCACCGTGAGCGAGAAGGACTCGTGGGGGGAAGGTGCCACCAGCGCCCGCGCGCCGCGCAGCAGACCCCACTTGTCCCCGTCGTCGATCATGCCGGTCACCACGATGTCGTCGGCCGGATCGGGTGGGTCGACCACCTGGCCCACGAGCACCAGGCGGAGCGGGCCGGGATGGCGCCGCTTGTAGGCCCGGAAGGAGCGCCACAGCATGCCGGTCCCCTTCTGGTCGTCGACCCGTCCGATGCACACGAGGTAGGGCGCCTCGCCGAGCCCGTATGCGACGCGCACCGCCCCCTCGTCACCGCCGCCCTCGGGCGGCTCCTCGACGCCGAGCCCGATGAGCACCTGGGGGGTGGTGGCCACCCCGAAGCGCTCGTTCACCAGCGTGCGCTCGCTCCGGCTGTGGAACGCGAAACCCCGGCAGAGGGCGAAGAGCTCGTCGTAGAGCGGCAGGTGCAGCGCGGGCTCCTCGTGCGCGGCGGGGTGCAGAATGGCGCGCTCGGCCACCAGGGGCAGGCCGCGGACGGTCGGGTAGTACAGGTAGGGGTAGAAGGCGACGACGTCGGCGACGACGTCGGCCACCGCGTCGAGCAACGCCGGCGACCGCGGCCCCTGCAGGTCTACCCAGCGCTCCATGTCCTCCCGGCTGGCGTGTGCGGGGTCCTCCCGCATCCCGGCCCACAGCGGGTGGAAGCTCTCGTCGCGCCCGGCCTCGGAGCGGATGCGGCACACCGTCACCCCGTTGATCTCCTCGGTCCCCTCGGGGAGCTCGTCGCGCCACGTGATGGCGTCGAGGGCGCACGTGGTCAGCACCTCGACGTCGTGGCCACGGTCGGCCGCGAGATGCTCGGCCAGCATGCGCGCCCCGGTCTCGGCGCCGCCACGGATCTCGGTGCCGTAGCGCGGCACCACGAAGGCCACCTTCACCGGTGCCCCACGTGCGCAGGCGGGCGGGCGGGCGGCACGCAGCGAACATACCGGCCCGGACCGGTAGCGCCACGCGGCGCCACGCGGCGCCACCTGACGCGGCTGTCAGGCGCGGCGATATGGTGAGCCGGTGCAGGAGCACCACTACTTCGTCGACATCGACGCCACGGTGGACGAGCTGTGGCAGCTCTTCTGGGCCCGGATCCCCCATACCGAGACGGGGGACGTCACCATCGACATCCTCTACCCCGGCAACGACGTCGGCGACGGACTCATCCGGCACTGCACGTTCCGGGTGCCGCGCTACCTGCTCACGGGCGGCCAGGGCCAGTCGTGGGAGTGGCTGACCGAGGTCACGCCGAAGGTGTCGTGGAAGTACACCGCGGTCGGTCGCCCGCTGCTCTCCGAGGCCGAGGGGCGGACGAGGTTGGAGGACCTCGGCGACGGCCGGACCCGCGTGCACTTCTCCGAGACGTACCGCGCGTTCAACCCGCTGCTGCGCGCCCTGCTCGAGAAGCGGGTGCACGCCTTCATCTCGAAGGACAACGACCGGCTGATCAAGGAGTCGCTGACGACAGGTGTGCGGTACCTGCGCGCCGCGAAGGCCAAGGCCGCTGCCAAGGCCGGCGGCGGTCCACAGCCCGACGCCTCGGCGCAGTGACCGTCGTCGACCTCTGGGTCAACGCCCTGACCGGCGGGGCGGCCGAGGCCTTCATGGGGCAGCCGGGCAACGAGGGCATCCCCGAGCTGCTGGGCGGGGATCTCTCGGCCGCGTCCACCTTGCGGCAGCTCCTGGCCAGCATGGACGCCTGCGGGGTCGACGTCGGTGTCGTCGCGGCCGGCCTCACGGCGGGTGAGACCGACGCCCTGCTCGACGAGGTGGCCGCGCACCCCGACCGACTGCGCATGGCGCTCGTCGCCGACCGGCCCGATCGCCCCGTGCGGCAGTGCACGCGCCTGCGGGCCCTCGCCGCGCACCCGGCGGTGGCACTCGTGCGGGTCACGCCGCTCGTGCACCAGTACCCGCTCAACGACAAGCTCTACTACCCCGTCTACGCCACCTGCGCCGAGCTCGGCCTGCCCGTCTCCATCAACGTCGGGATCCCCGGGCCGCGGGTGCGCTCCGCCTGCCAGCATCCCGAGCTGCTCGAGGACGTCCTCATCGACTTCAAGGGGCTCACCGTCATCGGCGCCCACATGGGCCACCCCTACGAGGCCCTGCTGATGCAGTACGTGCTCAAGTGGTCGGACCTCTACCTGTCCAACTCGGCCTACCTCGCCAAGTACATGGACCCGGCGCTCGTCTCGTTCATGGACTCCTCGCGTGGCATGGGCCGCGTCCTCTACGCGTCCGACCATCCCTTCCTGCCCATGGAGCGGGCGGTGGCCGCCGCCCGGGATCTGCCCCTCTCCGACGCGGCGGCCCAGGCCTTCCTGGGCGGCACGGCCGCCCGCCTCCTCGGCCTCGGCTGACCACGCCGCCGGCGCGGCGCGGCGGTCGGAGCCGGGGACGGGCCGCTACCGTGCAGGCATGGACCTCGGCCGGATCGGCGTGTGGTGGAGCGGGTCCTGGCGGGTGGCGGACGACCCCACGCTCGACGTTGCCGGGGAGCTCGAGTCGATCGGCTACGGGGCGCTGTGGTCGTCGGGGCGCTTCGACCCCGGGCTCTCCCCACACTTCGAGCGCCTGCTGGGGTCGACGACGCACGTGACGGTGGCCAGTGGCATCGTCAGCGTCTGGGCGGGTGCGCCCGAGGACGTCGGGCCAGCGGTCGCCGCGCTCGAGGAGCGGTTCCCGGGGCGGTTCCTGCTCGGCATCGGGGCCAGCCACGCCCCGGCCGTGGAGAACTACGAGCACCCCTACGCGCACGTGGTCGCCTACCTCGACGCGCTGGACGCCCTGGACGTGCCCGTGCCGCCCGAACGGCGCGTGCTCGCCGCCCTCGGCCCCCGCATGCTCGAGCTCGCCGCCGCGCGCTCCGCGGGGGCGCACCCGTACTTCGTCCCCGTCGAGCACACGGTCCGGGCCCGCGCCATCCTCGGCCCGGGACCGCTCCTCGCTCCCGAGGTGGCGGTCGTCCTCGAGACTGACGTGGCGAGAGCACGGGAGCTCGCGCGCGCTTATGCCGCCACCTACCTCAGCCTGCCCAACTACACGAACAACCTGCGCGCCTTCGGCTACGGAGACGACGACATCGGTGGTGGCGGGAGCGACCGTCTGATCGACGCCGTCATCCCCTGGGGCGACGCCGCGACCATCGGAGCCCGCATCCGCGAGCACCACGACGCGGGAGCGGACCACGTCTGCATCCAGGTCGTCGCCGACCGACAGGGTTTCCCGCTGGCCCAGTACCGGGAGATCGCGCCCGCGCTGCTCGGCCGGTAGGGCTTGCCGCGTGTGCGGGAGCACCCGGCGTGAACCGCTACGCCGCCCCCCGGTGCTCCGCCAGCAGCCGCGCCAGCGCCCGGAATGCGCGGCCGCGGTGCGAGACGGCGTCCTTCTCGGCCGGCGTCATCTCGGCGAACGTCCGCCCGTCCCCGTCGGCGGGCTCGAACACGGGGTCGTATCCGAAGCCGTGCTGGCCCCGCGCCCCGGTGGCGATGGTCCCCTCCATCACGCCCTCGGCCCACACCTCGGAGCCGTCAGGGAAGGCCGCCAGCGCTACCGTCTTGAAGCGGGCACGCCGCTCGCCCCCACCGTCGCCCAGTGCGGCGAGCTCGCGCAGCAGCTTGGCCACGTTGTCGGCATAGGTCGCGTCGTCGCCGGCGTAGCGGGCGCTGTACACCCCCGGCGCGCCATCCAGAGCGTCCACCTCGAGCCCGGTGTCGTCCGCCACCGCCGCCTGGCCCGTCGCGTCCACCAACGCGCGCGCCTTCAGCCGCGCGTTGTCGAGCAGCGTCTCGCCGTCCTCGACGACGTCGGGCACGTGGTCTGGCCGGGGCACCAGCTCGACCTCCATGGCCGACGACAGCACGGAGGCGATCTCGGCGGCCTTGTGCGGGTTCGCCGACGCCAGCACCAGCTGCAGCGGACCCTCCCCGTTCACCTCCGGGGCGGCGGCTCGGCCAGCATGGCCGCCTGCATGCCCGTCAGCTCCTTGATGCCCGCCTCGGCCAGCCCGAGCAGGGCGTCAAGCTCGCTCCTGCTGAACGCCATCCCCTCCGCCGTACCCTGGACCTCGACGAAGCGCCCGGCCCCGGTCATGACGACGTTCATGTCCACCTCCGCCCGCGAGTCCTCCACGTAGGGCAGGTCGAGCATCGGCACCCCGTCGACGATGCCGACCGAAACGGCGGCCACCGAGTCGATCAGCGGGTGCGTGCTGATCGTCCCGGCCTGCACCAGGCGTGTGCAGGCATCGTGCAGCGCGACATAGGCGCCGCAGATGGAGGCCGTGCGGGTGCCGCCGTCGGCCTGTAGCGCGTCGCAGTCCACCGTGATCTGCACCTCGCCGAGTACAACCAGATCGCACACCGCGCGCAGCGAGCGCGCGATGAGCCGCTGGATCTCCTGCGTCCGCCCGGACTGCTTGCCCTTGGCCGCCTCCCGGGAAGCCCGCTCGGGCGTCGACCCCGGCAGCATGGAGTACTCGGCGGTCACCCAGCCCTTGCCCGTCCCCCGCATCCAGGGCGGGACGCGCTCCTCCACTGACGCCGTGCACAGCACCTTGGTCTGCCCGAACGTCACCAGCACCGATCCCGGTGCCATGACCGTGTAGTCGCGCTCGAAGGTGACCGGCCGCAACTGGTCGATGGCTCGCCCGTCCGGGCGCGCGGTACGGGAATCCCCGCTCACTTCGCTTCCTCCCACTGCACTCCTCTCGGATCCTCTGTGGCTTTGGGCCCGGCCTCGGCGGACACCGTAGAGCACGGTGGTTCCCCGACGGGCGGGGCCCCGGGCCCCTCAATTGCCGTGCGCGAAGGCCTCCGGGTACGAGTGGGTCGAGATCTCCAGCGCCGCATCGACGTCGCGGTAGGTCTTGAGCTCTATGACGTTGCCACTCGGGTCGGCGATCTTGGCCTTGGTCTGCTCGGTCGCCAGCCCCTCGTCGTCGGTCGAGACGGGGGCGACCCAGTCGACGCCGCCCTCGCTGAGCCGGGCGATCATGTCCTCGAAGTCCTCCCGCCCCAGCGTCACGCCGAAGTGCCTCGAACCGCCCGCAGTGACCGGTGGCACCTCGTCCGGGCGGTCCTGCAGGGTGATCTGCATCCCGTAGAACCACACGTCGGTAAAATCCTCACGCCTGCGCGCCGCCTGGCAGCCGAGCGTGTGCACGTAGAAGTCGCGCGCCTCGTCCATGTTCCGAACGGGGATGGACAGGTGGAGGATCGGCTGCATGGGCCAAGCCTACGACGACGCACCGTCAGGCTCTTCCGGCGGCAAACAGCACACACTTCGACATCGAGAGCGGGTCCGTGCGGCTGTTCGGTGCCCTGGCTGCGGCCCTGCACAGCGGCAGGGAGGCGCCGGTCGCGGGTGTGCTCGACGGTCCTCCCCGTTGGAGCATCCACACCCAGGCGCCGTCGTCGTAGACGGGGGCGGTGCCGAGGACCATGGTGAAGAACCCGGAGGCGTACACCGGGTCGCGGCTGGCGCCGGCGATCACGACCTCCCGCACCTGCCACGCCTGCAGGGCGCTCCGGACGGTCGCGATCTGTGCCGGGGTCCCCGTGGGCTGGGTCCCGCCGACCACGCTCAGGTCGGACAGGATCCGGCGGGCCGATCCCGGCGCACCCTGCCCGACCGGGCCTCCCACGGCGTTGGGGGTCTTGAGCGCGGCGCCCGCCAAGCTGAAGTGCATGTCGTCGACCGCCTGCCAGAGCATGGGTTGCGCGGAGCCCGACACGGCGAAGGGGACGGTGAGCAGCACCGTTCCGGACGGGAGCGACGGCGCCGCCTCGCGCAGGTAGGCAGGGACCCGTACCGGCACGACGGTGAACGGAAGGTCGAACGTGACGAACACCGGTACGAGCGCCACCACCGCCACCAGCGCCGTCGCGGCCGCGATGACCGCGTGCAGGTGTCGCGCCAGCCATGAGGCCGGCCGGCGGTGCACGACGTAGAGCGCATCGAGGCCCACGGCGAGGAGGAAGGCGACGAAGAGCGTGAGGAGCGGCGCGAACTGGTCCGGCAGGATCTCCTTGAGGAGCGGGAGCGTCGAGAGGTTGCGCCAGGGCAGCCACGGGTGCCCCAACCAGGACGGCGCGCTCAGGAGATAGCCGCCGAGCGCGAACCACAGGGTCACGGCCGTCAGGAAGAGGAGCAGCCACGTGAGGCCTCGCCGGCGCGCCACGACGACCGACGCCACCGTGACCAGCGCGATCCCGCCGCCGACATAGTCAGGGGGTGGTCCGGTGCGGCCGAGGTAGCCCCCGAAGCGGATGGACTCGGGGGCGAACGCCGCGTACTGCCCCGGCGCGAGGACCCCCGAGAACGGCACGCCCGAGATCGGCGCAAGCACGAAGAGCACCCCGGTCACCGCCTGGGGCCCGGCCAGGCCGAACCAGACGGGGTAGGCCAGCAGCGCGACGGTCACGGCCGTGGCGAGACCGAGCGCCGGCAGGGCGTGGCCCGAGCGCACCCGCACATGGCGCCAGCCGACCGCCATCACCGCGACCAGGCCCACGACGGCGAACAGGAGGCACATCACCATCACCTCGGGCGAGATCAGGAACTGGGCCACAAGCAGTGCGGCCAGCACCAGCCCGTCGCGGCGCACCGAGTGCTCCTGGCGGATGACGATCTCGTACAGCGTGGTGAACAGGAGCGGCGGGATCACCAGGAACGTCACCGACACGTGGCCGAAGGCCAGCGACGTCACGATCGCCGACGAGTAGCCGTACACGAGCCCGGCGGGGATGGCACCGGGCTTCCATGTGACGAGCGGGCGAATGGCGGCGAAGCAGCCCCACGCGCTGAGCGCGGGGGCAAGGGTGAGCGCCACGTTGGTCGCGGTGACGGGTCCGAAGAGCCACGTCACCGGCGCCAGCACGACGCCGACGAGCGTCCCCGACGTGTTCGACAGCAGGTTGGCGCCGTCCGGGACGTTCACCGCACCCGAGAAGAAGGGGCTATGGAGGTGGGCGATGGCCCAGGCGGGCCAGGCCATGAACCAGACCTCCTGCGCCGGGTCGCCGCACCCGCACGTCAGGGTGGAGGAGGGATGGCCCGACCACACGTGCCACCAGAGCGCCACGGCGGGGATGGTGAAGAGGGCGATGGCGGCGACGTGAAAGCCGAGTGCCCGCGCGGCACGGCGCGTGCGGCTGCCGCGCCCGGGCGGCGGCGGGTCGGCCTCGTCCGGACAGTCGTCGGCGTGCTCGGAGAAGCCCGGGTCGGGGTCCTCGCTGGAGGCGGGCATGTCGTCCCTGGGGTGTGTCGACACGTCCATCCCGCTCGTCACTGGCGCCGAGCGTACCGCCACGTCCTCCCCATGCCCGGGGCAAACGGGGACGCTCGTGCGGCGTTCCTATGATCGTCGCCGTGCCCGACGACCGCCGTTGCATCGTGGTCGGAGCGGGGCTCCTCGGGCTGAGTGCCGCGTGGGCGCTGGCGCGCCGGGGGTGGGACGTGGTCGTCCTGGAGGCCGCCGGCACCGTCGGCCACGAACGGTCGGGCTCCAAGGGCGACGCTCGCATCTTCCGGCTGGGCTACCCGGACCCTCTCTACGTCGGGATGGCGCTGCGGGCCCGGGACCTCTGGCACGACCTGGAGGGCGCCCGCGGGCGCCGGCTCCTGCACGCGACGGGCCAGGTCACGCTCGGCGACGAGGCCGCGCTCGACTCCATCGCCAGCGCGCTGACAGCGGCGGGCGTGCCGGCCGAGCGGCTCTCGGCGACCGAGGCGGCGGCACGGCTCGGGGGGATCGCGGCCCGTGGCCCCGTGCTGTTCGAGCCCGGATCAGGCGTGCTGGCGGCCGACGAGTGCCTGCGGGCCCTGTGCGACGCGGGAGGCTTCGACCTCCGGGTGGGCGTGGCGGTGACCGCGGTGCGGGAGGGACCCCACGGTGCCACGGTGACGACCGCGGACGGGCGGGACCACGGGGCCGACGTCGTCGTCGTCTGCGCCGGCCCACGGGCCCTGGAGCTGCTGGGCGCACACCCCGCCGCGGCGGCCGCTCCGTCGCTCCCCCAGGTGGCCTTCTTCCGCCCGACGAGCGGCGCGGGCCCGATGGTGCCGCTACCCGTCTTCATCGAGTGGGGGGACGACATGATCTACGGACTGCCCGTGCCCGGCGGCGGCGCGCACGGAGGCACCTACAAGGTGTCGCACCACATGCCGGGGACGGCCCTCGACGGGTTCGACCCCACCGACCCCGCGCCCTTCTCCGACGACCCCTCACTGCTGGCGGCACTGAGCGGCGCGGTCGCCCGCCTCCTCCCGTCCCTGGATCCCGAGCCCGTGGCGACCGAGCGCTGCGTGTACGACAACTCCGCGGACACCGACTTCGTCCTCGATCGGGTAGGCCATGTCGTCGTCGGCTGCGGCACCAGCGGGCACGGGTTCAAGTTCGGCCCGCTGCTCGGTGAGCTCCTGGCCGACCTGGCCGACGGCACCGCCCCGGCCGTCGACGTCGCCCGCTTCGGCCTGCACCGGGAGGTGGGCATGGGAACACCCTCCGGGTAGGTTGCTCCCATGCCCCGCTACGTCGCATTGCTCCGGAGCGTCAACGTCGCCGGTCACGGCCGCGTCGCCATGCAGGAGCTGCGAGCATCCTTCGAGGCCCTCGACTACACGGGGGTGACGACGTATATCCAGACGGGCAACGTCCTGTTCTCCACCGGCTCGAAGAGCGAGGCGGCCATCTCGGCGGCCATCGAGCAGCGGCTGGCCGAGGACTTCGGCGACTCGCCGGCGGTCATCCTGCGCACGGTGCCCGAGCTGCAGCACATCGCCACGGCCAGCCCGTACGCCAAGGCGGGCGCGAGCCCGTCCCGCCACCACGTGACGTTCCTGGCCACGCCTCCGGCGAAGGCGGCCCTCGCCGCCCTGGCGCTCCCCTCCAGCGGCCGTGACCAGCTTGTCGTCGACGGCAGGGAGGTCTACGTGCACACCCCCGACGGCTACGCGGAGACGAAGTTCACGGGCAGCTTCCTGGAGCGCCGGCTCGGGGTGGTGAGCACCACGCGGAACTGGAACACGGTGACCAAGCTCAGCGAGCTGGCGGAGCGGGCCACATGAGCCACGCCCAGGTCATCTGACACCGGGCGGGGGGCCCGGCGCACCTCACATTGCGTAGATGCTCCGGATCACCTCGGAGATCGTCGTTCGGCTGGGCCACCGCCACGTGCAACCCGTCGTCGTCGACCCGGATAGGGATGGCGAGGTTCTCACGGACGATCACCTCGGGGACGAGGGCCAGCGCCTCGGGATCCGGCGTGTCGCGACGGAGGTCGGTCACCGGCATGCCGAAGAAGTCGGCCAACGCGTCGACCAGGCCGCGCTCGTCGAGGGCGCCCATGTCGACGAGCACCTCACCAAGCCGCTTCCCCGAGCCTGCCTGCCGCTTCAGGGCCGTCGCGACCTGAGCATCGGTGACGAGGCCACGGGGCGACGAGCACCTCCCCGAGAAGCCCCCTGGGTCGCGCCGGCGGCGCACCATGGTCCCGAGCTGTCACCGAAGCCTCGTTCAAAGGTTCCGACCTGAGGGAGTCCACCGGACCTGTGGGTCCGCCGTCCGCCGCATCCTCGAGGACGAGGAGGTCTCCGTCGGGCACGGGAGTGCTGTTTCTCTGTCGTAGTTTCATGATGATCCGGCTGACGTCGAGGCGGCGGCACGTGTGCTCGTGCGCCATCACCGCTCACCGTGCATCAGTGGAATCTCCGCAACACTTGAGCAAACTGGGGCACGGCTCAGCGAGCTGACGGGGCGCTGAGCCGCCGGGACGCACCCATAGGATCGGGCCGTGGGTAGGGACGACACCTCGGAGGAGAACGGGCAGCCCGACGGGTACGTGGCGCCCGGCAGCACCAGGACCCCCGGCCGGCCCACACTCAACTCGTCCGTCCGACGGCGCCGGGCCGACCGGGCCTTCTACATCAGGTTGGCCGGTGCCATGCGCCAGAACGAGCGGGCGCTCGAGAGGTTGAAGCGGTGACCCCTGACGCGTCCCTCAGCATCGAGCCCGCTACCGTGCGGGCCCTCGAGCTGGCCGACTTCCTCCTGATCGCCGAGGCCGTGCTCGAGGTCCCGGCCAAGCGCATCGCCGAGGAGTCCAGCCTCCACCTGGCGGACTCGGCTCTCCACGCGCCACTGGCCACCTTCGGCGGTGAGGACTTCTACCCCGAGTTCACCGTCAAGGCCGCGGTGCTGTGCGCGCACCTGATCAAGAACCATCCCCTCAAGGACGGCAACGCGCCCGTGGCGCTGGTCGCCACCATCGAATTCTGCCAACGCAACGGTCACCCCTGGACACCGCCCCCCGGTGACGAGGACGGCGAGGTGACCGCGACCCGCCTCCTCGAGCTGGCCGCCGCCCCGCTGGACCACGCCACGGTCGCCGAGCTCGCCTCGTGGATCGGGAGCCGCGTCGGGCACGTGGAGTGAAGGGCGGCGAGCCCCGGCCCACGAGCCCGACCGTAGGGTGTGGCGCATGCGCTCTCACCGCCGGACATCGCCGTCTCCCCGCTTCGACCAACGTGTCGCCGTGGTCACGGGTGCCTCATCGGGCATCGGGAGGGCGATCGCCCTCACCCTGAGCGAGAGGGGGGCGACCGTCGTGGGTCTCGCCCGGCGCAAGGAGTTGCTCGAGCAGCTGGCACCCGAGCTCGCACGTCGCACGCAGCACAGCGGCACGGTGGTGTGCGATGTGGGTGACGCCGATGCCTTTCGTGAGACCCTCGGTGCCATAGTGGCCGAGCACGGCCGGATCGACATCCTCGTCAACAACGCGGGCGTCGACCTCATGCTGCCCGTTCCCGGGGGTGACCTTGGCACCGTGCGCGAGGTCTTCGACGTCAACTTCTTCTCAACCGTGGCCGGCACCCTCGCGGTCGTCCCGGGCATGGTCGAGCGTGGCTGGGGCGTTGTCGTCAACGTGTCCTCCGACACGGCGCGCGCGCCCGAGCCGAGGCAGGGTGCCTACGCCGCGTCCAAGGCGGCCATCTCCGCCTTCAGCGAATCGGTAGCCCACGAGGTCGCCGCCCGGGGAGTGCACGTGCACGTCCTCTACCCGGGGTGGGTGCCCACGGCAATGGGGCTCTCGGGCAACGAGGACGGGGGGTCCCTGCCCCCGAAGATGGTGCGCCGCACCGAGCAGCAGGTCGCGACACTCGTGGCCGACCGGATGGGCGGTCCGCACCTCGACATCAACGCCGCCCGCCTCCCCCTGATGGCGCCCATCGCCCGGACGTTGGCGCCGCTGTCCTACCAGAAGGCGCTGCGGCGAATGGCCACCACCTCGGAGGCCACTCGGGAGAACTGAATCAAAAGTAGATGATCTCCTTGGCCCGCTCGGTGACCTCGTCGAGGTCGCCGGTCCAGGCACCGGTCGAGAGGTACTTCCAGCCGCCGTCGGCCGACACCACCACGATGGACGCCTTCTGGCCCTCCGGCAGCGACGACGCGCACTTGACCGCACCGGCCAGCGCCGCCCCCGTCGAGATGCCGGCGAAGATGCCCACCTCGGTCAGCCGCCGCGTCCACTCGATCGACTCCCGGGGCCGCACCACGGTCTTGCGGTCGAGCAGCTCGGCGCCCCCGAGGTTCTCGAAGATGGGGGGGATGTAGCCGTCGTCGAGGTTGCGCAGGCCGTCGACCATCTCCCCCGCCGGCGGCTCGACGGCCCAGATCTGTACCTTGTCCCCGAGCTTCTCGCGCAGGAACCGCCCCACCCCGAGCAACGTCCCCGACGTGCCCAGCCCGGCGACGAAGTGCGTGATGCTCGGGCAGTCCCGCAGGATCTCGGGGCCGGTGCCCTCGTAGTGCGCCTTGGGATTGGCCGGGTTGCCGTACTGGTAGAGGAAGACCCATTCGGGATGCTCCGACGCCAGCTCCCGGGCCATGCGCACCGCTCCGTTGGAACCCTCCGAACCGGGTGACTCGACGATCTCGGCCCCCCACAGCTCGAGGAGCTGGCGTCGCTCCACCGACACGTTGGTCGGCATGACGGCCTTCAGCGTGTAACCCTTGACCCGGCACACCATGGCCAGGCCGATGCCGGTGTTGCCCGACGTCGGCTCCATCAGCACCTGGTCCGGCTTGCCCGGAACCAGGACGCCGGTGCGCTCGGCGTCCTCAATGAGCGAGAGCGCCACGCGGTCCTTCACCGAGCCGCCGGGGTTCTGCCCCTCCAGCTTCATGTAGATGCGCGCGGCGGGGTTCGGGCTCAGCGCGCTGATGTCGACCATCGGCGTGTTGCCGATCATCTCGAGCACCGACGGGTACAACGTCATGCCGGATCCGGGCTCCTGCGGGCCCTCAGCCCCCGGCCACCGCGGGAAGGATCGACACCTCGGTGCCGTCCTTGACCGGCGTGTCGAGGCCCTGCAGGTAGCGCACGTCGTCGTCGTCGACGTAGACGTTCACGAACTTGTGCAGGGCACCCTCGTCGGTGAGCACCTGGCCGGCCATCCCCGGGTACTCGGCCACGAGCTTGGAGAGGACCTCGCCGATGGTGGCGCCGTCGACCCTGACGACGGCCGCGCCCCGGGCGTGGCTGCGCAGAACGGTCGGTAGACGGACTTCGACGGCCACGGGGCCTCCTCGCTCAGTGCCCTCGGGTGCCCGCAGGCTGCCCTCGGGCTGGTCAGGGTGATTGTTGACTGATCTGGTAACGATTCTACAAGGAGCCGCCCCGGGCCCCTACCCGGCCACCTCGAGGCCTGGGACCTCGAGCCCGGGGACCTCCACGGGCTCCTCGGTGATCTGCCCGTCCCGGATCAGGTAGCTGCGCACCACCGGGTGGGTGTCCCGCAGGGAGACGAGCACGTAGTGCCAGCCGGGGTCCGTTGCCTGCGCCACGTCGGTCGGCGAGGGATAGGCGTCGGTGTGGGTGTGGGAGTGGAACACGCCCATGATGTCGGCCCCGAGCGCCTGGGCGGCCCGGTCCACCCGCAGCATCTCCTTGGGGTCGATCTCGTAGACCATGGCCGAGGCGGCCGCGTTGGGGGTGACGAAGAGGTGGGCCGCCTCGTCGCCGCCGTAGGACCCGACCAGGAGGCCGCACGCCTCGTCGGGCAGACCGGCCAGGCAGTGGGCGACCATCTCCATGTAGACGGCGCGGGACAGGCGGAGCACCCATGAAGGGTACCCTCGTACCCCTCATGGCCAGGGCGAAGAAGCAGATCGCCAAACGGGCGGCCGCCCGCGAGGAGCGCAGCGGCGACCGCACGGTCGCCACCAACCGTCGCGCCCGCCGGGAGTACGAATTCCTCGAGACGTTCGAGGCGGGCATCGTGCTGCAGGGCTCCGAGGTCAAGTCGCTCCGGGAGGGAAAGGCGCAGCTCAGCGAGGCCTACGCCCGGGTGGACGGCGGGGAGCTGTGGCTCTTCCAGCTGCACATCCCGCCCTGGAGCTTCGCCACGGGCGTCGGCGCCCACGACCCTGATCGCAAGCGCAAGCTCCTGGTCCACCGGGCCCAGATCGACGAGCTGATGGGCAAGACGCAGCAGCAGTCGTTGACCCTGATCCCGGCCTCGTTGTACTTCCGGGACGGCAAGGCGAAGGTCCAGCTGGCCCTGGCCAAGGGTCGCCGCCTCTACGACAAGCGCAACGTGATCATGGCCCGGGACGCCGAGCGGGAGGCCGCCCGGGCCAGCAAGGAGATGAGCCGCTGGAGCGGCGGGTAGACGCCCGGCGCGGCCGTCGAGCAGCCTGGCCCGTAACACGTAGAATGGAGAGGTTGGTCAAAGCGGTCAGCAACCCAGACATGGGGGTGATTGGTTTCGACTTCGGTCGTCAAGCTAGGAGAAGCGAGCCGTGGTCTCCGGAGCCACGTTAAAGAGCCGGAACCAAAAACAAACGCCGAGCCTCAGCTC
>Ga0187879_10000954_pt1 | contig 19632 bp, 19 predicted proteins | sample June2016WEW_19_1_FD_132423 | JGI IMG/M metagenome (GOLD analysis project Ga0187879, IMG submission 132423) | Peatland microbial communities from SPRUCE experiment site at the Marcell Experimental Forest, Minnesota, USA - June2016WEW_19_10 | ecosystem: Environmental > Terrestrial > Soil >... | reverse complement strand
GGCCTCCCGCCATCGCACCTGCGCATCGAGCGCTTCTCCCACCACCCACTGGGTGATGCGGTCGACGAGGCCGGTGCGCTCGGCAAGCACGATGAACCGACCAGGGGGCACGCTCCCGTGTGGGGGGCTGTCCCAGCGCAGGAGCGCCTCCACCGCGATCGTGCGGCCCGTCAGGACGGAGACCTGCGGTTGGTAGGCCAGTCGAAGCTCGCCCCGTTCGGCGGCGAGGCGAAGATCGGCCAGCAGCGCAAGGTCCTCGCCCGTGAGGGTGCCGTGATCACCGTCCCAGACGGTCTCGACGAGCCCGGCGGCGGCGGCCCGCCGGGCGCCGAGGGAAGCCCGCCGAACGAGCTCGGCGACGTCGGTCCCGTCCCAGGGGGCGAACACGAGACCCACATGGGCGCGCAGCGACACTTCGACGCGATCGACCAGGTAGCGCGCCGAGCTGATCGTGGCAGCGAGATCGCGCGCCAGCTGGCGTCCTGTTGCCAGCACAGCCTCCGGGACGTGGCCTTGCCTGAGCCGGGAGATCACCGGCGAGTTCGACGGCAAGGTCGTGTGTCACGACGAGCTCGTCGCCCTCGACCCGCGAGATCGTCGTGGCCGCCGGGACGATCTGACCGAGGTCCTCCACCGCGCGGCGGAACAGCTCCGCCCCGACGCGGTAGCCCAGCGCCTGTCGAGCATCGTCCACGCCCGCCAGGTACACGGCCGCCACGACGAAGCCGGCGGGGCTCCGGCCGGAGGCGCGCCCGGAGGAGATCCGTTGCGCCAGTCCGATGCCGTTCGGCAGGCCGGTGTCCGGGTCGACGGAGCCGCTTCGCGAGACGGACCTCGTGAGCACGTGGACCGTGAGCGACGCCGACAGCATCGCCAGCCCGCCGGCGACGACGACGACCGTCGTGGAGCCTGTGCCCAAGTTGCCCACAAGGGCCAGCCAGAGCCCGCCTGCGACGAGGAGCTGGTAGACGACGATGGCCCGCCCGCCGAGATAGAGCGCCACGAACATGGCGAGGGGAAGGAGAAAGAGGGCACTGGCGAGCACGGGCCCGATGGAATGCCCGAGATACACCTGCATGAGAGCCAGCAGCGACCCGAGGGCGATCAGCAGGCGGCACGCGAGCGGGGTGAGGTCCTTCACGAGGAGGAGGGCGACCCAGACGGCGGCGGCCACGATGGTGGCGCCGAGGTGCCAGAGGATGGCCGCGTGCGGCCACCGCAACGCCAGGCCCTCGACAGCCCAGAGCACCATCGCCAGCGCGTAGATGATGCGGAGGACCGACAGTGGGCTGAGGAGCTCGAGAGGCGCCCCGAGGGCGAGCCACGACCGCGTCTTCGGAAACATGCGGTTCTGTACCCGCGCCTGGGCGGGCAGCCGCGCGCTCGTCACCGAGCTCGACCCTCCGACATTGGCCGCGGTCCAACCCTGCCAGGTGAACCGAGGGGCGGCGTCTGGCGAACGCATCCCTCTAGCATCGGCAGATGCCGCACACCCCTGAACCGCAAAGGTCGATGGGGCGGGTAGCCGTCCGGCCTCGCCGCCTGGCTCAGCTGGAAGCTCTGGCGCCCTCGCGCACGGCACGGCTGGTCGCCTCGTCGGCGGGGAAGAACGACTCGACGGCGAGATCTGCGAGCGTGACGTCGAGGGCGGTGCCGAGCGTCGAGATCATCGAGAAGAACGACAGTACGCCCGAGGCGTCCCGTATCCGGACGGGAAGGACGACGTCGTGCTGGCTCACTTGTCCCTCCTCGCCGCCGCCCGCCCGGACGCCTGGGTAAGTGACGAGCTCGCCGAGGAGGTCCTGCAAGGTTTCGTCACCCGTCAGGAAGATCTGCCGGCGCAGCCGATCGAGGAGGTGCTGGGCGTACTCCTCGAAGTTGACGATCCGCCGGGCGAGCCCGTAGGGGTGCAGCGTCGCCCTCATGACGTTGATCGGCGGTTGCAACAGCTCGTCGGCGATGCCGTCGATGAGCATGAGCACACTCGCATTGGCGAGGACAAGGTTCCATCGGCGGTCAACGGCCAATGCCGGGAAGGGGTCGTGTGCCCGCAGTAGACGGTCCAAGGCTTCTCGCACCGGCGCCATGTGGGGGGCGTCGAGAGAGCTCTCGGTGTAGGCAGGGGAGAAACCTGCCGCCAACAGCAGGCCGTTCTGCTCCCGCAGCGGGACCTCGAGGGCGCGGGCGAGATGAAGCAGCATCTCGCGGCTGGGACGAGCGCGTCCGCTCTCGATGAAGCTCAGATGGCGGGTGGAGACGGCGCTTTCCGCAGCGAGCTGCAGCTGGCTCATCCGCCTTCGGTTGCGCCACTCGCGCAGCAGTTCACCGACGGGGCGTTGCGCCGCTCGAGTCACGTCGTGACCGTATGGCTCGCGCAGAGGTGAAGTCCATTACCTCCTACGTAATCGCCAGGAGGCGCCGCAGGCTTCACGATCGTCCCATGACCGAACTTGACACGACAGCAGCTGATCTAGATGAAACTGACGACGCGCGCCGCTTGTTGGACGTGGTCGACTCCTGGATGGCCGCCTGGAACGAGGCCGACAGGGAACGCCGGAGACGCCTGATCGTGCGTTCCTTCACCGAGAACGGCCGGTACGCCGATCCCTTCTTGGTCGCCGAGGGAACCGAGGCGATCGTCGACTCGTTGGGCGAATTGCGGGAGTCCTTTCCCGGACACTCGGTCCGTCGTCTGAGCGGCATCGAGAGACATTTCGGGTACGTCCGTTACGCCTGGGAGCTCCTCGACCCGGCCGGTGTGCCGGTGACCGACGGTGTGGACGTGGCCGAGTTGACGGCCGACGGGCGCTTTCTCCGCTTGGTCGGCTTCGTGAGTCAGCTTGTCCCGACTCCCATCGAGCAAGGGCCCAGCTGACCGTCCCATCCTTCGTTCAACGACGCGCACGGGTCAGGGTTTCCCTGCTCCCCGTCTCCGCCAGGGCCATACGGTTACGATCTGCTCGTAGACGACTTGGGGGGCGGTGCGACGTTGCCGGTCACGGGCAGTTCGGATCCGGTGAAGGGGCGTGGTGTGGGCAAGTTCCGGGCCGCCACACCGGTGCTCGAGCTCGCGCAGGACCTCGTCACGGTGCTCGTGGGCGTGGCCCTCATCGTGCTCGCAGCAGCTCTGCTCGTGACCGCCGTCATCGACTTCTTCAAGTCGAGCCAGCCCATGCTGACGCGAGCGACCAGCTTCCTCGACGAGATCCTGCTCGTGCTCATCCTCGTCGAGATCGTCCACACGGTCATGCTCTCGATGCGATCCCACGAGCTCCATCCCGAGCCGTTCATCGTCGTCGGGCTGATCGCCGCCATCAGGAAGCTGCTGTTCGTGCTCAGCGGACAAAAGGCGTTGTCGACTTCCCAGTTCGTGCTCTATCTCGCCACCGCGGCTGTGTTCATCGTCGCCCTCGTGGCCGTGCGCCGCTGGGCCCCCCAGAAGGATCCGCCCGACCTGCCCCAGTGAGCCGTCGCGGCGCCAGCTCACGCTCGACCGACCGCTAAGGCCCTTCCGCCGCCGGTCCCGCCGGCACGGCGCGAACGCGCCGCCCCGTCACGACGGTCGGCGAGATCCGTACGAGGATGTCCTTCGGCCCCGTCCAGGGGGTCTGCGCCCGCTCGCGAAGTCGCGGGCTGTCGAATTGGCTGATGTCCTCGGCTCGGCCGTGCACGACGACGCTCCACCCGGAGCGGTCCGCTACGTCGATCCGGTCGACTTCGAAGACCACCTCGCCGGTCAAGCCCAACATCTTGCGGCCCTGATTGGTGCGAAAGACGATGCCGTCACCGTCAAGCCCGTAGTTGACCGGGAAGATCTCCGGACGACCGTCGACGACCACGCCGAGGCGGCCGATCCGCTCACCGGCAAGGAGCTGGCGACAGTCTTTGAACCCGATCGGCTCCGTGCTCGTCGACAAGTCGATCAGATCCATCTCGGCCTCACTCTCCTGTCGAGCCCTGGCGCGCCGAGCCCTGGTGTGCCCCGCCCCGGTTGGTCGAGCCCTGGCTGAGGCTCTGGCTGATCCGTCGTCCAGAGACGAACGCCAGCTCGATCCTGACGAGGTGGTCCCGACCGGGCGGCGCCCAAGCGAGCGCGGGTATGCGCCGAGATCTCTCCAGCGCCGCCTCATCGGTGACGATCGACGACCGCCCGATGGCGAGCACGCTCCACGCTTCCCGGTTGACGTCGTCGACTTCGTCTACCTCGAAGGCGACCGTCTCTCCGCGTTCGGCCGCATCGAGCTTGACGCCCGAGCCGCTGAGGAACCAAATCGCTTCCTCGGCGAAGCAGTAGTTGACGGGGAACACCGCTGGCACGTCTCCGATCGTCAAACCGACCCTGCCCAGCCATGCACCGCCCAGCAAGCGTCGGCACTCGTCGTCGTCGAGTATCTGCAGTCCCTGATCATCCGTCAACACTGCGCCCATTCTCCGCGGCCGACCGGCGCGGCGCCAGGGCTGAAGGTCCCGAGTTGGCCTAGCTTTTCCGAGGTCGCCCTCGCTGTTCGCCGCCCAGAGCCCGAAGGGACAGTGTCGCGTCAGTCCTTGGCGATCATGACCTCGGTGGCCTTGATGACAGCCTTGACCGTGTCGCCCTCTGCCAGCGCGAGGGCCTCGGCGGAGTCCCTCGTGATGGCGGACACGACCTCCTGACCTCCGGTCAACCGCACGACCACGGTCGACATCACCGCACCATGATCGACTCGGGTGATGACACCGTCCAGTTGGTTCCGGGCGCTCAGCTTCATGGACCGGATACTAAGGGTCCCGGTCGGCCCCCGCCCCCCAGCTGCGGCCGCGGGTCCTTCCTCGGGTGAGCCGTCAAAGGAGACCAGGCGGCGAATGCGGCCGTCCGGCGCAAGCTCGGCGAAGTCCTCTCCGGTGAGCGGGGGCCGCCCGTCGTTCCAGTGGGTGGCCCAGGCGACTCGGGCGCAGCCAAAGGTGCTTTCCGGTCGACCGAAGATCACCACCGCGGCCGGACAAATCGTACGAAACTCACCGATGGCGTCGCTCAACGCCGCGATCCCCGCCGTCACTCCTTGCGCAGACACGAACTCGGCGTCGTCGCGGCAGCTGTCGGCGAGCAGTCCGAGACGATCAGCGGCCTCGTCGGTGTTCCAGGCCGTGGCAAACGCCCGAAACGTCGATCCGACATCCATGTAAGCCCCTCAGCTTGGAGGTGCGCCGCCTGTTGTCAGGAGGCTCAGGTCCCGATCTTGTCAGGAGGCCAGCGCCCTCGATCCGACGGTCACAGCCCGGCCATGGGCTGACGCCAGCGCCCGCCGAGCCTCGAGGCGCCCGTCTTTCATGAAGCTGCCCCAGTCCGCGGTGTTGAGGAACTGCCGATAGAAGCCGACGCCCCGCACCTTCGCGTATGGCACGGGCTCGATCATGAGCACTTCCATCTGCTCCTCGAGGCGGGCGAGGTTGGCTCGGGCGAGCTCGATCTGCTGGCACGTGCGGACCTGGCTTGCGACGTAGAGGATGCTGCCACGCCGGTCCTGCCATCCGGTGGCGTCCTCCCCAGCAAACCCTGGCGGGTAGAAGCCGTTGATCGCCAGGGCGACGTCGCAAGGCTCTTCCATGTCGAGCACCGGGCTCACTGGGAAGATGTCGACGATGCCACCGTCGCACCAGTAGGCGCCGTCCAGCTCGACGGGTTCGATGAACAACGGAAGGGCGATGGCCATGTGGACAGCGCGAGCCACCGGGAGATCGGGATGGCTGGCTGGCCCGATGTACTCGAGCCGGTTCTCCTCGATGTTCCAGATCGGAGCGTACGCCGGGACGGGCATGTCGCCGAGGCACATGTCACCGAGCAGCTTGCGGTAGGTCGCCTCCAGGCGCTCTCCCTTGACAAGGCCGGCGAACCCCTGCGCCCTCTTCGGGACAAGGCTTGCCAACAGGGGCCAGTCGATGTCGACGTACTCCTGTGGCTGCAAGGCGAGGGTGAAGGCTGCCACCTTCTCGGCGGGCAGGCCGGCGGCGATGGGAAACCCGAAGAGCGATGAGCCGGAACACACCGAGATGACCGCCGGGCGCACGCCTGCCTCTTCGAGGGCGCGGGCCGCTCCGACAACGGACGCCAGCGCGCCGCTGCCTCCGGTGGCCACGAGCGCCAAGCGCTTGTGCTTCAGCCCGGACAGGCGCAGCGGTTTGGCGGGAGGGAACGGTTGCGTGCTGATCGGTTGGCGCTGCTCGAAGGGCAGCGTGACCACCGCCCGCCGGGCGTCGTTGAGGAAGCCGGCGTCCTCTCGCACACCGTCGATCACCTCACGAGTGCGGGTGATGACGTTGAAGTACTGACGGAGCCGGAACACGTCGAGCACGTTGCTGAGCATGCATCCAGCGTGCGCCCAGCGTCACTCTCCGGCCAGAGGAATTTGTCCCTTGTTGGCCACGCTCGTGCCAGCGAGCTCTCAACCGAGGATGTAGGCCTGATCCTCCTCTAGCTCGGTGTCGAGGCCCGCCTCTTCCAAGGAGTCGGGCACCCGTACCGGCTCGAAGCGGTCGAGCACCTTGAGGATGAGGAACGTGACGACGAACGCGTACGCCGCCACGAGGAAGGCCGCCGCCACCTGCTTGCCGAAGAAGGCAGCGTTGCCGGCGAACAACCCGTTGTGACCGGCAGCGTTGATGGTCAGCTCGGCGAAGGCGCCCAGCAGGATCGTGCCGAGCAGCCCGCCGACACCGTGCGCCGCCCAGACGTCGAGGGCGTCGTCCCACTTCATGTGGGCGCGGAACTCGACGGCGCTGTAGCACAGGCAACCGGCGCAGAAGCCGATCACGAAGGACGCCCAGGTCGGTACGTAGCCTGCACATGGCGTGATACAGGCGAGCCCGGCGACGGCTCCGGTGAACGAGCCGACGGCACTCGGCTTGCCCGACCTCCACCATCCGATGGCCGTCCAGGTGCACATGGCGGCCGATGCGGCGATGTCGGTGTTGACGAAGGCGTGGGCCGCGACACCGTTGGCAGCGAGGGCCGAGCCGGCGTTGAAACCGAACCAGCCGAACCAGAGAAGGCCGGTGCCGAGGGCAACGAAAGCGACGTTGTGCGGCAGCAGCTTCTCACCGGGGGCGAATTTGCGCGACCCGACGACCCAGACGGAGGCGAGGGCCGCGAAGCCGGCGCTCGTGTGCACGACCATGCCGCCGGCGAAGTCGAGCACACCCCATTTGGCCAGGAAGCCGCCGCCCCAGATCCAGTGCACGAGCGGCACGTAGACAAGGAGGCTCCAGGCGACGAGGAACTTGAGGTAGCTCTTGAAGTGGACGCGGTCGGCAAAGGCGCCCGTGATGAGTGCTGGCGTGATGATGGCGAACATCTCCTGGAAGACGAAGTGCGCCAGCGCCGGGATGTGGGGCGCCCACGGACCAGGGCTCGCTCCGACGCCTCTCAGGAAGACCCAGGAGAAGTTGCCGATGACGCCGCCGGCGCCGCCGGAGAAGGCCAGTGAATAGCCGACGGCCACCCAGATGACGGTCACGACACCCATGGAGATGAAGCTTTGGAGCATGATGGCGAGGAAGTTCTTCCGGCGCACGAGCCCGCCGTAGAAGAACGCCAGCCCGGGCGTCATGATCATGACGAGGGCTGCACTCAGGAGCACGAACGCGGTATCGCCGGCGTTGATCACCCTTCTCCTCCTTCGCAAGGAACACGTATGCACTGGTGTAGCGGTGGTCTCTACGCGGTTGCCACGCCGACCAGAGGGCAGCGTATGAATCGGTGCAGCGCAAGCCTAGAGTCGAAGGTCCCTAGCTGCTCGGTTGCCGACCCTCGGCTGGCCCAAGGTTATGACGTCAGCCATGGGCGCGTCGGGTGCGTGCGGCGGAGCTACCCGCTGGCCGGGTCAACTGGCCTAGGCAGGAGACCGCACCCTACACAACCCGCCCGGAGCTGTGCGATTCCCAGCGGTCGGCTGGCGGCGACCTGTCGGGTTTCGTGCTTCTTGCCGTCGCGCCCCGGCGGGAGTAGCTTCACCCGATCGCGGTGGTGTCGGGGGGACGACCGGGTTCTCGATCGGACGCTCGGTGCTCATGGCGTCGTGTCAGCGGACGGAGGGCCGGGGTCTCGATGCAGGTAAAGATGTCGTCGTGAAGCGACCAGCACACTCCCGCTCGGCGAACCCGCTCACCGAGGATCTCGCCGCCATCATCGGGGCCATGCCCGCCGCCGTAGTCCTGCTGCGGGATCGGCGCAGCATCGCCGAGGTATCGGGACGCTTCGCCTCCGTCTTCGGCCGCCCCGTGGTGGATCTCCTCGGGTCGGATCTGTTGCGTTTCGTCGCCCCGGGCGACGCCAGTCTCGTCGGCTCGGTCATCCACGAGGCGCGGTCCATGGCGGCCGGCTCCGTCCCTTCGAGCGTCGTGGCCCGCTTCCAGCAGCCCGACGGATCACGGCGCCTCGTCGAGGTGTCGGCCGCTCACCGCGCCGACGGTTCCACCCGGGGCGCCACCGTCGTGCTGCTACGCCCCCAGACCGTCCGCCACGGGCTGAACGCCGCCCTCATCCCCCATGTCGGGTGGCAGGACTCCGACGAGCACACCTCGGCGATGGAGCTGGCCGACACGGCCCTCGAGAGCATCGTGGGTGTGCTCGGTTGTGAGCCGGTGGCGCACGACTGCTACTTCCTCAAGCGCGGCGAATCCGAGGGCCCCGTCCGGAGCCCAGAGACGGTCGAGTTCGCCGACGTTCCCCGTGCGGGTCCCTGGGACGACGTCCTCGCCGGCAAGTCTGTCTGGGTGGACCTCGAGGTGGCGGCGCTCTCCCTCGAGCTGCAGCAGTTCGCCCAGCGCCGGCGCTACACGGCCGTCCGGTGCCTCCCGGTGCGAGCCAGCCACAGTGATCGCCTCGTTGCCTGTCTCGTTGCCTGGGACCGCAAGAGCGAGCCGATGCCGGAAGCAGTGCAAGCGACGTTTCGTTACGCCGCCGAGATCACTTCGCTCGCCATCGGGCGCGCTCGCGGACCTGGCCCTGCGTCCGCCCCGATCGATCCGTGGCCGGCGGACGTCGACGTTGTCACGGGTCTCCCGTTCGGTGAGACCCTCGTGCGCTCACTCGATCAGATGATCGCTTCGGGCGAGCGCCCAGGGTTGATCCTCGTCCGTCTCACCGCTCTGCCCGGGCTGCGCCACACCCTGGGGGACTTCACCTCGGACCAGCTCGTCCGCGTCTCGGCCCGGCGCGTGAACTCGGTCATCCGCATGACCGACGAGGTGTACCGCACGGGCGCCGACGGTATTGCCATCGTCTGTTCCGGCGCCCTCGACGACGGTCGCCTCGACGACATCTCGAGTCGCTTGAAGGAGCGCCTCGGGGTGCCCTTCCGGGTCGACTCCGAGGCTCCCGTGGATGTCGCTGCCACGGTCGTCGCCCTGCAGAGCCCTGAGGACCCCGTCGCCGGGGTAGAGCTGCTGGCTGCGGTGCAGCGCCTGAGCGCCTGAGCGCCGAGGCGCCCGGCTGTCGTCCCGCCGGATCCGGGCCGGTTGGGCCTGGTCCCCGGTTCGATCGAGTTCCCCGACGAAAGTCGCCGCCAGCGCGCACCCCGTGCGTATCCTCACGCGAGATGCCTGTGTTCCCCGGTCCAGCGGCGCTCGGCCGCGGCCTGCTCGCGCCGGCGGGATGCCAGTTGCCGCCCGAATGCGGGGCATGGCCGCGGGTCGTGATCGACGATGCCGCCCTTGGCGAACCGCGGCCGGTGGCAGACCTCTTGCACGAGCACTGGCTTCGCCGCCGCCCCTGCGTGGTCATCCTCGCCGTCGACGCGGCCTCCCTGCGGGCACCCGAGCGGTGCGAGCGGGAGGTCTGGGAGCTGGAGGAGGGTTTCGAGTTCGCCCGCGAGCGGCTGCAGTACCTCGCCTGGTCAAACAACTACGACCTGCGAGGACGGGAGCCCGTCTGGTGGCATGGCCGCCGCGCCGAGCGACTGGGAGCTGTGGCGGCCGGATCGCTCGCTGCCGACGTCGTGCTGCCCGACGGCCGCCCCGCCTGGTGTGACGGAGGACCGCGGCAGCCGCTCGACCTCCCGGGCACGGTCATCGTGCATCGCGAGACGCTCGAAGCCGGCTCGCTGGCACCCGACCGCACCGCCGCGGCAGCCGCCGACCTCGCTCCGGACCAGTTGGCGGCTGTCGAGCACGGAAGCGGCCCGGCGCGGGTGATCGCTCCGGCCGGTTCGGGCAAGACGAGAGTGCTGACGGAGCGGTTGCGCCATCTGCTCGCAGACCGCGGCGTGACGCCGTCGACGGTGACCGCCGTCGCCTACAACAAGCGGGCGGCGGACGAGCTGGCCGAGCGGACCGAGGGCCTGCCGGTGCACCTGCGGACGCTCAACTCGCTCGGGCTGGCGATCGTGAACGGCTCGAAGCCGTTCGCCCACGCCGGCCAGGCGCGCGGCGTCATCGAGGAGATCGAGGTCAGGCGGATCCTCGAGTCGCTCGTGAAGGTGCGTCGACAGCAGAACACCGACCCGTGGGCGGTGTACCTCGACGCTCTCTCCGCCATCCGGCTGGGGCTCTCGGATCCGGAGGCGGTGGAGGAGGCATTTCCTGATGCCGCCGGTGTGGCTGAGCTCTTCCCGCGTTACCGGGCGGTCCTCGCCGAGCGATCCCTCGTCGATTTCGACGAGCAGATCTACCTGGCGATCGAGTTGCTCCTGCGGCAGCCCGAGCTCCGCCGTCGCGACCAGCAGGTCACCCGCCACCTCCTCGTCGACGAGTTCCAAGACCTCACGCCGGCCCACCTGCTGTTGCTCCGGCTGCTGTCCGCCCCCACCTACGACGTCTTCGGCGTGGGCGACGACGACCAGGTGATCTACAGCTACGCGGGGGCGACGCCGGAGTACCTCATCGGCTACGGGACCCACTTTCCCGGAGCGGCCGAGTACGCCCTCCAGACGAACTACCGATGCCCCCCGGCGATCGTCGACGGCGCCCGGAGGCTGCTCGGCCACAACCGGCGGCGTCTCGCCAAGTCGATCGAGGCGGCCGAGGGCCGGCTCGGAGCGACCGGTGACCTGAGAGTCGATCGGCAGCCTCCCGGTCGCCAGGCCGTCGCCACCGCGGAACACGTCGCCGCCTTGCTCGCCGGTGGCGCCGCCGCCAGCGACGTCGCTGTTCTTGCTCGCGTGAACTCCGTTCTCCTGCCGGTGCAGGTGACGCTCATGGAGGAGGGCGTTGCCTGTTCCGCACCGCTCGGACCGAGCATCCTGTCGCGCACCGGAATCCGTTCAGCACTCGCCTACCTGCGCATCGGGGCAGACCCGGAGCACATCAGCCGGAGCGACATCGCCGAGACGATCCGCCGGCCGAGCCGGCGGATCGCCCGCAATGTCACCGACATGCTGCAGAAGCGTCCCACGACCTCGGTGGCGGACATCCGGCGCCTCGCGCGGGCGCTCTCGGGCGGGGACGTCGAGAAGCTGCGCTGGTACGCCGACGACCTCGATATGGTCGCCCTCTCAGTGGCAGGCGGGAACACGGCAACGACCCTGCAGGCGATCCGGGTGGAGATCGGGCTCGGCAGCGCCATGGATGTGCTCGACAGTTCCAAAGGTGACGTCGATCGCTCGTCTCACCTCGACGACCTGGCGGCCCTCGAGGCGGTGGCGCGCCTCCACCCCGACCCGTTGAGCTTCGAGGGCTGGCTGACGAGCGTGCTCGAGCGCCCCGGCGTACCGGACGGGGTGGTGCTGTCGACGGTCCACCGCGTGAAGGGGAGGGAGTGGCCGCACGTGATCGTCTACGGCGCCGACGACGGCGTCTTTCCTCACCGGCTCGCCGGTGACATCGAGGAGGAGCGGCGCGTCTTCCATGTGGCCGTCACACGGGCCTCGAGGAGCGCCGTCGTCATGGCGGACTCGGGCGCGCCCTCGGCGTTCTGCGACGAGCTGTTCACGGAGGCACCGGCGATGAATCCGCTGGCGGCGGAGCGGAGCCGACCGCTTGGGCGACTGCGTCCTACGGAGGCTCGTACGGCTGGTGCCGCCGGTCGAAGGGCCGCAGCCTCCGTGCCTTCCTCCGCGGGCCGGCGCGGCCAGCTCTCGCCGGAGGCCGAGAAGGTGATGTCGGCCTTGCGCACCTGGCGTAGTGAGACGGCACGCCGCGACAAGGTGCCTGCCTACGTCGTGTTCTCCGATGCCTATCTCGAAGGGATCGCTCTCGCCCTGCCGTCCTCGCTGCGAGAGCTCGCCCGGTGTAGAGGCATCGGGCCAGCCAAGCTCGAGAAGTACGGGGACGACCTCCTGGCGGTGCTGGAGGGTGTCGCTTCGAGGTGAGGACGGAGCCCCTTCAGGAGGCGGCGACGCTCGAGGCCGCCAGCGAGGCCGCCAGCCGGTGCACGTGCTCGACCGTCTCCAGGAGCAGCTTGTCCTGCGACTGCAGGTGGGCCTGCAGCTGCAGGCACTCGTGCATGATCGCCTCAGCGTCCTTGTAGGTGTCCTCGGCTCGTGAATCCGAGGCCTTCGCCTGGATGTTCTGGCCGACGATGATGATCGGCAAGAGGACCAACTGGAGGAAGTTCGACGAGATCCAGGCGACGATGATCACGAGGTTGTGGGACGTGATCGCCTGTGGCAGCGACAGGAGGGCGACGATGGCGAAGATGTATGCCGCCCACATGGTGCCGACGATGATGGTGATCTTGAGCCCGAGCTTGGCGTTGACCCTGCCCCAGAAGCCGGTGCCGTGCACCTGCTTGGCTGCCTCTGCGGTCGTGGTGGGCCCAACCAAGTGGTGGTGCTCGTAGCGAGGGTGCGGGACGTGCTCGAAGATCCGAGCGATGGCGACTTCGATGTCCGAGGGAGCGGGAGTTGTCGGCTCGGGTGGCGGTACTGCGGCGTCGCTCATCTGGCGTCTCCCTGATTCCTAGGCCCTCCGACCACGTCCACAGCGGTCTGGGAGAAGGTTAGGTGGCCGCGTGGCCCCCGCGGATGCTCAGGTGGGTGAGGTGCCGCCGGCTACGAGCCGGCCGATTCCTCCCGACGCAGCGTCACGACCTCGCCCGGGTCCTGGAAGACCCGTGCCGGGACGCCGACGGCGGTGGCGCCCGCAGGCACGTCGCAGAGCACGACGGCGTTCGAACCGATGCGAGCGCCCCGGCCGATCGTGACGGCACCGACGATGACAGCCCCGGCGCCGATGAAGACGTCGTCCTCGATGATGGGCGCTCGTTCACTTCGGTAGTCCCAGCCGATCGTGACGCCCTGGTGGACGTAGCAGTTGGCTCCGATGCGCTCGGCGGCCAACGTCGTCGAGTGGCCATGGGCGACGAACAACCCGGGCCCGATCTCCGGTGTGGCGAGGTTGAGGCTGGCTACGGGTCTCCAAATGGGGCGGAGCAGCCGGCCGATGAGCGCTCCGGTGGCATTGCCGCGGGAGAGCCGGTAGTAGAAGACGCCCCGGAACTCCTCGAAGGCGTACAGCAGGCTGTGCAGGGAGTGCTCGCCCTCGGTCGTCTGGAAGACCTCGAGCCAGCGCCGAACGTCGGCGTCGATGACCTCCTGCTGGTCGCTCGCACGGTAGGCCCAGGCAAGCGGGAGGGTGGCGTACGCCCTCCCGCGGTCGAGCAGCCGGAGCAAGACCGAGGACCCGGCGTCGAGCCGGCGCGGGCGGCGGGCGGACTTCACCGGCTCACGCTGTCAGATCCTGCACGCCTCCGCCAGCGCCGAGGCGGCTCCACCCCCGGGTGGAGCCGGGCACGGCGAGAAACCCACCCGACTCTCCACCCGCACGACGATGTGCCCAGAGCCCCATGAGCGCACAGTTGAACCCATGACTACGACTGACTACCTCCTCAACATCGGTCTCATCGGCCTCGTCATCATGCAGATTCGTGGCAGGCGCTTGAGCCCAGTCAACCTCCTGCTGCCGCTCGTTGTTGTCACCTGGGCGGCGATCACGTACCTTCACAGCTTTCCCACCTCGGGCAACGATCTCGTGCTCGAGATCGGCTCGGCCGCTTTCGGCGCCGTCCTCGGTATCGGATGCGCCCTGACTAGCCGGCTGCAGCGGAACGACACCGGCTCGGTCGTCGTCAAAGCCGGCGTGGCCGCCGCCGCTCTCTGGATACTCGGCGTCGGTAGCCGCCTGGCGTTCGAGATCGCCGCCACCCACGGCGGTGGTGAGGCGATTGGGCGTTTCTCGCTGGCGCACGCGATCTCTCTCGCGGCCTGGGGACCGGCGCTGATTCTCATGGCTTTCGCCGAGGTGGCCTTTCGGAGCGGCGGGATCTACCTTCGGGCGTGGCGGGCCGGTCATCTGTCCGCCTCCTCCAACGTGCCGGCGGCGAACGGCGTCACCGTGCCGAGCGACGCGTCATCGATACGATGATCAGGTCCTGAGGACAAGTTCATGGCCGAACAACCTCTCCCTTCGAGACTGAGCCGCCTCGCCGATCCGCCCGCCGGGTCGGCGTGGCGGCTGTCTGGCGGTTCGCTCACGGCCATACGGCTCCTCGGCGTCGCCGGCCTGTCGTGGGGTGTCGTTGCGTCGAGCCAGGCCGTCACCGACGAGCGCAGAGTCGCCCTGGCGATCTTCCTTGCTCTGGTGGTCGTCGGGTACCTCGGTTGGACCGTCGTGCAGCGGCTGCATTCCAGCGGAGCCGTCCTGCTCGCCCTCGTCCTTCTCGCCGTCGGGGCAGGCGGCCTCGGGGCGTTCTCGGCCATCGGCATCGGCTTCGTTGCCCTTCTCGGTATCGTCGCCGGGGATCATCTGCCAAACCGCCTGTCCCTCGGCGTCGTGGCCGTGTCGTGGGCCGCTCTCGCCGCCACTGTGGCGGTGCTCGAAGAACCGTTCGTGTTGGTCGGCTGGGCGGCCCTGGCGGGGGCCGGTGGCCTGATGGCCGGACTCAACCGTCGTCAGTTCCGCCTCCGCGCCGAGCAGTCCGAGCAGCTGCTGCGCGAGCGGGAGCGCACGGCGGCCGAGGCAGAACACGCCGCCGCTCTGGCTGAGCGCAACCGCATCGCCCGCGAGGTGCACGACGTCCTCGCTCACTCCCTCTCGGCCTTGGCGGTGCAGCTGGAGGCGCTCGACGCCCTACTGGGCGCCGGTGACCTGGAGCGCGCAAAGGGCGTCGTGGCGGTGTCACGCCGCCTCGCGGTGGAAGGACTCGGCGAAACTCGTCGGGCCGTGCATGCCCTCCGCGACGCCCCGCTGGCGCTGGCCGAGCAGGTGGCCGCGCTCGCCGCCAACGACGCGGCGTCCTTTCGGATCGATGGCGAGGAACGCCCCCTTCCCGCCAACAGCGGCCTTGCGCTCTACCGCGCGGCCCAAGAGGCGCTCACGAATGCACGCAGGCACGCCCCGGGTGCGCAGGTGTCGGTCGTGCTCTCGTTCAACGATGATCGCACAGCCCTTTCTGTCGTGGATGAGTACCCCGACGGTGGCAGCCGTCCCGCCGGCGCCCTCTCCGGGGCGCCCGGGTTCGGGCTCACCGGCATGCGCGAGCGGCTCGAGCTGCTCGGCGGTTCGGTGACGGCGGGACCGGTTGCCGGTGGCAGGGACGGCTGGAGGGTCGACGTCGAGATGCCCGTGCAGACGAACGGATCGCCCCACCGGTGAGAGTCGTCGTCGCCGACGACCAGGCCACTGTGCGGGACGGCCTTGTCACCTTGCTCGGGCTCATGCCGGGCGTGGAGGTGGTGGGTGCCGCCGCCGACGGGTGCCAAGCTGTCGAGATGGCAACCTCGGCCGACGCAGATGTCGTTCTCATGGACTTGCGCATGCCCCGCATGGACGGGGTCGCCGCCACGGCTGCCATCCGAAGGGATCATCCCCGCACCCAAGTCGTCGTGCTCACCACCTACGCCGACGACGAGTCCATCGTCGGCGCCCTCTCGGCGGGTGCGCTCGGCTATCTCACGAAGGATGCCGACCGGCACGCCATTCAACGAGCGCTCGAGGCGGCCGCCGCCGGCCAGGCGGTGTTGGACTCGAGCGTGCACGAGCGCGTCTGGCGAGGCGGCCTCGGGGTGCGAGTCTCGAGCCAGCCGGAGCCCGAGGACCCGCCGCAGGGCCCGCCTCCCGACGGGCTGACCGTCCGTGAGGTCGAGGTGCTGCGTCTCATCGGGGCCGGTCAATCGAACGCCGAGATCGCTGCCCACCTCTTCGTGAGCGAGACGACAGTGAAGACACACGTCAATCACATCTTCGCCAAGACCTCCAGTCGGGACCGTGCCCAAGCCGTCCGCTACGCACACCGCCACGGCTTGATCGACTGACCGCCGCCCGGGCGCAGGCGGCGGAACGAGGCGCCCGGCTGAGGGCGAGGGTGACGGGCGCCTCGCCAGGCGCTACAAACAAGGGCAGACAAAGGAGGCAGATGCACGATGCAACTCGCCATGGTTGGACTGGGGCGGATGGGGGCGAACATGGTTCGCCGGCTGATGGCCGGCGGGCACGAGTGCATCGCCTATGACGTCTCGCCCGAAGCCGTGAAAGCGCTCGAGGCGGAGGGTGCGATCGGCGCCTCCTCGCTCGACGACCTCGTTGCAAAGCTGAATCCGCCCAGATCTGTCTGGATCATGGTGCCTGCTGCCATCACTGGCCAGATGGTCGACGAGATCGCCAGTCGGCTGCAGCCAGGCGACATCATCATCGACGGAGGCAACTCCTACTACCGAGACGACATCGACCGAGCGGAGGTGCTGCGCCCGAAAGGCATCCACTATGTCGACGTCGGCACGAGCGGCGGTGTCTTCGGACTCGAGCGCGGCTACTGCCTCATGATGGGCGGCGACGACGAGGCGATCGCCCACCTGGAGCCCATCTTCGCCACGCTCGCCCCCGGTGTCGGGACGGCCGACCGTACGCCCGGGCGCACGGGCGACCCGAGTCCATCCGAGCAGGGCTGGCTGCACTGCGGGCCGAACGGCGCCGGCCACTTCGTGAAGATGGTGCACAACGGCATCGAGTACGCCCTCATGACCTCCTACGCCGAGGGCCTCAACATCCTGCAGGGCGCCAACGTCGGCAGCTCCAAGGTCGAGGCTGACGCCGAGACGACGCCCTTGCGTGACCCGAAGTACTACCAGTTCGACCTGAACCTGCCCGAGATCGCCGAGGTGTGGCGCCGCGGCAGCGTCGTGGCGTCGTGGCTCCTCGATCTGACGGCGGCTGCCCTGCACGAGGACCCGAACCTCGAGCAGTTCTCCGGTCGGGTGTCCGACTCCGGCGAGGGCCGCTGGACGAGCATCGCCGCCATCGACGAGGGCATCCCGGCGCCGCTGCTGACGACGGCGCTGTACGGGCGCTTCGGCTCCCGAGGCGCCCAGCTGTTCGCCGACAAGGTCCAGTCCGCCCAGCGGAAGGAGTTCGGCGGCCACGCCGAGAAACCCGCATGACCCCTCCTCTGACGATCGACATCAAGGGCACCGCGGAGTGGAAGGCGCTCGAGGCTCACGCGAAGGGGGCCGGCGGCGTCCATCTGCGTCAGCTGTTCGCCGACGACCCCGGCCGGGCCGGGCGCATGACGCTCGGCGCCGCCGAGCTGATCTTCGACTACTCCAAGCACAGAGTCTCTCCTGAAACGCTCCGCCTCTTGCTGGCGCTGGCGGAACGCGCCGGTGTGGCAGCCCGGCGGGATGCCATGTTCGCCGGGGAGCACATCAACGTCACGGAGGACAGGGCCGTGCTGCACGTGGCGCTGCGAATGCCTCGACATGCCACCCTCGTCGTCGGTGGCCGGGACGTCGTCGCCGACGTGCATGCGGTGCTCGAGCACATGGGGGAGGTGTCGGACCGCATCCGCGGCGGCGCCTGGACGGGCGCGACAGGAAAGCGCATCAGCCACGTCGTGAACATCGGGATCGGCGGGTCCGACCTCGGTCCCGCCATGGCCTACGAGGCCTTGAAGGACTATGCCGATGCGGATATCGCATGCCGTTTCGTCTCCAATGTCGACCCGGCCGATCTCTACGAGAAGACCCACGACCTCGACCCTGCTGCCACGCTCTTCGTCGTCAGCTCGAAGACGTTCACGACACTCGAGACGCTCACGAACGCTGCAGCCGCCAGGGCCTGGTTGCTGGAGGGCCTCGGCGCCGCCGCCGACGGTGCCGTCGCCAAGCACTTCGTGGCCGTGTCCACCAACGAGGCAGCCGTGACCGCCTTCGGGATCGACGCCGCCAACATGTTCGGCTTCTGGGATTGGGTGGGCGGGCGCTACTCCTTCGACTCCGCCATCGGCTTCTCAGTGATGGTGGCGATCGGCAAGGAGCGCTTCGCGGAGATGCTGGCGGGGTTTCATGCGCTCGACGTGCACTTCCAAACTGCGCCCCTCGAGGCAAACGTGCCCGTCCTTCAGGGCCTTCTCAACGTCTGGTACAACAACTTCCTCGGCGCCCAGTCGCATGTCGTGCTGCCCTACAGTCAGCGGCTCGCCCGTTTCCCCGCCTATCTGCAGCAGCTGACGATGGAGTCGAACGGCAAGTCGGTCCGTCTCGACGGCTCTGGCGTGGACTACGAGACGGGCGAGGTCTACTGGGGCGAGCCGGGTACGAACGGTCAGCATGCCTTCTACCAGCTGCTGCACCAGGGCACCAAGCTCGTGCCTGCCGACTTCATCGCCTTCGCCGAGCCCAACGAGGAAATCGGCGAGCAGCACGACCTGCTCTTGGCGAACTGCTTCGCCCAAAGCTCCGTGCTGGCGTTCGGGCGGACGGCCGAGGAGGTAGCCGCCGACGGGACGGCGCCGGCGATCGTCCCTCACAAGGTCATGCCCGGCAACCGCCCGAGCTCGACCATCCTCGCGCCCAAGCTCACCCCTTCGGTGCTCGGCCAGCTCGTCGCCCTGTACGAGCACATCGTGTTCACCGAAGGGGCGATCTGGGGTATCGACTCCTTCGATCAATGGGGCGTCGAGCTCGGAAAGGTCATGGCCAAGCAGTTGGCGCCAGCGCTGACGGCGGCGGCGGCGCCCGATCTGGCCGGTCTCGACGGCTCGACGAGCGAGCTCGTCCGCCGCTACCGGACGCTGCGAGGCCGGCACAGCTGAGGCTCCGGCCGCCCTCGAGGCCGGTACCGTCCGTGGTGATCGGCATCGAGGATATGAAACGCGGCCCGTCCCGGAAGGACTACAGAACATGTTCAAGCGAGAGGCACGGTCGGCCGACACGGTCGCACCAAATGTCAACAAGAGCGACGAGGAGTGGCGCCACGAGCTGACGCCTGCCCAGTACGAGGTGCTACGCCAGGGTGCCACGGAGCGAGCCTTCACAGGCGCCTACTGGGACAACCATGAGGACGGCATGTTCCACTGTGCCGGTTGCGGGGCGGCGCTGTTCTCCTCCGCCACGAAGTTCGACTCGGGCACCGGCTGGCCGAGCTTCACCGAACCGGAAGTGGCCGAAGCCGTCACGTTGCACCGCGACGGCAGCCTGTTCATGGAGCGGACGGAGGTGCGCTGCCGCGCCTGCGGAGGTCACCTCGGTCACGTCTTTCCCGACGGTCCCGGCCCGGGCGGACAGCGCTACTGCATCAACTCCTGCGCCCTCACCCTTCGCGCTGGTGACGAGGAGGCGCCCGGGTCGCACGCCTGAGCCGGCCCCTCTCAGCACGCGTCCCGCCTCAGCCCCAGAGAGCGTCGAGGTCGACGGCGATCGCCTGGGTGGCGAGCCCGCTCGGGACCGG
>Ga0187879_10000952_pt1 | contig 19646 bp, 18 predicted proteins | sample June2016WEW_19_1_FD_132423 | JGI IMG/M metagenome (GOLD analysis project Ga0187879, IMG submission 132423) | Peatland microbial communities from SPRUCE experiment site at the Marcell Experimental Forest, Minnesota, USA - June2016WEW_19_10 | ecosystem: Environmental > Terrestrial > Soil >... | reverse complement strand
GCAACAAGACGACGATCAGGATGACATCGGCGCTGGTGGGGCGGCCCGTGAAGACGAATATCAGCGCGGCGAGCGCCACCGCACCGATCCGGAGCCCCTTGCGGTGCGCGTAGGTCCACAGGCCCACCGGCCCGGTGCTCACACCCGCGCGCTCGCCGCTGTGCCGGACCCAGCCCAGTCCCGACGTGAAGGCCCTCCGGGTCCCGACCGCCGTCACCGACGGCCCGGTGAGGAATGCGCCGGCGGCGACAACCAGGCCTACCACCAGAAGGGTGCGGAGCGCTTCCTTGATGAACCGGACGAGCGTATCGAACATGGCGGCCGCGGCATCGCTGGGCAGCACGGCGGGAGGCACGCTGTTCAGGTAGATAGTCCTGAAGTACGCCAGGCCGAGGGCGAGGACGGCCATGGACGCGGCGAAGCCAAGCCCGGCTCCGATCAGGGCGCGCCGGTGGCTTCGTGCGAGATACACCCCCAGGCCGATCAGCAGCAGCGCCAGTATCGGCAGCACGATCTTGAGATCGTTGATCAGCCGATAGCCGCTCTGCGCCTTTGTCAGATCCCTGGCCGAGAACAGCGCCAGCGTCGGGTGGATCGGCGGGAGGCTGTTCACCAGCGTGAACCCGCGCGAACTCAGGTCCTGCTTGACGATATTGATGAAGGGGGCAAGCTGGACGACGACCTTCCCGTTGCTGACGGTGACATTGCCCTGGCCGGAGAGCGCCTTCACAATCGCCGCGTGGGCGACGGTGTTGACCTGGATCCAGGTGTTGGCGAACCGCGGGCTTGTGACGATCTTGTGTACCTGGCCCTGGATGAACCCGTTGACCGCGCTGGCGATCGACGGGCCGAAGCTCTTCAGCAGCGTGCCGACGCGGGTCAGGCCCTTGGCCGAGAGCAGTGCTGCGGCCTGGTTGGTGTACCCAGCCACGTTCAGGTGGCTGGTGATCGCGGTCGTGACGTCGGCGGTCAGGGCATTCTGGATCGCCGGATTGTGGATGAGCGGCTCTATGTTGGCTATGTAGCGGTTGGTGTCGGAGACTTGATTGGCGCTCCAGACGCCTATTACCGACAGCGGAGCGAGCACGCAGCCGATCACGATGAGCACGATGGCGACGGGAGTCCGCCAGCTGAACCGCCGCCGGCGGGCCGCGCCAGTCCCCTGGTCGCGGAGCTGGGCTGCCTCGGCGCGGAGGCGTTCGAGCTCGGCTGTCTCGGCGGCTGTCTCGGCGCGGAGGCGTTCCAGCTCAGCGCGCTCATCGTTGCTGAGCTCTGGATCCTCGGCAGCCGGCCCCGGCTTACCGCCAACGTCAGACAAGGTCACCTCCGCCGAATCCGCAGTACAGCATCGGTCCCGCTGCCGCGGTCGTCATGTCAGCGACATTTGCCCGACGCTGCGTCTAATTACCATGTCTGCCCTGACAAGGACGTGCCTCACCCGGCCGGGGTGAATCTTGGCTAGTTCACGGCTCGGCCTGGATGGCTTCGGAGGGCGGCGCGCAACGCCTGCGGGAATGCCGGGCTGGCCTGGGCCAGCGCGGTGACCGGGCCCCGCACGGCGCCCCCGCGGCCCGGTCCCGTCACGGCGACGGGACCGGGCCGGGCCGGCCGTTTCGCTTTTGCTCTTATCCCACCATCGGGTTCACGCCGGCCAGGTCCTCGCGGCGCACCCGGATCATCACGATGGTGATGATCAGGGCAAGCACCGTGATACCGGCCGACACCATGAAGCCCTTCGAGAAGCCGACCGAAAGGGCATGCGCGTAGATCGCCTTCGGTATAGGCCCGGACGCTGCCGCATGCAGCCCGTGGCCGGACCGTGCCGCGGCCGCGGCCTGGCTCCGGATACTGTTGGCGACCACCGTCCAGGCCACGGTGCCCAGGAGTGCGAGCCCGATCGAGCCACCGACCTGCTGCCCGGTGTTGAGCAGGCTGGAGGCGAGGCCAGCGTCCTTGTCATCGACCTTCGACAAGGCGACCAGGGTGACCGGCATGAACAGCATGCCCAGGCCAATCGCAGTGACGATGATCGGGCCGAGCAGCCCGGAGGTATAGCTGCTGTGCTCGCTGATTCGCGACAGCCAGAACATCCCGCCGGCGCCGATGGCGGATCCGGCCAGCAGCAGCGGCCGGGCGCCGATCCGGGGGACCAGCTGGGCGCTGACCCCGGCCATCACCATGATGGTGCCCACCATCGGCAGGTAGGCGATCCCGGTCCGCAGCGCGCTGTACCCCCAGACGGTCTGCACGAAGACGGTCAGGAAGAAGAACATGCCGAACATTGCGGTGCCGATGCAGAGCATGACCAGGTAAGCGCCTGACCTGTTGCGGTTGCTGAAGATCCGCAGCGGCATCAGCGCGTGCTTGCTCCGTGCCTCGATGAGGACGAAGGAGACGAGCAGCACCACCGCGGCGGTCAGTGAGGCGACGACCTTGGTGTCGCCCCAGTGCGAGACACCGTTCGGGGTCGTGGCCGCGCTGGTCAGTCCGTACACCAAGGCAGCGAGTCCGAGGGTGCCGGTGATAGCGCCCGGCAGGTCGAACCGGCCGGGGTGCCTGGCCGACTCGCCGAGCACCCGCGGTGCCGCCAGGAGGACGGCGATCCCGATCGGCACGTTAACGAAGAAGACCCACCGCCAGGACAGGTACGTGGTGAGGACGCCGCCGGCGATCAGGCCGACCGCGGCGCCCGCGATGCTCATGGCGGCGTAGACGCCCATCGCCCTGTTGCGCGGCGGGCCTTCCGGGAACGTGGTGGTGACCAGCGAGAGCGCGGTCGGCGCGACAATGGCACCGCCGACTCCCTGGATGGCGCGGGCGGTCAGCAGCCAGGCCTGCGTGGTCGCGAAACCGCCCAGCAGCGAGGCCACCGAGAACAAGATGATCCCGGCGATGAACACCTTGCGCCGGCCGAGCAGGTCACCGGCCCGGCCGCCGAGCAGCAGCAGGCCGCCGAAGGTCAGCGCGTAGGCGTTCACGACCCACTCCAGGCCGGAGCCGGAGAAGCCGAGTGCCCGCTGGATGTCGGGCAGCGCGACGTTCACGATCGTGGCGTCAAGCACCACCATGAGCTGCGCGGTGGCGATGACGACCAGGGCCAGCCCGAGATGACGATGGGCGGGGCGTCCGGCGCCAGCCGGGAGGCCGTCGGCGACGGCTACCATGCCGGGCGCCGTGGCCCTCCCGTTTGCGGACGTTCTGGAGGACATCTGGATTCTCCTTAGGTGCGGTGCCCGGCGCGGCGCTGGTGAGCTGCCGACGCGGGCTAGCTGGGCGGCAGGGCGCCGCGGCAGCCTGCCGGAGGCCGTAGTGGACTCGCACCGGGCCCGGCGGACCCGGAGTTGCGGCTGGTTGACGGGTTAAGGAACAGGTGGCAGCGGGATGTGAGCTCAGCCAGAGCCCGCTGGAGCGCTCACGACGGCAGCCACCTCCTCCGCGGGCGCCTCAGGGCTGGGGGCGCCGTCGTCTGCGTTGATCATCTTGCGGATGAGCGCGAGCAACTGCTCGCGCTCACTCACGCTGAGCGCGCGGCTCCACGGCATCCGGGTGGCAAGCTCGCTTTCCACGCGCTGTTTCAGGGTGAGGCCGGCTTCGGTGAGTACGAGGTTCTTGACCCGCCGGTCGCCCGGATGGGCCTCGCGCCTGGCCAGCCCGCGCTTCTCCAGCATGTCGGCGACCACGGTGACGAAGGACGGATCGCAGTGCATGCGCTGGCCTAGATCTTTCATGGCCATCGGGCAGTTGAGCGTGTGCAGGGCCTTGACGAAATAGGACGGGATGCCGAGATCCCTGGCGAGCTGCTCGCCGCGGGCGACGATGCGCCCGATGAGCTCGCCGAGGCCATCGACGATCTGCGCATCGAGCTGCTCGCAGGGCGACTTCGTGTCCAAGCCTGGCTCCATGTGCTGCGGTTTCCCGTCTGGCGGCCCGGGTGCGGAGAATGCTCCTGAGCTCCTCAACGGTTGAGTAGCTCAAGCATATGAAGGAGCGATTGAGTTAGTCAACCTTTTATTGAGTCAGCTTCTTGCGCTGCCGGAGTCGGGCCGCCGGAGTCGGGCCGCGCCGGGGTGACCGGCCGCGCGGGGTCATGCGCACGTGCTAGTGGCGGTAGAGGTCGTGGATGATCGCGAGCACGGCGATGACGAGCCCTATCGTGATCACGCCACTGCGCAGCCGGGTCTTGCGGTACCCGGGAATTCGTCCCTTCACAGACTTGATATCGCCGTGCGCGGCGCGCGCCCGGTTAGCGTGCCAACCCAGAGCACAGCCGACGGCCAGCACGATGACCGCAATGCCGAAGACGGCTCCCCCCATGAAATGCCCCCCCCGGGGTGTTGGGCCTTCGCAGATCATGCCCCATGCCTGGCGCCGGATCCAGCGGAAACGCCGCCAGGCCGCAGGACATCGGCCGACCCCGGGCGGCCCGCGCCCGGATGACTGGCAGGATTGGGTCGGTCGCCGCAGGTCCCCACGATCGCAGAAGGAGAAACGCGGATGAAAGATGATTTGACCGCAGAGACCATCAGCATTGCCGGGCACGGCGGGGACGACATCGAGGCATACCTCGCCCGGCCGCTCGGCGCGGAGTCAGTCGGCAGCGTGGTAGTGATCCACCACATGCCGGGTTATGACAGCGGAACCAAGGAGATTGCCAGGAAGTTCGCGGCTAACGGGTACGCGGCGCTGATGCCGAACCTCTATCATCGCGAGGCGCCGGGGGCCAGCCCGGATGACGCCGCGGCGGCGGCTCGAGCGCAGGGCGGGGTTCCCGACGAGCGGCTAGTCGGCGACGTCGGCGGGGCGGCGGATCACCTGCGCGCCCTTGCTCACTCCAACGGCAAGGTCGGGGTGATCGGCTACTGCTCGGGCGGGCGCCAGTCGTTCCTGGCCGCCTGCAGCCTGCGGCTTCAGGCGGCGGTCGACTGCTATGGCGCCTTCGTCGTCAACCCGCCCCCGGACGGGATGCCGCTGAAAGCGCAACCGATCATCGGGCTCGCCAAGGACCTGTCCTGCCCGCTGCTAGGCCTGTTCGGCGCCGACGACTCCCATCCGTCCCCCGACGAGACCGCTGAGCTGGCCGGGGTGCTGTCCGGGCTGGGCAAGGAACACCAGTTCCACACCTATGACGGAGCCGGCCACGCGTTCTTCGCGGCGGAACGGCCTGCCTACCGGGTCGAGGCGGCCAACGATGGCTGGCAGCGGATCTGGGACTTCTACGGCCGTTACCTGGCCGGCTGAGGGAGAGCGCATGTGCACGTACCTGACCGAGAAGATCGGGGTCACCGGAAGCGGTAAGGGTGCGGCCGGCTGGTTCGCGCTGACCGTTGCCACCGTCTACTTTGATCACCCGCAGCATGCCAGTGCCGAGCACACGCTCAACATTGACTTCCTCAACCCGGGACATGGCCCGGCCGCGCGGGTCGCGGTGGAACTGACCGCCGAGTCGGCGCGCGCGCTGGCCCGGGCGATCGAGGTGACACTGGCATCCGCGCCGCCCGGGCTCGCCTGACATCGGGCCGCCCCGCCGCCCGGTGCTTTCGGCCGGTGCTTTCGGCCGGTGCTTTCGGCTGGTGCTTTCGGCCGGTGTTTTCGGGCCGGCGCCAGGGCCAGGACGTGCGCGTCCGCCCGGGCCTCCTGCCGCGCTGCGAATTGTCGGCATACCGTGCCAGGATCGGGATGGCGGTCGGACGGGCGGAGGCAGCGGCATGAGGTTCCGGGTCGGGCGAGAGACGCTGGGCGAAGCAGTGGCGTGGGTGGCGCGCGCGCTGCCGGCCCGTCCGGTGGTGCCAGTGCTCTCCGGGCTGCTGCTCGAGGCGAGCAGCGCCGGGCTGACGCTGTCCTGCTTCGACTACGAGGTCTCCGCGCGGGTGCAGATCGATGCCGAGGTGGCGGAGGAGGGGACGGCGCTGGTCCCCGGGCGGCTGCTCGCCGAGATCACCCGGAGCCTCCCCGCCCAGCCGGCCGAGTTCAGTTCTGACGGCGACATGGTCAGCCTGGCCTGCGGCAGCGCCGAGTTCACGCTGGTTTCGCTGCCCATCGCGGACTACCCGGCGCTGCCTGAGCCGCCGCCGCCGGCCGGCACGGTCGAAGGCGGCGCCCTGGCCGTCGCGGCCAGCCAGGTCGGGCCGGCCGCGAGCCGGGACGACACGCTGCCCATGCTCACCGCGGTCTGCCTGGACGTCGACGGGGAGATTCTGACGCTGGCGGCCACCGATCGCTACCGGCTGGCGGTGCGGGAGCTGAGCTGGATTCCAGCGGTGCCGGGCATCCGGGCTGTCGCGATGGTTCCGGCCAGGACCCTGGCCGACTTCGCGAGGACCATGGCACCCGGAGTGGCCGTGACGGTGGCATTCGGGATCGGCCAGCCGGGTACCGGCGGCCAGTCCAGCCCGGCCGGGTCCCGGGACCCGCGCCCTGCCGACGGCTTGGTCAGCTTCGAGGCGGGCGGCAGGAGGCTGATCGCGCGGCTGATCGCGGGCGAGTTCATCAGGTACCGGTCCAGGTTCCCGGCCGAATTCAGCTGCCGGGCGGAGGTGCCGGCCGCCCCCTTCACTGAGGCGGTGCGGCGGGTCGCGCTGGTCGCGGAGCGGGCCAGCCCGGTCCGGCTGACCTTCGGCCCGGGGCACGTGGTCGTCGAGGCGCATGCCGAGGGCCGGGCCCGTGCGGTGGAGAAAGTGGCCGCTGACTTCGAGGGAACTGAGCGGGTGATTTCCTTTAACCCGCACTACCTGCTCGACGGGCTCGGCGCGGCAGCGGCAGGCGTCCCGGCGGCCCCTGCCCCGCCCAGGCAGGCCGGGACCGCGGCAGCAGCCGGGGGCGGAACCGATGGCGGCGAGCAGCCGCCGCCGGAAGCCGGACGGATCAGGCTGGAGTTCACCAGCGCGGCGAAGCCCGCGCTCATCACCTGGGCCGCCGACGACCCGGACGCAAATGCCGGGAACAGCGTGGCTGGCGGGGCTGCGGAGCGGCGGCCCGCGTTCCGGTACCTGGTCGTCCCGCTCCGCGTCCCGGCGCGGGCTTAGCCAAGGCTTTGCCAGGACGGCGGGCCCTGCGGCTCGATGGCGCGATCAGTGCCAGGGCCCGCGACGGCTGCTGCTGCCGTCGCCGTAGCCGCCGTTTCGGCTGCGCGGGGAACCGCCTCGCGGGCCCCTGGCGCCCCGGAACAGCCGGCGCATCAGGGCGCGGGCAGCCGCGAATATGGCCACGAAGATCACCAGCCGGCTGGGCCAGAAGAAGCCGAGGTGCGGCCCGGTCAGCGGCCCGGTCATCAGCAGCAACACGGCCAATAGGGCGATAACCGACGGCAGCATTCGCAGGCCAGAGCGGGGAGCGGAGCCATGGTGCTCCCTGGCACGCTCCCGGCGCTGTCCGCCCGCGGCCAGCGGCCGCGCGGCCGACGGCATGCCAACGTGCGGGAGATCCCGGGTGACCTGGCTCAGCTGGCTCTGGGTCGTCGCGGCGAAGGCAGCGTCGAGCCGCTGGTTGAACTCTTCGAAGGTCAGCCTGCCCGCTGCGTAGTGCTCCCGCAGAAGGGCGGCGGCAGCCTCGCGGTCAGAGTCGCCGATGCGCAGGTCAGGTCCTATTGCCATGTGATCCTCCCACGCCCGCCGCTCGATCCGCCCGGGCCGCTCGATCCGCCCGGGCCGCTCGATCCGCCCGTGCCGACCGAACCGCCCGTGCCGACATCAAGACGATATGTCTCGACGCCGCGAACGGCAAGTTGCGCGGCCGGACAGGCTCATCGGTCAGGACGGCCGGAACGTGGCGTGTCAGTCGCCGAGGTAGCTGCTGCCGCCGGTTTCCGGATTGGTGACCATGGCCCCGACTGACATCTTCCCGGCCCTGGCGAAGATCAGCGTGAGCGTGATCTCGGTGCCTGCCCGCATCCGGTGCGCCCCGGTGATCAGCATGTGAAAGCCGTCGGGGTCGAGCCGGACCGTTTCGCGTGCCGGAATGACGATGTCCGGGACTGTCCGCGTCGTGCCGCCGCCACGACCGGCCGGGCCGCGGAACGTCACGAGGCCGCCGGCGCTCGTCCGTGCCGAGGTCACCCGGTCGGCGGATCCGTTGTTCTGGATGACCAGATAGGCCTGGGTAGTGCCGGAGGCAGCGGGCAGCGTGACGTAAGCGGTGCCGATCTGGATCGGCGCGGCGGCTGCGGCGGGCTGCGTGCAACCCGCCAGCGCGGCGGTCACGGCGAGCAGGCAGGCGGCCAGCGCGGTCCGGGCTGCCGTCGGCAATCGTGACGCCCGCGGCCTGACCGCCCAGCCTGCTGTTCGCGCCATGTTCCTGTCCTCGCCGGAGTTCCTGCGGTGCCATGGTCTCATGACGATAGGTCATGCCAGCTTCAGGAGTAGTCGCGGAACGCGGGCCAGCCGCTCGCGGTGATCAGCCAGGCTCTTGGCCGGGCTGATGATCCGCGTTCGCTGCGGTTGTGCCGAGCGCTGTGGTGATCTGCTGAATGGCCTCGACCTCAGCGGGGCTCACGTTCTGCCCTTCCTCCCGGTGCGCGGCCGCGACCTTGTCCGCGAGGGTGCGGACGAAGCGCTGATAGTCCTGGACTTCCTCGGGGGCCGCCTTGCCGCCCAGCACCGCCACCGACTCGCGAAGGCGCGCCAGCCCGGCATCCCTGAGCTCTTGGGCTGAGTGGTATCTGGTGTGGTCCAGCTGGGGCTTCGCCGCCACGATCTCGTCGAGGAGCTCGCTCGCGCCGTGCTGGGCGCGTGCTTCCGCGTAAGCCTTCGACATCGCGATCGTCTCGCGGATCGTTCCCCCGCGCGCGGCCGTGACCACGATCAGGCCGGCCGTCGGCGGCCCCTCGAGCACTGCTTTCCATTCCTCAGGCGAGAAGGCGGCCTTGGTCGTCATTCGACGCTCCTGTCCTCATGGGCGGGAAATACGAACTTCTCTTGACGGGCTGGAAACCGAATTACACGATAGCGATGTCGTCGTGCCAGAGCCGCTGGCACCCGGTCCGGCGAGGAACATGGCCACGAGATTCAGCACCAGGCATCGCGTACCCGGGGTCAGCCCCGGTCGACCGCCGTCTGGAGCAGGCCGAGCGGCGGCGAGCCGAGGTCGAGCAGGGCCGTGTGGAACCTGCGCACCGAGAAGGCCGCGCCCCAGCGCTTCCTCGCCTGGTCACGCAGGTCCATGATCTCAAGCTTGCCCCAGGTATAGCGGCCATAGGTCGGGTCGAAGGTGGCCCTGCGAGCCTCGGCCAGCGCGGCGGGCCCGGCCAGCGCGGCGTCCGATTCGAAGCGCCTGGCGCCCTCCTGCACCGTCATCCCCGCGGTGTGCACCCCGATAGCGCAAGCCAGCCGGGTAACCCGGATCAGGGCACCGAGCCAGACGCCGATCGCGAATCTGGGGTCGTCCGCGCGGAAGCCTTCATCGACGCAGAGTTCCTCCGCGTAGTGCGCCCAGCCTTCGATGAAAGCGGTCGAGAACAGCGTCCGGCGGACAACGGACGGCGCCCGCCGGAGGGCCCGGCCGTGCGAGAAATGCCCCGGAGCCACCTCGTGCACGGTGATACCAGGCAGCGAGGTCGCGCTGAACACCTCCAGCCACTGCTCCTGCTCCTGCGGCTGCCACGACGGGTCGGGCGGGGTGATGTGATACCAGGACGGGCCCTCGGGCTCGCCGGGCGCCGCCCAGGCCATCATCGCCATGCCCCAGCGCCGCGACTCGGGGGCCAGCCCGACGAGGCATTCGCCGTCATGGTACGGAACCAGGTCGCGCTTCCTGGTGAACTCGATCGCCAGCTGCGTCCAGTGCCGCGCGGCTTCGATGACGCCGCCCGAGTCCGGGTGGTCGCGGGCCAGTTCGCGGACCACCTCTCCCGGCGGCCGGCCCGGCTCCAGCTGAGCGCAGCTTTCGGCGAGCCTGGCGGTGAGCCTGTCTCGCTCGGCATCGGCCCGCTCACTGAGCCTGCCCAGGTCCACCGGCATGCCGTCGGCACTGCTCATCAGCGCGGTGAGCGGCTCGGCGCCCAGCGCAGCGTCTGGGTCGCCATCGGCAGCGGCCCGGTCCAGGTGCGCCACCAGGCGGGCGTGCGCAGCGCGCGCCGCCGCGGCCGACCGCTCGTCGGCATCGGCAGGCACGGCGGCCGCCAGGCCGCGGACTGCGCCGCCGAGCGCGGTCGCGACCGGCGCGTTGACGAGGTCCAGCGCCTCGATGGCCGCGTCGACGGCCCCGGGCCAGGCAGCCAGGTGCATCCGGCGAGCGTCCTCCCGCTGCTCGGCCGGGGCGTAGTCCCTGTCGTAGCAGGCGAGATCGAGTTCGGCCAGGTGGTACAGCGGATTGCGGCGGTGCAGTTCGAGCTGGCCGAATGCGACGCGGGCGCGCTCCTCGAACGCCGCCAGGTGCGCCTCGTCGTGCGGATCGGTCAGCGGCTTGTCCGCGGCCGGGGCCGCGGCGAGCCTGGCTAGCCCGGCCCGGACTCCGGCAGGGGACAGATCCTGGATCTTGCCGTCATACTCGTGCCGTCCGCTGGATTCGCGCTGCTCGGCAACGTCCAGATCGCAGACGGCGCGAAGTCTCGGGGTCAGATCGTCCATGTCGGGACACGCTACCGGCCACTGTTACTGTCCGGTCGCGCCCGGCTGAACTGTCTGGATGGACAGAATCTTGGTAGCAGTGGCGGCGCCGGCGCAGGTCTGCGCGGAGAAGCTGATGTAGAGCGCGGTCAACTGGTCCGGCGGGTAGACCTTGAGCCAGTGCGCCTTGGTGATCGTGCACCGCGATGCCGGATAGTTGCCCGCGTCCACCACCTGGAGCGTGGCGTGCACGGTCGCGCCTGGCGCCACAGTCACGAGGACTGGCGCGGTCGTAGCGTCGCGGGCCGCGGCCGCGCCGATCTGGCTGCCGCCTGGCCCGGTGACGAAGGAGACGCCGGGGTAGCCGTAGAGCGTGCAGCTGGCGGTTGCGTTATTGGTGAAGTCGATCGGGTAATAGCTGCTGCCAGCGGCTCCCTCAGGCGATCCGATTGTCGCCTTCAGCGCCGAGGTCGCGCATGGCTGCGGCCCGCCCGGGCTGGCCGGCGAGCTCGCCTGGGACGAGCTGCCGGTGCTGGCGTGGCCGGTTGGCAGTGCCGTCTGGGTGACGGTCTTGGTGACCGTGGCGGCCGGCGAGGCGGCCGGGGTGCTGCCGCCACAGCTCGTGATCGCTGCCGCGGCGCAGGCCAGGGCCGCGGCGGCGGTAGCGCCCCGGAACGGGGGGCTGAATAACGTCATGACAATGCTCCCCTGTCGTGGCGAGTGGCCTGGTGGCCGTGTGACCTATAGGACGCCATCGCCGGGCTTCCGGTTGCTGGCCGCGGCCGGTGCCGATGTCAAAGTCTGCAGGTAACGGCGCGGCAACGCGAGGCGCAGCGCCGGCGTCCTAGCGGCCGCTTCAGCTCGTGCGGCGGCCGGCAGGTACCGTCGGTGAGAGCTGGCTCCGGTTTCGCGGGAGGCCCAGTTGTTTTCGCGGGAGGCCCAGTTGTCAGGTGGTTCGCCGCTCACAGCTAGTTCGTCCGTCACGACCAGGCCTCAGCTAGCCGGCACCTTCGGCATGGTGGCCTCGACGCACTGGCTCGCCGCCGCGGCCGGCCTCGCCACGCTGGAGCAGGGCGGCAACGCGTTCGACGCCGCGGTAGCGGCCGGCCTGGTCCTGCAAGTCGTGGAACCGCACATGAACGGGCCAGGCGGCGAGGTGCCGGTGATCGGGTTCGACGCCGGGCCGGACGAGGTCTTCGTGCTGGACGGCCAGGGCCCGGCGCCTGCGGCGGCCACGCCGCGGGTGTTCGCCGGGCTCGGCCTTGACCTGGTTCCAGGCACCGGCCTGCTCGCCGCCTGCGTGCCCGCCGCGTTCGGGACCTGGATGCTGCTGCTGGCCCGCTACGGCAGGCTGCCGCTGCGCGCGGTGCTGAAATACGCGATCGGCTACGCGCGTGACGGCTACCCGATGCCGGCGTCGGCTAGCACGGCCATCACCGCGATGGCCGCCACCTTCCGCGAGCACTGGCCAAGCTCCGCCCAGGTATACCTGGGGGGCGGGGCACCGGCGCCAGGCGCCCGTTTCGCTAATCCCGCACTCGCCGCCGTCTACAGCAGGATCCTGGCCGAGGGCGAAGCCGCTGGCACCGATCGCGAAGCGCAGATCGAGGCGGCGCGCCGGGCGTTCTATGAGGGTTTCGTCGCTGAGGCGATCGCTTCCTACCTGGCGGATGCTGAGGTGATGGACCTCACCGGACGAGCCCATCGCGGCCTGCTGACCGGCGCTGACCTGGCCGGCTGGCGGGCGTCTGCCGAGCCGCCCGTCACGCTGGATTACGCGGGCCTGACGGTCTGCAAGACCGGGCCGTGGGGGCAGGGCCCGGTCTTCTTGCAGCAGCTTGCCCTGCTGGCCGGGTTCGACCTGGCGGCCATGGGCCCGGGCAGCGCGGACTTCATCCACACGGTCGTGGAGTGCGCGAAGCTGGCGTTCGCCGACCGTGAGGCCTGGTACGGCGACCCCAGGTCGGCGGCCGTGCCGCTGGCCGCGCTGCTCTCGCCGGACTACGCGGCGGCGCGCAGGCAGCTGGTCGGCGCCGCGGCGTCGGGAGATCTCCGGCCGGGCGCGCCGGAAGGTGTCGCGCCCAGGCTGCCCGGATACGCCCTGCCTGGTTACCCGGGGCCTGGTTACGCGGGGCCTGGTTACGCGGGGCCTGGCGATGCGGGGCCCGGCCTGGTGCCGGGGCTCGGGCCCGGCGACACCTGCCATCTGGATGTCGCTGACTCGTTCGGCAACCTGGTCTCGGCGACGCCGAGCGGCGGCTGGCTGCAGAGCTCGCCCGTCGTCCCCGGGCTTGGCTTCTGCCTCGGCACCAGGGCGCAGATGTTCACCCTGACCCCCGGCCTGGCGAGCACGCTGGCGCCGGGCAGGCGACCGCGGACCACGCTCTCGCCCGGGCTGGTGCTTCGCGACGGCGAGCCCTATCTGGCGTTCGGCACGCCCGGCGGTGACCAGCAGGATCAGTGGGCGCTCGGGTTCTTCCTCAACCACGTCCACTTCGGGATGAACCTGCAAGAGGCGATCGACGCTGCGGCGTTCCACACCGGCCATTTCCCTTCGTCGTTCTACCCGCGCGCGTCGCTGCCCCGGTCGCTGGCCGCCGAGGCGAGGCTGACCGGGCCTGTCGTCGCGGAGCTGCGGCGGCGGGGGCATGCGGTCACGGTGACCCCGCCCTGGTCGCTCGGCCGGGTCAGCGCCGTCGGCCGCAGGAACGGGATGCTGTACGCGGCCGCCAGCGCGCGCGGCATGCAGGGTTACGCGGTGGGCAGGTAGCGGCCGGCCCCGGGCCGGAAGCGCCAGGGATCAGCCGGGTTCAGACCGGCAGCGCCAGGCAGCCGGCCAGCAGCGCGGCAATGATCGCGAGCACCCTGAGCCACCCGGAGGCCGGCCCGGCCGGAGCGGGAAGCATGCTGGCCCCGGTCGCGATCACCAGCAGGCCGAGCCCGGCGGCGATCAGCGGCAGCTGCGGCCGCAGCACGGCTGGCCGCGCGCCCGACTCGGCCAGGTGCGTCGCGAACAGGTAGCCGAGCAACGCGACCGCCAGCAGCCCGGTGTGGTACGGGCGCGACCGGTGCATCGCCTCAAGGATGATCGCGGCGATGACCAGGCCCTCCGCCCACGGGATCGCCCGGATCATGGTCAGCAGCCAGCGGCCGAGCCGGGCCGGCGGGCTGTGGTACACGGCCAGATCGCGCTGCCCGGCACCGGCGGCCAGCCGGGCCGTGCCGAAGACGGCGCACGCGGCGGCCACCGCGAGGACGGCCGTTCCCGGGCCGCTGGCACCCGGCCGCGGCAGTGCCGACCACGCGACACAGGCCGCGGCGAGCAGGCCAGCGGCCGCGCTCTGGCGCGCCAGAGCGTGGCGGTCGGCCAGCCGGGCCGTGGTGATGAAGGAAAACGGCATTTAAGGGCTGCCCACCATGACCTTTCTCGTATAGGGAGCGAGCGGCTCATCCAGCGTCTGCTTGCCGTCCCAGTGGGCCAGCGGGATGCCGAGCTCGCGGAGCGAGAACCTGATTGCCTGCTGCTCCATCCGCCAGATCCGGCGGGTCATTCCGGCCAGGTGGTCGCTGCCGCCGCTCGGCTCGGCATTGAGCACGTCGACGATGAGCACGCTGAAGCCGCGTTCCCGCAAGTCGCGCAGGGCGCCGATGAGCCGGAGGCTGAGCAGCGGGCTGAAGACGACGATCAGCGCGCCGGCCGGCAGTGCGGCCTTGGGCAGCCGGTCAAGCTCGTCGCCGCGGCCGCCGGCCCCGGCTTCGGCGAGCATCACGTTCATGATCCGGTAGAACTGCCTGGTACCTGTGCCAGGGGCAATCCAGGCCCCGTTGCTGGCGTAGCTGATGAAGCCCACCCGGTCCCGCGCCGCCAGGTAGGCCCTGGCCGTCCCGGCCGCGCCGCGCAGCGCGAGGTCCAGCGAGGTGGCGCCGGTCTCGCCGACGTCTGAGGTGGCATCGGCGACGATGACGACGTTCTGGGTCCGCTCGGCAGCGAACATGTTCAGCTGGAGACGGCCGCGCCGGGTGGTGGCCGGCCAGTTGATCCGCCGCTGCGGGTCGCCGGGAACGAAGTCGCGCACCCCGTTGAAGTCGGTCCCGGCGCCGTAGGCCCTGGAGGAATGCTCGCCCAGCCAGTTGAGCAGCCGGCTGAGCACGATTCTGGAGTCCTGCACTGCCGGGGCGGGATAGCAGTCGATCAAGGGCAGCGGTACCGTGGCCCGGCCGTCAAGCAGCCGCCACCGGTCGCGCAGGATCACTTCCGCGTGGCCGGGACTGCGACGGCCCCAGCGGCGAACCAGGAACGGCAGCGTGGCCTCCGTGGTGGCGCCATCCCCGGCGGCCGAGGCGGCCGGCAGGCCGGCCCTGCCGGGAGTCTCGACAGCCTCGGCGGGGCGCAGCAGCAGGTCGACGCTGAAGTCGCCGGTCCCGCTGATCGTCGCGTCGATCGCGGCGTGCTCGTTCTCGAAGACGCGCAGTGCGGTTGGTCGCAGGCTGACGCCGATCCGCTCGGGCCGGTCCCGCCGCCAGGCGGTCAGCAGGACCACGGCCGGCGCGGCGGCCGCGGCGAACGCCGGCCGCTGGGTGATGACGGCGACGGCCAGGCCCGCCAGGGCGAGCGTGAGCAAGCGCCGCGCATGGCCGGACACCGACCAGCTCAGCCGCACCTTGCGGTCCTGCGGCTGAGCGGTCATCGCCGTAACCTCCCCTGGAGCCGGTCAGCCGCGGCGGCCTGCGGCCGGGTCGGTCTGCGGGGTGGGGACCGAGGCCAGCAGCCGGGCGACGACATCGTCCGAGCTGACCTGCCTGACCCAGAGCTCAGGCCGCAGCGTGATCCGGTGCGCGAGGGCCGCGACCGCGACGCTCTTGACGTCATCGGGGATGACGAACTCGCGCCTGGCCAGCAGTGCCTGGCCCCTGGCTAGCTGGACGAGCGCCAGGCCGCCTCGCGGGCTCGCGCCGACCTGGATCTGCTGATGATCCCTGGTGGCGGAGACCAGCGCGATGACGTACTCAAGCACGTCGGGGGAGACCTCCACCTGCTCAAGCGACTGGCGCATGCCCAGCAGCGTGCCCGCGTCGGTGATCTGGCTGACGGCGGCGGCCTCGGTCTTCCTGTCCAGCCTGCGCTGCAGCATCTGCACCTCGTCGGGCGCGCTGAGATAGCCGAGCCGCAGCCGGATGAGGAACCGGTCGAGCTGGGCCTCGGGCAGCTCGTAGGTCCCCTCGTACTCGATCGGGTTGTCGGTCGCGAGCACGACGAACGGCTGCGGCAGCTGCCGGGTCTGGCCGTCCACGCTGACTTGTCCCTCGCCCATGGCCTCGAGCAATGCCGCCTGGGTCTTCGGCGGTGTCCTGTTGATCTCGTCGGCGAGCAGCAGCTGGGTGAACACCGGTCCGGGACGGAAGACCATCTGGCCGGTCCGCTGCTCGTACAGCGGCGCGCCGATCACGTCCGAAGGCAGCAGATCCGGGGTGAACTGGATGCGGGTGAACTCGAGGCCGAGGGCCCGGGCGAACGACCGGGCGATCAGGGTCTTGCCCAGGCCTGGCAGGTCTTCGATCAGGATGTGACCGCCCGCCAGGATGCCGATCATCAGCAGCTCAAGAGCACGGCGCTGGCCGACAACCACGCGCGAGATCTCGTCAAGAACCTCGGTGCACCGGTACGCGGTTTCCGCCGGTCCCGGGGCCTGCCGTGTCACAGCCGCTCCAGTCGGTCGATGAGCCGGGCCAGCGTGCGGGGCGGGATGCCGGGCTGGCCGCCGGAGGCCACCTGCGGACGGCCAGGGTCCACCCAGTCCCACAAGACCTCGTCCGCCTTACTGCGGCACAGCAGCCGCCGCGCCGCGGCTGGATCGGATTGCAGGCTGACTCCGTGCCGCTCGGCGAGCCGCGCGGCCAGCAGGCTCTGCAGGGTGCCACGCAGCTCGGCGTCGAAGGCGGCCATGGAGCGGGTGCCCCCGATCAGCCCGGAACGCTTGCGCCAGTAGCCGGTGAACCGCAGCGCCGGCCGACCGGACGCGGCCAGCTCACCGCCGGCGGCGGCGTGGCCTGCAGGCGGCAGGCAGGCGCGGAGCACGGCGAGGCCCAGGGCCGCGGCGCAGCTGACGACCACGGTCGCCCCGGCCGGGCCGGCCACCGCGTACCCCGCCGCCGCGGTAGCGGCGACCAGGACGCCGGCGATCGCGATCTCCGGTGCGGCGCCGCGCCAGCCGCGGCCTGGATCGGCGGGCAGGCCGTCCCTGGGCCCTGATGCGGTCACCTGGCGGCCTCGGTCAGGCTCTCGGCAAGCTCGGCGAGAGCCTGCTCGGCGGTGGCGCGATCCGCGGCAGTCAGCTCCCTTGCCGAGAACCTCGCCGCATAGAACACCGACGTCAGCCGGGCGGCCGCGGTGCCGCGGACAAGCCCGGTGGCCGCGGCCCTGGCCAGTAGCTCGCCGGGAGTCTCGGCGGCCCCCCTGGCCGCGCCCGCCTTGGCCAGGCTCAGTTCCATGGCCAGGTAGCACGCGATGATGGCGCCCCTGGCATCGTCAAGGTCGCGCAGCGCGAGCCAGCCATACTGCACGGCTTTCCTCAGCTGCGCCGCGCCGTCGTCAGCGAGTTCCGGGTCCGCGGGCGGCAGCCGGATCTGGCGCTGCGGCCAGTGCCGCCGCACCAGCAGGATGGAGCAGCCCACGATGGCGGCGATCAGCACGGCTGCCAGCAGCAGGTCGAGCCAGGTTCCGGCGGACAACGCGGCGTGCTGGGCGGCCGGAACGCCGGGGCGCGCTGGCAGCTGGCCGCGAGCTGGCGCGACCCGCGCCGGGGGCCGGATCTTCAGGTGCACGGCCCTGGTCAGCAGGTAGCCGCACGGCAGCGCGAGCGCCGCGACGATCAGCACCCCCCGCAGGACCTCCCGCAGCCTGGTCGCCAGGAGGTGGTCTGTTGACGTCCCGGCCCGGCGTGCCAGGATCACGAGCAACACGATGAGCACGGCCTCCAGCGCGGCGGTGACCGGCAGCTCGTCATGGGCGTAAGGGCCGTCGAGGCCGGGCGCGGGCAGGCCACCGCGGAGCGTGGCGGCGGCCAGCACGATCAGCAGTGCCGCCAGCGTGAAGCGCCACAGCTGGTAGCCGTCCGCGCCGCTGAACCGATCGCTGGCGCGCGGCCGTCCCTGCGTCATGCTCGTCAAGCCTCCGCGACGAGGCCGGCCCGGTCACCGGCATCACCGACGCTACCGTCGGTCGCGGCGGCCGTCAGCAAGCGGGCGCACGGCCGGCCGGGTTTGCGGCCATCTTGTTATGCCTGCAGCCTAAGGCCGACGCCGGGACGTGCGATCGTGGCCAGATGACGCGTAAGGTCACGAGCGGCGTGAACGCTCACCCGAGGCAGGAAACTCCCGGCTCAGGCGATCCAGCAGGGCCGGCCGCGGCCGTCATCGAGACGGCGGCCCTGACGAAACGGTATCCGGGCCCGGTCACCGCGCTCGACGGGCTGACCGTCGCGGTCGAACCAGGCGTCACCGGGCTGGTCGGATCCAACGGGGCGGGGAAGTCCACGCTTATCAAGATCCTGCTCGGCCTGCTGCCGCCGACCAGCGGGCAGGCGAAGGTATTCGGCCGTGACTGCGCCTGCGAGGCCGGCCAGATCCGGATGCTGACCGGGTACATGCCCGAGCACGACTGCCTGCCACCCGACGTCAGCGCGACGGAGTTCGTCACCCACCTGGGCCGGATGTCCGGGCTGCCGCCGACCGCCGCCAAGGAGCGGGCCGCCGAGACGCTCCGGCACGTCGGCCTGTATGAGGAGCGGTACCGGCAGATCGGCACCTACTCCACCGGCATGAAGCAGCGCGTGAAACTGGCCCAGGCGCTGGTCGGCGATCCGCGGCTGCTGCTGCTCGACGAGCCGACCAACGGCCTGGACCCGGCCGGCCGGGCCACCATGCTCGAGCTGATCGCCCGGATCGGCGGCGAGTTCGGCATCGCCGTCGTGGTCGCCTCCCACCTGCTCGGCGAGGTCGAGCAGATCTGCGATCACCTGGTGGCCATCGACAGCGGGCGGCTGCTCCGGGCCGCCTCGATGAGCTCGTTCACGCAGGCCAGCCAGGTGCTGGCGATCGAGGTGGAAGAGGGCACTGAGCAGCTGGCCGCCGAGCTCACCCGGCGCGGCCTGCAGCCGGTCGCCCAGCAGCGGGAGCTGCTGGTCCGGCTGGCCGGCGAGGAGACCTATGACACGGTCCGCGACGTGATCGCCGATCTCGGCCTCCCGCTGAACCGGATGGAGCAGCGCAGGCACCGCGTCGAGGAACTGTTCCGCGGTGACCCGGCACCCGCCGCCGACGAGATGGGAGCGGTCAATGTCGGCTGACAGCGCGGAGGCGCGCTTCGGCGCTGCGCCCCGGTCCGCGGGCGGGGTCATCCACGACATCGGGTACCGCAGGTACGAGGGCGAGCGGCTGAGCCGGGGCCGGATCGTCTTTGCCTTGTGCTGGCACAGCCTCCGCTCCGCCTTCGGCATCGGGCGCGGGATCAAGGCCAAGATCGTGCCGGTGCTCACCTTCGCGATCATGTGCCTGCCTGCTGCCGTGGACGCAGTCATCGTCGCCCGCACCGGCACCCGCCAGGTCAGCTACGACACTTATGTGCCGATTCTGCGGATCCTCGTCATGACGGTTTTCCTGGCCGCCCAGGCGCCCGAACTGGTCTCCCGTGATCTTCGCAGCCACGTGCTGCCGCTGTACTTCGCCCGCCCGATCAGCCGCCTGGACTATCCGCTGGCCAAGCTGACCGCCTTCGTGCTGGCCTGCCTGGCGATGATCGAGATACCCTTGCTGATCCTCTATCTGGGCACGATCGCGCAGGCACACGGCGGCAGCGCCATCTGGGCGCAGACGCGGGCGCTGATCCCCGGCCTGCTGGTCGGCCTGATGTGGTCGGTGCTGCTGGCCTCGATCGCGATCGCGATCGCCTCGCTCACCGGCAGGCGCGCCTACGCGACCGGCGGCATCGCGATCTTTTTCCTGCTCACCTTCGCGCTGGCCCGGATCCTGGTACATGTTGCGACTCAGAGCGCCGTGGTTGGGCCTGGCCCCGGGCCGGCCGGTCCTAAGGGCGGTGGGCCAGGAGGTCCG
>Ga0187879_10000948_pt1 | contig 19706 bp, 20 predicted proteins | sample June2016WEW_19_1_FD_132423 | JGI IMG/M metagenome (GOLD analysis project Ga0187879, IMG submission 132423) | Peatland microbial communities from SPRUCE experiment site at the Marcell Experimental Forest, Minnesota, USA - June2016WEW_19_10 | ecosystem: Environmental > Terrestrial > Soil >... | reverse complement strand
GAACCAGCCGGGCCGCATCGTCGAGTCCGGCACGACCGAGCAGATCTTCGAGAGCCCGAGCGACGAGAGGACGGCGGACTATGTCCATGGGCGCTTCGGCTGAGGGCTCGGCCGCGGCCGGCGCGGACTCGTCGCGGCGCCTCCGGCTCCGAGGGGGCGGCCGCGCCCGCCGGACGGTGCTCGCTGTTGCCGTCATCTTCGGCGTCGTCGCCCCCGCCAGCGTGCTCGGCGCTGTTGCGGCGACGTCGCTCAACGCCGCTCCGGCTCTCGCCAACGGGCCGCTCGTCAACGGCGGCGGCTCCAGCTACGCCGCCGTCGCCATCGATCAGTGGCGGGCGGAGATCCTGGCGATCGACGGCGACAACATCAACTACAACACGTCTTCGTCGGTCATCGGACTGAACGAGTTCGCCCTGAACCAGCTCGACTTCGGCGCCTCCGAGATCGGGTACTCGACCGGGCAGGCCGCGGAAACGCCCACGACGACCTACCAGTACCTGCCCGACGTCGCCGGCGCCACGTGCCTCATGTACAACCTCACGAGCGTCACCGGGCAACCCATCACCGAGTTGCTCCTCAACACCCACCTCATGGCCGAGATGTTCACCGGGCAGATCAAGTACTGGAACGACCCGCGCATCAAGGCGCTCAACGGCGGCGTCCTGCTGCCGCACACCCCCATCGTCGTCGTCTGGCGGACGGACGCCTCCGGTGACAACTACCTCTTTTCTGAGTACCTCTCTTTCGAAGAGGGCAGCATCTGGAACGCCTTCGCAAAGGCGATGCAGTACCCGCCGGGCGCTGATGCTGTTTTCCCCTACCCGCAACAGGGCGGCTACCCGAAGAAGTACAACCTGACGGGCTGGATCGGGGCACAGGGCTCCGACATCGCCTCCAATGACGTCGCCGCCCAGAACGGCGCCATCACCTACGTCGAGACGGCGTACGCCTACGAGCACGCCAAGCCGTGCGCCTACATCGAGAACGCCAGCCACCACTACGTCATCCCGACCGAGCTCAACGACGCCGTGGCGCTCGAAGGGGCCGAGCTGCTGCCGGACCTCGAGCAGAAGCTCGACGGGGTCTACACGAACCGCCTGACAGACGCCTACCCGATCTCCGCCTACAGCTACCTGATCACGCAGGAGGCAACCGAGACGCCGCAGAAGGGTGCAGTCCTCGGCCAGTTCATCGAGTTCCTCGCCTGCCGAGGCCAGGACGCCGCCGGTCAGCTCGGCTACTCGCCCCTGCCCCCGAACCTCGTGCAGGATGACTTCGACGCCATTGACCGCATCGCCGGCGCCGCCAAAGCGCCACCCAAACCGACGGCGAAGAACTGCCCCAACCCCTACGTCGACGGGCAGACACCTCTCCCGGGCGAACCCGGGGTGGAAGGCAAGGGCGGCAACGCCGGCGGCGTCGCTTCGTCCACGACCACGACCACGACCACGACCACCACGACGACGACGGTGCCGGGCAGCCCCGGCGGCAAGACGGGCTCGAAGACCGGCTCGAAGACCGGCTCGAAGAAGCCGAAGGGCGCCGGCAAGGGCAAGTCGACGACAACAACGACAACCCAGCCGTCGAAGGGGGGCGGCAGCGGCGTCTTGACCGGCCCGACGAAATCGAGCTCCCCTGGTGTCATCCCTGGTTACAAACTCCTGCAGGCCGTGACCGGTCTCGAAGGCCGCAGCGGCCCCTCCGGCACGATGCTCTGGGGAGCCCTGGCGGCATCGCTCGTCGTACTGATCGTCCCGGCTGTGGTGCTCGGGCGCCGCCGCAGCAAAGCCAAACCCGCCGCCGCCAACGCCCGTCATGACCGCCCATGAGATCCGCGCCCGCCGGGCTCCCTCTAACGACAGCCGCGTGAGTCGGTCATGACCACCCGTACAGCGAGCTTTCTTCACACCACCGGCCGGCTGTTGGCAGTACTCGCGGCCGGTCTGTGGTTCGTTGTTCTGCTCGCCCCGGGTGCCTCGGCGACGTCACGGCCGACGGTGGCGGCGCCGCACTCCGAGACCTCATCCTGCCCAGCGGGAGCGAGCTGCGACACCATCCCGGCCGACTGCCCCTCGGGCACCATCTGTCCGGAGATCATCATCTCGCCAGCGACGAACCTCGGACAGAACCAGTGGGTCTTCCTCACAGCCAAACACTTCCCGCCGGGCGCCATCATCTACGTGTACTACTGCTCGGACATCTACACCCTGGCTCAGCAGGATCCGCTCTGCATGCTGCAGCCGACTCCCGAACTGCTCAACCCGCAGATCGGTCTGACGGCTTCTCCGAGCGGCTCGGCTTCCATCAGTTTCGAGACTGAGGAGAACGCCAACGACGGGAACACGGCGCTCGTCGGGAAGATCCCGGGCACCCAGACGACCGGCTCGTTCTACTGCGACGACGACCCCGACCCGTGTTCCATCGACGTCACCGACCCGCTCCTCGATTCGAACGGCACCGTCAACCTTGTCCTCAATCCGAACAATGCCGTTGCCGTACCGATCACGTTTCAGAAGCCGACGGGTGGCTGTCCCTTGGCGACCTTCGTGTCCACGGCGAGCGAGTTCGGGATCGACCGGCTCTTTCCCATCGCCTCCCAGTTCGACTGCGTCGGCGACGGGAAAGGTTCCGCCATCGCCATCAACGTCGCAAACGACTCGCTGCAAGCCGTCACCGCTCTCGTCGGCGCTGTCACCGAGGGCGGGGCCACTCAGATGGCGTTCATCGACGACCCAAACTCTTCCGACGTGCAAGCTGAGCTCGCCGAGCTCGACATCGGCTCCAGGCCCGGATACACCCTTGTCCCGGTCGCCCTGAGCTCGCAGGTCATCGCCTTCAAGGCAACCATGGCCACGAACGACACCTCGACCATCGTGCCTGACAACACCTTCGAGCTGACGCCGAACATGGTGGCCGGCCTCATCACCAACGAGTACTCCTACCTGACGGGTGCCGACCTCGCCTCCTGCGGTCGGGCCAATGGCGGCAGGTGCCCCCTCCTCAACAGCCTCAACGACCTCAAGGGCTTCCGCGGGCCGGGAGAGTACGGCGGCTACGTCCGCGCCGACCCCTCGAGCACAACAAGCGAGGTGTTCGACTGGGTCTGCGCCGCACCGCAAGTCCCCGTCCTGCTTGGCCGGCACAAGGTGCTCGAGCGCTACACAGCCGCACAGGTTCTCGTGACGGGTCTGCAAGCCGGCGGTGCCAAGGGGGTGACGTCCTGCCCGGAAACCGACGTGTTCCCACCGCTCCTCAACACTTTCGCCTGGGTCGCCGGTTCCAACCCGAGCGTGCAAGCCCTGAAGCTCGCGGCCTTCGTGCCGCCGCCGAACGACAGCCTGGCGCCCGTGGCAGGTTTCGCCACCATGAACGCCTCCGAGGCGAACTACTACGGCCTTCTGCCCGCCGCCCTCCAGAACGCCGCCGGCCGGTTCGTGCTGCCGACGCCCACTTCGCTCGATGCGGCGGTGGCTGACGCCACCGTCAATCCCAACGGGACCCTCTCGCCGAACTTCATCAAGAGGAACCCCGCCGCCTACCCCCTACCGGACATCTGGTACGCCGTCGTGCCCATCGCCCATCAGTCACCGGCTACCCGAAAGGCCGACCGGATCCTGCTCGCCGACATCCTCAAGCTGAGTGCAGGGTCGCAAAGATCCGACCTGCCGCCCGGTTTCGTCCCCCTGCCGCGCTCGCTCGACAGGCGGGCCGTCAAAGACATCGAGCGCGCCCTGTTTGTCGTGCCGCCTCCTCCCCCTACCACGACGACCACGACGACCACGACGACCACCACGACCACCACGACCACCACGACGACCACGCAGCCCGCCGTCACGCCGACGACGCGGCCGAAGGTGACGCCCACCACCCAGCCGAAGGCGCCACCGACGACGACGCCGAAGGCGCCACCGACGACACGGGCGTTCCAGTCGACGGCGTTCTCCGTCGCCGGCCATAGCGACAGCTGGCTGGCTCCGGCATTCGTGTCCGTCGTGGCGGGAGCGATGCTGTTCGGGCCGGGGCTGTTGTTGAAGACACGCCGACGTTCCGGGAGGGTGATCTGACGATGTCCGTCACCGAGTTGGACGAATCCGGCGGTTTCGAGCAGGAGCGGCCCCGGCTCGTGTTCCACGACGCCGGCGAGGCTGACGCATCCGGAGACGACTTCGTCCTGGAGGCCCAGGCGACGCCGGAACCGACGTCGCCCAAGCCGGCGCGACACTCGGCGCTCGAGAACCTCGGCCTCGGCCTCACGCTCGCGGGCGTCGTCCTCCTGCTGTTCGCCGGCTATCTCTTCGGCTGGTCCGACCTGCAGGCTGCCCACAACCAGCACCGCCTGCTCACCACCTACGCCGTCGGCACGTGCCCGAAGTACACACCCTCGTGCGCCGCCGAGTACGCCGCCTTCAACGGCGTGGCTCCCCCTGACGGCAAGGCTGCCGCCGTGCTGGAGATCCCGGCCCTCGGGCTGCGGGCCGTCGTCGTCGAGGGCACGACCGCCTCCGACCTCCAGCAAGGCCCCGGCCTCATGCCGGCCACCTCGATCCCCGGCTCGGCCGGCGAGGCGGTGATCGCCGGCCGCAAGCTCACCTTCGGCGGCACCTTCGCCCACATCGGCGATCTCCGCCCCGGCGACACGATCGACGTCGTGGACTTCCTCGGCGGTTTCCGGTTCGTCGTCGTACGCAACTTCGTCGTCCCCCCCGGGCAGACCCTCTCGGTGCTGCACTCGAACCTCGGCCTGTTGGCGCTCGTCACCTCGGCGCAGGCGGTGCCGCCTTCGGGCTTCGAGGTCGTGGAAGCCAAGCTCGTCGGCAACCCCGTGTCGGCGCCTCACCGCCCTCCCGGCCCGACCGTGCAATCGGAGCTCGCACTGAGCGGCGACAGCTCGGCCTGGATCGGCCTCGCGGGCTGGGGGGCCGCCCTCGTGATCCTGCTCATCGGCACCGTCATCGCCTACCGGCGCACGGGACGCACGTTGCTCGTCTACGTGCTTTCGACGCCTATCCTCCTCCCGGTTGCGCTGTTCACGTTCCAAAACGCCGCTCGGCTCCTGCCAGCGACGATGTGACCCGAGGAGCCCCACCATGACCAAGACCACGAGACGGCGTGCTGCCGCGCTCGCGGTGCTCGTCGTCTCGCTCGCCTTGGCGGGTTGCTCGTCGAACTCCGCCGGCTCGACGACGTCCTCGTCGAGCTCCACGACACAGGAGATCACCACGACGACCGCCCACTACGTCGCCCAGTACGTGAACGTCGGTGGCCACAAGGTCCTGCTGCCGACCGAGAACGGTCATGAGCCGATCACGAGCGCCACCGCCATCGGCCAGAACATCATCATCACGACGAAAGGCTTCGAACCCTCCAAGCTGTATGCCGCGAGCTTGACGCCGATCGTGTTCACGAACCTCACGGACGTCACCCAGGTCGTGCACTTTCACGATTTCCCGAACATCGTGAACTCGCGGCCGATTCGGCCCGGAAGGTCGTGGTCATTCCGCTACAGCAAGGTCATCGTCCTCGTCTACGGGAGCCGATCCGGATCCTCTCTCGGGCTCCTCTACATCGGCACCTGTCCCCCGAACTGCGGCTGAGGGATCAGGCGCCGGCCCGGCGACTTCGCCGGGAGGGGTTGCGGAGAGCGGATGGCCGAACCGGGCCTACTGCGACTGAGTCGGCGGCTCGTAGTCGGTCGGAGGCGGAGCTGTCGGCGGGCGCTCGTCCCCTTGCGGCGGGTAAGAGGGAGGCTGCTGGTAGTCGCCTTGCGGCGGGTAAGACGGAGGCTGCTGGTATTCGCCGGGGGGCGGAGCGTATCCAGGTTGGGACTGGCCGTATCCAGGCGGCTGCCCGTAGCCCGGGGGTTGCCCGTAGCCGGGAGGCTGCCCGTAGGGAGGAGGTTGCCCGTATCCAGGCGGCTGCCCGTAGGGAGGAGGTTGCCCATAGCCGGGAGGCTGCCCGTAGGGCGGCTGGCCCCCGTACTGGCCGGGCTGGCCGAAGGTGCCACCTCCGCCTGCCACCAGAGCGGCCGGACCCCGGTAGGTGCTCGGGCCGAGCCACAGGATGTAGAAGAAGATGATCGAGAGGAAGATCAGGCCGAGGGCGAAGGGAATGTCGTGACCGAAACTCTTCGACAAGTCGATGGCCACGATGATCCAAAGGACGAAGAGTGCGACGGCGCCGATGAAGGGAATGATGGCGAGCAGGAGCAGCCAGCACCACCACGTTGGGCGGCCGACGATCTTCAACAGCAGGTAGTAGTTGTAGATCGGGACGAACCCGGCCCAGAAGGGCTGCCCGGCTTTCTGGAGCACCCCCCCGATGGCGATCGCGCTCAGAACGTAGAAGATCAAATAGAACAGAAGAATCCCAGCGCCGAAGTAGGCGCCGGTAACACTGCCGAGTAGCGCCACGGTGTGGCCTCCTTGTCCGAAGAACCCTCTGTTTCTTAGCAGGTGGCGCCAAGGATGGCGAGGATGCTGTGCCAGATCTTCGCAGACATCGAAAGGGCTCGGGGACCCTCAGGCGAGTGTGACCGAGCCGTAAGTGCTGCACAGGCCCCAGGCGTCGATCATGACGAGAGCGACGACGATGGCAAGGACGATGGCGGTGCGCCAGCGGGTGCCGCGGGACACGAGGGCTGGAGGCATGTACCACTGCGGGAGCATGAGGGGCAGCTGACCGAGGTAGAGCGCCAGCGGTACGGCGTCGGCGTCGAGCGTCAGGTCCGGATCAGCTGCCAACGCCAGCTCGGTCAGCTCCTCCTCCGAGAAGAACCAGTCGCCCTCGCTGCCTCCGTCTCCCCCGCTGCCTCCGTCTCCCCAGCCTGCGAGGCCCGGCTCGCCCCGATCGGTCACGGCGCCACCCGGAAGGTGGAGCGGCCGGCCGCCTTCGCCTCCGCCAGGGCGGTGTCGGCGGCGTCCACGAGCGCTTCGTTGAGGGGGCCGAGGCTGTGGGCGATCCCGATGCTCACCCCGACGGTGATCTCCGACCCGTCGATCAGGAACGGGTGATCGAGGGCAGCTTCGATGCGGCTCGCCACCTCGGTGGCGTCGGAGGGTGATGCGCCCTCGCAGAGCACGGCGAACTCGTCTCCGCCGAGGCGCGCCACGAGATCACCGGAGCGGACGCAGTTGGCGATGCGCTTGGCGACCACCCGCAAGACCTCGTCTCCGGCGGCATGGCCGAGGGTGTCGTTCACGGGCTTGAAGCGGTCCAAGTCGCAGTAGAGGATGGCGCCGCCTTCGACGCCGGCGGCCAGCGTGTTGAAGAAGACGCGGCGGTTGGCGATGCCCGTGAGGGCGTCGAGATGCGCCGCCCGTTCCAGCCCCATCTGCTGGTCGTTCCAGCGGAGGATCAGCTCGACCATGTTGCGGGCGACCTCCATCCCATAGGCGTGGATCTGCGGGCTGCGGCCGCTGCCGATGGTCCAGATCGTGATCGTCGCCGGCGGGCGTGTCTCCTCCCATGCCACCGGCACGACCCACACTTCGGAGACACCGAGCCCTCTCGCCATTGCCTGGCGGTCCGGGTCGAGCTCCGCCGAGGTCCCGAGCATGGCCTTGCCGGTCAGTCGGCTCCTGTCCCAGATGGAGCCCTCGGAGGCGTCTCCTCCGCCGATCTCGTCAGGGACGCCGGTGCCCACCTGCTGGAAACCCTGCCCGTCGAACCAGCTGATGGCCACGTGGGTGCCGTACCCGTCCCACTCGATGACGTTACAGACGGCCGCCAGCACCTGGGTGAGCGGCAACCCGTGCAGGAGCATCGTCATGACTTCCTCGATGGCGAGCCGAGGAGCGCCGTTTCGGCAGTAGATCGCCAGCAGCCGGTCGGAGCCGTCCCAGGCCGTCGTGCCCGAGATCTCGAGCGGCACCCACTGGCCGTTCGAGTGGGCGATCATGAACCGGCTCATGCCCGGAGGCGGGCGCTCCGCCGTGCTCACCGACATCAGGTCGCCCGCCCGCTCGAGCTCGTCGGGGTGCAGCCACTCGGTGACGTTGCGACCGATGCACTCCGCCGGCGACCGGCCGATCAAGCGGCCCATGGCGGCATTGATGAACACGATCACCCCATCGGGCGTCATCGCCAAGAAACCCAGCTCGCCGCTACCGAGCACCGACCTGCACAGGGTGTCGAGGGCGCCGCCGCCGGCATACACGAGGCGGCCACGCACGACGCTCTCGTCGACAGGCTCGTGGCTCGGGTCGGTCCGGACTGGCTCCATCACTCCCAATTCTTGCCCACTTCGCGACCACGCGATGCGGCGGTCAACACTTTCCAGGCTAAGGGGACGGCTCAGGCAGCCGAGCGAAGCCGTTCTGAGTCGAATTATCCGGGCCCCGAGCCATCCGGGAGGTAACCTGCGGACTCGTGACCCGACCGGCGGAGGCTGACGAGCCTGCATCCGAGGCGGCGGCCCAGAGCGTGGGTTACGCGCTGTCGCAGCTGGGTTTCGAGACGTCGAGGCGTTTCGCTGACCTCGAGGCAACGGTCGCGCTCGAGCCCCGCGAGTTTGCCCTCCTGCGGGCCGTCGCTGAGCGACAGGGCCAGTCCCAGCAGGCGGTCGCGGAACACCTGCGGATCCCCACCAGCACGATGGTGGCCGTTGTGGACGGCCTTGAGGAGCAGGGCCTGATCGAGCGAAGGCTGCATGCGTCAGACCGCCGCACGCGCACGCTCCATCTCACCTCGAAGGGATCGAAGATCCTCGCCAAGGCCGTCAGCCTTGCGTGGGGCTTCGAGCGGGAGGTGTGTGCGGGTTTCGACGAGTCGGAGCGCTCCCGCCTACTCGGCCTCCTCGGCCGCGTGGCCGACAACATCGGCCTCGACCTCGACGCCCTGCCCGACAGGGGAAGCGGCAGGCGACGCCCGCACGCCTGAGGCGCTCCCCTGGCCGTTTCCTCGGCCGCCTTCGGGCGAGCCCTCCGGCGGGGCGGAGACCTTGTAGACCGTCCAGCCTTCGGCGATGAGCCCGCCATCATTTGCGTTTCGCACCTCCGCCTGACAGAAGCAGACGGAGCGACCGCGCTTGGTGATCCAACCCTCGGCGACGAGGTCGATGCCGCCGGCGGCGCTGAGGAAGCGGATCTGCATGTCAACCGTCATCATCACCGGGAGTACCTCGTAGGCCGAGGCGATGGCGGGAACGACCACGGTGTCGATGAGTGTGGCGATCGCCCCTCCGTGCACGACACCGGCCGGCTGCAGGAGCTCGTCGCGATAGGGCAGACGGAAGCGGGCGTAGTCCGTCCTGACCTCCTCGAACTCGAGGCCCACGACGTTCGGGAAGAAGCGCTGCTCCCACTTGCCAAAGCCCCGCCAACGTGCCTGACGCTCTGCGCTCAACGGCTCGTGCAGCGCCGCCCGGCTCGCCGGCTCCCACGTCGACACCGTCGTCTCGGTCACGGCGCTGTTTCCCTCCGAGAGGATTTCATCATGCAACTCTAGCGGTCGGGCCCACGCCCGAGCGCCCCGATGGACTCCGCGGCGTGTGCCTGCAGTGACCTTGTTCTATTACGTGAGCTGATATATCATTATGTGAGTGACCAAGACCCGCCTCTTCCCAAAACCCGACCCGACGCTCCTCGTCCTGACGAGCCTGGCGGGCGGTCCGAAGCACGGCTACGCCCTCATGAAAGACATCGAGGGGTTCTCCAAGCTCACACTTGGCCCGGGGACCGTCTTCGGCTGCCTGGCGCGCCTCGAGGAGCGCGGGCTGGTGCGGGCGCTCGATCCGGAGGACCGGCGCCATCCCTATGAGTTGACGGCAACGGGCTTGGCCGTCCTGAACGAGCAGCTTGACGAGCTCTCCCGCGTGACGGCGACGTCGATGGCCCGTTTGCGGGGCGGCGTCAGCACCGCCACCGTCCCGGCGGGCGGTCGTTCAGATGGCTGAGATCGGACCGGTTGCCTCGGGTGAGCCGGTCTCCTTGCTGGCTCGCGCCGCCATCGCCCTCTACCCCACGTGGTGGCGAGATCGCTACGGAGAGGATCAGCTCAGTTTCATGTCGGACCTCCGACATGAGGGGCGCTCCGTCGCCCGCGCCCTCCCGAACCTCCTCGCCGGGGCGCTGAGGGCACGGGTGAGCGGAACCGGCGCGCCGGCGCTGCCGTCGCTGTGGTGGTCGCGGGCGCGTGCCTCGGTGACGCTCTCGACATTGCCGGCGATGCTGCTGTTGCCGCTCATGGTCATGGCGACAGAGCGGGGCTTCTACTCGAGCGGGAGCGGGCAGCTCAGCGCCGGCCAGCACGTGGCCGAGACCGCCGGCGGGGTGCTCTTCCCCGTCCTGCTCGCCACCGGGCTCGTCCTCCTGTTGGGCTGGCGGGTGCTCGTCCATCAAGCGCGTCGGGTGCCAAAGGGCGGCGGGCGGGTTCGCTTCGAGGCCGCCATGGCGGCCCCGGTTCTCGCCCTCGGCGGGGCTCTCGCCCTCAGCTGGCTGTCCAGCCGCCTGAGCCCGGCCGGCCTCGAGAGCGCCTGGTGGTACCGCTCGCCCACGACGCACCGATGGGTCGTGCACGAGACGTGGGCGCCCGGCCACCCCTTGCTCGGTCCCTCCCTGCACGAAGCGGCGATCGTGTGGGCCCTCGTCGGCTGGACGGTCGCCGCCGTCCTCGTCGGGCGGGCGTGCGCCCGCGCGCCCCTCGCACCCGATGCGATCCGCGGCGGCGTGCTCGTTGCCCGCCTGACGGCCGTCTGCACGGTGGTGCTCGCCGGCGCCTTCAGCGTCTACGCCCTGGCGATCGCCCTGCAGCCCTGGCACCTGATCCCTGCCGGCGACTGCGCCTCGGTACCGCCGGTCGCCGCCCTGCGGGCATTCAACGGGTGCAGTGCCCTCACAGCGCCCGCCGGCCATGTCGTGCTGACGAGCCCGCTCTCCGGGGCGGTCGGCTGGTGGGTCGCTCTCGCTGTCGCCGGCGCCGTCTTCTCGGTACTCGGCGCCCGCGCCGCCGGCCGCTCGATGCGGACCGCGGCAGCACTCGAGTCCTGAGGGACCGGCCTCTGCCGGCGGCCCTCGCCGGCCGCCAACTCGCCGGCGAACACGAAGCTCGCCGACGCGCCAACTCGCCGGCGAACACGAAGCTCGCCGGCCGCCAACTCGCCGGCCGCCAACCTGGTAGTGGGTTTCGCTCATATATGCGTGAAACTCACTACCAAGATTGCCGTTGGGTCGCCTCAGCCGGTGGCCTCAGGGACGACACAGGCGCCGGCAACAGCCCCTCGGTACAGTCACGCGATGAGCGATCTCTTCTCCATCGAAGGCAAGACGGCGTTGGTCACCGGCGGGAGCCGGGGCATCGGTTTGATGATCGCCCGCGGCTTCATCGACGCCGGAGCGCGTGTCTACATCTCCTCCCGCAAGGCTGACGTCTGCGAGGCGGTGGCGACAGAGCTGTCAAGGACCGGCGAGTGCGTCGCCCTGCCCGCCGACCTCAGCGTGGCGGCCGAGTGCACCCGTCTCGCCAACGAAGTGAGCGAGCGGGAGGGCAAGCTCGAGATCCTCGTGAACAACGCCGGCGCCACGTGGGGTGCGCCGCTGGCGGAGTTCCCCGACTCCGCCTGGGACCGCGTGCTCGATCTCAACGTGCGGGGAGTCTTCACCCTCACTCGCGACCTCGTTCCCACCCTCTCGGCGGCGGCCAAGCCGGGCGACCCCGCCCGCGTCATCAACATCGGTTCGATCGACGGGCTGCACGTGCCCGGCATGGAGGCGTACTCGTACGCTGCCAGCAAGGCGGCCGTCCATCACCTCACGCGAGTGCTCGCCAAGCGCCTCGCCCACAGCGGCATCACCGTGAACGCCATCGCCCCAGGGCCGTTCGAGTCCAAGATGATGGCGGCGACGCTCGAGGCCTTCGGTGACGCCATCCGGGCGAGCTGCCCGCTCGGGCGCATCGGCGAGCCCGACGACATGGCAGGAGCCGCCATCTACCTGGCCTCGCGGGCCGGGGCGTACGTCACCGGTGCGATCCTGCCCGTCGACGGAGGCATTGCGACGACGGTCTGATCACTGTAGGGGTGCCCGGGCGCAGTGATGGCTCTACGGTTGGGGAATGACACCTCCCAGCGACGAGGAAACCGCCCTCCGGCGAGCCTGCACACGCTTTCTCGTCGGTCACGGCGACCGCCCGACCGCCGAGCTGCTCGCCGAGATCGACCCGGACATCGAGATGGACCGATACGGCGCCGGCGGTGTCGTGGCCGAGCTCGAGGCGGAGGTGGCCGGCGTGCTCGACAAGCCGGCGGCCGTGTTCCTCCCGACGGGCGTCATGGCGCAGCAGGCGACGCTGCGGGTGCACGCCGAACGGCGCGGGCGCTGGAGCTTCGTGGGCCATCCGGCTTGCCACCTCGACTGGAGGGAGGGGCGGGGCTATCAGCGACTGCACGGGCTGACGTTTCGCCAAGCAGGCGAGCTCCGTCACCCGCTCACGCTGGAGGATCTCAACGAGGTCGCCGAGGCGCCGGCAGCCTTGCTCCTCGAGCTGCCGCAACGGGATCTCGGCGGCTGGCTGCCCGACTGGGACGACCTGCAGGCTCAGATCGCCTGGGCCCGAGACCGGGGCGCGGCGGTCCATCTCGACGGTGCCCGCCTCTGGGAGGCGGCCGCCGGCTACGAGCGGCCGCCGGCGGAGGTGGCGGCTCTCTTCGACACCGTCTACGTCTCGTTCTACAAGGGGCTCGGATCGGTCGGCGGCTGTTGCGTGGCCGGGCCGGCCGATGCCGTCGCCGAGGTGCGCGAGTGGAGGACCCGGCACGGCGGCACCGTCTTCGGCCTGTGGCCGTACGCGGCATCGTGCCTCACCTCCCTGCGGCGGCGCCTCCCCCGCATGGCCGAGTACCGGAGCCACGCCCTCGCCATCGCCGACGGGCTGCGGGGCCTGGTGGGGGTGGAGGTGGTGCCGGACCCGCCTCACACGTCGCATCTCCATCTCCACCTGCATCGCTCTGAGGACGAGCTGCGCGCCGCCGCCATGCGCCTGGCACGCGACGAGAAGATCTGGACCTTCACACGCTGGTTCCCCTGCGACACGCCGAGCGTGCAGCGCATCGAGTGCCCGGTCGGGGAGGCGACGCTCGGTTTCTCGGCAGCGGAAGTCCGCCAGATCCTGCAGTACCTCGTCACCGACGCTTAGCTGAGCCGACCGCCTGACGCAGCTCCGCGAAGGCGGCCACGAGGTCGTCGAATTGGTAGTGGGCCTGCAGCCCGCTCGGGTTGGGGAGCAGCCACACCCTTGCACCGGCGATCGCCCCGCTTTGTTCGCCGACGACGGCCCGCGGCCGGCCGTAGGCGGTGCGGAAGGCGCCCATGCCGACGAAGGCGACGAAACGAGGCTGCCAGCGCCCGACCGTGCGGGCGAGCCGCCGCCCACCTCGTCGGAGCTCCTCAGTGGTCAGCTCGGCCGCCGTGGCGCTCGAGCGGGCCACGAGGTTGGTCACACCGAGGCCGAGCTCGAGGAGGCGGCCGTCGTCCTCGGGTGCGATCACCTCGGGGGAGAAACCCGCCGCCTGCAACACCTTCCAGAACCGGTTGCCCGGGCGGGCGAAGTGATGACCGACGGCTGCCGACCACAGACCGGGGTTGATGCCGCAGAAGACGACGTCGAGGCCCGGGCCGATGACATCGGGCACGCGCCTCCCGGCGGCGGCCTCGAGGTCACGGCGGGTCGGCCGCGGTTGCTCCACATCGCCAGGCTGCCACGACTCGCCTATGGTCGGCGCCATGCCCTGCGACACGATGGTGACGGTCACGGGCGACGGCGTGCTCTTCGCCAAGAACAGCGATCGAGACGCCAACGAGGCACAGCTGCTCGAGTGGGTGCCGGCGGCCCGCCACGAGCCCGGAAAGCGGCTCCACTGCACTTGGATCGACATCGCCCAGGCGGCTGCCACCAACTCGGTGCTCCTCTCGCGTCCATGGTGGATGTGGGGCGCCGAGATGGGGGCGAACGAGCACGGTGTCGTCATCGGCAACGAGGCGGTCTTCACGAACCAGCCGGACGAAGGGCCAGGGCTGCTCGGCATGGACCTCCTGCGGCTGGGCCTCGAGCGAGCGAGCGACGCCTCCGGTGCGGCCGACGTCATCGTCGAGCTGCTCGAGCGCCACGGGCAGGGGGGCGCCTGCAGCTACGAGCGGCCGGGTTTCACGTACCACAACAGCTTCCTCATCGCCGATCCGAACGGCGCCATCGTGCTCGAGACGGCCGGCCGCCATTGGGCCACCGAGGTGGTCCCATCCGGGGCGCGAAGCATCTCGAACGGCCTCACGATCGCCTCCTTCGCCGAGTCCTACTCCGACCGGCTGCGAGAGCGGGTGACCGCCTGCCGCCTCCGCCGCGCCCGCACGGAGGCGGCCGCTGCCCGGGCGGACGGCCCTGCGGCCCTCATGGCGGCCCTGCGGGACCACGGCGAAGGCGGTGCCCCGCGCTGGTCCCTTGCCAACGGCACCCTCAGCGCGCCGTGCGTGCACGCCGGCGGACTGCTCGCCTCCAGCCAGACGACGGCTTCCTTCGTGTCCGATCTGAGGGCCCGGCGGATGCACTGGGCGACGGCGACGGCGGCGCCTTGCACCTCGATCTTCAAGCCCGTGCGGGTGGAGACGCCGGTCGAGCTCGGGCCGGAGCCGACGAACCGTTTCGATCCGGCCACGCTGTGGTGGCGTCATGAGCGGCTGCACCGGACGACGCTGATCGACCTTGCCGGTCTGCTCCCCCGCTACCGGCACGCCCGCGACCGCATGGAGGCCGCCTGGATACTCGACCCGCCGTCGTCGGCCGACGCCTTTGCCGTGGCCGGCCGGCTCGAAGACGATTGGTTGACCGACCTCGAGGGAGCCACGGCCGACCGCCGTCCGTCCTGGGTACAGCGATCGTGGCGGGCCCTCGACGCCACAGCGGGAAGGAGCGTGGTGGCATGACGGCGTCGCCAGTCGTCATCGTCGGCGCCGGGCTGGCAGGGCTCGCCGCCGCCCGCCGCCTGGTGGTCGCCGGTGCTGAGGTCACGGTCCTGGAGGCGCGCTCGCGCGTGGGCGGGCGCACCGAGGGCGGGCAGACAGCCGATGGCACGCCGGTGGAACTCGGCGGGCAGTGGATCGGCCCCACGCAGAACCGCATGTACGCCCTCACGAAAGAGCTCGGGCTCGAGACCTTCCCCACCTACAACGAGGGCGAGCACGTCGTCGTCCTTTCTGGCAACAAGAGTCGGATGGGCTCGCGCCGTGGCGCCGTTCCGAAGTTCAGCCCCTTCGTCCTCGCGGACCTGTTCCAGGGGCTCACGCGCTTCACGCGCCTCGCCAGCCGGATCCCGCTCGACGAGCCCTGGTCGGCGCCGCGGGCAGCCCAGCTCGACGGCGAGACCTTCGACACCTGGATCCGCCGCAACCTGCGCACAGCCATCGGGCGTGCCTACTTCCGCATCGTCGCCGAGGCCGTCTTCTCGGCCGAGAGCACGGACTTCTCCGCCCTGCACGCCCTCTTCTACGCACATTCGGGCACCGATCTCGAGGGTCTCATCTCCGTCGACCGGGGAGCGCAGCAAGACCGCATCGTCGGGGGCTCCATCCGCATCAGCGAAGCCATGGCGGAGGCGCTGGGCGAGCGGATCCGCCTCGACTCGCCCGTGCGGCGCATCGAGCAGGACGACAAAGGCGCACGCGTCATGACACGCAAGGGCGATGTCGTCGAGGGCGACCGGGTGATCGTCACGCTGCCGCCCACCCTGGCGGGCCGCCTCGAGTACGCGCCCGCCCTGCCGGGCTGGAGGGACCAGCTCACCCAGCGCCTGCCGGCCGGCTCGGTCATCAAACTGTACGCCGTCTACGACGAGCCCTTCTGGCGGCGGGAGGGGCTGACGGGGCAGGCGGCCTCCGACGCCGGTCCCGTCAAGATCACCTTCGACAACTCGCCCCCCGCAGGCCGTCCCGGCATACTCCTCGGCTTCATGGAGGCCAACGACGGGCGGGAATGGGCGCGGCGGTCGCCCGCCGAGCGCCAAGAGGCCGCCGTCGCCTGCTTCGAGGGCTACTTCGGACCGAAGGCACGCCAGCTGAGCGAATACATCGAACGCGACTGGATGGCGGAGGAGTTCAGCCGGGGCTGTTACGGAGCCCACTTCACGCCCGGCGTCTGGACGGCGTTCGGACGGGCTCTTCGCGAGCACGTCGGCCGCATCCACTTCGCGGGCGCGGAGCACTCGGCCGTGTGGAACGGCTACATGGAGGGTGCCGTCCGCTCGGGCGAGGCGGTCGCCGACGACGTCCTCGCCGGGCTCTGAGCTCGGCGGCCGAGTGGGCGGCCTCTACGGGCGATGAGCCTGCAGGCCGAGCACGTCCGGCGTGCGCGCCCTCGCCCGCAGCATCCCCGTTGAGCCGGGCCATGAGCCCTTTGAGGTTCTATCGTGGCTGCCGTGGCGAAGAGGGTCGCACACGGCAGGCCGGCCTCCCCCGAGATCCGCCCGGGGGCAAGACCGGCGACTCCGGCAGGCTCCCTGGACAGTCGCGACTCGCCGGAGGCGGTGACGGTCCACATGACTCGCGATCCGGTCGGCGTGATCACGTCCGTGGAGGATTCCATCGTGGAGATGCTCGGTTGGCAGCCCGAGCAGCTGATCGGGTCACCCTCCACACGATTGATCCATCCCGAAGACCAGGCGAGTGCCGTCGCCGCCTGGATGGGGATGATCACCTCACCGGGCACCCCCTGGGCTTGGCTGGGCCGGTATCAAGCTGCCGACGGAACCTGGAGATGGGTTCAGACGATCAACCGCCTCGAGGCTGCGGACAACCCGGTCGTGTCGACCGCGATGACACGTGTGACGGTCGAAAAGGCGAGCATGGAGGAGGAGCTGCGCGCTCGCGAGCAGCTGCTGAGTCGACTGTCCGACGCGCTGCCCGTCGGTCTTTTCCAGATCGACACGACGGGCCACGTCACCTTCACGAACGATCGCCTGCACTCGATCGTCGGGCGAGCGCCTGCGGCGACCATCGAAGCCCAGCTGTCTTCGGTTGTCGGCGAGGACCGAGCAGTGCTCGAGGCCGCCCTCGCCGGCGTCCTGGCGGATCAACCAGTCGACGACATCGAGATACGGCTCCGCTTGGGGACGACGGGCGCACCGTTGGCGGCGGACGCCGAACGTGTCTGTTTGTTGAGCTTGCGAGCGCTCACCGACAGCGCCGGCGTCGTCACCGGGGCGGTCGGATGCCTCAGCGATGTGACCGACCGCGCACAACTTCGCCGCGAGCTCGAGGTGCGGGCGTCGATCGACGCCCTCACGTCATGTTTGAATCGGGCGGCTTCGCTCGAGCTCCTGGCACGGACGACCGCGGCGGCCGATTCGACTCGAGGCGGAAGCGCCCTCATCTTCATCGATCTCAACGACTTCAAGTCGGTGAACGATCGCTTCGGTCACGCCGCCGGAGACCGCTTGCTCGTCGCCACCGCCGAGCGCCTTCGTGGGGCGGTGCGGGACGGCGATGACATCGGCCGCCTGGGCGGTGACGAATTCCTCGTGATCTGTCCGCGGGTCGACAGCTCGGAGCTCGCCGTCACGATTGCCGAGCGGATCGCGGCGGTGACGACGGCGACAGTTGACGTCGGGCCCGCCACCGTCGAGCTGCGGACGAGCGTCGGCGTCGCCTGGACGACCGAGGCGCTCGATGCCGACGCCTTCATCGCCCAGGCGGACAGCGCCATGTACGAATCGAAGCGGACGGGACGCCAGGGCGTCTCGCTGTTCACCGCCTCCAGCCGTGAACCGCGATCGCTGCCGACGCTCCCGCACTGAACCGTCAGCCAACCCGTCGACGACGTCCCGGTCTTGGGGCTCGCCTCCAGCTGTATTCGGTGGATCGCCGGCGTCGTCGATGCCTCCGAGCAGCCCGAAATCCCCTCAAGTGTTGTCGGTGAGGCGTCGATAGCTGAGAGAACGACCCAAGGGGGCAGATGTGACGGATGCTCTGACAAACAGACTCCACCGCCTCGATCCGAACAAGCGCGGAACCGCACCGGCTGGCGAGCCCGGGCGCCGGGTCGCGCTGCAGGGCCCGCGCAAGAGCACAGCCACCGCGGCGCGCTTGGCGCCCGTTGTCAGGTTCATCGGGGATGACCCGCAAGCGACCTCCGCCTGGACGAGAGGCTCTGAAGGTGAGCGCCGGCTGGCTCTCGAGCTGAAGAAGCTTCTCGGTGATCGTGCCGTCCTCCTGCACAATCGCAAGGTGCCAGGTGCCCGCGGCCGCGTCGATCACCTCGTGATCGCCGCTTCGGGCATCTGGGTGATCGATGCCGAGAGCGACCGCGGAAAGGTGCGGGGCCGCGAACTCGGCCGGGCATCGGTCAGCGACTACCGCCTCTTTGTCGGGGGGCGCGACCGCACGCGGCTCGTTGAACAGCTCGCCTATCAGGTCAGGGCTGTGAGGTCGACGCTCGGCAGCAGCGAGCTCCCTGTGCGGGCGGCGCTGTGCTTCACTGACGCCGCCTGGAGGCCCTTCGCACGGACGACCCGCCTCGGCGATGTGTGCGTCATGCGGCCGGACACCCTCACGAAGCAGATCGCCGAGCCCGGACCCCTCGACAAGCACGACGTCCTGCTCGTGGCGATCAAGCTCGGCGAGACCCTGACGCCTGCCCCGATAGGTCCTTCCTTCGTCGCCTGAGTTCGTCAGCATTGCCGGCCGGCCCGGTTGAGCGGTGAGGAACTCTTCGACGCTGCGGTCGGAGCCTGACCGCCGCCGGCCACCCCGATCAGGGCAACCGAGCGGCCATCTTCGAGTCCCAGCGCAACGGCGAGCCGGTGGCAGGTGCTTAACGGACCTGCTCGTGGACGACCGTCTCGCGGCCCTGGGCATCGACCGACTGCTTGTCGTAGGTCGAGCGGCGGCCTGCGCTTCGCGAGGAGGCGAACAACGCCGCCGAGATCACGAGGCCGGCTGCTCCGGCGATCATGAGGACGACGCCCACCGTGCTCAGCTTGAACCCATGCGTCGGGGCCGTCACCGCCCAGTACATGATCGCGCCCGCAGCCATCGCCATGATGCTGAAGACAATTCCCGTGCCGTAGCCGGATCCATTGTTCATCGTTCTCACACTCACTCTCTAGTTCCGGCAACTGTACCCTAGTTATTTCGAACTAGCAAATCTTTGCTGGAAATTGTATACTGGAGACATGATTGACGAATGGAGTTTCCTAACCAAGCACGCTCGGGCGCTCATCTGCATCGCCCGTGACCCGGGCGTGCGCTTGCGCGACATCGCCGCCCAGCTGGGCGTCACCGAACGAAGCGCCTACGGGATCGTCAGCGACCTCACCGCCGCCGGCTATGTGGTGAAGGACAAGGAAGGCCGTCGCAATCGCTACGAGATCCAGAGGAACCTGCCGCTCAGAGACGCCATCGGGCGAGAGCGCACGATCGGTGAGGTACTGGAGATTCTCGTCGAGCCGAGTGTGCCCGTGCTTGCCCAGGGAGGCCGCCAACGCGTTTCCGTCGTTCCGAAAGACGGCAGCGTCGTCGTAAAGCGGCCCGCATCCGTGAGTTCAGCTCGAGGAGGACGCAATGACTGATGACAGAGCGGCCGAGACCCAGAGCCCTTCACCGGAAAAGGAGCCCGCTTCGCCTCAAGCTGCCCCGGAGCGGGAGCTGCCGGCGGAGCCCCCCTCGCCGGTGAGAACCCCCACGCGAATCTCCGGCACGTGGTTGGGTGTCGTCGTCGGCGCCTTCGTG
>Ga0187879_10000946_pt1 | contig 19731 bp, 18 predicted proteins | sample June2016WEW_19_1_FD_132423 | JGI IMG/M metagenome (GOLD analysis project Ga0187879, IMG submission 132423) | Peatland microbial communities from SPRUCE experiment site at the Marcell Experimental Forest, Minnesota, USA - June2016WEW_19_10 | ecosystem: Environmental > Terrestrial > Soil >... | reverse complement strand
GCCTCCGGCTCGCCCTCGGCGAGCGTCAGCTCGACCTCCGGGTAGGAGGAGCGGAACTCGGTGATCGCGAGCGGCATCAGCGTCGCCCCGGCCGTGGGAAAGGAGGCCACGCGCAGCCGCCCGCCGCGCAGTCCGGCGATCGCGGACAGGGACGCCTCGGCCGCGTCCAGGCGCGCGAGGATGCCCTCGGCGTGCCCCACCAGCGTGTGGCCGGCGGCGGTCAGGCTGACGCCGCGCGGATGGCGCTCCACCAGCGCCAGCCCAGTCTCGGCCTCGAGCGTGGCGATCTGCTGGGAGACCGCCGACTGGGTGTAGGACAGCGCGGTGGCGGCCGCCGAGAAGGAGCCGTGGTAGGCGACCTCCTTGAGGACCTTCAAGCGGACCACGTTGAGCATTAGTAGCTCTTATATAACAGATCACCATAATCATTGGTGCTGATGGCAGGCGGGTGTCAAGATTGGGCGAAAGCGAACCGAAAGATTCAAAGAAACCAACCTGCCGGCCTCCGGGCCGACCACCCGAAGGAGAGTCAAATGCCCACCAAGATCATCGTTTCCTACGACGGCACCGCCAACGAGGAGGACGCCATCACCCTGGGACGCGTGCTCGGCGGCGCCGGCGCCGAGGTGTCGCTCGCATACGTGCGCCACAACCCCGAGACCGACAGCGTGCGCGAGGAGATCGCGCAGGCCGAGGCGCAGAGCGTGCTCGACCAGGGCGTCGAGCTGCTGGGCACGCCGGGCGCAAAGCGCCACGTCGTCACCGACCGCTCGACGCCGCAGGGTCTGGCCGCGCTGGCCGAGCGCGAGGGGGCGGACGTGATCGTCTTCTGCTCGGACTCGCACACCGCCAAGGGCCACATCGCGGTCGGCAACTCCGCCGAGCGCCTGCTCGAAGGCGGGCGCACCGCGATCGCGATCGCGCCGGTGGACCTCGCCGAGCGGCTCGAGAGCTCGGGCATCCAGCGGATCGTCGCGGTCGGCGACGCCGACGGCGGCGCCCGCCAGACGGCCGAGGCGCTCGCCGGCGCGCTCGGGGCGACGGTCGAGCCGGTCGCCAACGACCAGGCGGACCTGCTGGTGATCGACTCGCGAGCCGACGCCCCGCAGGGCCAGGTTTCGCTCAGCTCCTCCGCGTCGCACCTGATCGAGACGGCCACCTCCCCGGTGCTCGTCGTGCCCCGTGGCGTGACGCTGTCGTTCAGCGCCGCCCACACGCCGGCGGCCGCATAGCACGCTTGGCAGCCCTCGCACGGGCGCGCGCGGACCTAGTGAACGGTTCGCCCGCGCGCCCGTGCGAGCAGGTAGCGCGCGAGCGCCGCGACGAAGTCCAGCGAGCCGCCCGCGAGGTGGCCCGCGGGACCCGTCCACAGCCACGCCTCGCAGCGCCGCAGCGGTGAGGGGCTTGACGGAGGCCGCATCGGGCGGCACGGTATCGTGGCGGAGGTGCCCGTCGCTCTCAAGACAACCGTCACCGAGCTCGGTGACTCGCGCGTGCGCCTGCAGGTGCAGGTGCCCCCGGGCGAGGTCGAGGGTCGCCTGGAGCGCAAGGCGCAGCAGCTCGGGCGCGAGCTGAAGCTCCCGGGCTTCCGCCGCGGCAAGGTGCCCGCGCCGCTGGTCATCCAGCGAATCGGCCGCGAGGTGGTGCTCGAGGAGGCCGTGCGCGACACGCTCTCCAGCTGGTACTCGGATGCGATCGAGAGCGCCGGGATCGTGCCGGTGGGCGATCCGCAGCTCGATCTCGGCGAGCTGCCCTCGCACGGCCAGGCGCTCGAGTTCTCGATCGAGATAGGCGTGCTCCCGAAGGCCGAGCTCGGCGACTACAAGGGCCTGGAGGTCGGCCGCCGCGAGCCCGAGGTCCCGGACGATCAGATCCAGCAGGAGATCGACGCCATGCGCGAGCGCCTCGCGCGCCTGCAGACCGCGGAGCGCCCCGCCGCCGCGGGCGACTTCGTCGTAGTCGACTACGTCGGCTCGCTCGCCACCGAAGCCTCCGACGGCGAGCAGGGTTGGGAGCCGTTCGCCGGCGGCGAGGGCCGCGACCAGCTCGTCGAGCTCGGCTCCGGCAACCTGATCCCCGGCTTCGAGGAGGGGCTGCTGGGCGCGGTCGCGGGCGAGACCCGCACCGTCGCGCTCACGTTCCCCGCCGACTACGCCAACGAGGAGCTGGCGGGGCGCGACACGTCGTTCGAGATCACCGTCAAGGAGGTCAAGCTCAAGGAGCTCCCGGAGGTGGACGAGGACTTCGCCATCGACGCCGGCTTCGACGACCTGCAGGAGCTGCGCGAGGACATCCGCAAGCGCCTGCTGGAGGTGGACGAGCAGCGGATCGAGGCCGAGTTCCGCCAGGCCGCGCTCGACGCGGCGGTGGCCGGCGCGCGCGTGGCGGTCACGCCCGAGCTGGTCAAGGCCCGGGCGCGGGAGATGTGGGAGCGGATGCTGCACTCGCTCTCGCACCGCGGCATCTCGCGCGAGGCGTATCTGCAGATCGTCGGGCGCCAGGAGGCGGAGATCCTCGCCGAGATGGAGCCCGAAGCCGAGCTCGCGCTGCGCCGCGAGGCGGTGATCACGGCGGTCGTCGCCGCCGAGGGCATCGACCCGTCCGAGGAGGAGCTGCAGGCGGCGCTCGCGCCGACCGCCGAGCGGGAGGGGATCGAGCCGCAGAAGCTGCTGGCGGAGCTGCGCCGCTCCGGACGCCTGGAGGAGGTGCGCGAGGATCTGGCGGCGCGCGGGGCGATCGATCTGATCGCGGCCGCCGCCAAGCCGATCCCGCTCGCGCAGGCCCAGGCGCGCGAGGCGCTGTGGACGCCCGCCAAGGCGGCCGAGCAGGCGGGCGCCACGGCGGGTGAGCCGGCGGAGGCGCCCGCGCGGTTGTGGACCCCCACCGATCGAGGACCGGCCGGCTAGCCTTGTAGAGGAATCTGGCCGGCGAGGCGAAACAAAGGCGAGGACTATGCGCCGGAAGCGAGGACTATGAGCCCACTTGTACCAATGGTCGTCGAGCAGACCTCGCGCGGCGAGCGTGCGTTCGACATCTACAGCCGTCTGCTCAACGAGCGGATCATCTTCCTGGGCACGCCCGTCGACGACCAGATCGCCAACCTGATCGTCGCCCAGCTGCTGCACCTGGAGTCCGAGGATCCCGAGAAGGACGTCTCGCTGTACATCAACTCCCCGGGCGGCTCGGTGTACGCCGGCCTCGCGATCTACGACACGATGCAGTTCATCAAGCCCGACGTGCAGACGATCTGCGTGGGCATCGCGATGTCGATGGGCGCGCTGCTGCTGGCCGGAGGCGCCGCCGGCAAGCGCATGGCGCTGCCCAACGCCAAGATCCTGATCCATCAGGTCTCCTCGAGCTTCCAGGGTCAGGCGACGGACATCGAGATCCACGCCAAGGAGATCATCGACGTGCGCAGGCGCCTGGACGAGATCATCGCCAAGCACACCGGCAAAGAGCTCGAGCAGGTGCGCACGGACACCGAGCGCGACTACTTCATGAGCTCGGAAGAGGCGAAGGAGTATGGCATCATCGATCGTGTGATCTCGGAGCATTAGCTCCGAGATACCGTGGACGGCGCCTGACTCAGAGGAGCACCAAAGGGATATGGCCAGACCCACAGATTCCAACGAGCAGCTGCTGTGCAGCTTCTGCGGCAAGTCCCAGCGACAGGTCAAGAAGCTGATCGCCGGCCCCGGCGTGTACATCTGCGACGAGTGCATCGACCTCTGCAACGAGATCATCGACGAGGAGCTCTCGGCGCCGCCGGCGTTCGACATCGAGAACCTGCCCAAGCCGCGCGAAATCTACGACGTCCTGGACGAGTACGTCGTCGGGCAGGACCCCTCCAAGCGCACGCTGTCGGTCGCGGTCTACAACCACTACAAGCGCGTGCAGATGATGATGTCCGGCGACTCGGACATCGAGCTGCAGAAGTCCAACATCCTGCTGCTCGGCCCCACCGGCTGTGGCAAGACGCTGCTCGCGCAGACGCTCGCGCGCATCCTCAACGTGCCGTTCGCGATCGCCGACGCGACCGCGCTGACCGAGGCCGGCTACGTGGGCGAGGACGTCGAGAACATCCTGCTGAAGCTGATCCAGGCCGCCGACTACGACGTCAAGAAGGCGGAAACGGGGATCATCTACATCGACGAGGTCGACAAGATCGCGCGCAAGGCCGACAACCCGTCGATCACGCGCGACGTCTCCGGCGAGGGCGTCCAGCAGGCGCTGCTGAAGATCCTCGAGGGCACCCAGGCCTCCGTGCCGCCCCAGGGCGGGCGCAAGCACCCCCATCAGGAGTTCCTGACGATCGACACCACCAACGTGCTGTTCGTGTGCGGCGGCGCGTTCGCCAACCTCGACAAGGTGATCGAGCGGCGCATCGGCCACAAAGGCGTCGGCTTCGCGGCCGCGATCGAGGCGAAAGCCGAGCGCGACACGGGCGAAGTGTTCGAGCAGTGCCTGCCGGAGGATCTGATCGAGTACGGGCTGATCCCCGAGTTCATCGGCCGCCTGCCGGTGATGTCCGCGGTGCACCAGCTGACGCGCGAGGATCTCGTGTCGATCCTCGTCGAGCCGCGCAACGCGCTCGTCAAGCAGTTCCAGCGCTTCTTCGCCTTCGACGGCATCGAGCTGGTCTTCTCCGACGACTCGCTCGTCGCGGTCGCCGAGAAGGGGCTCGAACGCGAAACCGGCGCGCGCGGGCTGCGCTCGATCATCGAGGAGATCCTGCTCGAGGTGCAGTTCGAGCTGCCCTCCCGGCGCGACGTCAAGAAGTGCGTCGTCACCAAGGAGACCGTCGAGAAGGGGCTCACGCCGACGCTCGTCACCGAAGCGGCGCCCGAGGAGGCCGAGGACGCCTCGCTGCGCGAGGAGTCGGCCTAGCCGCTGCGACCGCGCTCGCGCCCCGACCGGCGCGCTAGCGCTACCATCGCGGCTGTGCCCAGGCGCGCCGCCGCTTCCAAGTCCAAGTCCAAGTCAAAGCGCGAGCGTGTGAAGGCCCTGCCGTGGGCGACCCTGCTGCAGGCCGGTGCGGTGATCGCCCAGCGCTGGCAGGCGCTGTCGGCAAAGGATCGCGCCCGTCTGAGGAGTCTCGCTCGCGACTCCCACGGACGGGTGGGCGAGCTGAGCACGAAGGAGCGCGCCGAGCTGCGCCGGCTGGTGGGCAAGCTCGACCTCAGGGGAATCGGGCGCGATCTGCTCGGGCTCGCGCGTCGAGGACGGGGCCGGCGCGGGCGTCGTCGCGCCCGCGCGTGATCTGGACCGAGGCGCAGGCCGAGCGCCAGCTGCGCTCGCTGGAGCTGTTCGGGATGCGCTTCGGCCTGGACAGGATGCGGCGGATGATGACCGCGCTGGGCGCTCCCGACGGATCGAAGATCGGCCAGCCCTTCGACACCGTCCACGTCCTCGGCACGAACGGCAAGTCCTCGACCACGCGGATGACGGCCGCGATCCTCGAAGGTCATGGGCTGCGAACCGGGGCCTATCTCTCCCCGCACCTGGTCTCCTATCGCGAGCGCGTCCTCGTCGACGGCCGCGAGCTGGACAGGGAGGCGTTCGCCGCGGCGATCGGGCGCGCGTCGTGGGCGGCCGAGCGCGTCAACCGCACGCTCGCCGAGGACGACCACGTCACCCAGTTCGAACTGCTGACCGCCGCCGCGCTGTGGGAGATGGCCCGCCAGCAGGTGGACGTGGCCGTCGTGGAGGCCGGGCTCGGCGGGCGCTACGACGCGACGAGCGTGATCGACTCACAGGTCACGGTGCTCACGAACGTCGGTCTCGAGCACACGCGCTGGCTGGGCCCGACCGTCAAGGACATCGCCGAGGAGAAGCTCGCGGTCGTGCGCCCGCGGACGGCGCTCGTGCTCGCAGACGACCTCGCGGCGCCGGCGCTGGCGGTCGCCGAAAGGATCGCGCGCGAGCGCGGGGCGTGGATCGTGCGGCCGCGCCCGACGCCGCCGTCCATGCAGCTGCTCGCCCGCGGCGCCTTCCAGCGGCGCAACTTCGCCCTCGCCCGCGCCGCCGCCGAGGCGTACCTGCGGACGCTCGGCATCGGGCTGGACGAGCAGGCGGTCGCGCACGCCGCCGCCCGCACGGAGGTGCCCGGGCGCCTGCAGCTGGTGGGCGAGGACCCGCCGACGGTCCTCGACGGCGCGCACAACCCCGACGCCGTCGCAGCCCTCGTCGAGGCGCTCCCGGATGTGCTCCCCCTCGCGGGTACACCCTCTGGGGCGCACCCAGGCGGGCACACCCAGGCGGGCGCAGGCAGGCAGGCAGGCGGCGAGCAGCCGATCGCGCTCGTGCTCGGCGTGCTCGAGGACAAGGACGCGGCCGGCATGCTCGCGGCGCTGCTGCCGGTCGTCGAGCGGGCGTGGTTCACCGCGCCGCCGAGTGGCCGCGCGCTCTCGCCCGCCGCGCTGCAGTCGCTCGCGCGTCAGCTCGGCTTCGAGGCGAGCGCATCCGAGCCAAAGCCGTCGCGGGCGCTCGAGCACGCGCGCCGCTGGGCCGGCGAACGCGGTGGCGCCGTGCTGGCGACCGGGTCGGTGTATCTCGTCGGCGACCTGCTCGGCTGGCTCGGGCGCGCGGATTCCGCGCCGTCGGCGCGGGCCGGTCGACGGAGCTCCAGCGGATGAACGACGACGGTCCGTCCGTGCTCACGATGATCGGCGCCGTCGCGCTGATCGTCGCGCTCGTGATCCTCGTATTCTTCGCCGCTGGCTACGGCTTCGGCCGCCTGTTTCTCTAAACTCAGCCGGCCGATGCTCCCCCTGGCATATTTCGGAATCGAAAGCAGCGGCTTGAACCTGGCCGTCGACCTGCTGATTCTGTTCGTCGCCGTCCTGTACTTCTCGCTGATCTACTGGACCTACGCCGACGCGCGCCGCCGGATCCTCGATCCGATGCTCATCGGCTGCGCCACCGCGGCGTCGCTGTTCCCGTTCGTGGGCACGATCATCTACATGATCCTGCGCCCTCCCGAGTACCTGGAGGACGTGCATGAGCGGGAATTGGAGACGCAGGCCGCCGAGGCGCGCCTGCACCAGCTCGAGCAGGCGCTCTGCCCCCACTGCAGCTACCGCGTGGAGCGCGACTTCATCCGCTGCCCCAGCTGTCTGCGCAAGCTCAAGGAGCGCTGCGCGAGCTGCTCGCGTCCGCTCGACCAGGCATGGACCATCTGCCCCTACTGCGAGGCCGACGTCCCGGGTCTCTCGGCGCCGCGCTCGCGTCGGCGCCGCAGCGCGCCCGCGGTGGAGAGCGACGTGACCGAGCTCGGCGCCGCGCCAGCTCCCCCCGAGCAGGCCGAGGCGGAGCCGGCCGAGACCGCGCTGGCCTCCGAGCCGGCGGCCGCCAGGCCGCGCGGCTCCTCGCGCGCCGGGCGTCCCGGCGGTCGCGCGCGCCCGAGCACCTGAGCAGCACGCTTGCATCGAGACCGAGCGGCACCCTTCCAGACCGACCAAAGGAACCCATGGACCGAACGCTGATCCTCGTAAAGCCCGACGCCTTCGCACGCGGCCTGACCGGCGAGATCGTCGCCCGCTTCGAGCACAAGGGCCTGCGCATCCTCGCCCTGCGGCACATGACCGTCCCGCGGGAGCTCGCCGAGCGCCACTACGCCGAGCACGCCGAGCGGCCGTTCTTCGGCGAGCTGGTCGACTTCATCACCTCGGGCCCGATCGTCGCAATGGTGCTGGAGGGGACCGACGCGGTCAAGGCGGCGCGACAGCTGATCGGCGCGACCAATCCGCTCGAGGCGGCCCCCGGCAGCATTCGCGGCGACTTCGCGATCGAGATGGGGGCCAACATGGTCCACGGGTCCGATTCGCCGGAGTCCGCAGCGCGCGAGGCCGGCCTGTTCTTCCCGGACCTGTAGAGCCCGCCCGCACAGGTGGCAGCCGTCCGCGCACCGCTCTCCCTCGTCCTCGCCTCGCGCTCGCCGCAACGGCGGGCCCTGCTCGAGCGCCTGGGCGTCCCGTTCACGGTCAGGGCCCCCGACGCGAGCGAGCTCGAGCAGGGAGCGGACCCCGCGGCGGTGGCCGTCGAGAACGCGCTGCGCAAGGCCCGCGCGGCGCGCCGCGCGGGCACGGGCGCGCCGGAGACGGTGCTCGGCTGCGACACGATCGTGGTGCTCGAGGGCGTGATCTACGGCAAGCCGCCCGATGCGGCCGCCGCCCGCGAGACGCTGAGCGCGCTCGGGGGGCGCACGCACGAGGTGCTCAGCGGGCTGGCGGTGGTGATCGCGGATGGCCGATCGGGGGACGTCGAGCGTACGGCCGTGGCGCGCACGAAGGTCACGTTCAGGGCGCTCGACCAGGAGCTGCTCGACTGGTATCTCGGCACGGAGGAGTGGCGCGGACGCTCGGGCGGCTACGCCATCCAGGGCGCCGGCGCGGCGCTGGCGCTGAGGGTCGACGGCGAAGTGGAGAACGTCGTCGGCCTGCCGCTGGCGACGCTGCTCGACATCTACCCGGAGCTGCTCGCCGATCCCCGAGCTGCCGGCGAGCCGGGATGCGAGCCGGGATCGTAGACCCGGTTCTCATCCGCGCGCCCACGCCGCCAGATCTGCAAATCCGATCGCATATTTTGAGGGCGAGCGGGGGAGTCCGCTAGACTGCCCCTCGGGTACGCCCCGATGAATGCTGGCCTCCGAGCGTGTCGCGAAGCGACGACGCCGGACCGGATCTGAACGTGCCCCCCTCTCTCTTTATATGGGCATCTTCAGCTATCTGACAGGATTCGGCGGCCGTGACATGGCGGTCGACCTGGGTACGGCGAACACGCTCGTTTACGTCCGCGGGCGGGGCATCGTGCTTTCGGAGCCGAGCGTCGTGGCGATCGACTCGCGCACCGGCGAAGTGCACGCCGTCGGCATCGAGGCCAAGCGCATGCTCGGGCGCACGCCCGGGACGATCCAGGCGATCCGCCCCCTCAAGGACGGTGTGATCGCCGACTTCGACGTGACCGAGCAGATGCTCAGGCACTTCATCCAGAAGGTCCACCAGAACCGCTGGGCGCACCCGCGCGTGGTCGTGTGCGTGCCGTCGGGGGTGACCGGCGTGGAGAAGCGCGCCGTCGAGGAGGCGTGCCTGTCGGCGGGGGCGCGCACGGCCTACCTGATCGAGGAGCCGATGGCGGCGGCGATCGGCGCCGGACTGCCGGTGGGCGAGCCCACGGGCTCGATGGTCGTCGACATCGGCGGCGGCACGTCTGAGGTCGCGGTCATCTCGCTCGGCGGGATCGTCGTCTCGCAGTCGATCCGCGTGGGCGGCGACGAGATGGACGAGGCGATCATCAACTACGCCAAGAAAGAGTACAAGCTGCTGATCGGCCAGCAGACCGCCGAGGAGCTGAAGCTCGAGATCGGCTCGGCGTGCCCGATGGCCGAGGAGCTGCAGGCCGAGATCCGTGGGCGCGACATGGTCGCCGGCCTGCCCAAGACGGTCGTGCTGACCAGCGAGGAGATCCGCACGGCGCTCGAGGAGCCGCTGAACCAGATCATCGAAGCGGTCAAGGAGACGCTCGATCGCACCCCGCCGGAGCTCGCCTCGGACATCATGGACCGCGGCATCATGCTCGCCGGTGGCGGCTCGCTGCTGCAGGGTCTCGACGAGCGCCTGCGCGAGGAGACGCAGATGCCCGCGCACCTGGCCGAGTCGCCGCTGACGTGCGTCGCGGTCGGCTCGGGGCGCTCGCTCGAGGAGTTCGAGGCGATCCACCGCTCGAACCGCACCTCGCGCAACCGGCGCCGGCGCTAGGTGTGTGACGGGCCGCTCGTCTCGTGGGTAGTCTGTCGCGTGAACGCTCCGGAAGGTAGTAATCGGTGTACGACAAGACGGTACGGCGTCGACGAGCGGTCCTTGCGCTGCTCGTCGTGCTCTCCCTGCTGCTTCTGACGGCCTACTTCGGCGAGTCCCCGAGCGGTCGCCTGCATGCGGTGCAGCGTGACTTCCTGACGGTCGTCTCGCCGATCCAGGACGGCGCCAACAAGGCGCTGAAGCCGGTGCGCGACCTGTTCAGCTGGTTCGGCAACACGCTGCACGCGAAAAGCCAGCTCGCCCAATCGCTCAAGCAGACCGAGAAACTGCGCCGCGAACTGGTCGCCGCCCAGGCAGAAAAACGCACCAACCACCAGCTGATCGCGCTGTTCCACCTCGACCAGCTCGGCGTGGGCGACTACCACCCGGTCACCGCCGAAGTGGTCTGGAAAGACCCGAACCTGTGGTACTCGACGGTCACGATCGACAAGGGCGAATCGGCCGGCGTGCAGGTCAACGACCCGGTGATCAACGGCGAAGGCCTCATCGGCAAGGTCGCCCAGGTGGCCTCCGACGGCGCCCTCGTCGACCTCATCACGGACAGCTCGATGGGCGTCTCGGCGCGGGTCGGCACGAGCGACGCCACCGGGCTGCTGCAGCCCAAAGTCGGCGAACCGGGCGCCCTGCTGCTGCAGTACCTGCCAGCCAACCAGGCCAACGTCGGCGACTACGTCGTCACGTCGGGCACGGTCGCGCCCCCTCCCTACGAATCGCTGTACCCGCCGGGGCTGCTGATCGGGCAGGTCACGTCAGTCAACGAAGAAAGCGCCTACGAGTCCGTCACCGTGCACCCGTCCGCCAACCTGCACGACCTGGACATCGTGCAGGTGCTCACCGCGGGAGCGGGAACGAAGCCGTCGAATCTCAGCCGCCTGGCCGCCAGCCTGCCCGCGGGACAGGCCAGCGGTGCGGCCGGCGAACAGCTCGCCTCCACGCAGGTGGGCGGATGACCGGCGCCGCGTCCGGGTCGCTGGCGTTGCGCGTGGCCGCGTTCGCGCTGCTCGTCGTCTTCTTCCAGATCGGCGTCGTCTCCGAGGTGCCCGTGTTCGGCGTCAACGCCGACGTCTCCGCGCTGCTCGTGGCGTTCATCGGGCTGATGTGCGGCTCCACCGCCGGCGCGGCATGCGGCTTCGCGGTCGGGCTGCTGATCGATCTGGCGCTGCTGCAGACGCTCGGGCTGACCTCGCTGGTGTTCACGCTCGTCGGCTACTGGTGCGGACGGCTGCGCGAGCTGCGCGACCCCCAGGCGGCGCTCACGCCGCTGCTCGTCGGGGCGGGCGCGAGCGCCGTCTCGCTCGTGGGCTACTCGCTGATGGAGTTCATGCTCGGGGTCGACGCCCCCGTCAGCTTCGAGCTCGTGCGCCAGATCGTGCTCGGGGTCCTCGTCAACGCGATCGTCGCCCTGCCGATGTGGGCGCTGACGCGCCGCGTCCTCGAGGGCGCCCTGCCCGACGATCCCCGCCGCCGGCGGCGCCGGCGCTCGTACACGACCGGTGGCCTGAGCCCGCTGATCAAACCGTGAGCTCGATCGAGCCCGTTCGCCCGCGCGATCCGCGCGTCCCCGTCTCGCCGCAGCTGGCGCTGCGCGTGGCGATCATCGGCGGGGTGGCGATGGTGATGTTCGGCGTGATCTTCTTCCGCCTGTGGTATCTGCAGGTGCTCTCCAGCGAACAGTACGTCGCGCAGGCCGATGCCAACCGCGTGCGCGAACTGCCGATCGCCGCGCCGCGCGGGCAGATCCTCGACCGCGAAGGCCAGGCGATCGTGGGCAGCACCGTCACCAACGCCGTGCAGATCGTGCCCGACGAGCTGCCCCCTGGCATCTCCTCCCAGGTGGCGGAATACGAGAAGAGCCTCGCCGCGGCCGAAGCCGTGCGCCAGACGGCGGTCGCGCGCCTGTCGGGCTTCGAGGCAGCGCTCGGCGGTGTGCGGCGCGTGAGCCACGCCCAGCAGCATGAGCGCGAACGCCTCGAACAGGCCACCGGACCACCACATGTGGCGGTGCCGCCGCTGGCGCGCTCGGCCGTGAGGCTCGAGCAGCTCTTCAGGCGCCTGGGCAGCGTGATCCGGGTCAGCCCCCGCACGATCGACGAACGCATCGTCGAGGGCATCACCGCGACGCCGTATGCACAGGTGACCGTCAAGACCGACGCGGGGCGCGGCCCGCTGACGGTGATCGGCGAGCGAGCCGACGAATTCCCGGGGGTCGTGCAGGAACCGGTCGCGATTCGCGAATACCCCGACGGCGAAATGGCCGCGCAGATCCTCGGCTACGTCGGATCGGTCAACGTAGACGAGCTGAAGACGCCCGCGTTCCGCGGCGTGCAGGCGGGCACGATCGTCGGGCAGGCGGGCCTCGAGTACTACTACGACCACTACCTGGGCGGCGTGCCGGGCAAGCAGCGGATCGCGGTCAACGCCGAAGGTCAGCCCGTCCCCAGCAAGCTCGCGCCGATCCCGCCGCGCGCGGGGCACGTGCTGCAGACCACGCTCGACCTGGGCCTGCAGCGGGCGGGCGAAAAGGCGCTGCTGGAAGGCAAAGAACACGCGCAGGCCGGCGGCAAACCGGCGATCGCGGGCGCGTTCGTGGCGCTCGACCCGCTCAACGGCGAAGTGCTCGCGATGGGCTCCTCGCCGAGCTTCGACCCGAACAAGTTCGCCAAACCGCTCACCGAAGCCGAATACAAAGCGCTGGCCGGTCGCCACGGCGACGAACCCGGCCGGCTCACCAACCTGGCCGACGAAGGCGAATACCCCACCGGCTCGACCTTCAAGCCGATCACCGCCATGGCGGCGCTCGAAGCGGGCGTGATCAACCCCAGCGAGGGGCTCGGCGCGGGCCAGTGCATCTACGTCTCGACCGAGAAGTTCTGCAACGCCGGGCTTGCCGAATACGGCGCGGCCGACCTCGTGGACGCGCTTAAGGTCTCGGACACCTACTTCTTCACCGTCGGCAAGCTGGCCAACGAACACGGCGGGGAAGTCATCCAGCGCAAGGCCCACGAACTGGGGGTGGGGGAGCCGACGGGGATCGACCTGCCGAGCGAGTTCCCCGGCGTCGTGCCGAGTCGCGCTTGGCTGGCGCAGCAGAACAGGCTGGAAGCCAAGTGCACGCGCGAACACCACGGCCAGCCGTGCTACATCGTCGCCGAACCCGGGGCGCCGTGGACGGTCGGCTACAACATGGACCTGGCGGTCGGGCAGGGAGATCTGCTGACCGACCCGCTGCAGATGGCCGTCGCCTACTCGACGCTCGCCAACGCGTATCGCAACGGCGGCAACGGCACCGTCGTGACCCCGCACCTCGGCAAGCAGATCGACGAACCCAACCACAGCCTCCTGCAGACGCTGCGCTTCCCCAGCCGCGCCGTGCACCTCAACTACGAAGACCTGAGCCTCGTGATGGAGGGCATCCACGAGGCCGCCAGCGCCCAGGGGGGAACGTCCGCCGAAGTGTGGGCCGGCTGGAACCAGGAAGAAGATCCGGTATATGGGAAGACCGGCACCGCCGAACGCACGGGGCACGTGGAACAGTCCTGGTACATGTGCTACATCGGCAACGCGCAGCACCCGATCGTGATCGCCGTGACCGTCGAGGAAGGCGGCTTCGGCGCTGAAACCGCCGCGCCGATCGCGCGGCTGATCGCCTCGCAGTGGTACGGCAAGCCGAAGAAGTTCGTCGCCGGGAGCTCCAAGACGCGGTGAGCCCGCTCAGCCCGATCAAGGCCGCCGAAGAGGCCCCCGCCGCGCCGCCGCGCGCGCTGCGCCTGCCCCTGGACCCGCTGCTGACGCTCGCGGTCGTCGGGCTCGGCATCTGCTCGATCGTCACGCTGAGCGCAGCCACGCGCAACCTGGTCAAAGGCAACCCGCACTACTACGTCGATCGCCAGGCGATCTACCTGGCGATCGGCTTCGTGCTGATGGTCGGCCTCTCGCGCCTGGACTACGCGCGCCTGCGTCGCTACAGGAACGTGATCTACGGGGCGCTGGTCTTCAGCATCCTCGCGGTGCTCGGCCTCGGCCATTCGGTGAAAGGCGCGGTGCGCTCGATCAACTTCCCGCTGTTCTCCTTCCAGGCCTCCGAGGTCGGCAAGATCCTGCTGATCGTGGCGCTTTCGGCGTTCATCGTCGACCGCTCGCGGCGGTTGCGCGAGCGCGACACGACCGTTCGCGTGCTGATCGTCGCGCTCGTGCCCACCATGCTCGTGATCGCCCAGCCCGACCTCGGCTCGGGGCTGGTGTACATGACGATCGCCTGCATGCTGCTGTTCGTGGCGGGCACGTCCTGGCGGCACCTGGCGGGTCTCGCGGCGCTCGTGTGCGTGGCGATCGCGTTCGTGCTCGTCGCCGCCCCCGCCGTCGGCGTGCACGTGCTCAAGCCCTACCAGACGGAACGGCTGACGGCCTTCCTGCATCCGAGCTCGAACGTGCAGAAGGAAGGCGCCGAATCCACCGATCCTTCCTATCAGCAGCAGGAGTCGAAGATCGCGATCGGCTCCGGCGGCAAGACCGGCCGGGGCGCGAACGCCAGCCAGGTGCCCTACGGCTTCGTGCCCGAGAGCGACACCGACTTCGTGTTCGCGGCGCTCGGCGAAAAGTACGGCTTCGTCGGCGCCGGGCTCGTGCTGCTGCTGTACGCGTTGCTGCTGTCGCGCACGCTGCGCGTGCTGGTGATGGCCAAGGACCTGTTCGGCTCCCTGATCGCCGCCGGCGTAGCAGCTATGCTCATGTTCCAGGTCTTCGTCAACGTAGGGATGACTATCGGGATCATGCCCATCACCGGCGTCACGCTTCCGCTCATGAGCTACGGCGGCTCGTCGGTGATCGCCACCCTGCTGAGCGTTGGCCTGCTGCAATCGATCTATGTCCAGGCGCGCACCTCAGCAGCGATGAAGGGTCGCGTACTGCGCTACTAGACCTCAATGTTCGCCGAGCATCCCTCATCAGACCCTCAGCGCCACTTCGCGCTAGGCGCTTGCCAACGGGCGCTCCGGGTGCGCGCAAGCTCGCCGCCCCGGCGCCTTGCCGCCCGATGCTCGGCCCATCTCCATACCGAAAGACTGGATCAAATTGAAAAAGCAAGTGCTTGTCAGCGTCGACCGCGCGGAGACGCGCGTGGCGCTTCTGGAGGCGAGCGGAACGCCCGCCGCCTCGCGTTCCTCCTCCGCCGCTCGCAAAGCGGCCAGCAGCCGCAAGCGCGGCGGGGGCCCGGAGGCCGGCTATCGCGTCGCTGAGCTCTACATAGAGCGCCGCGGCGGACGCTCGATCGTCGGCAACATCTACAAGGGCAAGGTCGACAACGTCCTGCCCGGCCTGGAGGCCGCGTTCGTCGACATCGGCCTCGAGAAGAACGGCTTCCTGCACGTCGACGAGATCGTGCTGCCGGGCGTCGAGACGCCCAGGCGCGGGCGCGGGGGAGGCGGCGGGCGCAAGATCGCGGACCTGCTCAAGCCCGGCCAGGAGATCGTCGTGCAGGTCGTCAAGGACCCGCTGAAGACCAAGGGCGCGCGCCTGTCGATGGAGCTGACGATCGCCGGGCGCTACATGGTGTACGCGCCGACCGGCGAGGGCGTGGGCGTCTCGCGGCGCCTGGAGGACAAAGAGCGCGAACGCCTGCGCCGGCAGACCGCGAACCTGCAGACCGACGGCGGCGGGGTGATCGTGCGCACCGCAGCCCACGGCGCCAAGCGCGAGGACTTCGAGCGCGAGCTGAAGTACCTGCACAAGCTCCACGAGGTGCTCGTCAAACGCGTGCAGGAGACCGTCGCGCCGGATCTGGTCTTCCAGGAGGCCGACCTGTCGGTGCGCGTCGTGCGCGACATCTTCTCCGCGCACTTCGAGCGCGCGATCGTCGACGACGAGCAGCAGTACCACCGCCTGGTGTCGTTCTTCACGCGCACCGCCCCAGAGCTGGTCGAGCGGGTCGAGCTGTGGCAGGAGCAGGAGCCGCTGTTCGAGGCATACCGCGTGGACAAGGCGATCGAAGGCGTGCTCTCGCGGCGCGTCGACCTGCCCAGCGGGGGCTACCTGATCATCGACTACGCCGAGGCGCTGACCGTGATCGACGTCAACTCGGGCAGCTTCATCGGCCGCGGCAAGGGCGCGGGCCTCGAGGACACGATCACCAAGACCAACCTGGAGGCCGCCGAGGAGGTCGTCAACCAGCTGCGGCTGCGCGACATCGGCGGCATCATCGTGATCGACTTCATCGACATGGCGCGCGCGCGCAACCGCGACGCGGTCATGAAGACGCTGCGCAAGACGCTCGATGAGGACCGCACGAAGACGTTCACCGCGGAGATCTCCAAGCTCGGCCTCGTCGAGATGACCCGCCAGAACGTCACCGAGGGCGTGCGCGAGATCATGAGCCGCCCGTGTCCCACGTGCGAGGGCGAGGGCGTGATCCGCTCCGAGGAGACGATCGCGATCGAGTTCGAGCGCAGGCTGCGCGACGTCGCCGCGGAACATCCGGAGGCGGAGGCGTTCCTGGTGCAGATCAACCCGCGCGTCAGCACCCAGTTCACCGGCCACGGCTCGCGCGTGCTGCACGCGCTGGAGGCGCAGACCGGCAAGTCGTTCCTGTTCGAGGGCTCCGAAGGCCTCACGCTGGATCACTTCGCGATCACGTTCATGGGCACGCGCGCGGAGGTCGAGGAGCGGGCCCTGCCCTTCCGCCAGGGCGACGAGGTGCTCGTCGAGATCGTCGAGCCGCACATGTACGACGTCGACGACGCCGTCGCGAAAATCGACGGCTACATCATCTCGATTGCCGGCGCCTCGCCGTATGTGGGCGAGAAGCGGATGGTGCGCATCGACCAGGTCGGCCGCACGGCCGCCAGCGCGCTGCTGCTGGACGAGTCCGGCGAGGTGATCACCGCGCCGGTGCGCGCCGTGGACACACGCGCCAACGGGCGCAAGCGTCGCTCCGCCGCCGCCGGCGGCGGGCGCGGCGGCTCGGGGCAGTCCGAGCCGCGCGCGCGCCGGCGCCGCGCGTCCGTCGACACCGAGGACGCGGAGGCGCGGCGCGAAGCCGGGCTGAGCGAGTCGCCGACCGCGATCGACACCGAGCCGGAGGAGGAGCCGGCGGTGCAGGCGCTCGCCGGCGCGGACGCCGCCGAGGACGCCTCGCGCGAGGACGCCGACGCGCCCCAGGACGACACGGCCGAGGATGGCCTACAATCCAAACCTCGGCGTCGTGGCCGCAGGGGCGGACGGCGCCGTTCGGCTGCCAAGGCCAAGGCGACCCCCGAGTAGGCGAGGACTCCTCCGGCGCGAGCCGGTCGAGGGCCGCCCCTCCAAGCCACAGAAATCGAGACCCACACAGACATGTACGCGATCGTGAAGACCGGCGGCAAGCAGTACCGCGTCGAGCGGGGCCAGAGGCTGCTCGTGGAGCGCCTGCCCGCCGCCGAGGGCGCCGACGTGGCGCTCGAGCCGATGCTCTACCGCTCCGACGAGGCTGTGTTCGACGCGGCGGGCCTGAAGGACGTGAAGGTCACCGCGAAGGTGATCGCGCACGTGCGCGGGGAGAAGCTGCGCGTGTTCAAGTTCAAGCCCAAGCGCGGCTACAAACGGCGCACCGGGCACCGTCAGGAGCTCACCCAGATCGAGGTCACGGAGATCACCGCCGCCGGCGCGAAACCGGCGGCCAAAGCGAGCAAGGCCAAACAGGCCGACGCTCCGAGCGAGGCGCCCACGGCGAGCAAGGAGAAGGCTGCAGATGGCTCATAAGAAGGGGCTCGGCTCGAGCCGCAACGGTCGCGACTCCAACGCCCAGCGCCTGGGCGTCAAGACGTTCGCCGGCGAGGCTGTCACCGGCGGCGAGATCATCGTGCGCCAGCGCGGCACCCGCTTCAAGCCGGGCGCCGGCGTGGGCATCGGCAAAGACGACACGCTGTACGCGCGCGCCGCCGGCACCGTCCAGTTCAGCAACGGCTGGCGCGGTCGCGTCGTCAGCGTGCTGCCCGACGGCGAGTAGCGCGCAGGCACGCAGCGCCCAGCCGCGATGGCGCGCGCGTCGCGATCCACGGCGCGTGTGCTGTCACGATGGTCGGCATGCTCCACGATCGCGCGAGGATCTACGTCCAGGCGGGCGCCGGCGGCGACGGCTCCACGAGCTTCCGCCGCGAAGCGCACGTGCCGCGCGGCGGCCCCGACGGCGGCGACGGCGGACGCGGCGGCGACGTGGTGGTCGTGTGCGACGACTCGCTGCGCGATCTGCAGAGCTTCAAGCGCCGCAGCCACTACCGCGCCGGACGCGGCGGGCACGGCTCGGGCTCGCAGCGCCACGGCGCCGACGGGGAGACGCTCACGATCAGGGTTCCCCCCGGCACGCAGATCGTGGGCGCGCAGGGCGCCGGCCAGGACGAGGACGCCGGTCCGGACGAGGGCGTCGGTCTTGACGGCGGCGCCGGCGCGAACGGCCAGGAGCGCGAGGCGGCGGACCTGCTGGGGCGCCGCTGGGAGCTGCTCGCCGACGGGCAGACGGCGACGATCGCGCGCGGCGGCGGCGGCGGCAAGGGCAACAAGCGCTTCGCCACGCCCACGCGCCAGGCTCCGCGCTTCGCCGAGCGCGGCCTCGCCGGCGAGGAAGGCTGGCTCGAGCTGCGGCTCAGGCTGCTCGCTGACGTCGGGCTCGTCGGTCTGCCCAACGCGGGCAAGTCCTCGCTGCTCTCGCGTCTCACGCGAGCCGCGCCGAAGATCGCCGACTACCCGTTCACGACGCTCTCGCCGGTGCTGGGGGTGCTCGAAGGCGACGAGCGCCAGCTGATCGTCGCGGACATCCCCGGCCTGATCGAGGGCGCGAGCGACGGCGCCGGCCTCGGGCACGACTTCCTCGCGCACGTCGAGCGCACGCGCCTGCTGGTGCACGTGCTCGACATCGCCCCCGAGATCTCGATGGGCGAGCACGCGGACGCCGTGGCCAACCACGCGACGATCGAGCGCGAGCTGGCGGCGCACGACGAACGCCTGGCGCGGCTGCCGCGGGTGCTGGCGCTGTCGAAGGCCGACCTCGTGCCCGAGGAGCGCGTGCGGACGGCCGTCGCCGAATGGCAGCGCCGGCTCGGAGACGACGTGCCCGTGCTCGCCACCTCCAGCGCGACCGGCGCCGGCGTGCGCGAGCTCGGCGAGTTGCTGCTGCGGCTCGTCCCCGACCTCGCCGCCGCACCCGACGGCCTGGGGGAGGGCGGCGCGCGCGCGGGCGAGCAGGAGCTGGCCGAGCACATGGTGTTCCGTCCGACCGCCGGCGCCGGCTTTCGCGTCGAGGCGCTGGGGGAGGGGACGTTCGCGGTCCGGGGCCGGGGCATCGAGCGCCTGCTCGAACGCTTCGACGTCGACAACGAGGACGCGATGGCCTACCTGGAGGGGAGGCTGCGCAGGATCGGCGTGCTCGGCGCGCTCGAGGCCAAGGGCTTCCAGCCGGGCGACGAGATCGAGATCGCCGGCGTCACCTTCGAGCTGGACCCGCACGAATAGCGGCAAATAAGCTCAGGGCATGAGACGTCTGGTCATCAAGCTCGGATCGAGCGTCGTCGCGGACAGCGAGGGCACGCCGCGGATGGACGTGCTCGCGGGCGTGTGCGACCAGCTCGCCGGCCTGCACCGCGAGGGCGCCGAGGTGATCGTCGTCACCAGCGGGGCGATCGCGCGGGGCATGCGCGTGATGAACCTGCCCCAGCGCCCGACCACGATCGGCTCGCTGCAGGCGGCCAGCGCCGTCGGCCAGGGCAAGCTCTACAGGATCTACGACGAGCTGCTGTGCGTGCGCGCGCTCATGTCGAAGAACGTCAGCAGCACCTGCGCGCTGCTGGAGTGGCGCGTGCTGCCGGTGATCAACGAGAACGACACGACCGCCACCGACGAGATCTCCTTCGGCGACAACGACTTCCTCGCCGCCCAGGTGGCGGTGCTGGTC
>Ga0187879_10000938_pt1 | contig 19852 bp, 17 predicted proteins | sample June2016WEW_19_1_FD_132423 | JGI IMG/M metagenome (GOLD analysis project Ga0187879, IMG submission 132423) | Peatland microbial communities from SPRUCE experiment site at the Marcell Experimental Forest, Minnesota, USA - June2016WEW_19_10 | ecosystem: Environmental > Terrestrial > Soil >... | reverse complement strand
GCCGATGAATACGTCGCGCGGGCTGCCAACCCAGGCGGTGTACGGCTTCATCCGGATGATTCTGAAGCTGCTGAAGGACGTGCGCCCGTCGCACATCGCGATCGTCTTCGACTCGCCGAAAAAAACTTTTCGCGACGACTTGTTCGCCGACTACAAGGCCAACCGCGCCGAGGCGCCCAACGATCTTGTCGCGCAGATTCCCTATATCCATCGCGCGGTCGAGGCGTTTCGGATCAAGTCGCTGATGCTCGATGGATTCGAGGCCGACGACGTGATCGGCACGCTCGCCAAGCGCGCGGCGCACGAGCATTTCATCGTCACGATCATCACGGCGGACAAGGACTTCATGCAACTGGTCGGCCCGCACGTCACTCTGTGGGACACGATGCGCGACCGGCGAGTCGGAGTGCGCGAGGTCAAGGAGCGCTTCGGCGTCGAGCCGGCGGCGCTGGTCGATATCCAGGCGCTTACCGGAGATACGATCGATAATATCAAAGGTGTGCCGGGGGTCGGCGAGAAGACGGCTGCTGCGCTGGTTCAGAAGTTCGGCGGAGTTAAGGAAATTTACGAGAACCTGGACCGTATCGAGGAGGCCGGGATTCGCGGGGCGAAAAAAATCGCGGGCCTGCTCGGTGAGCATCGCGCGGCGGTGGACTTGGCGCGACGATTGGTCCGCATCGACACCGAGGTGCCGCTCAGCGTCGAGCCGGACGAATTCGCGTGGCGGGGTGTGGACGAGCGTGCGGCTGCGGAACTGCTGCGCGAGCTGGAGTTCCATTCGATCCTGCGCGAGATATCGCCGTCGCAAGTGGAACTTCCCGGTCTGGAATCGACCGCGAAGCCGGCCCCCACAATCACCGGGAAAGATCTCGCCGACGCGCTCAAAACTCTTGCCGCCGCGCCGCGCATCGCGTTTGACCTCGCCATCGCCGAGGCTGGTCGGGACCGGTTGCAGCTCGCAAGCGCCGACCAAACATTTGTCGTCGAACATGACGGGATTGCGAGCGCAGCGCCGATTCTCGGCGCCGAGCGCCCGCCCAAATCCTGCCACGATCTGAAGACTCAAATCGGAGCGTTCGCCCGGCACGCAATCACGCTCAAAGGCGTCGATTTCGACACGATGCTGGCGGGCTTTCTGATCAATTCGGGACAGCCGGAGCCGTCGCTGACCGATCTGTATCACGAGTACCTGGCGCCGCTTGGCGCCAGCGGTACGCCGGGCACAAATGCGGAGCTGGTGAGAAATCTTCGCGAAGCGCTGGCGGCGCGGCTGGAAGCCGACGGGCTCACTTCGTTGTTCGAGAACATCGAGATGCCGACCGCGCCTTTACTGGCGGCGATGGAAGCCGCGGGAATCGGCATCGATGGCGACGCGCTCAAGGTCATCTCGAAGGAATTTGCCGAGCAACTGAATCGGCTGGAACGCGAGTGCTACGAGCTGGCCGGCCGCGAGTTCAATCTCAACTCGCCCACGCAGCTGCGCGAGCTGTTGTTCAACGAGCTGAAGCTTTCCGCCAAGGGTCTGAAAAAAACCAAGAGCGGATTCTCGACCGACGCCGATACGCTCGAGAAGCTCGCGCCGGTGCATCCCATGCCGCGCAAGCTGATCGAATACCGCACGATTTCGAAATTGAAGTCCACTTACGCCGACGCGCTGTCCGAGGTGATCCGCTCGGGCACCGGGCGAATCCACACGACGTGGCATCAGGCGCTGGTCGCGACCGGACGGGTCAGTTCGAGCGATCCGAATCTGCAAAACATCCCGACCCGCAGCGCGGAAGGCCGCCGGATTCGCCGGGCGTTCGTGCCGAAGCCGGGATGCATCTTCGTGTCAGCCGACTATTCCCAAATCGATCTGCGCGTGCTCGCTCATCTGTCGGGCGACAAGACATTGGTGGACGCATTCAACACCGGCGAGGACATCCACGTGCGGACCGCGACCGAGGTGCTGGGAGTCACGCCGGACAAAGTCAATGCCGAAGCGCGGCGGCTGGCCAAGGTGATAAACTTCGGGATCATTTACGGGATGGGGCCGCAGCGGCTGGCGGGCGAGCTCGGGATTGCGCTGTCGGAAGCCTCGGACTACATCAAGCGCTACTTCGAGCGGCTGCCGGGCGTGCGTGCGTGGCTGGATGAGACGGTTCGCAACGCGCGCACGACGGGCTACGTAACGACGATGTACGGGCGGCGCCGTTATCTGCCCGAGCTCAACGCCCAGCCGGGCGGGGCGCGGGCGCAAGCAGAGCGAATCGCCATCAATACACCCATCCAGGGCACGGCGGCAGACCTGATAAAACTCGCTATGATACGGCTGGATGGGGTGCTTCGAGAGCGCGGGCTGGGTACGCGGATGATTCTGCAGGTGCATGACGAACTACTGCTAGAGGCGCCAAAAGACGAGTGGCGAGGCGCCGCAGAGCTGGCAAAACGCGAAATGGAGGGGGTGGCCGAACTCAAAATTCCGCTCAAGGCGGAGCTGAAATCCGGACCAAACTGGGCTGAGATGAGCGGCGCAGCATGAAAAATCCGCTGAATTTAGTCGCCCGCACCTGCGTCTATTCAAGTTGAGAACACCAGGCCGCCAGGACGGTGATGAAGCCGAGCTAATCGAGCGCTCCCGCAAGGGCGATTCCGAGGCGTTTGGCGTTTTGGTGGAACGTTATCAGCGCCGGGTGATCGGAGTCGCGCTGGCGGTGGTGCACAATCAGGATGACGCGCTTGAACTGGCGCAAGAGACCTTTGTTCGTGCCTTTGAAAACCTTTCGAAATTCGAATCGCGATCGAGCTTTTCGACTTGGCTCTATCGAATCGCGGCCAACCTCGCGATCGATTTCTGGCGCCGCGAGGGACGCCATGTGGTCCTTCATGGAGAAGATGCCGAAGACGAAATCAGCCGGTTGCCGACCAGCCGCGGAGACTCATTCAAGGAAGTCAGCCGCAGTGAACTCTCGGCGCGCTTAAAGCAAGCGCTGGAGGAGTTGACGCCGGAACATCGTGCAGTGATACTTTTACGCGAAGTCGAAGGAATGTCGTACGACGAAATCAGCGAAGTTTTGCAGTGTCCGAGAGGAACGGTCATGAGCAGGTTGCACTATGCTCGAACCCACCTGCGCAACATCTTGAAGGACGTGGCCGGGAGCTGAGCGACACATGGCTGAATGCGGTGAAATAGGCATGATGCTCGGCGCGTTCGAGGACTCCGAACTCGAGCCCAACGAGATGCAGGAGGTTGCGTTTCATCTGGCGCGATGCGAATCCTGCGCCGGCATCCTGGCCGATTACTCGACGCTGGGACGAGACCTCAGATCGATTGCGGCAGAGCCGTCGCTGGCCGGATTTTCGAGCGCGGTAATCGCTCGCGTCGATCGCCTGCCGCAGCCGGTGCTGACGAGAATCGCGCGCTACTTGAGGCGCCAAGCGGATTCTGTCGGTTCGGGCTTCGCGTGGGGCGGCGCGGCAGCGGCGATTGCCCTCGTGACGATAATTCTGATGACGCCGTATGCCGAGCAGTTCGCCAATCGAGGGCCGCACTCGACCACCTCGATCGCCCAGGCCGAGCACGAAGCTGCCATGGCTGCAAATCAAGTGGCGGAAGCGACGGCCAGCGAGCCCACAATGGCGGATAACGATTCTCATGCCGACATCTCGCGGCTCGAGTCGGAAAACCATTCGGTCGCAGTCTGGAGCGAGCCTCGCAGGGACACGACAGTCATTTGGTTACCGGATCAGCCTTAGGTCGCCATGACGCTGCGCCCCGGTAGCCTTACCTTACTCATCTTCGCGATCACGGCCTTCGGAGCGCCGGGTCTCACGTTCGCTCAGGCGGGACCGAAGCGGGTGACCGTTTATATCGACTCGGTTATGGCCGCAGATACCAACGAGGGGACCGATCCGCGGTTGGCGCCGATGGGCAAGAAGCTGCAGGGTTTATTCGGCTTTTCGACTTACAGCCTGATCGGTCACAACGAGGGGCAGACCGATTGCGGCAAGATGATCGCGTTCACGTTGCCGGGCGGCAAAATTCTCCACGTGCAGCCGCGCGCCATCGACGGCGACATGATCGCGATGGAGATCGTGCTGTTCGACGGAACGCGCCCGATGATGACCACCGACCTCAAGCTCAAAAACAATGGGACGTTGATCGTCGGCGGCCCGCGCTACGAGCAGGGCATGATGATCATCTCGATTGGCGCGAGCACCGGCGGATCGCATCCGATGCGGGCTCAAGTGGGCACCCCGGCCGAAGCAAATACCCGGTAGCACTGACGCCGCTCCGGAATTTCACAACGGATCGAAATACGGCGCGACGCGGCCGTCGAAGTGGAACTCGCGCGCCAGCGCAATCCACTTGCGATCGAGCCCGTGCAACGGCTCCGGCAGACGGTCGAGCGGGAAGAAACCGGCGGCAATCGCCTCGAGCGGATTTGGCTTCAGCTCACCACCGACGATTCGACAATAGAAAAGCATCGCGTAGATATGCCGGGCGGGTGAGCCGTACTTCTGGCTGTCGAGTACGGCGATCAAGCGCTCGGGCGCGACGATAAGCCCGGTTTCCTCGCGTGCTTCTTTCGCCGCGTTCTCCGCCGGCGATACGCCGACATCGCAGAACCCGGTGGGATACCACCATTTGCCGGTCGGCCGCTGAATCAACAGAACTTCGTCGCGCTCGTTGAATGCGATCACGCCGCATCCCGTTGCCACCGTGACATATCCTTCGTAACCGGCGACCACCTGCTCGCGCCATCGCCGGCGCAACGCTTCGGCATCTTCGTCGTTCGCGCCGGCAAGGACCGCATGCATTCGGGCGGCCTCTTTGAGCAATTCCTCGTAGCGTTCGGAGTCGAAGCCGTCGGGCTTGAAGGCAAGTCCGGTCCGCGCGATCGCTGTTATACGTTCTATGAAGCGCGCCAGTTCGGCGAGCAGATCAGAATCCGGCATTGAAACTTTCCTTGTCGCGAGTTCATGGAGAAATATAGCATGGTGGCCTGGGGCGACTGCGATGAAGCTCATCCTCAGCCGCAAGGGCTTCGACTCGGCGCACGGCGGATGCCCAAGCCCGATCCTGGACGGCCAACTGTTGTGCCCGCTTCCGATTCCGGATGCGGGAGCGCCGACCCCATACGGAAAGATTTCCTCGTTCAACGGCTCGGCAATCGCTCAAATCGTCGAAGACCTGACGGGCGGCCGATTCAAGCGAGGCCACGGCGCGCATCTCGATCCGGATTTGCGACGCGATGCGATTGCGCGCGCCGCGGGATGGCGTCCAATCTTCGGTCAGGCCGCAGCCGCGCAGGGTCATCTTAGGAAGCAGAACGTAGGCCGCGGCGATCTCTTTATTTTCTTCGGATGCTTTCGGCGCGCCGAGCGAGTTGGAGGCGCGCTCCGCTTCGTCCGCAGCGCGCCGAAACTTCACGTCATCTTCGGATGGCTCCAGGTCGGGAGAGTGATCCGCGCCACCGATAGCGTCGCCGCCGAATTCCCTTGGGCCGCCGGGCATCCGCATCTCGCCGCGCCCGATCGATACAAAAACAACACTCTATATTTCGCGAGCGACCGTCTCTCGTCTATTGGCATCAACACGAGCGGCGCCGGAACCTTCGACCGGCTCGGACCGGAGCTGATTCTCTCGCAGACCGATCCGTACATTAATTGTTCAACGTGGCGGCTGCCGCGATGGTTTGTTCCCGGCGGCCGCGCTCCCCTCTCCTATCACTCCAAGCCGGCCCGCTGGACGGACTGCGCGACGTCGGTACGCGTGCAATCCGCTTATCCTGGCCAGGAATTCGTGCTCGATGTCGACCAGTATCCCGAAGCGCACGCCTGGTTGCGATCGATCTTCCGCGCCGCCAATCGCTAGCGACTCGACGCGGAGCCGCACACCGACCAGGCCGCGTCGGCAAGCGCGGGTACCAGTTCCTTCATGCCGGCGAACAGAGGATCGTCGGCCTGTCCGCGCACGAATCGGGAGTAGCTGCCCTCCATGATGATCGCGAGCTTGAACAGCGCGAACGCCTGATAGAAAGGAAAATCGCGCATCGCGCGCCCGGTGCGGCGCTCGTATCGATCGATCATCTCGCGCCGCGTCAGCCATCCTTCGGCGGCGCTCATGCTGGCGATCACGCCGCCTGACGCGTGGTCGGTTGGGTCGGGCCAGTAGGTCAGCATCCAGCCGAGATCCGCCAGCGGATCGCCAATAGTGGACATCTCCCAATCGAGCACGGCGATCGCGCGGGCGCTGTTGGGGTCGAACATCACGTTGTCGAGCTTGTAGTCGCCATGGACAATCGTGGGCGCCGGCGATTCGGGGATTCGCGCGCGCAGCCAATCCTTGACGTTTTCCATCACCGGCAGCGGGCGGGTGTGCGGAATGGTGCGCTCGAGCTGATCGGACCATCGCTTGAGTTGCCGTTCGAGGTAGCCGTCAGGCCGTCCGAAACCCTCAAGACCGACCGCACGCCAATCGACTTCCTGCAGCGCGACGAGCACATCGACCATCTGCTCGCTGACCCGGCGGCGAAGCTCGGGGGTTTGAACGAAATGCCGGTTGTCGGCTCGCACTACATCGCCGCGCATGTACTCCATCAGGTAAAACGGCGCGCCCAGATATGACGGATCGTCGCACGCAGCGTACACGCGCGGCACCGGCACGGCAGTGTCCTGAAGCGCCTTGAGCACGCGATATTCGCGCATCATGTCGTGCGCGGTCGGGAGCAGGGATCCACGCGGCGGGCGGCGCAGCGCCCAGCAATGGGCATCGAAATGAATCAAATGAACCTCGTTGGAATGGCCGAACGAGATATTTTCGGACCGGAGCGCGCCAGTGTCGCCGAGCTTGCGCTCATCGAGGAACCGCTTCAAGCCGGCGAGATCCACCGTGGCCGACGGTCCGGTTTTTTCCTGCGTCGAAGTACTCATCGAGTCGTACTGTTTTCGCAAACGCAGCGCGCGGTCAAGTGAAATTGACTTGGCTGTGCTGATTGGGCTGCCGCCCCCTCCGTGACCGCCGTCTTGCGGCGGCGAAGCGCTGACCTATACAAACAAATGCAATGAACGCGGCGACGAAGTTGAACGACAGCCCCAGCATCAGCCAGTTGGCTGCGATGATCCGCCTGGCGCGGCCTCATCAATGGATTAAGAACGCGCTGGTATTGGCGGCGTTGGTATTCGGCCGGCGTCTGTTCGTTTTTCACGATGTCGTGCTTGCGATCATCGCAGTCATCGCGTTCTGCGCGCTTTCGAGCGCCGGTTACGTTCTGAATGACATCACCGACCGCGACGCGGATCGACTGAATCCCGAAAAATGCGACCGCCCGCTGGCGCGCGGCGATATCACGGTTGCCGCAGCAAGCAGGGCGGCGCTCTCGCTGGCTGCGATTGCGGCGGTGTTGAGCATCGCATTGGGCCGGGCATTCGTGGGAATCGCACTGCTGTACGTCGCGCTTCAGCTTGGGTATTCGCTATGGGCCAAGCATCAGGTGGTCATCGACGTGATCGCCGTTGCGATTGGTTTCGTGCTGCGCGCATTCGCCGGCGGCGTCGCGATCGACGTCGAGGTATCGCCGTGGCTGGTCTTCATCACGTTCGTGTTGGCGCTGTTCCTGGTGCTGGCGCGCAGACGCCATGAACTGATCGCGCTGGGCGACGACGCCGTCGCGCATCGCAGCGCGCTCTCGCAATACAGCGTCCGGCTGGTCGATCAGATGATCTCAATCGTCGCCGGCGCGACTCTCGTCAGCTACATGATTTACACCGCGTCGGCCGAGGTCGAAGCGAAGCTCGGAACCCGGCATCTCTATCTGACGGTGCCATTCGTCGCATTCGGCATCCTGCGCTATCTGTACCTGATCGATGAGCGCAACGAAGGCGGCGACCCGGCCAGCGCGCTGCTTCACGATCGGCCGCTGATGCTCGCGGTCGCGCTGTGGATCCTTACCGATGTCGCGTTGTTGTACTGGTAGGACTGCCGTTCGCGCGCAGGCTCAATAATTTGGCAGAACTCCGGTCGACGAGCCAATCAGGCCCTGGAACGGATTGTTTCCAAATGGCCTTCGCCCATACGAGCCCAACCCGCCGAGCGTCAACTGGAACTGGATCTGTACTTCATTGGGATTGTACGAATCGGTGATTCCGACGTCCGCCGCCCAACAATCGCACGGCGATTTCAGCCGCACGCCATATTCGGTCGATAGCATCTGCTTCGACCCGATATTGTAGTCGGGCGAAAAGTAAACGCCCATGAAATCGAACAACTCCGTGTACGCGGCTCCCGATACGAACTCCGAAGCGTTCGCGCTCGTCGCGGGAATGACCGTGTCGCTCCGATTGGCATAGTCGTATCCCACCTGGAGGAAGGAGCCTTGCAGCGCCTTGCCCATATAGATATTCGACCCGCTCGACCACGGCGGCTGATAAGTCACCGCCAAGTCGGCAAACGTGACCCCGCCATTAGGTCGCGGACCGTAGTCAACCTGCGAACTGAATGTTGTAACCTGGGTCGCATAGATGTGCAGCAGCGCCTCGACGTCCGACATGTTCGATCCGCCGGCCACTTGGTGCCCAATGTCGTAAGCCTGCTGTATCGTCAACGAACCAATTTGCATGGAACGCTCGCCGTCTCGGACGATATTTCCGCCGTGCGGCACCAACGAATCGGGGGTGATGGGTTCTTCGCTTAACGGACCGACGGCCGAATCGGCATCGGATAATTCTTCGGTCGGAGTCGCGTCGGTTGTCGTCTCCTCCGGAGGCAAACTGCTGGTCTTGGCGAAGAGGCGCGTGGTGACCCCATAACTGAACAGGCTGCGAGAGTTCAGACGATCAAACGAATCGAACAGGGGCATGTTGCCCTGGTAGATGTTCGGCACGTAGTAATAGTTGGCAAACGGTTCGATTGTATTTTTGAGCTTCTCGATCGACTTCCATTCGACGTCGTAAACGCGATCGAGGACCGTTGAGATTCCGGCTTTTGCATATGGGATGATTCGCGCGCTTGTTCCTTGGGCGGTGAAGGGGCTCAGCTCAGCACAATTGTTCCAGATCAGCTCAGCACCGCCACCGTTGGCGCAAGTGGGGTGGGAGGGCTTAGACGCTGAGGGTGTGGCTCCGACTGGAATGATCTGAATGTTGTGTCCGGTGGTGTCATAGAACGCCGCTTGCGAACCTATCTCTCCGTAACCATAGACGTAGTCGCCCCACCGCCATGGCAACGTAACGCGAGGATTGGCGTCCAGCCGCAGACCATCGATCCCTTCGTACCGGTAGAAGTCGACCGCCTCCGCATCGTAATCCGCGAACATAAGGTTGTTGAATAATCCCTGGCGTCCGGTCACCGTCGCATCGGGCAGCCGCTGCAGCGCGAATTGTTGCGGCTGAATCAGGTCCTGATTCCAGATGCCCTGCAGCCGCACGAACGCGTCTTCGAATTGATCAAGCAACCCGAAGTCCGACGCCGCATTTCGCAACGAGCTGAAGTTGCTGCCAAAGCCGTGCGACAACGTCCACACATCCATCTCTCGCAGGTACAGGCTGTCGCTGACGGAAACTGTGTCGCCGTATGCGATCAGATCGTCGGTGAGATGCTCCCGCGTCATCCCGATAATCCCGTAGCGGTCCAGTGGGATGTGCGGATCGGCGATCTGCGTGTCGGAGACGTCGCTCAAACGATTCTCCTCCGACCGGAGCGACTCGTTGTAGAACGCGCCGTCCACCCAGAAATAATCGTCCTTCCCATTAACCAACCGATACTCGCCCAGGCCGCCGACTCGCTGCGAGGTCTCGATGTCGAGCGCGACCGTCGCGTCGGAACTCTTATCGATCGCGATATAATACGGCTGAAGCCACTGAAATCCGCGCAGTCCCGATTCACCCTGTCGCCCCATCAGAAGGCCGCTGTGCCGCGCAGTATCGGCCGGAAAGACAAAGTACGGCGTCTTCAGTATAGGATAGCCGGCCACGTCGAAGGTGGCGTTCGTGGCGGTGCCGGTGTGTCCCATGTTCACTGCCATGTGATCCGCGTTTATCGACCAGTCGGGCGTGCCCTTCTCGCATCCGCAGGTCGTAAAGAATCCATCCTTCACCTCGTAGCGCTGCCCCTCGAGCTTTACGATCTGCTTGCCTTCAAGATGGTAAATATCTTTTTTCGCCAACACCTTGGCGTTGTTAAGCACCATCGTCTCATTGGTAATGTCGATCGTACCGTCGGTCGCCCACATTTCGATTTCCGGATCGATCAAATGGACATGGCCGATCGCACGGGCCTGACGCTCGCGGCGCATGATGTCGATCTCGTCGGCCTTCAGCACGCTGCCGCCCTGGCTCATGACGGCGTCGCCCTTTACCACGAAGATGTCGGTCTTGGAGTCGTAGATCGTTTCCTGGCCGGTGATGGTGACCGGTTCTCCTCCATGCTCGCTGCGGACCGGGGCGGGAACCGAGAACCCCTTCTTCGCTCTGGCCGGCGCGGCGGCCGGCGCGTCTGCGTTGGCGACCGCCGGCGAGAGTATCGCTGCCCACGCCAGCAAAACCGCGATCGCAATTCTTTTAAGCGCCGGCTTCAGGAAACAACCCAATTCGCCCCTCGCGGGTGAGAAAATACGGGTAAACTTCGCCGATAAGATACACCGATCCCGTGATCAGCGCCACGTCATCGGGCGCCAATTCAGAAATCACTCGCTCGATCGCGCGGATCGGATCGCGCTCGACGCGAGCGGGACAGTGCGCCGCGAAATGCGCCACCAGTTGCTCCGGTTCGAGCGGGCTTTTGGGCTTGGCGCGCGTCAAGGTGACATCGCGCACGCGCGGACCTAGCATGGCGGCCATCCTGGGCCATTCCTTGGCGGACTGGCAGCCGAATATCAGGCGCGGTTTCACGCCCGGACCGAGCTCGACGCTCATCGTCTCCAGCAGTGCCGCGATACTCATCTCGTTGTGCGCGCAATCGAGGATAACCAGCGGCCGCTTCGATACGACGTCAAAGCGCCCCGGCCAGCATATTTCCCGGATGCCGCGCCGGATGGCGTCCTCGTCTATTCGCCAGCCCTGCGCCCGCAAAGCCTCGAGCGACGCCACCGCAATCGCGGCGTTCTCATGCTGAAATGGACCCGCGAGTCCAATCTCGAGATCGCGGATTTTTAAGCCCAGGCCCTGGTAGTCCAATCGATGCGCCGGGGCGTGCGATCGGTACGAGAAGTCGCGATCGATCAAACGCACGGCGCTGCGGCGCTGCGCGGCAAGCGACGTCAGCACCAGGCGCGCATCGGGGTCGCGCGCGCCAATCACGACCGGGACATCGTTTTTGATTATCCCGCCCTTCTCACCCGCGATAGCCGCAATCGTGTAGCCCAGATATTCCATGTGGTCGAAACCGATCGGCGTGATTACGCTCAAAATCGGCGTCACGACGTTGGTCGAATCGAGCCGCCCGCCGAGTCCCGTCTCGACCACCGCGCAATCGACGCCCGCCTCGGCGAAGTACAGGAACATCATCGCGACCGTGAACTCGAAAAACGTGAGCGCCAGGCCCGCGCGATCGTAAATCGCGCGCAGCCGCTCGATATAGTCGAGCATTTGCGCCGCCGGAATTTCGGCGCCCGAGATTCGCGTCCGCTCCGCCAGGTTTACCAGATGCGGCTTGGTGTAGAGTCCGGTGCGGTAACCGGCTGCGCGGAGGCAACTGTCGAGCATCGCGGCCACCGAACCTTTGCCCTTGGTGCCCGCGATATGCACGGCGCGAATCCTGCGATGCGGATTGCCGATCAGCTCGAGCGCGGCCTCCATGCGCTCGAGCTTGTAGATCTCGCCGCGCGACTCCAGCGAATACAGCCAGTCGATGGTCTTGGTCAGCTGGTCCATTTCCAGCCCCGGAGTTTACCGGCTGTCGGTGGTTGGCGGAAGATTCCGCGCGTAGCGCCAGAATCGGCGGGGAAGACGGGAACGGGGAAGGCGCTGGCGAGTCAGATTGCGGGTTTCTTCTTCAATCGATTCGCGAGCCAACGAGCTTTTTCAATTTTCTACTTTCTTTCTCGCCACGGCGACCAAGCCGCGAATGAGATTCTGGAACCGACCAAATGCCGTAGCCGGTTGCTTCTCCTTGGATTTCGTTTTCATCAGTTTGCACTCCCCGTCGCAACCTGGATCGACAGCAAGTAAACACAATCCACGTCGAACGTATAGTACACAACCAGCCGAGTAACGCGCGTCACATCTTCTACAATTGGGAGAAACCAGACTGGTGGATTGTCGGTCGTCGTGAGCGTACCCAACTCTGCGCGTCGCGCGAGAGCCCATTCAGTTGCCTCGATAAATTCATCAGCACCCCGAACCCCGTTCTCGAACAGCTCGCGCATCTGCTCCTCGAAGAGGCGGGTTTTGACGATGGTCCGCAAGAACTAACGGTGGCTTCCTGCGAGAGCTTCTCTTGCAAACTTTTGAAGCGCGCGGCCTTTTCGTTTTTCTGCTTCGGTTGGTTTTCTATTCCCGATTAGGATTGTGCTGTATGGAATCGTCTCGCCCTGAATACCCAATTGCCATCCAAGAAAGAAATGCGACTCGGTGCTGATTTGTGCGGCGTTCCAATTCCAAAAGCGTTGCACCACGCTGCTGATCAGATCGACCTCTGGACCGCTGAACTTCGAGAGATTGGCGGTGCGGATAGGCACGGGGCGTATTTGCTCAAACCGCCCAGACTTTCGACGCACTTGCCTCAGATCGCCCGCCCGCTTCATGCTTTCGATTATCGGCTTTAGCCGCTTCGGTGCTGGACCTTGCGGAAGCGCTTGATATTCTTGGCCAGTGATTGCCGAACCAAATTTTTGATACGCCAAGAAGTCGGTATAAAAGAGCAGTTTGTTTAACTTGGTCGCGCCGAAATTCGGATCATTTTCCGAGAGCGTAGAGAGGTACAGAATCAGTTCTCGAAGCTTGTCATCGTCGGGATGTTGCTGTTTCTTTGATGCCATGATCAAGAATTCATAATATCAAGCAGGCGCCGCTATTTCGATCCCTTTGATGGTTTGGTATCGCGGCGAACCGCCTGCCAAAGCTCGTTGAGGTCTGTCATGAATTCGATGACGTCCGGATTGCGATCGGGATCATGGTACTTCATCGCCAGTCGCTTGAAAATGATCGACGCTGTCGGCAAATCAGGCGGCGGTTGGGACTTTGCGGCTTGGCTGCTCTCAAATGCAACTTGCGCCCCGCTCACCTTAGCCCACCACCGACTGTTCGTTAACATTCCGGCAGCGGATGTCAAATAACTGCCCACAATCTGAGATTTCGGAACCCAGAATTCGCCTGCGCCGATTTCGCAAAGGAATGCCTTGGGGGTTTCTCGCCTAACCCCGATGTCAGGACACCTCCCCACCGCGCTTGCCCTTGCCCTTCGATGCGGCCGGCCCCGCACCTCGATTGCCGCGCGGCCTCGCCAGCATCGCCAGAATCCGCGCCAGCGTAAAGCGCATCTGATGCCGCGGAACGATCGCGTCGATCATCCCGTGTGCAAGCAGAAACTCCGCGCGCTGAAAGTCGTCGGGAAGCTGCTGATTGCTGGTCTGTTCTGTCACCCGCCGGCCCGCAAAACCGATCAGCGCTCCGGGCTCCGAGATATTCAAATCGCCGAGCATCGCAAACGATGCGGCGACGCCGCCGGTGGTCGGATCGCACAGCACGCAAATATAGGGCAGCCGCGCGTCGCGAAATCGCGCGATCGCGGCGGAAACTTTCGCCATCTGCATCAGTGAAAGCGCGCCTTCCTGCATGCGCGCCCCCCCCGACGCAACGAACACGATCACCGGCAGCTTGCGCTCGCGCGCGATGTCGAACAGACGCGCCAGCTTCTCGCCCACCACCACGCCCATGCTGCCGCCCATGAATTCAAAATCCATCACGCCGATCGCCACCGGCCGATTCTCGATTTTGCCGATTCCAACCACCACCGCGTCGTTGCGGCCGCTGCTCGCCCGGGCCTGTTCTATCCGCGCCGGGTACGGCTTGGAATCGACGAAGCCGAGCGGATCGCCAATCGCCATCTCGGCCATCAGCTCGCGCCACGTCCCGCGATCGACGCCGATCGAAAGCCGCTGCGCCACTGTGACACGGAAATGATATCCGCATTTGGGGCACACGTTCAGATTGCGTTCCACTTCTTTGCGGAACGCCATCTCCTTGCACGACGGGCACTTCGACCAGATGTCGTCGGAAGGCGCCGGCGCCGCGCCGGTCGTCGGTTCGCGTTCAGCCATCGCAATTCCCCAATCCGGGCGCGCGCGCGTCTCGGCGCGCCGACTTCATCGCATCTTTCATTGCGCCGACCAGTCCGCCCACCGCCGCCGGCACGTCGCCGGACTTGACGTGCGCCTCGATCAACAGGGAAATCGCACTGCCGACGACGACTGCGTCCGCCATGGTCGCGACCTCGGCGGCCTGCTCGGGCGTCGAGATGCCGAAGCCGACGCCGATTGGCAGATCGGTCACGCTTCGAAGCTCGCGCATGTGCGCACCCAGCTCCGCGTCGAGATGCGCGCGCGCGCCGGTCACTCCCGTCACCGATACATAATAGAGGAAGCCACTGGCGGAGCGCGCGATCGCGCGACTCCTGTCCAGCGGCGTCGTCGGCGCGAGCAGGTAGATGATGTCGAGACCGTTGGCGCGCGCGGGCCGCTTGAGCTCACCGGCTTCCTCGGGTGGCAGATCGATCGTCAGTATCCCGTCGATACCCGCCCGCGCGGCGTCCGCGCACAACCGCTCGCATCCGTAGTGAAAGATCGGGTTGAAGTACCCGAACAGGATAATCGGAATCTGCGTCTGGGCGCGAAGCTCGCTCACCAGTGAGAGAATCGCCGCCAACGACGCGCCCGCGCCGAGTCCGCGCGCCAGCGCGCGCTGGTTGGCAGGTCCGTCGGCCATCGGATCGGAAAACGGCACGCCCAGCTCGATCAAGTCGGCGCCGCGAGCCTCGAGTTCGAGCACCAGCCTCCGCGTGGTATCCATGTCGGGATCGCCGGCAACGATGAACGGGATTAATGCCGCCTCGCCGCGCGCGCGCAGCTCCCGAAATTTACCTTTGATTCTGCCCGCCGCTGCCATAATCCTACACCGTCACGCCGAACGCCCTGGCGGCCGTCTGCATGTCCTTGTCGCCGCGTCCCGACAGATTCACGATCATGATTTGTTCCTTCGGTAGTTGCGGCGCCAGCTTGATTGCATGCGCCACCGCGTGAGCGCTCTCGAGCGCCGGAATGATTCCCTCGGTCTCCGACAGCGTCTTCAAAGCGTCGAGCGCTTCGACGTCGGTAACCGAAGTGTATTCGGCGCGGCCCACGTCCTTCAGCCACGAATGCTCGGGGCCGACGCCCGGATAGTCCAGCCCGGCGGCGATCGAATGCGTCTCGCGAATCTGTCCGAGCTCGTCCTGCAGCAGGTAGGTCTTGTTGCCGTGCAATACGCCGACGCTGCCGGTCGTGATCGTGGCCGCATGATGCGGTCCGCTGATGCCGAGGCCGGCAGCCTCGACGCCGATCATCCGCACGCTCGTGTCTTTGAGAAACGGATAGAAAAGTCCAATCGCGTTCGAGCCGCCGTTGACGCACGCGACCAGCACGTCCGGGATACGCCCTTCGTGCTTGAGAATCTGGCGGCGCGCTTCACGCCCGATGACCGACTGGAAGTCGCGCACGATCATCGGGTACGGATGCGGTCCCGCCGTGGTGCCGATCAGATAGTAAGTGTTGCGCACGGTCGCGATCCAATCGCGCAGCGCCTCGTTCATCGCGTCCTTCAGGCTCTTGCTGCCGCTCTCGACGGGCGTGACCTTCGCGCCGAGCAGCTTCATCCGAAAGACGTTCAGCGATTGACGCTCGACGTCCACCGAACCCATGAAGACTTCGCACTCGCGCCGAAACAGCGCCGCCATCGTGGCCGTCGCGACGCCATGCTGTCCAGCGCCGGTCTCTGCCGTGATGCGCGACTTGTTCATGCGCACCGCCAGCAGCGCCTGTCCAAGGGTGTTGTTCACCTTGTGCGCGCCGGTGTGGCAGAGGTCCTCGCGCTTCAAATAAATTTTCGCGCCGCCAAGCCGTGCGGTGAGATTCTCGCACAGGTAGAGCGGCGTCGGGCGTCCCACGAACTCCCGCGAGCGCTGCTCGAGCTCGTCGCGGAATTTTGGATCGCGGCGTGCTTGCTTGTAGGCGCTCTCGAGCTCGAACAGGGCCGGCATCAGGGTTTCCGCGACGTACTTTCCGCCGAACTGGCCGAAATGGCCGCGGCTATCCGGAACGTTTTGCATTTTTTACGAAGCTCCTCAGTTTATCGTGGTCTTTTACGCCCGGCGACGATTCGACTCCGCTTGCGCAATCGACCGCGTAAGGTTCGAGCGCGGCCGCCTCGGCAACGTTGTCGGGATTCAATCCGCCGGCGACAAATGCGCGGCTCAAGTCGAGTCCGCGAAGCTGATCCAGCGCAATACGGCTTCCAGAGCCGCCGCGGAGTTTCGCATCGAAAGCATCGAAGAGCACGTAGTCCGCGCTGCGTGGCGTCACGCTCAACATTTCGCCGGGCTTCAGCCGGTTTGTGACAATCGATGGAACCGGCCAGCCCGCGAGCGCCGCGTCATCCTCGTCGCCGGAGAACTGGATCATGTCAAGCGACGCGGCGCGCAATCGGTCATCTATGTAGGCGCGCTCGGCGTTGACGAACACCCCGATCACCGCGGCGCGGGAGCCAATCGCCGCGCGAATCTCTCGGGCGCGATCGACCTCGACGTAACGCGGACTTTTCGCGTAGAAATTGAGACCGATCATATCGGCGCCGGCGGCAATTGCCGCGTGCGCGTCTTCGATGCGCGTTACACCGCAGATTTTGACGCGAACCGTCATCTTACTTCCGCGGCAGCGCGCCCCCGAACGCGTTCATCAGCTCGACGAGCTTCGCACCCGGCGTAGCACCCCTCAGCAGACTCTCGCCGATCAGAAACGCGTGCGCGCCCGCCGCGTCGAGCCGCCGAATATCGCCGGGCGAATCGATTCCACTCTCGGTCACGATCACCGCGTCTCCTCTGTAGCCCGCCAGCAGGCGCTCGGTCACCGCGATATCGGTCGCGAAAGTATGCAGGTCGCGGTTGTTGATACCCACCAGCCCCGAGCCGATTTTCTCGGCGAGCGCGAACTCGCCGGGACCGTGCGACTCGACCAGCGTCGCCATCCCAAGCTCACGCGCAAGCGCCGCGATCGATCGCAGCTGCCCCTCTTTCAGCATCGCGGCGATCAGCAGAATGCAATCGGCGCCGGCCGCGCGCGCCTCATAGACCTGGTACGGCTCGAAGATGAAGTCTTTGCGCAACAGTGGAACATCCACAGCGGCGCGGACGGCGCGCAGATCGTCGAGCGAGCCCTTGAAATGGACGTCGGTCAGAACGGAGATCGCAGCCGCTCCGCCGGTGACATACTCGCGGGCGACATTGGCTGGATCGAGTCCCGGCATGATGTCGCCCTTGCTGGGCGACGCGCGTTTGATCTCCGCGATTATCGCGGGACGCCGGGCGCGCAGCGCTGCGACGAAATCGCGCGGCTTGGGCGCTCGCCCCGCCTCGGCGACGATCGCCATCGGCGACACGATTGCGCGTCGAGCGCGCACTTCGACGCGTTTGGCGGCGTAAATATTGTCGAGGATCGAGGTCATCGGATTTCTTTCGGGACTTCTTTCGCGATTTCTCCGTTGCTGGCGCGCCGCATCTTGTCGAGAACCTCCAGGGCGCCGCTCGAGGCGATAATTTCGCGCGCTGCATCCACGCCTTCTTTCAGCGACGCCGCCCTGCCACCGACGTAAATTGCGGCACCCCCGTTCAGCGCGAGCACATCTTGCGCCGGGCCTGCGCCGCCATCAAGCGCGCCGCGGAGAACCCGCACGGCATCGTCCAGATTCTTGATCACCAGCGCGCGATGGTCGCCGCGGCGCACGCCCAAGCTCTCCGGCGTGATTTCATACTCTGTCAACCCGCCGTCGTGAAGTTCCGCAATCCTGGTCGGGCCGCTGATCGCGATTTCGTCGATTCCGTCACCGCCATGCACGACCATCGCGCGCCGAGTTCCGAGCGTCTTGAGCGCGCGTGCCATCGGTCCGATCAGGTTGTCCTCGGCGACGCCCAACAGATGGAAGTGCGGACGCGCAGGGTTGCCGATCGCGCCCATCAGATTGAAGATGGTGCGAAGTCGCAGCTCGCGTCTGAGCGGCGCAAGCTGCTTGAACGCGGGATGATACGCGGGTGCGAAAATGTGGCAGCATCCCGCCACCTCCAGGCATCGTTGCAGCCCATCCGGATCGCAATCGATCTTCACGCCCATCGCCTCGAGCACGTCGGCCGTGCCTACCGTGCCGCTGATCGCTCGATTGCCATGCTTGGCGACCGGCACGCCCGCCGCCGCGGCGATCAACGCGGCGCCGGTCGAGATGTTGAAGGTGCTGGCGCCATCGCCACCGGTGCCGCAGGTGTCGAGCACGTCGCCGGCGCGAAGATTGAGCGGACGCGCCCGCTCGAGCATCGCACGCACCGCGCCTGCCAGCTCCCCGGCCTCGGCGCCCTTGATTTTCAGCGCCACCAGGAACGCACCGACGACGGCGTCGTGCGCACCGCCGTCCATGATTTCGCCGATCGCGAGTTCGGCCTCGGCGCCGGTCAGCGAGCGCCCGTCGATGAGCGCCTGCAACGCGTCGTGAAGTCCGCTCATCGCGCGTTTCCGTCCCGATCGATCCGGTCGAGAAAGTTTTTCAGCAGATGCTTGCCTTCGAAGGTCAGAATCGATTCGGGATGAAACTGCACGCCTTCGATGGCGTGCTGTTTGTGGCGAAGCCCCATGATTTCGTTTTCCGCCGTGCGGGCGCTGACTTCCAGCGCCGGCGGAATCGACGCCACATCGACTACCAGCGAATGATAGCGCATCGCATCGAACGGGCTGGGGATTCCCGCGAAAATCGTTTTGCCGTCGTGAATCACTGGCGAGGTTTTGCCGTGCATCAGGCGATCGGCGCGCACGACCTTCCCGCCGAACGCCTCGCCGATACATTGGAGGCCGAGGCACACGCCAAGAATCGGAACTTCACCCGCCATCTCGCGCAGCAGCTTCAGTGAGATTCCGGCCTGGGTGGGAGTGCACGGGCCGGGCGAGATGACGACTGCGGCAGGATGAAGCGCGCGAACGCCGGCGACGTCTATGGCGTCGTTGCGCTTGACCGTGACGCCGGCGCCAAGCTCGCCGAGGTACTGCACGAGGTTGTAGGTAAACGAGTCGTAGTTGTCGATCATCAGGACGCGAAGTTGATCATTGCGCGTCATACAACCTACCTCCTCGCCGCGTTTTCAAAATCGCGCGCGGCCTGAAGCGCCCGCACCATCGCGCGAGCCTTGTTTACCGATTCCTCGAATTCCGCGCCGGGGTCCGAGTCGGCGACGACGCCGCCGCCGGCCTGTATGTAAACGCGGTTGTTCTTGATCAGCAGCGTGCGCAGTGCGATCGCGGTGTCGGTGTTGCCGGTGTAGCTGAAATAGCCGACCGCGCCGGCGTACACGCCGCGCCGCACGGTCTCGAGCTCGTCGATAATTTCCATGGCGCGGATTTTCGGCGCGCCGGAGACTGTTCCCTGCGGAAAGGTCGCCGCGAATGCGTCGAACGCGTCGCATCCCTCGCGCAGAACGCCGGTGACGTTCGAGACTATATGCATCACGTGCGAGTAGCGTTCGACAACCATCAGCTCCGTCACTTTCACCGAGCCGATTTCGGAGACCCGGCCGACGTCGTTGCGCCCGAGATCGACCAGCATCACGTGCTCGGCGCGTTCCTTGGGATCGGCGAGCAACTCGGCTTCG
>Ga0187879_10000936_pt1 | contig 19867 bp, 19 predicted proteins | sample June2016WEW_19_1_FD_132423 | JGI IMG/M metagenome (GOLD analysis project Ga0187879, IMG submission 132423) | Peatland microbial communities from SPRUCE experiment site at the Marcell Experimental Forest, Minnesota, USA - June2016WEW_19_10 | ecosystem: Environmental > Terrestrial > Soil >... | reverse complement strand
GCTGCGGTCAAAGAAGGGAGCTAGGAACATGAACCTCTTGGGAGTACTGGATATCAGTGGGTCGGCACTCACGGCCGAGCGGCAGCGGGCAGAAGTGCTGGCCAGTAATCTGGCTAACGCGCAGACGACTCGAACGGCGAAAGGCGGACCCTACCGACGGCAAATGGTCGTCTTCAAAACGCACCCGGCCGGCCGCAGTCGATTTGCCGGAGTCCTTTCGGGATTCAGCGACCGATTTGCCCAGGGAGTGGAGGTGACGCGTGTAGTGGCTGACCCGACGCCTCCCGTGCAGCGCTATGAGCCGGGGCATCCGGACGCAGACAGCCAAGGGTACGTGTCCTACCCCGACATCAATCCTATCGAGGAAATGGTGAACCTGATGGGAGCGGCTCGATCGTATGAGGTCAACATCGCCGCAGTGCAAGCGACCAAGAACATGATCAGCGCGTCGCTTGAGATCCTAAGCTAATCGGAGGTGAGCGATGGGCAGTCCTATTTCAGGGATTCCGCAGCTTGGCCAAGCTAATGCCGGAGCCGAGTTGGGCAAGGCGGCCGGCGACGGACCGAGTTTCTCTTCCCAGCTCCAAACGGCTTTCAACCACATCGAACAGCTCCACGCCGACGCCGACCAACAGATCGCGGGGCTTCTGAGCGGGCAGGGTGAGGATATCCATAAGGTTATGATCGCGGTCGAGAAAGCGAATCTCTCCTTCCAGCTCATGATGCAAGTCCGCAACAAGATCGTCCAGGCGTATCGTGATGTCTCCGGAACGGCATTTTGAAGGATAAGGTATGGCGTTGCGCCCTAACGAAGCTTTCGACCAGATTCAGAAGTATCTGCGGGGGCTGAGTCGGAAGCAGCAATTCACGCTGGCAGGCGGAACGGCTCTGATCCTCGCGAGCCTCCTAGGGTTCGTGTCGCTGATCGGCAAGGCCGATATGAAACCTCTCTACTCAGGGTTGCAGCCGGAGGAAGCGCAGTTCATTGCACGAACGCTCGCTGCTGAGAACATTTCCTACGAGATTTCGACCGATGCAACGAGCCTGAAGGTTCCTGCCAACAAGGTTGATTCGGTGCGTCTGGAACTGGCTTCACAGGGATTGCCGCAAACTGGCAGGTTGGGCCTGGAGATTTTCGACAAACCCAATTGGGGGGGAAGCGACTTTGCAGAGAAGGTGAACTACCAGAGGGCGCTCGAAGGAGAGCTGGAACGAACCATCCGGGCGATTCGGCAAGTGCAGTCTGCGCGAGTTCACCTGGTGATGCCGCACGACTCGCTTTTCAGTGAGCGCGAACGCGAGGCCAAGGGATCCGTGGTGGTCAGGTTACGCGAAGGCAGGCTGGCGGACAGCGCGATCCGGTCCATAACTTACCTGGTGGCGAGCGCCGTGGACAACCTGCGGCCGGAAAACGTCACCGTGATTGACGCCGACGGCAATATCCCAATTCTGTCGGGACGACACACACAAGGGATGGACCACGATGAAGTTGAGGCGATGGAGAGCAGCATGACCGAGAAGCTGGTTTCAACCCTGGCTCCTCTGGTGGGACGCGAGGGGATAAGGGCCAGTGTTACGGTAGAGTACGACCTCGCGAGCAGCGAGAGCACGCAGGAGACCTACGATCCGAACGGTTCGGTGGTGTTGACGTCGCAGACTTCCCAGGATCAAGCGTCGGTTTCGGACCCGCAAGGAATTCCTGGGACGCCCAGCAACGCGCCCGACTCGAGCGCCAAAGGAGCTGCCACGGCGGCGGCGGACAGCACGCCAGACGACGCAGGTCAGAGGAGTGAAAGCAAAACCTACGCTGTGAGCAAGGCGGTACGCCATGTGGTTCAGCCTTCGGGAGCCATCAAGAAGATCGCCGCCGCGATCCTGGTGGATGACGCGGTCGAAACCAAATCCGAGGGCGGCGCGAAGACGGAGAGCCGTCGCAAAAGGTCGCCGGAGGAAATGAAGCAGATTGAAGAACTCGCGAAGGCGGCGATTGGCTTCGATTCCGCCCGGGGCGATCACGTGTCCGTCCAGAATATTTCGTTCACTGCGATTGCTCCCGGCCCGCCCCCCAACCTGACGGAACGAGTGGCTCCGCTTCTCCAGGAATGGATGGGGGTAATCCGTTACGCAGGCTTGGCCGCTTTGTTCCTGTTGATCTACCTCATCGTACTGCGGCCCGTAAAAAAACAGATCGTAGCCGCTTTGGCGGTTCAGCAACCGCAACTTTCCGCGGGAGCTAAGCAGCAAAGGGCCTTGGGCAAGGGCGAGGCGCCGCATAGTGAGTTAGCTGCGGAAGCGGGGGGAAGCGAGTTGACCGATATCAATACGGAAGTCAAGAAAACCGTGGTGCTCAAGAACCAGTTGGCAGAAAGAATCAAAAAGGATCCTGAAGCCGCAAGCCGCTTGATCCAAAACTGGGTCCGGCAAGGTGAGGTTGAAGCATGACCGAAGCTCTTTCCGTGGCAGGGGCGGAAGGAAGTCACCGAGGGAGGGCTCACCTAGACGCTCCGGGCCTGACAGGTGTCCGCAAGGCCGCAATCCTGCTGGTACTTCTGGGGGACGATGTGGCCAGCGAGGTCTTCCGGCACCTGGACATACCCGAGGTCCAGCGCCTTACGGCGGAAATCTCTCAACTCTCGTCGATCTCTTCTGACATGGCAGCTCACGTCCTCCAGGAATATCACCAGCTGTCGTTGACTCAGGACTATCTCGCCCAAGGCGGGCAGGAGTATGCCACCCAATTACTGGTCAAGGCATTCGGAAAGGAAGGAGCGAATACCCTGCTTGGACAGGTTATGCAGACGCAGGAGGCCAACGCCCTGAGTTTTGACACCTTGCGGAAGGCGGATCCGGAGCAACTGGCGAAGTTTGTGGAAGGCGAGCACCCGCAGACGGTCGCGTTGCTGCTGGCTCATCTGGGGGCTCGCACCTCAACTTCCGTGCTGGTACTATTGCCCGAAAAACTGCGAGCCGAGGCCGTCCGGCGGCTGGCGGTGATGCAACAGTTCTCCACCGAAATGGTGAAGCGAATCTCGGCGGTGCTGCACAAGAAACTAGCCTCGGTAGGCGAGCAGAGCCGGCGTGCCTACGGAGGGGTAAATGCGGTCGCCGAGATGCTCAATAATGTGGATCGGAAATACAGCGACCAGATTCTCTCCAGCATTGAGCAGCAAGATCCCAAATTATCGCTGGCCATCCGAGACCTGATGTTTGCTTTTGAAGACCTGAGCACCGTCCCGGAGACCGCCATTCGTGAAGTTTTGGGCCAAGCAGATAAGAAGACATTAGCGACTGCCCTGAAGGGCTCGTCCGAGGACTTGAAAAACCACTTCTACAAATCCATGTCTTCGCGCGCCGTGGAAATGTTAAAAGAGGACATCGAGGCTCTGGGGCCGGTTCGTTCCAGTCAAGTTCGGCAAGCGCAACAGGAAATTGTGAATTTGGCGCGTAAGCTCGAGGCTGACGGCAAGATTACCTTGAAGAGTAGCGGAGAAGATGCCTATGTGGTCTAGGTCCCAGCTTGGGGTTGACGAAGTTGTGGCGCCCTCAGTTGAGCCTTTTGTGTATCGGGCGGTGCTGGAGGCGATGGGTGACGGAAGGGAGCAAGGCGGCGGCAACGGAAATCCGCCCGCCCCTAAACCCCATGCTGCCCCGCAAACGGGGCGTGACTCGAGGCCGCCGCAAAAGCCAACCTTCGGCGAGGACGAGGTGCGGGCCAAGGAAGGGCAAGCCCGCGCTGTCGGGATCAGGGACGGTGAGGCGCAAGCCCGATCCAAGTATGAGCGTGAGCTGGCCGCAGAACGCCAGGTCGTGTCCAAAGCGGTACAAGATTTTGGGCGCGATCGCGAGAATTACTTCAGCCATGTAGAGGCCGAAGTGGTTAAACTCGCCATCGGGATCGCGCGTAAAATCCTGCACCGGGAAGTGCAGGTTGACCCGTTATTGCTGGCCGGAGTGGTGCGCGTGGCGCTTGATAAGATCGCCGCCGGCACCAGCGTGCGTTTGCGAGTGCATCCCGATCATGTCTACGCGTGGCACGACTTCTTTTCGGACCAGCAGGAGCATCGCGTCGTTCCGGAGTTGTTGGGCGACGCAACCCTGGGGACGGGACAATGTATTTTGGAGACGGCCTTGGGGACCACGGAACTCACTTTGGAGGCTCAACTGGCAGAGATTGAACGAGGATTCTTCGATTTGCTGGCTCAACGCCCGGTGACCGCCTGATGGACCCTGCGAAGCAATTAGCCCCCTATTTCCAGTATCTCAATTTGTGCTCTACGTCACGATGGTTCGGCCGTGTCACCAAGGCAATTGGCTATCTCGTCGAATCCGAGGGCCCTTTCTGTTCTGTCGGCGAGTGTTGCGAGATAGCTGATTCCGAAGGGCATGTCGCAGCCGGTGAGGTTATCGGATTCCGGGGACCCAACGTGCTCTCGATGCCCTTGGACAGGTTAGGTGGAATACGCTACGGCGACCGGATCACGACCTGGGGCGCGCAACCCACAATCCGCGTCGGTGAGGGATTACTGGGTCGAGTGATTGACGCTGTGGGGAAACCCCTCGATTCACTTCCAGATTATCGCGCTCGCGATCATCAACCACTGCATGGTTTCGGACCTGCCCCTCTCGAGCGAACGCCCATCCAGGACGCGCTGGCTACGGGGATACGAGCCATCGATGGCTTTCTAACTTGCGGGCGAGGGCAAAGGCTGGGGATTTTTGGGGGCAGCGGGGTTGGCAAAAGCACCTTGGTGGGCATGATGACCCGCGGTAACGCGGCCGACCTCGCTGTGCTGGCGCTGGTGGGCGAACGCGGGCGCGAGGTGCGGGAATTTCTGGAGGGCACGCTCGGAGTGGAGGGACGCAAACGGTCAGTCGTTGTGGTCTCAACCTCCGATCAGTCTCCGTTGCTGCGCATTCGAGCTGCCCTGACCGCGACCGCGGTGGCGGAATACTTCTGCGCGCGCGGCAAACAAGTTTTGTTGGTGGTCGATTCGTTGACTCGATTTGCGATGGCGCAACGCGAAATCGGACTGGCAGCCGGTGAGCCCCCTACCGCGAAGGGGTACACACCCTCAGTCTTTAGTCTCCTCGCCCAGTTGATCGAACGCGCCGGGCGCTTTAATGGAGGCAGCATCACCGCCTTCTATACGGTGTTAATGGAAGGGGATGATCAGCTTGACCCGCTGGTTGATTCCATCCGGGCGCTCCTAGACGGCCACATCGTGCTCGACCGGCGGCTCACCTCGCAGGCCCATTTTCCGCCCATCGGGATTCTGGACAGCCTTAGCCGTCTCATGCCCGCCGTCACCGCGCGCGCTCACCTGGACAAGGCCAGCCGGCTGCGTCGCCTGGCCGCCGCCTATACTGCTTCCGAAGATACAATCCGAGTGGGCGCTTATCAGAAAGGTCTCGACCCCATTCTCGACCAAGCCTTGGCGATCATGCCGGCGTTGACCGCATTTCTTCAGCAGCGCCCTGACGAAAAAGCTCCGTTCGACCAGACCGTGGCGGCCTTGCAAGCCATTCCAGCATAGCAGGTTACATTATGGCATTTCGTTTTCCTCTGAAAGCCCTTCAACGTCTGCGCGCCATCTATGAACGGCGCGAGGGGCAGCGTCTCGCGGCCCTCACACTCCAACTATTCAATGCTCAAAAACAGCTCGCCGCGCTGCGGCAGGGACAAATCGACGAGGCCGGATCGCTTTCCAAGAGCTTACAGCTAGGAATGACGGGAGCCGAAGTTCAATTTCAGGTTATCCGTTCGGCCGCACGCCTCAGGCGAATCAAGCTGGTAGCCCAAATGGTCGAGAGCTTGAGCCGGCAACGCGAAGGGCAACTTGCTGAATACCGGCAAGCGCGACAAAACCTGGAGGTCATTACGCGCCTCTACGATCGCCAGCTTGCCGCCTATCGACGCGCTCAGGCGCGCCGCGAACATCAGCAAGCCACCGACATGTTCCTCATTCGTTTCCAAACTCCGAATGACGGTCAGTAGTTGCCTGGAGACTCGGCAAAACTTTCCGCCGGTGAGTTCCCGCAGAACCTTCCTACCACCCTACCTTTCCCCCATCTTGCTCCCGAAAACCGTTGAGGAAGCGGAAGATCGCCGCCACCTTGGGCAGTTCTGCGGTTCGAATCAGGTTTGGACCAGCGGATGCTCAATTAGAAGTGCCCAGCAGGGGCAAAAACAATGGGAGTTCTCGCCGCCAATATGGTTGATGCAGAAGGTCAGGCTGGGATCACTGTCATCACGCAAGCAGCCTCGAAAACGCAAACGAACGCGAATTTTGCAACAGAACTTGAAGGTAGGCTTGCATACGATTCCGGCCCGACTGACCCGGGACAGATCATTGTACCCGAAGGTGCGTCGGAGACAGAGAAGCTGCTTAAGGACGGGGAGCCGCGCCACGAAACTGCCGTCCCCTCGACGGTTTCGCCGGACGTGACTTTGCCATCAGGTTCCATCCCTGCAACGACCACGCCAAAGGGCGACGCCCGTTCCAGTGCTACTCTCAACCAAACGTCAGCGTTTCACCTCACCCTAACGCTGCCTGCGCTTCCTCTTGAACAGAGGCTACAAGCCCCTTCAACCAAGGGCGTCGCGCCGGAAAAGACCAGTTCGATTTTCTCATCGTCACTCCCCGCCCAGGAACCTGCAACGCAACAGGAACAGCCCGAATCGGCCGCAAATCCAAAATCAGGTTCGACAAACTATGAAGCACGCGGCGATTCCGGTTCGTCCGTGCATCCATCTCGCCCCACGCAGGACTACGCCGTAACTCAACAACGACCCGTAGTCACAAAGACAAATCCGGAACCGCCCGGTGGTGCAAGTTCGACGTATTCGAGCCGTCTGAGCAGAAGTACAAAACCGGTTGAATTGGGAAAGCCTGCGCAGCGCCTCGGCGTAACCGCCCAGATTGGACCGCCACAATCCTTCGTTGGCGCCACTTGCTTATTCTTGGCCTCTCAATCCAAAAGCTCGAAAGAGATCGCCATAAGCTCCGCGACGCTGGCCGTCACCGCCTCACCCGTCCAGCCACCTGGCTTGACGCCGACCAGTGCGTTCAAGCAGCACACGTCCGTAGATGTTCCAGCACCCGCTGCGGATCAATTTTACCCCACTCACGGAGCGAACCTGAGCCAGTCAAGCGGAGGAACACAGGGAGCAACAATAGCCGCCCACGCGCCGTCGCAGAATGCTATGAGGGAATTGGGGCCGCTCGCACCTTCCAGCTACGCCACAACCGCAGGCGCCTCCAGCAAAAGGTCCAATGGATTTCCCCCAGATAACAACAGCCCTGGTTGGAGCGATGCTCTCGACGCGCCAAGCGGGAGCCGTTTGAGTAATGGACAGCAAAGCGTGTTGGCGGAAGCAGCCTCGTCGTCACCCGGGGTAACACCTCCATCACAATCCCATGCTCTCGCAAGCGGAATGAACCCGCTTGGCACGAACGGCTCCAGCCGCCCAAACGATACGTCCTCTAATCTGGCGGGCAAGACTGCAACATCGCTGCGGGGCCCAACAACAGAGTCAGAACTTCAGAATGTCTCCAGCCTCGACTATCCCAAATCTGCGGCACCCTTGGAGAATGGCTCGATAGCATCCACGACCAACCAGGGAGCACCCATTGATGCAAATCCGGCGACGGACCCGTTCAAAACAACCGGGAGCTTCACGTCGAAACAAGCCGAGGCGGGTTCTGCCGGGGGATTGAACCTCTCTCGGGATCCGTCGGCGACACTAATAGCGTCGCGTTCGAGCGGTTCGAGCCCAGACGATGGCACACGCACCGCTGGAGCAGAACCGCCAACCCGGCAGGCTGCTACGCAACCGGAGGCGCTAAGTTCGTCCGCCAGTCCGCAATCGACCGTGCCTCAACAGGTGGCCAGCAACGGTGGGTCCGCTCCGAGCGCGGACAACCCTGGGGCCCCCAGTGATGACGAGCCCATGGTTTTGTTAGACGTGCCGGACTACTCGTTCGCGCCGCCATCTGGATTGACCAAGGCACTTTCGCCCCTCGACGGGGACGACCCTGCGAGTCCGGGTCGAACCAAAAACCCTCAGGATGTGAGTAACGCGGCGCCGGGGCCGAGCAGCGGTGCTTCGCCAATTCGAATGGCCGACACACATGCGCCTGCTTCCGCCCAAAGCCAAGACACACAATCAGCGGCCTCCGTCCCAGACAAGCGGCAGTCGGAAGCTTCCGGTCATAAGAACGATGCCGGGACAACTCCGGACCTAGCGAAGGCAGCAGGCGCAAACCTCGGCTTGTCTAAGACAAGCGCCGATTCAGCCAATTTGCCGCAGTTCGGTTCCCAGGCGCCCACTCAAACAGGGCGCGCGGCTTTTCAGGGCGAGGGAGCGCCGCAGGGCCGCGCTGAACCCGCTGGCACGAGTCTTACCACGGGCTACCAGCCGACGGTCCAAGGGGCCGTGAGTTCCGCGCGTCTCACACAGCAAGCCGGTAGTGCAGAAATGCAAGTCAGGCTTCGCACCGAAACGCTTGGCCAGATTGACGTTCATACCGTACTCAAGGGCGGTGATATTGGCGCCTCTATTCGCGTCGAAGCTCGCGATACTCAGGCGATGATGGCCAACGAAATCTCCCATCTGGAGCAGGCTCTGAACGAGCGAAGTCTTCGCGTACAGCGCCTGGACGTTCTACAGGGCTCCGTGTCTGGAAACCAGTCGGGTGGAACAGGGCCCGGCAACTACCACGGAAATCCGTCACAACCCCGGCCGGGCTCCGCAAGCCATTCCGTGGTCGAGACGTATCCGGCGTTACCCGAGACTCTGCCGGTTTACGACGATGGGGCGCCCGGATCGTCAACGGCTCGAATCAATCTGCGCGTTTGAAGGAGTGGCGAGCATCCCTCGCCTAACGAAACGAAGGAGTGATGAACATATGAACGTAATGAACACACTTGGAATGAGACCGATGGATTCAACGACTGCGCCGTCGGGGTCCACGAGTTCTTCTCCAAACTCATCAAGTTCAGCCAATAACGATCTGAGCACCAGCTCATTCATGACACTATTGTCGGCAGAACTTCAGAACCAGGATCCTACTCAACCCGTGGATCCTACCGCGTTTGTCAGCCAGCTTGCCCAACTCTCCGAATTACAGACGGTAAGCTCGATTCAGACGTCAGTCAGCCAGATTGAGACTTTGATGGCGGGGAGTCAAGCCTCGGCAGCCAGCGGCAGCACGTCAGGCTAACGTTGGGCCGCCGGAAGTTGTCTCGAGCGGGCCGGACTGCAGACCTATAGCAGTTCCGGAAAGATAGGAACGCGTGGACGAAACGCGGCGATGCGTCGCCTAACTAGCTTTTGGCTAATTAAATCTAGAGGAGGAACGTCATGGGATCTTTTTCAACTTCATTGTCAGGTGTCGAGGCTGCTTCACAGGACTTGGCCGTCATTTCCAATAACCTCGCCAACCTCGATACCACTGGGTACAAGGGTCAAGAGGCAAACTTTCAAGACTTCTTTTATCAGATGTTAGGTACGGACGGCGCGGGCGATCCCACTCAAATCGGCGCCGGCAGCGTGATCGAATCAGTGAACTCAACGTTCACACAAGGTACTATTGGCAGCACAGGTGTCCCCACCGATATGGCCATTCAAGGGGATGGCTTCTTTGCCGTGCAGGAAGGCGCATCGACGCTCTATACGCGCGCGGGCGACTTTTCGCAGAATAACCCTGGGTTCCTGGTAACCAGTGACGGCGGGTACGTGCTGGGCTATCCCGCCGTCAACGGGGTTATTAGTCCATCTCAAACCCTCGCCCCCCTTCAAATCTCCAACGGCCAGATCAGCGCCCCGAACGCCACGACCAATATTGAAATGAACATGAACCTGAACGCATCTGGCGCGGCGGCGGCGGCGGCCACAGGTACGCTCACCGCGACGGGAAATGCTACCGCCGGCGACACGATCAGCGTTGGGGGCACCACGTACACATTCGTGACCTCGCTTACTTCAACTCCCAACGAGGTCCTGATCAGCTCCGCCGCGACAGGGGCGGAGGCGGCGACACTGGCCAACCTGGCCGCAGCGATTAACGGCCAAGGCGCCGGCTCAACCTGCAGCACCGGAACCGTCGCCAATAGTGAAGTGACGGCAACGTCCAATGGCACCGCAGGCACGCTGTCCGTAACGGCGACGGGTGCCGGGAGCGCTGGCGACGACATCGCCACGACAGCAAGCCTGGGCACGAGTTCCACATTTGGCGCATCCTTTAGCGCCGCCACGTTGACGGGTGGTGTCGATGGTTCCACCTTCAGCGAGCCCGTGGTGGTCTACGACTCGTTGGGTACCAGCCACAACGTCACCTTTAATTTCACTAAGACTACCGCCGCAGCGGCAGCCGCAGGTACGCTCACCGCAACGGGAAATGCTACCGCCGGTGACACGATCACCATCGGGGGCACCACATACTCATTCGTAACCTCGCTTACTTCAACCCCCAACGAGGTCCTGATCAGCTCCGCCTCGACAGGGGCGGAGGCGGCGACACTGGCCAACCTGGCCGCAGCGATCAACGGCCAAGGCGCCGGCTCAACCTGCAGCACCGGAACGGTCGCCAATAGTCAAGTAACGGCAACATCCAATGGCACCGCAGGCACGCTGTCCTTAACCGCGACCGGTTCAGGACCCTCTGGCGACAACGTCGCCACAACAGCAAACTTGACCAGCGGTTCCTCATTTGGCGCAGCCTTTGGCGCCACCACGTTGACAGGTGGCACCAATAATGGCTGGACCTACCAAATCACAATTCCAGCTGCGGATGAAGCTAGCACCGGCTCGCCCATCGTCCTGAATAGCGGCACGCTTCAGTTTGACGGCAATGGAAATTTACTTTCACCGACTACCAATGTGGCCGGCATAAGCGTGACTAAGCTGGCGGACGGCGCGAGCCCCATGGGCCTCACTTGGCAACTCTTGAACCCGACAACGGGAGTGGCCGACGTCACGCAGGTGGCCGGACAATCCAACGTCTCTAACGTCGAGCAGGACGGGTACACGAGCGGGGCACTCCAGTCGTTCACCATCAGCGCCGACGGAACCATCCAAGGGGTCTTCTCGAATGGCCAGACGCTCACGCTGGGGCAACTTGCTCTGGCCACCTTCCAAAACGTGCAAGGCTTGCAGCTTAACGGGTCCAACATGCTTTTAGCCACACCCTCGGCAGGTATTCCCAGCATCGGTGCGCCCGGTTCAGGAGGTCGGGGCACGATCGTCGGCCAATCGCTCGAGGCCTCAAACGTCGACATGACCTCAGAGCTTTCGGAGCTGATCGTGGCTGAGCGGGATTACCAGTCCAACGCCCGCGCCATCTCGACCGCCGATCAGATGCTCAACTATGTGCTCACGATGCAACCATAGTAAGCGCTGGCCGCTGATCGTGAACGTGAACTGAAAGAGCTTTTAGCCTGTTTCGCTGGGGTCCGCACTTTCGAGAGCGGCCGCCAAGAGCGGACCCCAGCCTCTTTCTAAGAATCATGTCATGAGATTCCTCTAATCACAGAATGCGAACCACACAAGATTCATAAGGGTGGCGAAATAATTCGTCCCCCGCCTCCCGAAAACTCCCGTATCGGCAACCACTTCCCGCCGCCGCCCGCTCGTGGCCCGCCTTCTTCCGCACTCTGAGAGTTTTTGGTGCTCCACTTGCTCCCGAGTATATCGCTATGGATAAGACGCCTAGTCAGAAAGCAGAAGCAGTCAAGGCGCCCGGCAAGAAGTGGCGCACAGTAGTGGTGGCGACAGGACTCCTTGTTTCCCTCGCGGCCAGCGTGGGGTGTTCTTGGTTTCATCGCTCCGGTTCCAAAACGGAACCGAAGCCCAAAACGGAACCCAAAGCTAAATCCGTCATGCACCTCGACCCGTTTGTGGTGAATCTTGCGGACGCGGAGGGCGACCGATTCCTTCGCGTCGGAATTGACCTTGGACTCGACCGGGAGGCGAAGGAGGAAGGGCACCCGGATCAAGCAGCCATGCCGCTTGCTCGCACCCGCGACACGATATTGTCGATTTTGACTACCTGCAATGCCGAGGCCCTGGTTTCTGCCAACGGCAAGGTAGTCCTCAAGGAGCGGTTGACCACTGCCCTTCGCGAGCGCGCACCGGAACTGGGCGTGCGCGAGATTTACTTCACCGAGTTCCTGGTGCAACGGTAAAACCATGGAACCCAGCCGGACCGAAACTCTTGTCGACCAGTCGCCCGGCGCCGAGGCCGCCTGGAACCATGTCAAGGGACTGCTGGGCACGCTCAGCGTTGAGATCCCGATCCAGCATTTTAACGTCAGGCAACTCCTGGACCTGGCGCCGGGCGCCATCCTGGATACCCACTACGAGGAAGGATCCCACGTCCCGGTAATTGTGAACGGACAACTGATCGCATGGGGAGAATTCGACGTAGTGGAAGAGACCTTGGCGATTCGGCTGACGGAACTTGTTTCCTGAAGTCGAAGTTGCAAAAGCGTCCTGCACGATGCCGGGCGCGGATCCAGACGCTTCGGTCGTAGCGAACCCTGGTTGGCGAGTGCGGAACCGCCACCCGATCGTGACAGCGGGCGAGACGGACGAACCTCGACTCAGATTGAAGGGGAATTTGCATTGGAAGAGGGAAGCATGAGTCAAGTCAGTTCTGAGAGTTTTTGGTCCACCGCGGGCAGCGTGTTCACGCTCCTCGCGACGCACGTCCGGAAGAGCTTTGATCGACGCCGTTCGGTGCGCCGGCTGCGGTTGTCGGAAACACTCTCGCTGGGGGAAAAGAGATTCCTGGCAGTCGTGCAATTCCAGCAGCAGGAATTCTTGGTTGGCGGTACCGGAACCTCCATTGCTCTTCTGGCCAAACTGAACGGGCCAGAGGCACCGGACAAGCATGACGACGCACAGCAAGTGGGCGTTTAGATTTCTGGATCTCAGGTTGGAGTTGACTGCCGCATCTATGTTAAGGAAAGTCTTCATAACCGTGCTGGTGATGGGAGGGTTGAGCGCTAAGGCGATGAGTGCTCCCCTTCCTCAACAGACCAAAGGTCTGGGCATACCCGGTCTTGAAAGCGTGGGACACTCCGCTCCCTGGACGATACTCATCCTGCTCACGCTTCTTACGATTCTGCCCGCCATACTGCTGGCGATGACGCCCTTTGTGAGGCTGCTGGTGGTGTTCCACTTTCTCCGCCAGGCGCTGGGCACTCAAACCACGCCCACCAACCAGACGCTCATTGGCCTTTCCCTCTTCCTGACGTATTTCATTATCCAGCCTGTGGTCGTGGATGTTTACAAAGTCGCCGCCGTTCCGCTCCAGAAGGGCACAGTGGATGCGCTCCAAGCCGTTGAACTCGCAAGCAATCCGGTGCGGCAATTCATGCTCAAGTACGCGCGCGAGAAAGACCTGGCATTGTTTGTTGAGGTTGGCAAGATACCTCGCCCGCGCCAACCGGAAGACCTCCCAATGCGCGTGGTCATTCCAGCTTACATTCTTTCGGAACTCAAGGCGGGGTTTCAAATCGGAATGGTTTTGTTTCTCCCGTTCCTGGTCATCGACCTGGTTGTGGCGTCCGTCACCACTTCAGTCGGAATGCTGCAGTTGCCGCCGGTGATGATATCGACGCCGCTCAAAATACTGCTGTTTGTGATGGTCGACGGCTGGAACCTGGTCGTGGGGTCATTGATGAAAAGTTTCTCCTAAGGGGTGACCATGTCGCCAGAAATGGCAGTTGAGCTCGCTCGCAAGACCATGGAGACAGCGTTTCTATTGAGTGCCCCAATCCTGGTGGTGGCGACCGTTGTGGGGCTGCTTATCAGCCTTTTGCAGGTCATGACCTCCGTCCAGGACATGACATTGTCGACTGTCCCCAGGTTGTTCGCCGTGGGACTCGCCACGTTTCTGCTTCTCCCGTGGTCGCTGCGGGTTGTTACGAAGTTCACACTCGAAGTCTTGACTGATTTCCGGCGTTTCTTGGGATGAGGAAGGCAAGGAAGTGGGCACAGGATTGGAACAGGTCATAGCCCAGGCGGTATTTGTCGGCGTGCGCGTCGGCATGGTGATGGTTTTCGCCCCGTTCTTCGGGAGCTTGAGCATCCCCGCGCGCGTCAAATTGGGACTGACGGTGGCTCTGACCGCGCTGCTCTACCCTGTCTATGCGCCACGCTCGATCGATCTCGCCAATCTTAACTGGTGCAAAGTCGTCGGCGGCGAGGTTATTGTCGGCCTGCTACTCGGCCTGACGTTGACTTTCGTCGTCGAGGGAGCGGAATTAGCCGGGCAGATTCTGGGATTCCAATTGGGCTACTCCCTGGTGAACGTGATCGACCCCCAGACCCAGGTGGACACGCCGGTTCTTTCCGTGTTCCACCAGAGCATCGTCGTGCTGCTGTTTTTGCAACTCGGGGTGCACCACTGGTTGTTGCGAGGTTTGGCGAAGAGCTTCGAGTACTTGCCTCCCGGCGTGGCCACCGCCACCCCTGCCGCTACTGAGGGACTGATTCACGCGGCGGGCGCCATGCTGGTCATCGCGGTACAAATTGCCGCTCCCGCGCTCAGCGCTACCATACTCGCCGACATCATTCTGGGGCTGATCGGCAAGGCCTCAACCCAACTCCCGGTCATGTTCATTGGGCTCTCCGTCAAGGCGCTGGTGGGTTTCCTGGTGATCATGGGTTCACTCCGGTACTGGCCGGTTTTGATGGACAGGTATTTCGTTCGCGCCCTTCAGACGGCGGAGCATTTGTTACAGCTTGCGCGGTAGGCATGCGGAGGCATCACAAGGCTGCCCAAGGGCAGCCGCAAGTCACGACTTACTTCCTGGATCGATGAAAGCGTTTTGCCGTGGCAGACGAAAGCAAAACTGAACAAGCGACACCGAGGCGACGCGAGAAGGCACGCGAGAAGGGCCAGGTGGCACGTAGCCGCGAATTGCCTTCCGCCTTGGCGCTCCTCACCGTGACGTTTCTGGTGTGGGGGCAGGCCGAAGTCTGGAAGCTCCAGTGGCGTGATTTTTTGGCTCACAATTTGCTTTTGCCTTCGGACGACATGAAAGCCTATTTAACACTGCTGCAGCGCACGGCCATGCTGGCCATTCGTTGGGGCGCGCCACCACTGCTGATGTGTTGGCTGGTCGCTGCCGGCGGAATCGCAGCGCAAGGCGGCTTTGTCCTTGCTCCCGCGGCGCTGGAACCAAAACCGGAGAAGCTGAACCCGGCGTCAAACCTGGGCAAGCTTTTTTCGCTGAACTCTCTGCGGGGCCTTCTGAAGTCTCTGCTGCCCGTGGCGTATTTGGTGTACCTCGGTGTCACCCTGATTACCGCTCAATGGGAAAAGATCTTGCGCTCTTGTTTTTTGACACCGCGCGCCGCCTCGGGCTGGATTTTCGAGCTCGCCTTCGGAATGGCCTGGAAAGCCGGATTGGTTTTCGCGATCTGGTTCCTGTTCGACTACCTCCTTGAGCGATTGAACTTTGACCGGCAACTGCGCATGAGTCGGCAGGAGATCCGCGAGGAAGCCAAAGAAACCGAAGGCCACCCGCTGATCCGCTCCCGGGTTCGCCGCGTGCAACGACAGATGCGCAAACGGCGCATGTTGAAGGATGTGGCGCGCGCCAGCGTGGTGATCATCAATCCTACGGAGTATGCCGTGGCCCTCGAGTACCGGCCAGAGGAAATGCCGGCCCCGATGGTGGTGGCCAAGGGGCGGAATCTGCTGGCACAGCGTATCAAGCGGGAAGCCAATTGGCGTGGGATTCCAGTCATCGAGAATCCCCCTCTCGCCCAAGCGCTCTATCGCACCGTAGAGATTGGCCAGGCTATTCCAGCCAAACTCTATGCGGCGGTGGCGGAGATTTTGGCCTTTATTTACCGTCTCCAGGGACGGACGCACATTCCACGAACGAGGGAATGAGGAATACGGATGCCCGCAACCTCCAAACCGACCTCGCAACACGATAAGTCGCGCACCGACTGGATCGTGCCCGCCGCGGCGGTGGCCACCGTCTTCGTCATGCTGGTTCCTGTTCCTTCCTTTGTGCTGGATATTCTGCTCTCGCTGAGCATCTCCGCGTCGGTGCTCGTTCTGCTGACATCCATGTACATTCTGCAGCCGGTTGACTTCTCCGTCTTCCCTTCCCTGCTGCTGCTACTCACACTGTTTCGGTTGTCGCTCAACTTGGCCAGCAGCCGCCGCATTCTGCTGCACGGGAATGAAGGTTCGGCAGCCGCCGGGCATGTCATCGAGGCGTTCGGTCAATTCGTGGTGGGAGGCAATTACGTTGTCGGTTTCGTTCTGTTTCTTGCTTTGATTGCCATTCAGTACATGGTCATTAACCACGGCGCGGTACGCATCGCGGAAGTCACGGCACGGTTCACCCTCGACGCCTTGCCCGGAAAACAGATGGCTATTGACGCGGATCTCGGCGCCGGGCTGATCGATGAGGTTCAGGCACGGACGCGCCGCGAACGCATCGCTCGTGAAGCAGAGTTCTATGGGGCTATGGACGGCGCGGCGCGCTTCAGCCAGCGCGATGCTTTAGCCACAATCCTCATAACCGCCATCAACATCATCGCCGGCTTTTTGATCGGAGTCTTCCAACTTAACATCCCTCTCAGCGAGGCAGTCCGGACCTATACCATCCTAACCGTCGGCGATGGATTGGTGACCATGATCCCATCCCTGCTGGTGTCGGTGGCGGGAGGCATGGTGGCTACACGCGCTTCCTCGGAAGCGACCGTAGGGCTCGACCTCGCACGGCAACTGTTTCCTCGCAGCCGTCCTTTGTGGATTGTCTCCGGAGTGATGTTGCTGTTGGCGCTGATTCCGGGACTCCCGAAGATGCCATTCTTCTTCATGGGAGCGCTGCTCGTGGGCCTCGCGCGCCGCGCCTCCAAGCTCCAGGAAAGTCAGCCGGCGGAAGTTCTCCCCCCCTCCAAGGCCGCCGCGCAGGAGAAGCTCGAGGCTCTTCTTCATCTGGACGACCTGGCACTCGAAGTGGGGTCCGGCCTGGTTTCTCTCGTCGACGAGAAGCAGGGCGGCCAGCTACTGGGGCGCATTCGAGCCCTGCGCAGGCACTTGGCTTTGCAGTTGGGTTTCATCGTTCCCTCGGTCCATATCACCGACAACTTGCAATTGAATCCTCGCGAATACGTGGTCCGGCTGCGGGGAGTCGAGATCGCTCGCTGGGAAATGGTTCAGGACTGGCTTCTGGCCATAAGCTCGGAAGCCTCTGCCCAGCTTTTGGAAGGGAAAGACACCCTGGAGCCAGCGTTTCAGGTGCCTGCCAAATGGATTGTGCCCAGCCGCCGCGAACGCGCCCTAGCAGCAGGCTTCGCCGTGGTCGACCAGACTTCGGTGCTGGCCACGCATCTGGCGGAACTGATCAAGCAGCACGCTCATGAGCTGTTGACGCGGCAGGAAACCAAGCGTCTGTTGGACTCCCTGAGCGAAAGACAACCCAAGCTCGTCGAAGAGCTGGTGCCCAAGCTGATGAGCCTTGGAGAAGTCCAAAAGGTCCTGCAACAGTTGCTGCGCGAGCAGGTTTCCATCCGCGACCTTCCCAGCATTCTCGAAACCTTGCAGGACACCGCGACGGCCACGAAAAACCAAGTGTTGTGGGTGGAAGCCGTTCGTCAGACGCTGGCCCGCTCCGTAATTCCCTCTCTGTTGGGTGACGACAAGAAACTGACAGTGGTGCAGGTCGATTTACGGTCGAAGAACAAATCACCCAGGCGTTCGAGCCTCAAGGCTCAGGCGCTCGTGCCGGCGGACTTGAACCGGCACTTCTCCGCAGGATCGTCGAATGCCTGCGGAGTTTTGTGGGAGAGCACATCTCAGCCAGCTCTCCTATCCTGTTGTGCAATAGCCCGGCAAGGTTTCATCTCCGACGGCTGCTGGAGCCCTTTATGCCCCGCCTGGTAGTCCTATCGCCCGCGGAGATCCCAGCCGCCGTAACTGTCCAATCTGTGGGGGTACTGCGATGAATGGTTCGTTAGCAACACATCCTCAAGAAGAGCACCGCGGCCCGGCGCTCCGCAACGCGAAGTCGGCGTATGAAGCATTCGGTGGTCCGAATCCAGGGGAGCGGGAGCGCCTGCTGGTCGAGCAACTTCCGCAGGTCAAGTACATCGCCAGGCGAATTCATGATCGGCTCCCGCCTCATGTACTGCTTGAAGACTTGGTCCATGCGGGCATCCTAGGCCTGATCGAAGCCATCCAACGGTACGATCCCGCCCGCCATGTTGAGCTCAAGTCCTATGCCAAACACCGCATCCACGGTGCCATACTCGACAGTCTGCGCGACTTGGACTGGAGCCCTCGCCCTCTGCGTCGCAAGGCACGTCGAATCGAGGAAGCCCAGCAGAGATTGAGAGCGCGCCTGGGCTATTCCCCGTCGGAGTCTCAATTGGCGGAAGAACTGGGCTTGGGCCTCGATAAATTCCAGCACTTGCTGGGGGAGCTTCGGGGCCTCGACTTAAGAAGCCTGCAGTCCGAGACGATGGAGGAGGGTTCCGGGCGTGAGGTCCAGAAAACCGCACAAACCGACGCTCCGGAGGACCCGTTCTCCCTTTGTCTGCGCTCCGAAATGTCGGGACTTTTGACCAAAGCTATCGATGAACTCCCGGAGCGCGAGCGCCAATTGCTGGCGCTTTACTACTATGAGGAACTGACCATGAAGGAAGCCGGGGCGGTCCTGGGCATTGGAGAGGCACGTGTCTCACAATTGCACTCCGCCGCCATTGTGCGGCTGCGCGCCCGCATGTCCGAACTGCTAAGCGGGCAGAAGAACGCGGAGGTAAAGAACGAACCCGCGGCCTGAGCAAGTGTGAAACAGTCGCGCTGTAGGGGCGGCCCTTGTGGCCGTCCGCGAGCCACCACAGGAGTCGTCCCTACAAACCCGAGGCCACAATGGAAAAAATCCTTAACCAGGACGAAATCGACGCGCTCTTCCACGCGGCGAAGGACCGCCCGGGCGCCAGGAAACAGGCGCAGAAACAGAACAAACCGGTGACCGCCTGCAATTTCCGCCGGGCCGGCATGATGGCGCGCGATCAGTTGCGCGCGGTCAACGAACTGCACGATCCTTTTGTGCGCGGTCTCGCTCGCTCGCTGGCTGCTCAACTTCGAGTAGCCACTGAGGTCAACCTGGTCTCCACGGAACAAATCGCCTACGGTGAATTCTTGCAGCGCGTGCCGGAAATCAATTATGTAGTTTCTGCCCACCTTCCGGCCCTGGACGTGATGGCCGCCATTGTGCTGGATTTGCAGATCGCCTTTCCCATTATCGATCTTCTGCTGGGCGGCCCGGGATACCTGATGCCCGAACTCCGCGAGATCACAGAAGTCGAGGAGGAGATCCTCAAGGGCTTGGCGCAGACGATCTGCAGCGAGCTTCAATCCACCTGGCAGCCGGTTATCGATACGGAGATCAACTTCGATGCCCGCCAGCGGCAAACACAGATTGTGCGCTTGATGCCTCCCAACGAGAAAGTTCTTGCTCTCAGCTTCGAGATTCGCATCGGCAAAGCGGGCGGTATGTTAATGACAGGATTCCCAGCGGCAGCCGCCACGGCAATGATGCGAAAGCTTGCTCAGCAAGGGTCCTACAGGAAACACCGGGCTGTCTCAAGCGTAACCTCGAACCTCCGTGGGAAGCTGGGGAAATGCACGTTTCCCATCGAACTGGTCCTGCCGGGCGGCGCCGTCAGCAGCCGGCAGTTGCTCGACCTCAAAGGGGGGAGCATTCTCGGCCTGCATTTGAAGTCGAACGAGCCCGCGGTTTTGTACGTGGCGAATCAGCCGCTCTTTATCGCCCAACCGGTCCGCAGTGGAAGTCAACGGGCCGGTCAAATCGTGAAAGCGATTAG
>Ga0187879_10000933_pt1 | contig 19889 bp, 20 predicted proteins | sample June2016WEW_19_1_FD_132423 | JGI IMG/M metagenome (GOLD analysis project Ga0187879, IMG submission 132423) | Peatland microbial communities from SPRUCE experiment site at the Marcell Experimental Forest, Minnesota, USA - June2016WEW_19_10 | ecosystem: Environmental > Terrestrial > Soil >... | reverse complement strand
GCCGCGGCCGGTGGCCGTCCTGCTCGTCGGCGGTCCCGGCTGCGGAAAGACTACTCTGGCGATGGCCTTCGCTGAGCAATTGCCCGGCACCCTGCACCATATCAGCAGTCAGAGATGCGATGTGGCGGCCCTCGACCGGCTAAACGACACCCTTTGCTATTATCCGGCGCGCGGGAAGTTTCACGTCGTGAAGGTGGACGAGGCAGACCAAGTGACGGACAAGGCGCAGCTTCAATTACTCTCCCGGCTTGACGGCACATCGAGTCTGAAGCCGAAATTCGGCGGCGGCTGGGAGCGGGGAACGCCGCTGCCGGTGATCTGGATTTTCACCTGTAATGGCCGGGGCGAGGACGGGACGAATCCACCGAGCACGTTCGAACCGCGCTTCCTGAGCCGCTGCCTGGTGGTGGCCTGCGGAAAGCCCGAAGTCGCCGAGATTGCCGAGTTCTTGCGGCGCACTTGGTCGCTTGAAGGCGGCGACCCCTCGGCTGACCCTTCACCCCTTGCCGAAAGCTGCGACTGCACCAGGGGCGCGCTCACCAAACTCGAAGTCGCCCTCTGCACGGGCGTCCTGCCATCACGGTCGGTCGAGGTGCGGGCGCCGGCGCAGAAACCCGACTGCTCGAGGAGAGTCCGCTTTCTTGCGCCCGGCCAGCCTGATCCCGACCCGGCGGAATGGCAGTTTCGGAAAGTGAGCAAGAAGGGCAGCCGCGTCTTTGTATGCTGCCCGGCAGTCTGATTTTGATAATGTTCATTGGGGGAAAGTAGGATGAAACAATGATCACGACTTCCAATTTTGCCAAGAGCGGAAATCATCCTGACGCGGTAGCGATCAGCCAAGGGATTCCCAGGTTCAACCCGCACGTCAAGCGATACATGCCGCTTGCCCCACCCCGCTGGCTTTTGAAGGCGAAGGACCCCGAACTGTTTGACCGGGAATACCGCAAGCAGCTTGAATCGCTGGACGCAAAGCAGGTTGCGGACGACCTCGGCCCCAATGCCATTCTGCTTTGCTGGGAGTCATTTAACGTGCGCTGCCATCGGCGCCTGGTAGCAGAATGGCTGGAAGAAAAACTCGGGATTGTCGTGCCCGAGCTAGAGCATGAGCGTGCAGAATCACTGCCCTTCAACATGCAGCCATCGAAGTGGGATGCCAAGCCCGCCACGCCGCAGTTGCCGATGAAGTTTTGAAGCTACGGCGGTCGTCTAAATGTAGGACGCTCGACGCTGTGTCGGGAAACGCAGGCTCACACCCTGCCCGCCGGACCAAACCCAGACAATCAAGAGTCAGGGGCAGCCTAGCACTCTTGTTCGCTAAGCTGGCGCCGGGCCATCAGGAAACCCAATCCTGTCGAAGCTGTCTTCCGGCCCAGCGAATGTCAGTAGGTGCCAGCGTGGCCACGGCGCCCTGGCGACTGCTTGTCGGATGCGGACCTTACTCATCGTGACTGCCCAATTCTCGTTCTTCTCCGCTTCTTCAAACCGCCTAGCATAGTCCCTATGTCTCGTTGCCTTATCTCGTTCTTTCGTTTCCCGCGATTTCCTGCCCGCACGCACCGACTTTTGGTTTTTCATGCGCAGCATTTTAGCCTGAATAAATTTGACTTTTCAGACTTCTTCGGCGGGGTGGTCGAGATTTGCGCGTAAGCAAAGTTCGCTCACGGCGTGTTTTACAGTTCCAACACGAATTCTCATTTTGCGCCATAAATGCTGACATACACGGCCGTTTCTAAGCTGTTTTGCTTTCTCTTTCGCCTTTGCGTTGGCAAGAGCCTTTATCTATGGGTCAAAAAAATCTGGATCCTCTGACACTATGTAGCGTACTGTTGTCACATTGGCAGTGGCGATGTATACGATATCCTTAGAACTTTTCGGAAGTCCACAATGGATTGTGATATGTTTCCTGTCACACAGATCGATGCTCGGATTCACATACCGGATATTCCCCTCGTGCATAAGCTTTAGGAACCACTCGCCGAATACAGGGCCGGAGCAGGTGGAGAGCCATTCGGTTTGGATTCTTTTCCCACGATCTATCGCAAAGCCGTGGGCCGCCTCGATATTCGTGATCAATTCGCGAGCCTCGTTCTGGATATCCCTAATATATGCCAGATTGAACTCACTCATCACGGTCGCGTCGACTGTTACCCCATCGCTCAAATTGTTATTCCGCCTTGGAGCTCGCTTGTGCAAGTTGCGTCACTTCTTCCAACCTGTCTTCGAAGAAGCCACGTGGCCATTTGTCAACGAAAAGTCCATTTCTGGCTACTCTCCGCCTTACAACCTCTTTCTTCAAGCCTGGCGAATGGACGAAATAAATGGCAAGATGCTCGGGATTTATTCTGCCGGTTGCCACATGTTTCTGTAGACGCACAATTAGGTGCTCGCTGTGAGTTTCGAGAATGCACTGTACGCGATTCTCGTAAAGGGCTGCGAAAAAGTCACCAAGCTCGGCCTGTGCTCTCGGGTGCAAATGCAGTTCCGGTTGCTCAACCAGGAATGTCCAACCCTGTGACAAGTTAAAACCACCAGCAAGCACTGGCAGGACTTGAGACGTCCCATACCCGACGTCGGCCAGGTTTTCAAATTCGCCCGTCCTGAAATGCTGGACAAGCATCTCAAAATGGCGGTCACTCAACGCCCGTACCATTACATCTCCGGCGATCTCTGCTGCTTTGAGCCATGGAACGATCTGGTTTAGCAGTCTTCTGTTCTTGCGGCCTCGCTGGAGACAGTCTGTTGCGAGAACGTGGAGAGCGCGAGCCCCGTCCATGCCGACACTGACTGGCCGCTCTCCCGAAAACTGCGGGGTGCGGTCTGGGCTCACCCGGAATGGGCCGAGGTACTCCACCTCCGCGAATGCACGAATGAAAGCATGAAAGGCCTCCCTTGCGAAAGCGGCGTCACGCATGATTGATGAAGGCGGCCTTTCGCGTTGTGCCGGCATGCGCCCTATGTATTCCAAGTTCCAATAAGGTACAAGGAAATGGATCGGCCGAAGGAGCCGTGGTGCGACTGCCAGCCCTACAGAGCGGCCGTCCGCAGGAAACATCTCTGCAGTTTGTTTTTCGCTCGAAGGAGAATATTTTGTGGCGATTATCTTCCTCCCGGCCCCGTCATAAAGCGTCGAATCCTGAAGTACGACCTCTCGTCGCTGTGCGCGGTATGCAAAGGTTATCTCGAGCCGTGCCTCCCGGCTGGCGTCCTTTCTACGATAGGAGACACCCACCGTCAGCCCGATTGTCCGCCTCCGCTGGTTCTGATAGACCAAATCCTTGTATGTTCCAAAGTCTCCAAAAGGGCCTTTTAACAGCAATGGTGCGCGAGGGTCTTCGCTACGCGCGGTCTGCGAAAGTATGCGCAAGCCGCTTAGTATTGAGGACTTCCCTGCGTTGTTGGGCCCAACAATTATAGTAATGGGGGCAAAGTCAATCTCGACCTTCTCAAACGCCCGGAAATTGCGCAAACCTAGAAATGTGAACATGGTTTCTCAGAAACGTTCTGATATCGGTTTTCGCTCGGCATCGAACTATACTACGCGCATCTCGCGCAGGATTCAAAGCGATCAAGTATTGCAAGTATTGAAGGGTGCCCTCTCACTGGAATGTCCGTAAGAGCTTTGGCACTTTGCTGCGCCTTGCCGCTCGGCGATGGTCCCAATCGACTGGGCGAGGAGCAGGCGGAGCCGTGTCCGCCTGAGAAGTGGTCCACCATTAAGAAGGCATTCCAGCATTTCGGGATGCTCTCATGAGCATGGAAATCATCCCGCATCCTGCCGGGCTTGCGCTTCCTGCGTTGACCGCCGGGCAGGGTACGTGCGCCGACCCGAAGCAGACTTACAGTCCCTGTGATCGGAAACGCAGCCTCAAACGCTGCCCGCCGGACCAAATCGAAACGATCAAGACAGACCGGCTGAATCTCAGCCTGCATCATTTACAGAGAAGATGGTCGTGGGTTACTGTCCGCGCAGCCGACAGGTTTACAGCCCAGGGGATGGCCGTCCGAGAATTTTTCCCCGAAGCTGAGCGGGATTAACTAGAATCGCGATCAAGGCGCGTTCGGCCTGAGCCGGATTTGTATCGGGCAGCCAAAGGGGCCGGATGACGAGACCAAAAATCTCCGGCTTGTCAGTCGAGGGAGAAGTTTTTCTCTTGACATCCCCTTTCATAGAACGGTCAGAAGAGCCCTCACCGCCGTTACCCACTTGGATTGAGGAAAACCTTACCTGCGTCCACCTTCACCGGATAGGTTTTGAGGTCGACACAGGCGGGCGCCCCTTTGGCCTGGCCGGTCGTAAAGTCAAATCGCCCGTTGTGCTTCGGACATTCGATAATGTGACCCATGACGAACCCCCCCGAGAGATGGACATAGGCGTGCGTGCAGAGGCCGTCGGTAGCATGATATGAGTCGTCGGCGGTCCGGTAGATCGCAAAGGTGCGGCCGTCGTGATCGAAGCGGATGACGTCTTCCTTTTCAATGTCGCCGCTGCCGCAGACTTCAATCCAGGTGTCGTTCATGGCGCGATTCGGCTACGCCGGCTCCAGCGACGGAACGGGCTGCGCAGGGTCAGGCAATGGGCGTCGGACGAAATACGTCGGGTCCTTCGCCTGTCTAAAAATGGTGGGGATGATTTCCCGGTAGGCTTCCCAGAGACCGTTATAGGGTTTCGGCATGTCTGCCTTCAGTTCCTGATGCAGCTTGCCCAGGGCGTGGTAGGGCACGATCGGGAACATGTGGTGTTCGGTGTGGTAGTTCATTTCCCAGTAGAGGTAGCGGAAGATGGGGTTCATGTATACGGTGCGGGTGTTTAGGCGGTGGTCGAGAACGTCTTCGGCGAGGCCCGCGTGCTGGGTTAACCCAAAGACGACCATCAGCCACGAGCCGTAGAGGGAGGGCAGCCCGACGTACATCAACGGCAGGATGCTGTGGATGGCAATCGCCCAAGTGATGACCGTGGCGTAGATCAGGATGTAAATGCGCGCGTTCCGATAGACCTTGTGGCGTTCCTCAACGGGAATGTAAGTCGCCTCCGCCGGAGTAAGCCGTCCGAAGCAGTGTTGCACCATCCTGACGAGTTCCTTGGGTGCCCTCCTGAGAGCGAAAAAGTCCAGCGCGAGGCCCAACAGATCCGCCGGTCGGGGCACAGCGATTTCCGGGTCGCGGCCGACGATGATGGTATCCGTGTGGTGCCGAGTGTGACTCCATCGCCACGGCACGGATTCACGAAACACCATGAAGGAGGCAATTTCATAAAGGGCATCATCCATCCACACCGTCTTAAAGGCTGTCCGATGACCGGGCTCATGCCATCGTGAATCGGACGTCGAACCGTAAAGCGTGCCATAGGCGACGAAACAGGGAAGGGCCCACCACGTGCCCCAAGTCAGATAACCCAGCGTGCCGGAGATGATCAGCAGCGCGAACCAGACCAACGTATCGCGAATCGCGGGCCCGTCCCGCCGCTGCATGAGTTCCTTCAACCGTTGGCGCGAAATGTTGCAGGTAAACCATTGGGCGTTGGCCAGCCCGCGCTCCTCGGCGAGTTTGGTGTCGCGCCCGGTGAGACTGTAATCGCGCTTGGTGATTTCAACCGGCAAACTGCCCTCCGCTTCGGTTGCCGAAAAATACTACTCCTTTTTCAGGAGAGAAATCCACCTGATAATACGCAGGGGTAACGTCAAGCTGCTTGCGGAAAAAGCAGGTAGCACATGGAACATCGGACAGCACCCTCGACGGCGTGAAGAACTTCTGGCTTTCCGGTCAATTCTTAGTAAGCCAGTAGGCCGCACAGGACGCAGGTTTGTATCCACAGTTCGCCATTTCGGGGGTTATTGGAGTGCCGAAGGTCCGGGCCGTAGACCCCTGCGTAAACGCTTTCCTAGGAAACTGAGCCAGTGTCCAAAGTTGTGAGAGTGGTGTGGATTCGGGACTTCACTGGACTGGAAATGCGGCTGCGCCTATGCTAAGTTAGGCTCAAATGCGAAAGGCCCGCTGCCAGGCGGGCCTCGCAAAACTTCTTGAGCGCAATCCAAGGGTAACACTGGAGTGCGCCCGATGCAAAGGAAAAGCGAAAGGCAATCCGGCAATCCGGCTGCATTTTCTCGAATAGCAACCGGCAGCTCCACATTCTGCGCCTCGGTCCGGCTCGGATGGACGCACGCGCTGAGAACACAACGAGCTTCGCATCCTGGTCGAAATCGCCCGTCTGCTGGAAACAGTGATCGAGCGCCTGATCGGCAAAGGTGAAACCGGCGAGCGCAACCGCCTTCAAGTCCTGGAGCGCTTGTCTGCGGAGTGGATCGCTGCAAAGTAAATGGCCGAAGAATCGACAGAAAACCGCGAGCCCTGGGAGCGCCAACCGCGCGAGAGCAGCAAGGCTTACGCCCATCTGTCGATCTATCTAGAAATGGGGATCAGCCGATCGCTGAATAAGGTTGCCAGTGACCCCAAATGTACATCAAAGCGTCGCCAATTATCGAGATGGTCTTCGAAATACAAGTGGGTCCAAAGATCCCTGGCATTCGACGATGACCAGCGCAGGCAGGAGCGAGAGGCGCAGCGAAAAGAACACAACGAAATGCTGAAGCGGCACGCGCGGCTGGCAATGCTCGGTCAAAGCCTGGTTGTTGACACCCTACGCAAGCGCCTGCAAGAGGCCCAGGAAAACCCTACGAAAATGCTGAGCGTGTCAGATGCATCAAGGCTGCTCGACGTTAGCGTGCGGGTTGAAAGATTGTCTCGCGGCCTACCCTCGGAAGTCTCGGAGTTAGGAGGCTCCGCTGATCGCCCAGTGCGGCTGAGCATCGAACAGCAAGCCAGGCGAGCGATCGAAAATGTTCTGGGCATCAACGGACCAGTCATCGAGCGCACAGAACCCGAGGAGGGCGAAGCTGAAGCACAGCCGGAAGCCGCTCCCGACATCCCCGATCCATTTGTGGGTTAAGGCGCGCCCGCCCATATCGGCACTCCCGGTGCCGATGATGGCCCAAGCCCCCTGCTGGACGCGGAGGAAGTGACGCAGTAACCGGCCGGTCCCAGCAGCTTCATGGAGCGATGCTCGTTGCGCGTTCCCTTAGCCTCCGCGTTCATCATTGCAGCGGGACTCCTTCTTTCGGTGTCCAGTTTTCGAGTTCTTGCCCACTTGAGGCTCGCTGTGAGCCTGCGTACTGTGGGGCTCGATTTGAGCCTGCATTACTAGTTGCACTTACCTGATGAGTGCGGGGATGTGAGTTCACCCGGATAAAAAGCTCTCGTACGGGGAAACCGCGTTTTGTGCGAAACCGGGTGGGGATGGTCTCGGAGTGGATCCACCCGTGCGAGCGCAGCCAGGCGAGCGCGCGTGTGATCGTGGCGCGGCCGAGGCCAGTCCACTGCTTTAGCAGGTCGTGGCCGCAGTGAATGCAACCCTGCTCGCTGCCAGCGTGAGGGACGCGGATCAAAAGGGCGGCCAAAGTCAATTTGGCGGGCGCCGGGATTTTCGGCCACACAGGCGAAAGCATCAAAGTTTGCACGGTCATCGGCGCCTTGGATTTCGAGTAGCTTCTAAAGCCCAGCTTGATCGTGCCCCGCAGGTTGGCGGTCATCTTCACGCGGACGGACGGGACTGGGAAGTTCGCCGCAAGGAACTTGATTGCGTCGCCCACCTTGCAGTCGCGCACCAGCATTGTTACGTCGATCGTGCTTAGAGAGCGGCCAGGGCAATTGAAACAGCGGCAGGTATTGTTCTTGCCATAGATGCTGAGCGTTCGGTGTCCGCATTGCGGACACACGGCGCGCCGGGAGTCGTGCCGGATGTTGAGGAGGTGCAAAACATCCGACATCGGTATTTCCTTCCTTATAAACCTGGCATCGGGCAAGAGTTTTTGCCTTGACCCTCGGCCCTGCTCGGGTGCTAAATGCTGTTGTTGCACTGGATGGAAGTGGGAGACAGAGACCTGCTCAATCCGAATGTCATGCGTGACGGTATGCATGATTGGGTCGTCGCCAATGAAAACATGGCCAAAGTTCTCGCCGCCAAGGGCTACCACTACCAGTTTGTCTTCGCCCGCAACGCCAGCCACACTGACCGCACCGTGAAACAACAAACCCTGCCCGAGGCTCTGGAATATATCTGGCAGGGCTACCCGATCGAGAGAGTGAAAAACTGATTTCAGTGCCGTTACCGTCACGGCACTTCGGATGCAATCCGACACGTCGTGGTGAGCGCTCGGATTGTGTCCGAGCGGACGATCTGGGAGTTGGGCGGTTCGTAAACGCTGCGGCGTCGCGGCGAGCTGCTCATGGCAACGTAATGTACTTCTTTTCGCGCGGGGGGAGACACTTTCCCGGCAAGGCCGTACGGCCAAGTGGACGTGCGGAATGGTACTTCTGGGGGAATTGAGTTCCGGGACCTCTTGGTCCAGAATGAGAACAATTAATTTGCATTGACCTCGCGCATTTTGCAAAGACTCCAGCATCTCAGCTTATCTTCAGAGTGGTAGTACTGTCGACAACGCCGTCCAACTGGTAGTGGTACAGTTTGAAGATCAGGTAGAAAAGCTTGGCGAATAGATTGCCCAGTGATAGAGTAACGTGATTATGGGAATAAAAACCAAATTCGATTTGAAGGATTCTGTTGAGGAGATTGGAGGAAACAAGATCGGAATAATAGAGGCAATTAGCATCCCAGATAAGCCTGGAGAGGAAATCGCGTACTCAGTCGAATTCGATGGAGATTTTTCGACCCGCAGGTTTATCAAGGAAAGCAACCTTAAACTCCGACCAAAGGCTAAGGTCCCTCAGGATGAAATAGCGCTTGTTCCTGATCGTCCTCTCATGGATTGAAAAAACAAAAGCCCCGATGCCAGTCGGGGCCTTGTAAGTCCTTGGGCGCAATCCAAGTACACTATGGAGTGTGCCTGATGGAAATTATAACTGACCCAGACGCCCAAACCCTTCTTGAATTCATGCACGAAAATCTCCCAACAAGCAAATTGATCGCTATCTCTTCTCAGCTACCAGACATTGCAAGGCTGCTGTGGAAAGACTATCCTTTCGAACCGGAGTAGAGAGGAGACGTGATAGCCATGAAGGGACTCACAGCCTTCTTCGGAAATCTATTCACTGGCGGCAAAGGGGTTGATGTGGTGAGGCTGGACTTGCGGGGTGGGGGTCCTGCCGAGCGCCCCAGGCCAGCGCCACCTGATCCAGGAATGGCTGCAGGGCACGAGCAACCAGTGCCTGAAGCGGCCTACAAAAAGGGTGACGTCATTGGCGGCACATACGAGGTCCATAGCCTGCTGGGCAAGGGTGGCTTTGGGGAAGTGTATTTGGTCTACGACCGTCGGCTTCGCGAGGCTCTCGCGCTTAAGACCTTCCGGCAGAAGTTTCTTGCGGTTGCCGAAGTGAGAGAAAACTTCAGGCGCGAAGCACTCCTGTGGGTCAACCTCGAGGAGCATTCGTTCATCGTGGCGGCGCGTATTGTGGAGGAGTTCTACGGCCGACTCTTTGTCGGGATGGATTACATTGCTGCTGACAATCGAGGGCGGGTGAGCTTGGCCGATCATCTGGTGTGCGCCGGAGGACCGCTGGGGACCGATCAAGCCCTCCTGTGGGCCATTATGTTCTGCCACGGCATGGAGCACGCCAACCAGCGCGGCATCAAGTGCCACCGGGACATCAAGCCGGCCAACATACTAATCCGGCGGGACCTTACGCTCTTGATCAGTGATTTCGGTTTGGCGGCAGCGGCGGAAGCGGCGTGGGACCGTCGGGCCGACTCATGGGAGGGCGCCAGAGAGGAAGGCTCCGTCGGCTTTAGCCTACTCCAGACGCAGGGCAGACGGGTCTGCGGCACACCAGGGTACCTTGCGCCAGAGGTCTTCCGCGGGGAAGGGGCAGACGTCCGGAGTGACGTCTACAGCTTCGGTATGGTCCTTTGGCAGATGGCGGCAGGCAGCCAAGTGCCACCCTTTGCGGCGGGCGTGGCACCGCCGCGTAGTCCCGGCGACATCGACCGCTACGCCCTCGAGGTCTATGAGCGGCAGATGAGAAAGCGTGCACCAGCGGTGGGGGAGCCACTTCAAGAGATCATCGACCGCTGTCTGGCGGTTGAGCCCTCGAGACGTTTCACCAGCTTCACACAGTTGAGGACTGAACTTGAGCCAATCCTCCATCGCCGCACCGGCCAGATTGTAAAATTGCCTCCAGTTGGCGAACGAGCGGCCGCTTTCTGGAACAATAAGGGCGTTTCACTCACGGCGCTGGGCCGCGACGATGGGGCCATTACGTGTTTTAAGAAGGCCCTGGATATCGAACCGGACAATGCCGTCATGCGGTCAAACCTCGGCAACGCGCTCGAGGCCAAGGGGGATCTGGACGGAGCCATCGCCGAACACCGCACCGCGATTCATTTCCAGCCGGACTTCGCTGACGCGCACGTCAACCTCGGCAACGCGCTCAAGGCCAAAGGCGATCTGGAGGGGGCCATCGCGGAATACCGCACCGTGCTTCGCCTCCAGCCGGACCTGGCCGCCGCACACAACAACCTCGGCATCGCGCTACAGGCCAAGGGCGATCTGAAGGGAGCCATCGCCGAATTGCGCACCGCGCTTCGCCTCCAAACGGATGACGGCGCCGCGCACCTTAGCCTCGGCAACGCGCTCAAGGCCAAGGGTGATCTGGACGGAGCCATCGCGGAACACCGCGCAGCGCTTCATCTCCACCCGAACTTCACTGCCGCGCACCTCAACCTCGGCAAGGAGCTCCAGGCCAAGGGCGATCTGGAAGGGGCCATCGCGGAATACCGCACCGTACTTCGCCTTCAGCCGGACGACGCCGAAGCACACAAGGACCTTGGCACCGCGCTCACGGCCAAGGGCGATCTGGGCGGAGCCATCGCCGAATTGCGCACCGCGCTTCATTTCCACCCGGACCTCGCCGACGCGCACCTCAACCTCGGCACCGCGCTCAAGTCCAAGGGCGATCTGGAAGGGGCCATCGCGGAATATCGCACCGTACTTCACCTCCAGCCGGACGATGCCGAAGCGCACTACAACCTCGGCATCGTGCTCGCGAACAGAGGTGATCTAGACGGGGCAATCGCCGAATGGCGCACGGCCATTAGCCTTAAGCCGGACCTGGCCGCCGCACACAACAACCTCGGCATCGTCCTCAAGAACAAGGGTGATCTGGACGGAGCCATCGCTGAATTGCGCACCGCACTTCGCCTCCAGCCGGACTTCGCCGACGCGCACTACAGCCTCGGCAAGGTGCTCCAAGCCAAGGGCGATCTGGAAGGGGCCATCGCGGAATACCGCACCGTACTTCGCCTCCAGCCGAACGACGTCGAAGGGCACAACTCCCTCGGCATCGTGCTCGCGGACAGAGGTGATCTGGACGGGGCGATCGCCGAATGGCGCACGGTTCTTCGCCTCCGACCAGGCACCGCCGGAGCGCACCACAACCTCAACATCGCGCTCCGGATGAAGGGTGATCGCGGGGCGGCTAGGAGGAATTCCAGATAACTGCAGGCTAGCCCCGAACCACCCTCCCATCCGCCAGATCTACGAAAGTCTGATGCGCCGACTGAAACGCTGGCCACGTTTCGCCGGCTAGCGCACACCCATCTTCTTCGGGTTTCCGAATTCCCGGTGGGAGTAGAAGGACCTGACGGCTCATGCAATCAGCTTGTAAATTAGCACGATGGTGGGGAGTGTGGGCGCGCCAAAGCCTCGCCGAAAGAGAGTTCCTTCGGGAGATCACAGACGCTAATGAGCGACCGTCCGCGCCCAGCCGCCCACCAACAGAAAAAAGGTGCGCCGGAGTCCCTCGAGGAGTGTATTGTGTGGGGCTGTCGAAAACCAAAATGGCGATCCGTGGTAGGAGGGCCAGGAAAGGACATCTATGAAGGAGCCGGGATTGGACAATCGTCACACAACCAAGCGTGGCACGATTGAGCGCAAGCATCGCAACACCAAGCTCGAAACACTGCGGAGGACCTACCCTAACCTTTTGCCGGAACGCAGGGGGAGCATACTACTTGGCAGGCTTCTGGAGGAGTATCGTGTTGACTCATTGAAGGCTCTGCTTCGTGCGCTGGGCGTAGCATAGAGAGGACAAACGGCGAAGAGGCACAAACACATTTGAAGATGGAAGGAGGAGACAGCAATGGACTCGATCCCTGTTGAATTGCAGGTGACTGACCGCGCTCCCCAACTTATGTTTCCCTCTCCGATTCTTTGGAGGGCGACGCTACTGCTTCGCGACTCGGTGGGCAGATCCTACGCGGTTGCCACTGCGATAGATCCTCTGAAAAAGGAAGAACTGTCCGTTTCCGCCGGTTCGACCGGCTGGGTTCCGCTTCGGCGGCTTTTCCTGTCGAATGAGAATGGATGGGAACTGGTGCAGGATAAAGGCCTGCAATTTACAGCGCTCAGATTGGCAGAACAAAAATGATCTCGGCGCCGAAGCCCGCCAGGACGTGGCGGACTTTTGGAATGTTGGACGCGTTACCTTCCTCCAGGCTTTGGCTGTTTAGCCCTAACCAGATGTGCTGCAGTCCTGGCGGGCTGCTCTGGAGAAATTCCGCGCGGCCTACGTGCTTAACCCCAAGAACGCCTTCTATAGGGAGAATTACAGGCGCCTGTTACAGCAGGTGAGTAGATGACGGGCGGGGAGCCATGGTGCGCGGGCTTGACCCGACCCTAGAGGGGGTCAACAATGATTGGGTTCGTATATTTCGACACGGACGTATTACACCTGATTGGCAAAACGAATGCCAATCAGGGACTACCGGCGGAGCTCCGAGAACGAATGCTTCTCTCGTATATCACTTTTCTCGAAGCCTTTTCTCAACTGACTCTAAGCGATAACGCGGAAATCCTAAGTCACATTCAAGCAATACATAATTGGGTGAATCCAAAGAATGCTGGGTTGTTGCCCCATCCTGATGCCGCGATTGCCGAAATCGGTTTTCAAGAAACACAAGCAGCAGACGGCTTTACAGCGAGAGTGATTAATCTCTGCCTGGACACCAACTCGCCAGAAGAACTTCGGGCTGCCGCAAGCGAGGTGATGAACGCGCTGGGCGAGATGAAACATCGTGCAGCCCAGGATTTCACACATTTGGTGGACGTTTACAGAAGGGAACCTCACACAGGGGACAAATTCTCGGAAGGCTGGCTAAACGGCATTGCTCGCAGGGCAAGGGTTGACCCTAACGCCAGGCCGCTTGCTGAAATCGTATCAGCGCTGAGTGCGTACTATGAGTTCGAAGAAGAGAGAATCAAACTTGCCGCCCGTGATCCTCATTATGAGCCGGACCAGAATGACATTATAGATTCGCAACAACTGGTGTATTTGGGATACCCCGCGCTTCATTTCCTGACCTGCGACGGAGGGTACTGCAAGAGGGTCAGAAAATCAGAGCAGGCGGCGCGGATTCACAAGGTGTCGCATGAGGAACTAGGCGACGTGCACAGGGTGGAAGCGCTGCTGAGAAAGGTTACTGATTTCGGCACTTGAACCCGTGGCAAATGCAGTAACGAAATCAAGCTCTGCCATGAGCCGCTCTCAAGCGTCGCGGACCTACAAAACAGGTCCGCGCTTCTGCTGCGCGAAACAGGCGCGAAAGGATCGCAACAGATCACGCCTTGCACTAGCCTTGCGCCTGACTTCCCGATAAGCGCTGGTAAAATGTGGCCTTCCTTCTACCCGACCGCCTGATGACGAGGCAAGCGGGCTGCCTGTTTTTCTCCGCCGAACTTCATCAATATTTCGCTCAACTTGCGCGTGAGCCGTGTCAACTTCACGCCGCCACATCGGAAACTGAGCCTCACCGCGGCAAACTAGCTGAGGAGAAACACGTCCTGCCCAGTGTTTGCTGACCAGTCTGCTGACTGACAATTGAACATTCCGAGCGGATCACGAGCCACGCGGAAGTTGGCCCGCGGCTTGGTGGATCGCTCCTGCCCTGCGGCCTTGTGTTGGTGAACGCCTGAGTCGCGATTCAATTTAGACTGACCCACTGCCGAAAGGTGATCTGTACAGTCTGGGTAGAGTTCTTGCCCCGTCCCCACCGATGGAATCTCAACAACCTAGTTCGTTGTAACTTGGTGAAACTGGCTCGCGGTTAACGTGATCTGACACTAGCGGCCTCGCTGTTTCTCTCAGACAGCTTAAAGCGCGTTGGCTGTTCGATCAGAAAATGATTGGGGCAGAGCCGTCTCCGATCAAAGTGAACGGCGCCCAATAGACCGGTGAGCTGTTAGCCGACCTTTGAAGATAATCCAGTTTGGCTTGCCGGAGCGCCAAGGTTTTGTCTTGTCCCTGCGCCAGGTGCGAGTAGAAAGCCTTCATCAAAGATTCCGTCGCGGAATCGTCAACATTCGACAGCGCTCCGACCACGCTTTTGGCGCCGGCAAGCAAGAAAGCTTCCGCCAGTCCATCGATGCCCTCTTCACCTTCGAGCTTTCCGTTCGCCGTATCGCAAGCTGAAAGCGTCACCAAGTCGGCGGATAAGGAAAGCTGAGTGATCTCTTGAAACTCCAGCAGGCCGTCGTCACTGGTGTGGGGGCAACCTAATTATGAGCAGTTTTTTCTGGGAAAATGGGTAACACTCTTTTGTTCTGAGTGATGGTGATCACTCCGTTTCTCTGTAACCAAGTTTCCACTTCCCGACGCCGAGCTGTTTCGACTTGGCGTTCGGTCTGAACCGCCGAACCGGCGATGAGCGTCTTGGTCAGTTCGTTGATCCAATCGAAGATCTCCCTTCGCTTGCGAAGAGTATACGCCTTCAAGGCCGGCTGTGCATCCTGAAAGACCCTGCAGGCGATGCGCCCATCGAGACAGTCGCGGGAGCGATGGTTCTGTTCATACGCCAGCACTTCCGCCCAGGCTTGCACCTGGGACTCGCTGCTCGGGCCGCTGGCGAGGATCTTCTCTCGCAAGGGAGTTTTCAGTTCCCGCACCGCACACTCCATCCCGCCGTTGTAAGGCGGATAATGAGGCGGTGAGTTCAGCGGCATGACCAGGTAACGGGCCAGCACCTCATCGACCGCCTGTTGATTGAGATTGGAACCATTGTCGCGTTTCAGCACCAGCGGCGGTCCATGCCGCAAGAGTAGTTGCTCCAGGTGAACAGCCACGGTCTCTCCCCAGACGTGCTCTCCTACGTTCCGCGGCGGGAATCGGAGCCGATTGCAGCTGTTGAGTATAGGCAATTGGTACATGCGATAACAGGATCGAAAGAGGTATTGAGACCAATAATTCATGATGCGAGCATGGCGTCGCACGGACACGATGATCAACGGAGTTTGGGCGAACCGATCATTTTGGCTGGCGAACGACACCGCTGATTGGGACAACGGCTTTCAAGGAGCAGAGTGTAGGGAATTCGTTAATGCGCGTGAGGTATCTCCCTGACGGTTTTCATTGAGAGGCTTTCTCCGTTCTTGGAAATTCAGGTGGTGCAAAGTCGACCGAGGGAAGCCCGCAAAGGACAAAAGGGCGAGCGTTAAAGGCGAACTCCTGCCTCCGCTCGTCGCGATGTTTCCGCACGAGATATACAAAGTCAGGCGAACAACGCGCCGGCGAAGCCCGTCAACGAGTCAGCGCACTTGCATCCCTACTCATTTCCCTTGACGTGGCGTGGGACGTCGCATTTAATCTGCTCCCGTTGGGAATCACGTCAGCAAGTTTAACCAAGGAGGACCAGCAGCATGGATCTGTCGGGAAAGGTCAACCGTCGTGGTCTGGCAAAAAGATTAGCAGCTACGGGAGCGGTGGCGGCGCTTTCGGCCATTTCGGAAGCGGGCGCGGCGAGCGACCGGCAGCGTGGTTCGGGGTCGTACCGCAGCGGTGCTCGGCCGCAGGATTTGCAATGGAAGAATGTTTATCCCGGCGTATGGTGCGCCACGCTCGCGGTCCCGGAAGCGTTCACGCCTGTTTCCGGGCGGTTGTTGTCCCCGGACACACGGGCCTTTGAGCGCCTGCCGCATGTTTCCGATCCCCCGCTCGCCGGTATTCAAGGAGCGGTTACGGCGCGCGGATGCACAGTGCGTCTGCCGTTGCGACCCGGGGAAAACGTCTACGGACTGGGGTTGCAGCTCCTGTCGTTTGCCCACCGCCAATCGAAGAAGGTCGCCCGCGTTAATGCCGATCCTCGAGTCGATTCGGGCGACTCTCACGCGCCTGTGCCGTTCTTTGTCACCACGATGGGACTTGGCATTCTCGTGGACACCGCGCGATACGCCACGTTCTATTTCGGCGACGCGCGCCCCAAACCCCTGACGCCCGGCGTACTTACCAACCACCTGAACCCGGACGGCACGTGGGACCTTAACGGCAATGCCGACCCGAACGAGAGCGCAAACTTAAGAGATAGCGATAACGGAGAGATTATCGTCGAGGTGCCGAGCGCCTCGGGCGTTACAGTGTATTTGTTTGCAGGCCCTACAATGCTCGGGGCAGTCCAGCGGTACAACATCTTCTCCGGCGGCGGGTTCGTACCGCCCGAATGGGGATTGGGATTCTGGTACCGGGCCGAACTGAGCACAGAGCAGGCCACGGTGCTCGAATTGGCGCGGGAATTCCGAGCGCATAGAATTCCTTTCGATGTGATCGGACTCGAGCCGGGCTGGCAAACCCACGCCTACTCGTGCACCTATGCCTGGAATAAGAAACGCTTTCCGGAGCCAGCTCGCCTGATCGCGGACCTCGGCGACATGCATTTCCAGCTGAACTTGTGGGAGCACGCGTTTGTACATCCGGCGTCGGAAATCTTTTCTTCCCTGCGGGACCATGCGGGGAGCTACGGCGTGTGGGGCGGCCTCGTCCCGGACTTTGCCGGCCGGGAGGCGCGCGAGGCCTTCACCAATTATCATGGTAAGACACTGGTTGATCTCGGTGTGAGCGGATTCAAGCTGGACGAGTGCGACAATTCCGATTTCACGGGTGGCTGGTCCTTCCCGGAGTCGAGCAGTTTCCCCTCCGGGCTGGATGGCGAGCAGATGCATAGCGTTTTTGGGTTGTACTACCAACATTCGATCCTGGAATCGTATCGCCGGCGGGGAAAGGCCACCTACGGCCTGGTCCGCAACAGCGGAGCCTTGGCCGCACCTTACCCTTTCGTACTTTACAGTGACTTGTACAGTCACCGGGACTATATCCGCGCGCTGGTGAACTCCGGCTTCAGCGGATTGCTCTGGTGCCCTGAAGTGAGGGATGCGGCCAGCGTGGAGGACTTGATCCGCAGGTTGCAAAGCGCCGCCTTTTCTCCCTTGGCCCAGGTGGACGCGTGGTTTATCAAGAACCCACCCTGGAAACAGATCGACCAGAAAAAGAACAACCGCGATGAGTTAATGGACGGATGGCAGCAGGTGGAAGCACAATGCCGCGAGATCATCGGCTGGCGCATGCAGTTGGCGCCCTATCTCACCGCAGCATTCCAGCGCTATGCGGAGTTAGGCATTCCGCCTTTCCGGGCGCTGGTGCTCGATTATCCCGAATGCAAAGAGGTTCGCACGGTTGACGACGAGTACATCGTGGGAGACCGGATGGTGGTGGCTCCGCTGTTCGCGGCAGAGGCCGAGCGGAAGATTGTTCTCCCTCCAGGCCGTTGGCACGACTTCTGGACAGGAGCAACCGTCCAGGGGACCACCGAGTTTTCCGTCCCATCCTCAACCAGCAAGATTCCCGTATATGTTAAGAGCGGGAGCATCGTTCCCTGGGCCGATGTGGGCCAGTTCGCCGGTGATCCCGCAGCACGCCAGCTCACCGCGCGAGTGTACGGCCACGGCTCAATACCATTCCGAACTGGACTCGGCGGGGAATCGATAGAGTTGCAGTGGAAGGATGGCAAGGGCGCTGTGATCGGACGTATGCGGCAGCCCACTGGCTACGTTGTGCGCGCGTGGCAACAGATCCTTTGACTTGCCAATCGGAGGAAATCCCTCCGCGATTCGGTTTGCGATTCAATTCGGAGTGTGCCCGGTTGCTCGAAATATGCCGTCAGCTACATGATTCTGGAATCCGCACCGCGATGCACGGTCCGCAATGAGAATCACGTGAAAGCGCGAACTGGATCACGCATTTGGCGCGACCTGAGTCATGTGGAATATTCCGAATGCGGAATGATCCACGTTATTCCGAGTCCCAGATTATTCCGAGTAGAATCTGTCAGTTTCGAGCCCGGCCAGGCTTGGAGCCATTTTGCGATTTTCACAATCGGTACAATCCTGACCTCCACAAGGCAATGCCTCGCTCCCAGTGTGTTTCTCGCGGAGGGTCGGAGCCCCGGCCCGCTTAATTTGGTTGCCTTTCTTAATCGTTTCGCGTTTCAAAAACCCACGAGCATCAACCACCCGATCCCGAGTATAAGTGTCAGGAAGGTGACGGGCAGCCCCACTCTGCAGTATTCCCAAAAATGAAATCCTGGTTCCCTCACGGATCGCCTTCTCGATGACTCCTGCGTCTTAGCCACGACGCATTGACCGCGCGGGCAGTCGCGATCGAGCACAATCCGGTAGTGCGCGAGCGGGTACAGCAGAGTCCCAACGCCGGGGACTCGGCGCTACCGGCTCTCACGCTGAAAAGCATTCCTCCACCCGCAAAGATGCCCGAACCCGACTTTATGACTGTTACGCGACGCAGTGCAGGGTCGTATCGCAACCGAGTCGTGCAAGGGTTACCAAAGTACCCTTGTAGCAGCGAGGCAACGCAGGGAAGATAACTATTCAGGTAATGGCTGCGAATGGTATTTGCAGGCCACGCGACGAAAGAGGAAGAACTTATGCTGATCGGTAGGCGTATTCGTCAGCTTCGTGAGCAGAGGGAAATGTCCCAAGGTGATATTGGGGAACGTACCGGGTTACAGCGGTGCTACATCTCGCGCGTCGAGAATGGGCACACCGTTCCTTCGCTGGAAACACTCGAGCGCTTTGCCGTTGCCCTCGGTGTTCCGCTTTATCAGCTACTCTATTCCGGAGACGAACCTCCGCATACTCACAGCCTCAAGCTGAGGAAGTCCTTAGAGGAATTGACCGGCGAAAGCGGTGAGGATGCGGTAGACGCGCAATTCCTCCTGAAGCTCAGAAGCCTCTTGTCCAGTTTGGCAGAACGAGATCGAGATGTAATTCTCGGCCTTGCAAAGAAGTTGGCTGCTCGTTAAAAGAGTCCCTGCGTGGCTGTCCCATTTGCACAATGTGCAGAAGTGGAGCCTGGACTGTGTGCCAGGACCGAATGCGCGGCGTAGCTGCGTCGTCCGGCGCTGTCGTGGCAATGCCCGTTCGCCGTAGGCGTCTCCGACTTGGCCGGTGCGTTGCCGTGCTTTGTCCCGCTGTGGAGGGTTGCGGTGACGAATTCCGTCAGTATGGAATAACAACGTCCACGACCTGCCGCAGCAGGTAGCGCAGAGTTTGTGCCTTTCAAACTCTGCGGCTTTTGCATTGAATAATTCCTCTATTATCAATACCCGCGCACGAATACCTCACACTGAGGACCGCAGAGTCCCAACACCGGGGACTCTGCGCTACCCGCTCGGCAATCAGCGCGACAACCTCGTGCCCCTCGCGGCCCCAGGCGAATCCGCGTTGCGCTACGCATACCAGGATAACCAAAGCGTCCATGAAAAGGGTACCTGATGAAAAGGGTACCTGACACCCTTTCCCCCGCCGGTCATGTAGCACGGGTGGCGCAGACGTGCCGTTCTTCGGCATGTCTGCGCCCCTCTGCCGCCAAAGAGGCGCATACATCCCGACAACAAGCGTCGGGACGTATGCGCCACCCGCCGAATACGTCCGCCATGGCACGCAGGCGCTTTTGGCGGCGCTGGAGATCGCCACCGGCAAGGTGCTGGCGCATGTGAAACAGCGCCGGACCTCGGTCAACTTCCTGCGCTTTATGGATGACGT
>Ga0187879_10000929_pt1 | contig 19911 bp, 21 predicted proteins | sample June2016WEW_19_1_FD_132423 | JGI IMG/M metagenome (GOLD analysis project Ga0187879, IMG submission 132423) | Peatland microbial communities from SPRUCE experiment site at the Marcell Experimental Forest, Minnesota, USA - June2016WEW_19_10 | ecosystem: Environmental > Terrestrial > Soil >... | reverse complement strand
GCCCTTAGCTCAGTGGATTAGAGCGGATGACTACGGATCATCAGGTCGGGGGTTCAAGTCCCTCAGGGCGCGCCATCCATCCCTCGAATTGAAAGTTGCGCCGCCCGGCTTGCGCTCGACCGCCGATTCGACGTGTGGAGGTGGTTGGTCCACGTCTAAGTTGATAGATTCGGCGCTCATGAAAACTCCGGTCAATCGTCAGACGGTGGATCTCTCACAGTTTCCTGACTTGGTCGTGATCTATCTCGGGATGCGGGTGAAGAACTTGCGCGGACTTCGCACCCTGCTCGCATTCGGATCGAAGATCAGGGAGTCGGTCGGTGCGAAACCGGACGGGCTGCTGTTGCACGAGAGCCTGACCTACTCGATCATTCCGCCGCACGCGGGAATGAGACAGTACTGGCGGGATTTCGAATCGCTCGAATGCTGGGCGCGCAGCCTCCCGCATCAGGATTGGTGGAAGACCTATCTGCGGGACACCGGAGGCACCGGCTTCTGGCACGAGACGTACTTCGTGCGCGGAGGCTTCGAGGCGGTCTATGACGACTTGCCGGAGCCGATGGGCATGATGAAGTTCGCTCCGCATCAAACGGCGCGAGGTGCGATGTTCTCGGCGCGCAAGCGGCTCGGGCTGGGGGGAGAGCCGTCGATCGCGCCCGCATCGTCGGAGTCCGAACTCTACGAATGATCAAAGAGAAGTAGCCTGAAAAAGAAACGGGCCAGCGCGTCAAACGCCGGCCCGAGCCGACTGGTGAAAGGGGGGCAAACACCAGCCAGCGCCTTCCTTCTAGCAATTTGCCGCGCGAGCGTCCATCGGCCACCCGAATCCGGTAATGCCCTAATTTGGGCAAGAATATACTTGACTCATCAACGCCGATCCTGTATGATTATTGACATGAACGAACCACGCACATTGAAAGACGCAGTTGTCTATTTCTCCGATCCTGATAACTGCTTGAATTATCTGGTTAAACGACGCTGGCCGAACGGCGTTCATTGCCCTATCTGTGGCTCGGATCGCGTTAGTTTCGTTCCGAAGCGGCGCGTATGGCAATGCAAAACCCGGCATCCAAAATGCCAGTTTAGCGTTAAGGTCGGAACGATCTTTGAGGATTCCCCGCTCGGCTTGGACAAGTGGCTTCCTGCCGTCTGGATGATCGCCAATTGCAAGAATGGCGTTAGCTCTTGGGAGATTCATCGCGCTATCGGTGTTACACAGAAAACCGCATGGTTCATGCTTCATCGCATTCGGCTTGCTATGCAGAGTGATAATGGTGGCAAGTTGAGCGGCGAAGTGGAAGTTGATGAGACTTTCATCGGCGGCAAGTCGCGCAATATGCATAAGAATAAGCGCGCGGAAAAGATTCATGGTACTGGCGGGGCTGATAAAGCAATCGCCCTTGGTATGGTCGAACGCGATGGAAAGGTCCGCGCGATGCATGTTGATAAGCGTCGAAGAGAGGAGCTTCAAGCAGCTATTCGCGAGAACGTCGAAGCTGGTTCCGCGATCTTTAGTGATGAACTCCGCTCGTATGAAGGACTGTCCGATAGCTATGATCATGCCGTAATCAATCATGCAGTCGAATACGTTGATGGCAATGTTCACACAAACACTATCGAGAACTTTTGGAGCCTCTTGAAGCGCGGCCTGCATGGAACATATGTCAGTGTCGAGCCATTCCATCTGTTCCGTTATATCGATGAACAGGCTTTTCGATACAACAATCGAAAGGACATGGACGACGGGGATCGCTTTAGCGCCGTTGTCTCGCAAATCACTGGTAAACGTCTGACCTATGATCATTTGACTGGTAAGGATGCCTCTACGACGTTACTCTAAACCCCGCCAAGGTCGCGGGAAGCGAAAGAAATAGATAGCTCTAGTCCGGCTGGTTAAATTCCAGCCGCAAGCGAAAACTCAATGTATCCTTATAAGTCAGCAATTCGTTTAGCGCCTCAGCTAACTTTTTGAGTGGAAATACGTCTTTTATATCTTCAATCAGTGGTACTGAGCAGTTGGGACATCTAGCAGCCTCAGGGTGCCAATTCTTCAAACCACAGGAAATCGTAGCTCCGCATTTCCTGCACTCCAACTGTATCGCTAGTATATCGGACGGCTCGAAAAAAATGCGCTTGATGATTGTCATTTTATTTTCCGTTTTGGTTTTGGTCCACGCTTGCGTGGATTTAGCGCGGCCTGCTTTTGGTACTCTTGCTCGCGTTTCTGAATTTCCGAATGCGATACCGATAACAAACGATCTACGGTATTCGTAAAGGCATCGAACTCAGACGTAGGCACTTTGTGTCTCATTGTTTTCCCTGTTCTATCGTAATCGATATTGAACTTGCCTCGACCTGAACTAGCCGATATTGCGTTAAATAGTTGAAATCAACAAGCGATGCCGCAGCTATATCTTCACAACTCATCCCCCGAACTATTCCATCGACAAGAACACCACGGCCCGGTTCCGTATAAACCGATGGGGTATTTCGGTACTGGCCAACAGCCACAAGGGATTGGTCGCGAAAGGCTATTTCAAAGTGAACAACACGCCACGCGATCTCTGTATTATTAAAGATTGATACCTTGATCTGACACCCATTAGAAGTCGTTGCAATCTTTTCGACCTTGACCGAGACAGGTGGTGAAACAGGCGGCGATACGTAACTCGCATTGCTATGACAACCCCGTGTTTCGTATCGCGAATGTTATCGGGGGTAAGATCCTTCGCGTAGTAGATTGCATCTACCAGTTGAAGTTCAGAGGCTTTTATTTCATTGCTGGCAGTACTATCAAGCACGGTGCTATCAACCGATGCTTTATCTACACCTAGATCACGCTCTTTTGCGACTATAGATGCAAAGTCGCCCATCGCACTCGTCGTGGTTTCCCTAGCGCAGGCCGATACAGATAGTTGATCCATTGCGACACCTCCCGATTCAGAACCACTCGAAAGTGGTTGTGAAGATGCGCATGCGCAACAGAAAATCGACAACAGCCATAAGACTGATAACTTCGTCATTACTCGTTACTCATCACGCGGTTTGGCGTATTGGTTGTATCGAAGCAGGATGTCTTTATCTAACCAGAATGTCACCATACGACCTCGCGCATTCAGCCGCTTGATTAGTCGGTCCGGTTCAACTATCAGACCGTATTTCTTCTGCCGTCTAAAGTGTCGAATTGATGCCCCCACAATCAAATCAGCCATTTGAAGTGGAACATCTTTTTCTTTATTGCCGAAACCCATATTGCCAAATAGGTCGTTCCCTGTGACTTTCTTTATTACTTCATAGTAAATCTTTGTCATGTAACCTTCATATCCCGGCTTTTGATCAAATAAAAACTCTAGTGGCTTAGGAAGCGTTGGACGTGTGAACTTACGCTCCCATTTGGCGAGCGATTCCACGCAGCAATAGCAACAGCAATAATAAATATCTTTGAACTCTCGTCGCAACGAGAGTAAGAGTTCTTGATAATCGGCCTTAAAAATTCCATAGGCTACCCCAAGCGTAGTAGTCTCGGAAACGATAGTCGCGAGCCGTTCAATAAAATTATCGCGTTCGGTTTGCCCTTTGTCGGTTTTCGGCCAGTCATATGGAGGTTCGCGAGCCATGAAATCTGTAAAGTGAAAGAACTCCACACCCTTCCTTGTTTTCAGTACGCGACCCCATTCGAGTTCCGCACGGGCCAAGGCTTCGTAAGAACCGATGATTCCCCCAACAGCAACCATGTCAGACTGATCGTGTGTACCACTCTCATCAAAAAAAGCGTTTTTCGGGCCTGCGATCAGTGCCATTAGAAATCGGTTCCCGCGTTCATCTGGATGAATCATCCGTAGTTCAGCGAGTCTGCGGACTCGACTGTAAGCGGGACTCACTGCGCGCCCCGCGAGCCATCATCACGCCCCCTACCTTGACAGATCAATCCTGATGAGTCAAGTATATTCTTGCCCTAATTTGGGGGCTTCCGCTTCCGCGCCTCATTGATCAGGTCCGCGATGTTCCAACCGGAGATCGTGAGTCCGGTGATGTTCGCGTCGTCGATGCTGACGTTGGCGAGATTCACATTGGTGAGCTTCGCGTCTTGGAGATTCACGTCGCTGAGTGTCGCGGCGCGGAGACTCACATCTATGAATTTCGACTCCGAAAGGTCCACGCCTTCAAACTCAGCTTGTGCTAACGCGCACCCCTGGAACTTAGCCTTCCGCAACTGTTCGTTTTTGAATTGTTTGCCTTCGCTCATCGATCCCTCCTCAAATGGTTGCTCGCTCGACTAGTTCCTCGACGGACCATAGCCGATCTGTCACGTCAGCGGCCATCCAGGTCGGGGGTTCAAGTCCCTTAGGGCGGCGCCATCCATCCCTCGATTTGAAAGCTGCGCCGCCCGGCCTGCGCTCGACTGCCGGGCGCGGCGTGGTGTAACGATCGTGCGGGTCCGCCGAAACGTGCCGGGGAAAATCACCGGCGGCCCAACGGGAGGAGCGCATCCTTATGTCAGCCGCGCGCGATTTCTCAAAACCATACCGCGTCGATGACGGCCGCAAGTTTCGCTTGAAGGACTTCGACCCGGGGGACAGCAGCGGTCTGAAATCGAAAAAGCACGCCGAACAGGAATTGCCGCGCGGGATCGAGCGGCTAAGCGAATTGCAGGACAAGCTCTACGCGCAGGATCGATGGGCAATTCTGCTGATCTTTCAGGCGATGAACGCCGCCGGCAAGGACGGCGCCATCAAGCACGTGATGTCCGGCGTCAATCCACAGGGATGCCAGGTTTATTCGTTCAAGCAGCCTTCCGCCGAAGAACTCAATCACGACTTCCTCTGGCGGACCTCCAAGTGCGTCCCCGAGCGTGGCCGAATCGGAATCTTCAACCGCTCCTACTACGAAGAGGTTCTCGTCGTCCGCGTGCACAAGGAGTTGCTCGAGCGCGAACGGACGCTGTCGTCGCTCGTTACCAGCAACATCTGGAATGAACGCTTTGCCGATATCAACTCGTACGAACATTACCTGTCGCGCAATGGCGTCGTCATCCGGAAGTTCTTTCTCAATCTATCGAAGGAGGAACAGAAGAAGCGCTTCCTGAGCCGTCTCGACGAGCCCGCCAAGAACTGGAAGTTTTCGGCCACCGCCGTCACGGAAAGAGAACGATGGCACGAGTACATGGCGGCCTACGAGGAAATGATCCAGCGCACCGCCACTCCGCACGCGCCCTGGTACATCGTTCCCGCGGACAAGAAATGGTACTCGCGGCTGGTGGTGGCCGACGCGATCATCAGCGCTCTCGAAGAGCTCAATCTCCACTATCCGATGGTCGGCCCTGCCAAACGCAAGGAACTGAAAGCCGCACGCGTCGCTCTCGAGCATGAAGGCCATCGCTAGGTTGCCGCGCCTCTCAGCGCTCGCGTCCATGCCGGTTGCATCGTCGCTTCTGCGGTCATAACGTCTTCGCGTTTGCATCACCTATATCCGCGAGGTCGATATGAATCTTAAAAATGCGGTCGCGCTTGTGACCGGTGGCGGCTCCGGACTCGGCGAAGCAACCGTCCGCGAATTCGCGGCGGCCGGCGCCAAGGTAGCGATTCTCGATTTACCGTCGTCGCCCGGCGCCAAAGTCGCCGAGTCGCTCGGCGCCAATGCGATCTTCGTCCAGGCCGATGTAGGCAGCGCCGATCAGGTGACCGACGCGATTGCGAAAACGGTGGCGAAGTTCGGTCTGATTAATGTCACCGTAAACTGCGCCGGTATCGGCCGCGCGATGCGCACGGTCACCAAGGAAGGCCCGCACTCGCTCGACCTGTTCAGCAAGGTGATCGCGGTGAATCTCATCGGCACCTTCAACGTCACGCGGCTGGCCGCGGCGCAGATGGCAAAAAATCAGCCCGGCGCCGACGGCGAGCGCGGCGTGATCATCAACACCGCGTCGGTCGCCGCGTTTGACGGACAGATCGGGCAGGTTGCTTATTCGGCGTCGAAGGGCGGCGTGGTTTCGATGACCTTGCCGATCGCGCGCGACCTGGCGTCGCTCGGCATCCGGGTCTGCACGATCGCGCAGGGAACTTTCGAGACTCCGATGCTGGCGGGTTTGCCCGAGGCGAACCGAAAAGCACTGGCCGCGCAGATTCCGTTTCCGCAGCGGCTGGGCAAGCCGGCTGAATACGCGGCGCTCGCGCGCCATATCGTCGAGAACGAGATGCTCAACGGCGAGACGATTCGCCTCGACGGCGCACTGCGGATGCCTCCGCGCTGAATCGCCCTCAAATCGTTGAGGCGTTGCGCGCGACGCGCGTCGCCAGGATAAAGGCGAATGCGGCAAACGCGATCGCAATCGCCACCGACGATCCCATCGGCATCGTCGCGCCGCTCGAGGCGGGCTCCGCGAGATACAGTCCCCGCCGAAGCGCATCGACCGCGTAGGTCAAGGGATTCAACCGCGTCGTCCACTGAAACCACGGCGGCGCGCCCGCCACCGGAAAGACCGCGCCCGACAGCATCCAGATGGGCAGCAAGAGCATGTTCATGAACGCGTGGAAGCCCTGCGTCGATTCGGTTCGCCACGCCAACGTCAGCCCTATGCTGGTCATCGCGAACGCGATAACCGCCATCATCGCGGCCGACACCGCGATCGCTTCGAGGCTGAGGTGGATTCCCGCCAGCGGAGCCATCGCGAGGAAGATAGCTCCCTGCATCAGGGCCAGCGTCGTGCAGCCAAGCGCCTGGCCGAGCACGATCGTCGTGCGTGAGATCGGCGCGACCAGCACGCCCTGCAGAAAACCCTGGCGGCGATCGTCCACGGTCGAGGCGGTCGCGAAGATCGCCGTGAACAGCAGCATCAGCACGATCACGCCGGGATAAAAGTATTGCGCGTAGTCGATGCCCGCCGGCATCCCGCTCGGCTTGAATGACGCTTGCAGGCCGGCGCCGAGCAGCAGCCAGAAAACCAGCGGCGTCGCAATCGCGCTCATCACGCGGATCGGTTGCCGGATGAACCGCACGATCTCGCGCTGCCAGAGCGTTGCGGCCTGAAGAAAAATTTCCCGCATCTCCGTCTATTCCGTGTGCGCCATATCCGCGAAGAACTGATGCCCGGTCAGGTGCACGAATACGTCCTCGAGAGTTGGCTTGCCGAACGAGACCGATTCGATCTCCTCGCCGAATGCGTCGATCAGGTCGCGAAGCAATTCATGCCCGCGGATTCGTTCGATACGGATCGCGCCGTCCACGAGCTGGCTCCTGAGCTGAAAGCGCTGGAGGATTTTCCGTTGCAGGAGTTCAGGCGCTTGCGCCCGGATCACGACCACGTCACCGCCGACCTCGGACTTGAGTTCGCCCGGCGGCGCGATTGCGACCAGCTTGCCTTGATGCAGAATGCCGATGCGATCGCATCGCTCCGCCTCTTCCATGTAATGCGTCGTCAGCACGACCGTCACGCCCTCGTGCTCGCGCAGATACTCGAGGTAATTCGAAAACTCGCGGCGCGCCGCCGGATCCAGCCCGGTGCTGGGCTCGTCGAGCAGCAGCAGCTCGGGCTCGTGGAGAAGAGCCTTGGCGAGCTCGACCCGACGCTGGAGTCCGCCCGACAACGTCTCTACCCGGTCGCGCTCGCGCGCCGACAGTCTGAGGAGCTCGAGCATCGCCGCAATCCGCTCGCGCAGCCGCCTGCCGGTGATTCCATATAGATGACCATGATTGGCGAGATTTTCGCCGACCGTCAGCTTGCCATCGAGACTCGGATGCTGAAACACGACGCCGAGCCGCCGCCGCAACGCACCGGTTTCGCCCGCCAGGTCGTGACCGAACATTCGCGCGCTTCCCGATTGAATCGGCACCAGCGTCGAGAGCAACTTGAACAAAGTGGTTTTGCCGCCGCCGTTGGGTCCCAGGAAGCCAAAGAACTCGCCGCGTGCGATCGAAAAAGTCACGTTGCTGAGCGCCTCGCGATCTCCGTAGCGAAAGCCGAGCGCGCGTGCGTCGATCGCGCCGGATTCGCCACGAATCGCGCCGTCCGCGGTCTGCGATAGCCTGGAGATTGTCGAGGCGCTCACGGTTCGCCGAGTCCGCCCGCGGGCTGCGTGCCTTGTTCCGGCAGTCCGACTTCCGCGCGATGCCATCCGTCCTGAAACGCCGTCGTGCGCTCGCCACCGTTACCGTGCCCCGACGCGGCGCCGACGAAGTCGTCGCCGGTGAGCTGGTAGTAGCGCGTCACTTCGACCGGATCGAGCCGCCGAATTCCCATCCGCTCGAGCGAGTAGCCGGCGAACTGATCCGCCGCGAGTTCCTTGTTCCTCACCGGGACGTTTTCGCTGGCGGGATCGAAGTCGCCGTGCGCGAGATGGCCGATCTCGTGCGCGAAGATCGCGTACAGCATCGGCCGAACGGTGTCCGGATCGTCGATTCTCATCCACTGCTGAAGCAGGCTGTGGAGGAACTGCCGGTTGTAGAAGATGCATCCGCCGCGGCGCGCATGCGGCGAGCCAACCTTGAGCGATTCGTAAACCGGGAAATTCGTTCCCCACATATCGTTGAGCTGCGCGACGATCGTCTTGTACGGCTCGCCCGCCGGCTGCGCCGCTTCGCCGCACGCCACGAGCGCGGTGCCCGCCGCTTTGGCGGCGGGCACCGCGCTCGTGTCCGCTGGCGCGTTTGTCGTATGCCGCTCGACGACGTGCCAGTCGTCGTCGTTGTCGGCGCGAATCGAATTCGCGCCGACAACGACAACGCCTGCGAGCATCGCGAATGCCGCCAGCGCCGTCGCCCAGCGCCGTCGCGCGGGCGCGGCGCGCCCGTGCGGCGGCACTGTCGTTTCGATTGACTCCTTCAATTGGTCACGGCGCCGCGCGACGACGAGGACACCGACTGCGCATACTTGGCCATCACGCCGCTCTTATAATGAGGCGCCGGCGCTTTCCAGTCCTTCAGGCGCGTCTTGATTTCCGCATCGGTGAGATCGACGTCGAGTGTGCGCTTGGCGATGTCGAACGTGATTACGTCGCCGTCGCGAAGCGCCGCGATCGGACCGCCGACCGCCGCTTCCGGCGCGACGTGTCCCGCCATCAGGCCGTGCGTCGCACCCGAGAAACGTCCATCGGTCAACAACCCGACCGATTCTCCCAGGCCCTGCCCCGATAGCGCCGCCGTGACGCCCAGCATCTCGGGCATCCCGGGCGCGCCCCTTGGCCCCTCGTAGCGGATCACGACGACGTCGCCGGCTTTGATCTGCTGCTTCGACACCGCCTTGAACGCATCGTCTTCGCAGTCGAAAACGCGCGCCGGCCCGCGATGCGTCATGCGCTCATGCCCCGCGACTTTCACCACGCATCCTTCCGGCGCGAGGTTGCCCTTCAGAATCACCAGCCCGCCGGTTTCCTTGATTGGCTTCGCGATCGAATGCACGACTTCCTGCCCCGCCGTTTCGCGCGCCGCGTCGGCTTCGGCCCCAATCGTTCTGCCCGTCACGGTGAGTTCGTTTTCGTGGAGCAGCCCGGCTTCCTTCAGACGTTTGGCGATCAGCGGAATCCCGCCCGCCTTGTACATGTCGGTCGCCAGGAAGCGTCCGCCCGGCTTCAAGTCGGCGAGGATCGGAGTGCGCGAGCTGATCCGGTCGAAGTCGTCGATATCGAGCGCGATTCCCGCTTCGTGCGCGATCGCGAGCAGGTGCAGCACCGCGTTGGTCGATCCGCCGGTCATCGCGACCGCCGCGATCGCATTCTCGAGCGCCTTTTTGGTGATTATTTGGCTGGGCCGGATGTCGCGCTTCAGCAAATCGACGACGAGCCGCCCGGCCTGGAATGCGCTCTCGGGCTTTTTGGGATCCGTCGCAGGAATACTGTTCGAGCCCATCGGCGAGATGCCCAAAAGTTCAGTCGCCGTCGCCATCGTGTTGGCGGTGAACTGGCCGCCGCATGCGCCGACTCCGGGACACGCGACGTCCTCGAGCCGCTTGAGGTCTTCGAGCTTCATCTTGCCCGCCGAATGCGCCCCGACCGCCTCGAACACGTCTTGAATCGAAACCTGCTGATCGCCGAAGCGCCCGGGCTGGATCGAGCCGCCGTAAATCATCAGCGAGGGCAGGTCGAGCCGCTGCAATGCCATCACCGTCGCCGGGATCGTCTTGTCGCATCCCGACATCGCCACGACGCCGTCGAACAGATGCCCGCGCACGGTGAGTTCGATCGAGTCGGCGATCACTTCGCGGCTGATGAGCGACGCGCGCATTCCATGCGTGCCCATCGAGATTCCGTCGCACACGGCAATCGTGTTGAATTCGATCGGCGTCGCACCCGCGGCGCGGATTCCCCGCTTCACGTGCTCGGCGAGATCCCGCAGATGCGCGTTGCACGGCATGATTTCGATCCACGTATGCGCGACCGCGATCAGCGGCTTGCTCAGGTCTTCGTCGGTAAAGCCGACTGCCTTGAGCATCGCGCGCGCCGGCGCGCGCGACGGACCATCGACCAAAACGCTGCTGTTGGATCGTAGAGAATTTTTGTTGTCGTTATCTGCCATGTTATGTTTCCTGCCGCGTTCGGATCGTCTTATTTCGTCGTCCGGTCTTATTCTGTCATCCCGACCGAAGCGCAGCGACCCCGGGCGCCAACACCAGTGTACCCAGCGCGACTAACCAATTGGGATCGAACACGCTCATGGCGCAACTGGTGACTGCGTTCACGTCTGACATTCTTCCTCTACGATGCTGCGAAGCGGGCTCCTGCGCAAGGTGGGTCAGCGGGCGCCTCTCGCAGTCTAGGCCGCTTGTCAGTGTATGTGCCAGCCATATACAATAGATACGGATGGGATGGGCGGAGAGATTTGCCGAGTGCGAAGGCTTCCAGTGGGACGCCGCGAACGCCGGCAAGATCTGGCAGCGGCATCAGGTTGCGCCGACCGAATGCGAGGAGGTCTTTTTCAATCATCCCCTAGTCGTTGGTAAGGATGAGAAACATTCGGCGGTGGAGGGTCGGCTCTATGCGTTGGGGCAAACCGATGCGGTCAGGCTTCTGTTCCTGGTATTCACAATACGCGGCCTTCTCATCCGCGTGATTTCGGCTCGTGATATGAGTCGCAAAGAACGAAAGGTTTATCAGTTATCATGAAAAAAGCTGTACCGAAATTCAGGACCGAAGATGCCGAGCGCGAGTTTTGGGCGTCTCACGACTCGACGGAATATATCGACTGGCGCAAGTCCAGGCGCGCCACGCTGCCGAACCTGAAGCCCTCGTCCCAGACCATCTCGATTCGCATCCCGAAGCCGATGCTGGATCGCCTGAAGCTCCTGGCGAACAAGCGCGATGTGCCCTATCAATCGCTGCTGAAGATATTCGTCGCTGAGCGGCTGAAGGCTGAATTCAAATCCTGACCGCGCCCACGAAATCCCACTTCAGCAGCTCGAGGTGACGCGGTCCTCTTGGTCCGCGACCCGCATCGGCGAACTTTCTTTCTTGTTCTGCCCCCATAGCTTAGATGGATAGAGCACAACCATCGCCACGCGATCGCCCGCTCGATAACGCCGATTGGGAGGCTGCGTCATTTGCCTTGTCGAGCTATGCATGCCGAGACGTTCAGACCCGGACCGTCGGGAAGAACCTGTGAGACCGAAGGGAACTCAACTCCGCAAAACGATCCAGCCGGAAAAAATCGCGCGCCGCCAGCGCCGACGGCGGTTCCACGAAGCGAGAGTGCCCGATGCGAGATGTACCGCGGTGCTCATGCCAACCGCGCTCTCGATGGAATCTGTGACCATGACTTTGATTCCGGCCGTCCGCGCCAGTCTCGCAATTTCGACGCATCGAGTCGGGCCTCCGAGCCGCGCGGATTTCAAGACCAGGTAGTCGGCGGCATCGTGTTCGATAAACGCGCTCAGCGCCGCGGCGCCGCTGATTGATTCATCGAGGGCGAGCGCAACCCCGGTGGCATCGCTGAGCCGCCGCATGTCGCCCGGTTCAGGCGAGCGCAAAGGCTCATCGAGGAGCTCGATGCCGTATGGCTGGAACGCATGCAGCGCAACCTCAGCCTGATCCAGCGTCCATGCGCGGTTCGGATCGAGACGGATTGAAAAATCGTTTCCGATCGCCATTCTTAACCATGCAACCTTCTTCACGTCTGCCGGGATCGCGCGCGCCCCAACCTTGAGCTTGAAAGACGTGTGCCCCTGGCCGACAGCGCAACCGTCCGGCGCCAGCCGCATCAGCTCGGCAACGACCTTGCCCTCGAACATCGTAGTTTCATCAACGAGCATCGGGTCGAGCGCCGCGCGCGATCGCGCCGATGCCGCAAGCCACGAATCGAGCCGCGGCGACATCTGCGGCGAGTCATCAAGCGACTCGAACAGCGAGTCGCACAGTTCAACTGTCCAGACCCGTGCTACGTCGGAGGCCATTTGAAGCGGATCAGGCCAGGTTCCCGGCTCCGCGACCATCAAGTGGCAGCGGCGCGATCCCGAGGCGAGAAATTGTCCGAGGCTCTTCGAGACGGGAGGATCGCCAAACTGGATCACGGCGTCGGGCTGATTAGCCTCACAAAACGCCGGGTCGCGGAGCAGGACATCGTAGGCATCGACTATCCTCGAGCGGTCGTGATGGCCGGCACGAAGACCCGACAATGGATCGGCGAGGACCGGCCAGTTGAGCCGCCCGGCGAGCCGCGCAATCGAGCAGGCCGCATCCGGCGACGGCGCGGCAGGACCGCAGACTATCAGACCTCGATCGCATCCGCTCAGCATCCCGGCGAGCGCGCCAATCGAATCGGGCGGCAGACTCAGACGCACGGGATAAACCCGCGTGTACGGCGGGCGCGATTCATCCGCCGCGAATTCGCTGTCACTGATGCGTGCAGGCCGCTTGCGTTCCTCGCTCACGTCGATAAGCGGTTCCGGCATCGGCAGGTTGAGATGCACCGGTCCGGCGGGCATTTCCGTCGCGGTGGCGAACGCGCGGCAAGCGATAGTGCGGTAATAGCTGTCGAGGCCGAGGCTCGCGGCGGGGGTGGCGAGATCGACGCTCCATCGCGCGTGACTACCGAACATCCTGACCTGGTCGATGGTCTGTGCGGAGCGGCAATCGCGCGCCTCGGGCGGACGGTCGGCGGTGATGACGATCAGCGGAATCTTCGACAGGGAAGCCTCGACGACCGCGGGCAGGTAGTTGGCGGCGGCGGTGCCCGAAGTGCATACGGGGATGACGGGGCGGCGGGTCTCACGCGCCATTCCGAGCGCGAAAAATCCGGCGCTGCGTTCGTCGAGGATCACCCATGGCCGGACTCGGCGCGCACGCAGCAGGCCGGTGATGATCGCGGTGGAACGGGAGCCGGGCGAGATGCAGGCGTGGGGACGCCGGATCGCGCGAACTCCTGCATCATGACCGCGGTGGCGCGGCTATTGGAATGACGCGATAGTTCCGAGGGCGGGTAGGTTCCTTAGTTGGGGCACTGATTGATTTGGCTCAGCTCTGACGCAGCCCACCAATTGTTCTAGGCCTTGAACTCGATTCCCATGTGCCTAACTTCACGGTCTAGAGCATATTTGGCCTTCTGTATTCCGGTCATTATCCATGCGTCCACGGCTCTCTTTTCCTTCGACCTGTACTTCTTGTCATAGTTGGCTAAGCTGGTAAGAAACAGATCCGCGTCCTCATCGCATTCAACGTAGACTGCTATCCACGGCACACATTCGAAGGCCTTGCATGCATCCAGTAGCTTCCTGCGGTCATTTGTTTTCTCTCTGAATATGTAAACGCTGCTACTTTCCGTGCCAGAAATCCTAGTTCGCGACTTTACCGTGATGCCCAGGCGCAGCTTTTTTTTCGGGTAATAGGCGATAACATCCATACCGGTGTGAACGACATGGCAAACCTCGAAGCCAGAGCGAGATAGCCAATGGCAGACAAGGTACTCTCCAAAATTGCCGAGTATTTTCTGGCATGCAGCGGGCCTATCAATTCCAATTTTCATAAACTCCTCTTCCTACCATGCATGAGTCTGTGGAAAGTGAGTCAAGTATGTAGATGGCCGAATTAGCGCACTACCCAAGGGCGGTGCTCCCGAGCAGGGCGGTCAGCTTATCGCAAATTCCGCTTCGGATTCGGAACCCGCGACGATCCCGGCGCACCCGAAGAGGTACATCCTGTTGTTAATGGCCGGAGTTCCAAAAAATGGCGGCGCAGTTGCAGACCGATGGCAAGAGCGTGGAGCCTCGAGCGCTCGCGCGAGGAGACGATCGGCCGAATCCCTGTCGTCCTTTGCCCAAGCTGTAGTCAGGGTGCATCGCGCGCCACGGCGAACCCACAAAAGCCTGGGCAGCAAGATCCTTGCGGGCGGAAACTCGCGCCATTCGTGCGCCTCGCAGGCGCGATCGGAAAAGCCAAAGCCTCCGACCATCAACGGACCGCCGCTCGGATCACTGTTACGACCCGGAATTAACGAGCGGAGAAGCTCGCGGGCGCGCTCCGAGACATCCCGGAATCGTCCGGCGCCCGATGCTCGAAACTCTGCAACCGCGCTTGCCGCTGCGATAGTCAGTCCGCGGTCGGGCCGTTCCCAATAGAAGAGCGGAGCCGCGCCGGAGCGCCGGATCGCGCGGAGCAAATCGACAGGTTCATCGACCGCAACTGTCTCGGACAAAATCGAGCCCGGATAATACATCGCCACACAAGTCCTTATCGGTGTCCGGTGATGAGCTGCACGGCGCCGCCGAGAAGGGTGCGCTTATTGAGATCGCGAAACCCCGCATCGGCGAGCATCGCCATCAGGCGCGTCTCATCGGGAATGTAACTCACGGAGGACGGCAGCCAGGCGTATGCGTCGCGATCAACGAGCCGGCCCACTAGCGGCACGAGCTTGTGAAAGTAGATGCGATGCCCGGTGCGGAGCAGGGGCGAGGCGGGAGTGTCCACTTCGAGCAGCGCGATCTTTCCGCCGGTCTTCAGGATGCGGAAACATTCGCGAAACGGGTCTTCCAAATTCGCGAAATTACGCAGGGAAAAGCCCGACACGACCGCATCGAAGGATCCAGCGCGCAGCGGGAGGCGGAGTGCGTCCGCGCGGATCAAGGTGGAACACGCGGCCCGGCGTTTCACTCGCGCCACGAGCAGCATCTCGTCCGAGAAATCCAGGCCCACGACGCGGAGGCCAATTCTTGCGAGGTCGGCACAGAAGTCCCCGCTGCCACAGGCCAAATCGAGCGCGCGAGAATCCCGCGGCAGCGCCAGCGCCTGGACCGCATCCCTTCGCCAGCGCCGGTCCATGCCGAACGTCATGAGGCGATTCATCAGGTCGTAGCGCGGGGCAATCCGGTCGAACATCGCCTTGACCACGGCAGCCTTGGGGCTCACTTCGGGTATATTCATCGCTGCGCGAGCCGAAGCCTGACTTCTCCAGCCGTGCGCTGCGCGACCCGAAAAGCCTTCTTATCGCCGCTTTGCTTGATCCGCGCCAGCGCGCGTCCGACCAACAAGCGATGGAAGTGTTGCGCGACCAGCGAGACTACGATCGGCAGCATCTCGCGAAATGCGTCGGCGACCGCCTCGACGCTATCACCGTCCCTTTGCCGGCCACGGACATAGGCGTTGAAAAGATCGATTGCCTCGTCAACCGTCTGGCCGGTCGCACGATGGTGCTTAACGGCGACCTCGAGCAGCCGCGTGATGGGCAAGCCGTATTCGAGCAAACGCATGACACCGCGCGCGGCCTCGAGGTCAACATCGGAATAAAGGTTGTCGCCGGTTTCGCCGGCCACTGCCTCGCGCAGTTCGGAGCTGTCCACCAGATCGAGCAGTCCCTTTGGAATCCCGAGCAGGTCCGCGAATTGGGCACTGGTGTAACGCGCCTCGCCGGCCTTTTCCTTGACTGCGGCGACCAGCGCTCGATCAACGACATCCTTCTTGGTGCTGCTGATGAGGGTCTTGACCACCTTGAGCGGAAGTCCGCGTGCGGACATCGAGCGGATCAGCCGCAGCCGCTTAAGGTGTGAATCGCTATAGACCGCGGTGCGGCTGCGATGCCGGGGTCCGTCGAGCAGGCCGAGGCTCTGATAGTAACGGATGGTGTCGACGGGCAAGGCAGAAGCCCTCACCAGCTCGGGCAGGCTGTACGACTTCATGAGCATTAACTCTTAGAGTAATTGCTCACGGAGTCAAGAGAAGGATTTGGTCAGCCGCCAGCGCCGAAACGGGCTGGCGCCAGAACGGAAGCGTCGAATCTGTCGGTCGCGCCGCGAACCATCAGATCGGCGGCGATTTGGCCAATGGCCGGACTGCTCTCGATTCCGAAGCCAGCCTGACCCGCAAGCCAGAAAAATCCCGACACGCGAGGATCGGCGCCAACTACGGGGACCGAGTCGGATGAAAATGTGCGAAGCCCGGCCCATTTGCGCTTCAAAGTACGCGGCACAATCGCGGGCGCGAGCGCGCGCAGACGCTCAAGCGCGGAGGCAATAACCTCGTCGTCGGGCTGAGCGTCGGATGGAAGGATAGGTTCCTGATCCATCGGGCTCAGCATCAACCCGCCCGACTCGGGCGCGAAGTAGAGCTGATCGCTTTCGCTGATGACGAACGGCCATCCGCTGACGTCGAGGCCGGGCGCAGCGGCGAAGGTGACGATAGTGCGGCGACGGGGTTCGAGCGGTATCGGCATCGCACCGGCGAGGCTCGCGACCGGGCCGGCCCACGCCCCGGCGGCGTTGACGACGCATCGCGCGCGAAGCGTTCCCGCGTCGGTCACGACCGCGTGGCAACGGCCGTTTTCAACCACTATCGCGCGCGCTTCGCTCCCGGTGCGGACGAGCACGCCGCGGCGGCGCGCGTGACGGAGATAGCTGGTCAGAAGTTCGTGTACGTCGATGCGGCCGCAGGAGGTAAGCATCAGCGCGCGCTCCGGTTCGTCGAGGAGGAGGGCGGGCACACGAGCCTTCGATTCCGCGCAACTTAGCGACTCGAACGCCACGCGGTCGCGCCGCAGTCCGGCAGCTGCGCGCTGGAACTCGCGCAAGTTGGGCCGGCGATACAGAATCATCACCAGGGTCGGAATCAGCAGGGGATTGTCGGCGAAGCCGGCCGGAGGATTTCGCAGGAATTCCCCGCCCATTGCTTTGAGGCGCTGCACGGCGGGAATCGGATCGAACTCGACGAGACTTGCGGCGCTGCGGCCGGTGGAGTGATAGCCGTGCTGGCTCTCTCGCTCCAGGAGCGCAACTTTGGTCACTCCGCGCTCGGTCAGAAAGTAGGCGAGCGAGGCGCCAGCGATGCCTCCTCCGATGATGACCACGTCAAATTCGCTTGTGTCTGGCATTGATACGCTGACAGCCTGCCGAAAATCTCAGTCAGGATCACATTATCGGCAGGCACAACGAAGAGCCATATGAGGGTGGTTTACGCGTAGCAGCTTCAAGTGCGGTTTGGGAATTGAAGCTCTTAGTCGACCTTTCTGTGCATGGGATAGTACTTTTCGATCATTCTCCCTGCCATCAGGCCACCCTCGTATTCCGGTATGATCACCTCATCAGCGCCGGAGTTCCGTATCGCTTCTGCGTAACGCTGCTGGCCGGCCCGGGTGATGATCTTTACGTTCGGGTTGAGCGACCTTGCCGTGACAGTAATGTAGAGGTTGTCGGCGTCGTTATCTATGACGATGCAGATACCGTGAGCCCGGGCGATGCCCGCCATTTTCAAAATGTCGTGCCGCTTGGCATCGCCTTGCAAGACAAACAGTCCTTCCTTTAGGAGCTCTCGACAGATCCCTTCGTTGGTCTCAATAAGCACGAAGGGGATCTTAAGTCGATTGAGCTGATCGGCGACGGTGCGGCCGACCTGGCCATATCCACATACGATGAAGTGATCTCGGAGTCCTGCGATGCTGGCTTCGTTGAGCATTAATTTCCAGCCCTCCCTTCCTTGTTGGCTAAAAATCGTCACAAGAACGCGCTCGGCAATCCAGATCTGAAAAGCAAACACGGCGATGTACACGAACAGGGAGAAGAACTTGGTCGCGTTTTGTACCGTGCGATAGTCTATTGAGTAGGGGTGGATGATCCAGAAAAGAGCATCCTGCCAAGCCAGCCCCTCGAGTTCCCCATAGACCAACACGCACAGCGCGCCAAAGATCGCAAGGAGCGCGAGCGGCAGCCACAGCCGCCGGAGAAAGAGAATGCAGATAGTCAACGCGCCGTCTTCAGATACTCCAATATTGCGGCCTCATCCTCGGGTGGCAGGTTCTCCATCGTGCGCATATGCATCATGATCTGATCCCACTGGTAAGGAGCGAACTCAGCGGGATTTCGAGCGTTGTGACAATGGTTGCAATAAATTGGCCACAAGGCCTGTCCTTCGTGGAATAGCTCAAGATGCCGCTGTTGCTGTTCCGGAGTGGGGCCCATGAGGCTGGCAGCGTGCGCACTCACGACAGCGCTCAGCAGCACGACTGAAATTATTGCGACTCTAGCAACAAGTGATTTCATTGTCGTCGCCCCTTGTCGGTCAGAAACCAACTGTGAGTTGGGTCATCGCCGCGACATCGTTCTCTGTTGCGCCGATGCCGCTCGCAGTTGGAGTGCTGGAGGTGCCTGCGAAGTTGTAGAGCGTCCCGCCTCTGCCCGGAAGCTCGAAGTCAACCTCGCTCTGCCAGACAATCGAGGGCGCAAACCAGTAGTCAAGCCCCAGTGCGACTTCGCGCGCATGCGGGCTGAAGACTGACGGCGATCCGTTGAAGCCCTGGACTGGCACATTCGTGATGTCGTTGGCGAGGATGCCGCTCTGATTCACGCCGGAGTAGCGCACCAGGAATTCAGTCTTATTGAACCTCGGCTCCAGCCAGTCACCCAGATAAGGATGAGGAATTCCGTAAAGAAAATAACCCGCCATCGCATACCACCCCTGCCGGTTCTCATGTCCACAGCAGCCAGGATACGCAGCCGCAGCTGTGAGACTGGGCATTTGACGGTAGGTCTGCCCCCACTCGCCTCGGGTGCGAAACGGTCCGACGCGATAGGCGTAGCCCACTCCCCAGGAATTGTACCAGAGCGAGTCCAGCCACTTGCCGTTGTAGGTTGTAGCCATAAGCTCAAGCCGTCCAAGATCCTCACTGATTGGCACTGGGAACAGCCTGAAGCGTGCTCCAAAACCCTTACCGTTGGTGGCAATGTTAGTTCCGGTCAGCGGGTTCAGGCGTTCACCGATTACCGGTGCGGGAATCACATTCACACCGGGTGACGATTCGAAACTCGGTCCCGAGTCAGCCCAGACCGTATAGTCAACGTCCTGCCCGAGGCTGCCCCACTGAATTCCGCCGCGCGCCTGCAATCCCAGCGAGGCTGGCGGCAGGATCGCTTCAGCACCGTACATCAGCGGCGCCGTTACGAACGGATTAACCCAGGGCGGGCCCTGGTTCTCGAAAAAGTCGCCGAAGGGCATGTCGAATAGCCCGGCGACCAGCTCCAGCGGAGCTTCCTGTCCAAGCGGAAAGATCTGCAGGTTGGCAAGGGTCGGACCAATAGTGGAAATTCCGCCAGGGCCGGCTACCGCGCCGATAGCACCATAGAACTGGATCCAGTCGGCAAGCCGAATCATCGGGTTGATTTCGAATTCCAGTACCGGGTCGTTCACGCCCCCTTTATGATCGTAGTAGTACCCGACGGAGGCGTCTCCGACCATCGTGAAGGTATGCTGGCCGAGGAAGGAATTTATGCGATCGCCAAAATTGAAGGGTCCAAGCTCGGAAGATACGGTTTTCTGAATCTGGCTGACCTGCTTCTCAGTTTGAGCGTTGGTAGTCTGCAGAGTGGTCTGGGTTTGCTGCAACTGCAGGTTCGCGCTGTTGATCGCGCTTACTTCCTTTTCCAGCGCTTCAATACGCTTGCGCTCCGCTGCCTCCTCTTCCTCATGCCTGCGCTCCACCTCCCTCATATGCTGGCGCTCTGCCTCGAGCTCG
>Ga0187879_10000928_pt1 | contig 19920 bp, 20 predicted proteins | sample June2016WEW_19_1_FD_132423 | JGI IMG/M metagenome (GOLD analysis project Ga0187879, IMG submission 132423) | Peatland microbial communities from SPRUCE experiment site at the Marcell Experimental Forest, Minnesota, USA - June2016WEW_19_10 | ecosystem: Environmental > Terrestrial > Soil >... | reverse complement strand
GCACTTTGCCGAACCGATCAGCGTAGTGATGAACAGCCGGACCAGTCAGGGAGTGATCTTCAAACCCAAAGTGCAGCCCGGCAACTGCGCGAGCAGCGAGGTCTAGCTTTCACGCTGCAGAATGACCACCAACCGTCGTGGTCCGTGTGCGCCCTGCACGAGAATCTTTTCGATGTCGGCGGTGCGGCTGGAGCCGCTGATCACGCACGCGAATGAGTTGCGGTCGAGGATCCCGTCTCGCGAGGCGCGGCTCAAGACAGTTGTCAGGTCGGGAACCAGTTGGTCCACCGTCGCGTAGACAATATGACAAGGAGCGATCACCGACGCGCCGCGTCCGCCGCACCCAGCCGTCACCAGGATCGATCCGGTCTGTGCAATGAGAGCGTCGGCGAGGGTGATGGTCGCCTGTGAGGCTTCGGCGGGTGCGCCCTGACTCGACCAGCGAATCGGACGACCCGGAGCCGCCACTTCGATTAACTGGCGCAACGACGGATCGTCTTGCACGAAAATCTCTCCTTCGGGCAGAGACTGGAGAACCTGCGATAGCTGTCGAGCGCTGGCAGCCCGGTCCGCGGTCAGCGCGCATTCCATGAGGTTCAAAACACATTCCTGCTGGAAACGCTCGAGCGGATTCGCGACGGGTTCAAAAATGACACGATCCGACGCCAGCGCAGGCGGTTCTGGAACCACGGTGCGCAAGCCGGCTCGAATCTGCTGCAGAATCCGGTCGCGGCTGGAATTCTCGCTGGGCGTTTCTTTAGTTTGAGCTTCAGCTTGAGCTTGCGGCACGGTTTTTTCTCCATTTTGCTCGGAACGATTCGGAGGGCAACGGCATGGGCGAGCGATAACGGTTCCACACCCGCATTGGGTCGAGGAACGTTTCCGCCAATCCCAGGGCGTAAAGCAAGCGCAGCGATTTGCGCACAGTCCAGCCGCCGAGCGCGTACAGCGACGGGCTGCCCATGGCTGCTCGCCAGATGCGGAACATGGCCCGTTCACTCGATTTCGTAGCTCCCGCTTCGGTGGCGTTGCGGCGGTTTTGAAGCAGGTGGTGATGCAGATCGATCTTCACCGGACACACGCTGCTACAGGCTCCGCACAACGACGACGCGAAGGAGAGATGCTTGAATTCCTTGATGCCATTCAGATGCGGCGTAAGGACGCTGCCGATTGGACCGGGATAGGTGGTGCCGTAGGTATGGCCTCCGACATGGCGGAAGACGGGACAGATATTCAGGCACGCGCCGCAGCGAATGCAGTGCAGCACTTCGCGCTGCTCGGCGTCGGCGAGCAGCGCACTGCGTCCGTTATCGACCAGCACCACGTGGAACTCTTCCGGTCCATCGGTTTCGCCGGCTCGTCGCGGGCCGCCAATCAGTGTGCTGTAGGTAGTGATTCCCTGCCCGGTACCGGAGGTTGCAAGCACCGGCCAAAGCACGGCCAGGTCTTCGAGGCGAGGAATTACTTTTTCAATGCCCGTGACAACTACGTGAATTGGAGGAACGCTGGTGCACAGGCGTCCATTGCCTTCGTTGGTGGAAATGGCAACGACGCCGGCATCCGCCACCAGGAAATTCGCGCCCGAAATGCCCATTTCAGCGGCAAAGAAAGCCTCGCGCAATTTGCGGCGCGCGACTGCCATCAGGTCCACCGGGTCGTCGCTGTCGATGGCGGGATCGAGTTTCTCGCGAAAGAGCTGGGCAATCTGGCTGCGGTTGAGATGCATCGCGGGAGTGACAATGTGGTACGGCGGTTCGTCACGGAGCTGCACGATGAACTCGCCTAAATCGGTTTCCCAGACTTTGATGCCAGCTTTCTCCAGAGCTGGGCTGAGGCGGATTTCTTCCGTCACCATGGACTTGGACTTCACCACCGTGCGGACGCCGAGCCTGGTGGCAAGGTTCTTTACATACGTGCAGGCTTCCTCGCTGTTGGCCGCCCAGAAAACGTGTCCGCCGCGCGCAATTACTTTTTCTTCGAATTGGAGCAGGTAGCGGTCGAGATGATTGATGGCCTCGCGCTTAATTTCCCGGCAGCGCTGGCGAGCGGCTTCCCAGTCCTTGATGCGCGCGCGGCCCTTGAGATGCGCGGCGTCGTAGCTGTCCATGCCGCGGCGAATGACCTCGCGATGCAACAGGTCCGCCGACTTTATGGCGGCGTCTTGCAGGAATCGTTGGGCTGCGGTGCTCATGGTTTCGCCTGCGTCGGGCCGTCATTCTGGCGGCCTTCGTTCTTCGGACCTTCGTTCGCAAGGATACTGGCGAGGTGAATGGTGCGGGTTGGCGATTGGCGTTTGCCGAGGATGCCATCGAGGTGCATCAAGCAACTGGGATCGATGGCGGTGACGTACTCGGCGCTGGTCGCGGCGACGCTGTCAGCCTTGGAATTTCCCATGGCGCCGGAAATATCAGCGAACTTGACGGCGAAGGTTCCACCGAAACCGCAGCACTCCTCGGAGCGAACCATTTCGATCAGCTTCAGACCATCCACCTGGCGCAACAGCTTCAAGGGCTCCTCCCGCAGGCCGAGTTCGCGGAGGCCGTGGCAGGAAGCGTGGTAGGTCACCGTGTGCGGGAAGCTAGCGCCGACCTGGGTGATGGCCTCCACCTTCACCAGAAATTCTGAAAACTCAAAAGTACGGCTGGCGAGTGAAAGCGCCTCCTCACGCAATGGGCTGTGGGCGAGCAGTTCCGGGTAGAGGAGGCGAATCACGCTCACACAGGAGCCGGAGGGGCAAACCACAACATCGGCGTTCTTGAAGACGCGCACGAAGTGCTCGGCACACGGACGAGCTTCGCCCCAATATCCCGTGTTGAGGGCGGGCTGGCCGCAACACGTTTGATCTTCGGGATAGTCGAGGTTGTACCCAAGGCGGCGCAGCACTTTGACCGTGTCGACCCCAACCTGAGGAAGCATTTGATCGACAAAGCACGGGATGAATAGGGATACTGTGCGTTTCACAATCGAACCTTCACTCGAAACTTGACTCGAACCTTCACTTTAGGATACGCAAGCCGCTTACCCGTCTCCGGGGAGCGTTCTACCGGAGAACCAGGGTTGTGAATGGATACACATACGCCATGAATGTCACCAGAATTCCCGCCAGGGCCGCAAGGGCGAGGCTGTGAAAGAAGACATAGCGAAGGATGTCGCCTTCGTGTCCGTACCACTGGGTCGCGGTGCTGGCGACAACGATGCTCTGGGCGTCGATCATTTTCCCCATGACGCCGCCGCAACTGTTGGCCGAAGCCATCAAGCTCGGCGCCACTCCAATCTGCTGCGCGGTGATTTTCTGCAGGCTGCCGAAGAGCACGTTCGACGAGGTATCGGAGCCGGTCAACGCCACGCCCAGCCAGCCGAGCATGGTTCCAAAGAAAGGATAGAGCGAGCCGGTGCGCGCGAAGGCTAGCCCCATGGTGGCATCCACGCCGGAATAACGAGTGAGGATGCCGATCCCCAGCATGGCCGCGATGGTCAGCAGCGAGAAACGCACCTTGACGATGGTGCGACCGTAGATTTTGAAGATGTGGGGAATGCTGATGCCCATCACCAAACCGGAAAGGATGGCCGCCAGCAGGATTCCGGATCCGGTCGCGCTCAGCCAGTTCAGAGCAAACACAGCGGGCTCCTTCGTCGGCTTTGCAACCACCGGCGGGACGCGTTGCACGAGATTGTGAAGGCCCGTCACCGGGAAGGTTGGATTGGTGATCGCGCTTGGCAGGGTATGCCAGGTCGCCAGCGAAGGAAATACCTTCTCGGGCGTGTTCATTAGGTTCTTGCCGGACTGCGTGCCCCAGGCGAACACGGCGACGCTGAGGATGACCCACGGTATCCACGCACGTGTCACTTCGGAACGGCTGTAGCCGTGGTCGGCGCGCGCGCTCTTGCTCTGTTCACCTTCGAAGGTCCAAATCTTTTTCGGATGCCAAATGAGGAGAAAGCCAATCAGGCAAATCATGGAGATCACGGCGGCAACGATGTTGACTAGCCAGGGTCCGTGAAAATTGGACATAAGAACTTGAGGTACCGCAAACGAGACACCCGCGACTAGGATGGCCGGCCAAACCTCCAGCATCCCGGAGAAACCTGCGAACGCCCAGATCAGCCAGAAAGGAACCAAAATACAGAAAGGCGCCAGAATGCGGCCGGTGATCGCGCCGAGCATAATTTCACTCATGCCTGTCACCTTGGCCAACGCGATGATGGGCGTCCCCAGCGCACCAAATGCTACCGGGGCGGTGTTGGCAATCAGCGACAAACCAGAAGCCTGTAGCGGCTTAAAGCCGAGGCCTATCAGGAGCGCAGCGGTCACGGCGACCGGCGTTCCGAATCCGGCGGCGCCCTCAAAGAACGCGCCGAAACAGAAAGCGATCAGCAGCAATTGCAGGCGGCGATCCTGAGTGATTCCGGTCATGCTGTGCTGCAAAACCTTGAAGCGTCCCGACTCGACGGTGAGCTGATACATAAAGATGACATTCAGGATGATCCAGCCGATGGGAAACAAGCCGTATCCCGCGCCATAGACGGCCGTAGTCGCAGCCAGTCGCGCGGGCATGTGGAAGACAAATATGGCTGTCGTTAAGGCCGTGGCGAGTCCGAGCAACGCGGCGTAGTGCGCTTTGATATGCAGCGCCGCCAGGGTGCCGAGCAGGACCACGATCGGCAGTGCGGCGACTAATGTTGAAAGCCACCACCGTCCCGTGGGGTCGTAGTTCTGCGACCAGGGGGAAGCTAGCGGTGGAATTCTCAAAATCAGAACGACGGCGACAACAGCCGCGATGAGCGCCGCGATCCACGCCACAGGATTGATTGACGCGGGAGGAGCTTTCGGATGGACAATGGTCGGCACTTGGGCAGGTAAAGGCGTCATGGGCTCCTCGGGCAAACCTGCGCGACGCGGAGGTTTGCTTTCACGATTCGAGTCGTCAGGGATTCTCGTATCAATGTGGCCCTCAAGATGCGACGTAGCTCACGGGTGGGTGTGATCGTGGTCACAGGGTGAGCTGCGGCACGCGCTACAATGTCCGGCATATCCCGGCGAGCCACGAAGCAACTTGTCGCTGGCGAGCCGAGCCGACGCGAGGATGCACATGTCACGAGAAAGATCTGCCACTCAGGAACAGCCGCTGGTTCGCTTTGGTTTGGGACTTGCCAACTGGAGCGAGCGCTGGTTTCCGGATCCGTTGATTTTTGCGCTGATCGGAATCGTGGTAGTTTTTATTGTCGGGCTGCTGCTTCATCAAAGCCCCGCGAAACTCGCGATTCAGGGCGGGAAGAACTTCTGGACCCTGGTTCCCTTCACCATGCAGATGGTGATGATCATTGTCGGTGGATATGTCGTCGCTTCGACGCCGATTGTGTATCGAGCCATTCGCGCCCTGGCTGAAATTCCGAAGACGCCGCGCGGAGCGGTTGCCATGGTGGCGCTGTTCTCCATGCTGACGTCGCTGATCTCCTGGGGCCTGAGCCTGATTTTCAGCGGATTGTTCGTTCGCGAACTGGCGCATCGCGTCAAGGGGTTGGACTATCGCGCCGCCGGCGCCGCCGCCTATTTGGGGCTGGGAGCTGTTTGGGCGATGGGACTGTCGTCCTCGGCCGCCATGCTGATGGCCACCAAGTCGGCGATGCCGCCCACGTTATTTAACATCAGCGGTCTGATCCCGCTCACCCAAACTCTTTTCTTGTGGCAGAGCATTGCGACGACGGTGATCCTGATCGTGCTGTCGGTGCTGATTGCCTACCTCTCTACACCGTCGGTGGAGAACGCGAGAACGGCTGAATCTTACGGAATTCAGTATGAACCGATTCGGTCCAGCCTGGAGCCCAAGAGCAAACCGGGAGAGTGGCTGGAATACAGTCCGCTGCTGACAATTTTGGTGGCGGCGTTGTTGTGCTGGTATCTGGTGGATGTGTTCCGCACCTCGCCGCAGGGCGCGCTGGCGGCGCTTGACTTGAATACTTACAACCTCATGTTCATCACGGTTGGGCTGCTGTTGCACTGGCGCCCGAAGCGCTTCATGCGCGCCGTAACCGAGTGCGTTCCGGCCACAGGCGGCGTGCTGATCCAGTTCCCGTTCTACGCCGTCATCTTCGGAATGATCGTAGGAACGGGGATCGCCGATTCGCTGGCAAAACTCTTCGCTTCGATCAGCACACACAATACTTATCCCTTGCTGGTCGCGATGTATTCGGCGCTGCTCGGGGTTTTCATTCCCTCAGGCGGCAGCAAGTGGGTGATCGAGGCTCCGTATGTACTACAGGCGGCGAATCTGCACCAGGTGCATTTGGGATGGGTGGTGCAGATCTACAACGCGTCGGAAGCGTTGCCCAATCTCGTCAACCCCTTCTGGATGCTGCCGCTGCTCGGCTTATTGAAACTGAAGGCCCGGGACATCGTGGGATATGGCGTGCTGCAGTTGATGGTGCATATACCGGTCGTGTTCTTCTTGTGCTGGTTGTTCGCCCGCTATATTCCGTACGTGCCACCGATGAAGTAGGTTCGCGGTTCGCAGCCGGATGGAATTGGGCCTCTACCTTGCCTGGAACGTGAAACTGACACTTGCGGGCTTGCCGGCAGTCACCGTTACATCCTGCGTCTTGGTTCCATAAAATTCCTGCCATGCGGTGAGGGTGTACGAACCCGGCGGCACGTTTTCGAGTTTAAAGGAACCGCTGCCGTCGGTCACCGCGTACGGACCCTTCACGACCGCAATGTAGCCCTTCATCCAGGGGTGGATGTTGCATTTGATCGGGATTGCGACTTCCTCCTTGGTCCAGGTTACGTCGAAAGGCGCTCCGCCCACCAGTTGCGACTTATTCCATTCGGGATTACTGGCGGTTTGCGGGTGAACGTTATGCAACGCATGGTCGCTATTCAGTATCTTCATGGGCTGACCCACATCGACGGCAACCACATGCGGAAGGTACTGACAGCCTCTTTGCTCGATCTGGACCGGAACAGACGAAGGGGCTTCTTTCCCGGTCAGGCCCTGGCTGACATAGAGGACAACGTTGGCGAGGCCGCCGTTGGGCCCGACCACCACACTTTCCGCGGTGACGGGTTTGTCCTTATGCAGAGCGGCGCAACTCGGTTCACTCGCCATGTCGATGGTCCGCTGGCGAGGAGCCACGCCCTCCAGTTTTACTGTGCCGGTGATCTGACTGTGAGAAGCCGCGTGGGCGTTCCCTAGCCAATGCAGCCACGCACCGGCGAAAATCAGTAGAAGGGTGGCCAAGGTCGCTACTTTAAATCCAAACTTCATGAACCCTTCGCAAACGTCATTTTTAAAAACTGGTTTGGCTGGCGTCACTGCGGCGGAGCGGTTGTGGCGGCCGCAGGAGGCTTTGGTTTGGTCGTTTTCTTTTTCACCGGCTTCGCGGGAGGCTCGGTATCGTCAACCACGATCTTCTTCGGCGGAGGAGGCGGCGCTGCGGACAGCGTCTTGACTTGCACACGCAAGCGCGTCAATTCGTCTTCTTTGGTGGCGGCGAGTTTCTGCATGCGCTCGCCAAAGCTGCGGCGCGCGGTCTCCAGTGCGGTCATGTCATGGCTCAGGCTTTGAAATTCGTCCTTGCTGCCGAAGGCTCCCGCCGATTCGACCACCGAACCAAACACGTCGTAGAGCGCGTCGAGATTGCGGTAGAGTTTGAAGCTTGCGCCCAGGTCTTCGGGTGAGCCATTAAGTTGCGCCAAAGTCTCGGGCAGTGCCGACTGCAGGTTGCGTTGGATGGAGTCCACGTTCGCCAACGTCTGTTTTTTAGTGGCGCCGTCGGTCTTCCATTTCTCGATGCGCATCTTAGTCAGGTCGGACTGCATGCTTTGTGCCGTCTGCTGCAAGGGCGTCAGAATGGCATTGAGTTCGCTCACCGACGCATACGCGACCGGCGGCGTGGCAGCGGCCGATCCAGTTGGACCTTGCGCCAACGCAAAGGTCGAAGCCAGCAAGGCGATCAAGCAAACGAGAATATTCCGTGAGTTCAACATGGGGCTCCCATTGTGTGCTGTTGTTTGTCCCACATATCCTAGTTGAGGACGACGGTCGCAGTCGAGCGCGGCACCCGAACGACCTCGGTGAGTTTGACGTGGCAGCAAACCTAAGCGAGAATTGAAGGGTAGCAATTCCAAGTGGGCCTGTGGCGCAGCTGGGAGCGCGCTTCCATGGCATGGAAGAGGTCGTCGGTTCGATCCCGACCAGGTCCACCAAATCTCCCAACAACTTAGCGGGGCGAGTGCTCACGGCGACGCTGTTTGTGTCGTGGCTTGTGTCGGGGGGACGCGGACCTCGGGATTTCGACGCCGAAACTAGTCGTGGAGAACGACGTTGAGAAGTGAGCTGTGGACTTCAATCTCACCGTTGTAGCGAACGAACCCCAATTTTCTAAATTTGTTCATGAAGAAACTAACCCGCCCACGAGTTGTGCCAACCATCTCTGCGAGAGCCTCTTGGCTGATTCTTGGAATTGCAACTTCAGGCTTTCCGTCCTTGCCGAACTGAGCAAGCAGGAGAAGAATACGGGCAAGTCGTTTCTCGCTGGAATTGAAAAGCTGGTCAACCAAATCCTCTTCGTAGCGGAGGTTCCGGGTCAGCAAATAGGCCACGAACATATCGGAAAACGCGTGCTCCCGGTGAAGAACCTCCAGCATGGCCTTCTTGGCGATCTGCATCACTGAGCAATCGGCCATTGCGGTTGCGGAGCACAGGCGCAGAGGCTGACCGGTAAGGCACCCTTCTCCGAAGAAATCGCCCTCGTTCAGAATGCCGATGGTGGCTTCCTTCCCGCTCTTCGACAGGACGCTGAGTTTCACTTTTCCTTTCTGGATATAAAAAACAGCATCCGACGGGTCGCCCTGAGCAAATATTGTGCGCTTCTTGGCAAAAGCTGAGATCGTCCTTCCGCCGTCGATAATCGAAAGGAATTTTTGGGTATTGAATTTCCGACGTTTTTGGGCCGCTGGCACGGGTGTCATCATGACGAGCCCCCCTTTCAAGAAGTGCAGAACCGCAAAGGGAACTTTCCATTTTCCTAAGATCGAGAATGTAATCTTGCGCCAAAAGGGAGAACAACATCAAGCCATCGCGGGGCAAAGCGGCGATCCACTTGACGCAGTAATGATTTCACCCTTGAGGTCGAAAGTCAAACATTTCAACCATTGCTGACCTTGATGACCATCGATGACCGGTTCCGGTCGCTTACTCGATCTGCCGTCATGCGGGCGCGACAGACTGTCGCAGCGAAAACAGCGCCCACCGCGGCTCCTGCCACTTCGAAGCTCGGGATGGTTAGAGCGAAAGGACGTTGACTTCCGAGGAGCGATTGCTCTTGGCGTCCTGCAAACCAGTCACAACAATGGTAGTAACCGCGATTTAGAGTAATTGGCCTCCAGTGCCGCTGAAAACACTATTTGTCGGCATCTAACTGTATGATGGCGCTCCATACAATACTCCCGAGAGATGCCGAAGGTGAGGGGCTGTTTGCACTTATCAGGCGACCAGCGGCAAGGAAATCACCGCTACCTACAAAATGCTTGACCCGGTCCCTTGCCTATCGCACGACCGTCTAAGCCGGGAGGCAAGTCATGAAGATAGACCTAGTCCGTGCTCCATTGGAGAGCCTGGTCCGAGTTCGATTCTTGTTCGTGGTGATGGCGCTCGTTGTCGCTCTGTCCACACAGACCGCCATTGCTCAGGCGCAGAGTCGCCTCGGGCAGCGCAGGATCATCAGCAAACTCGTTCCCGCTTATCCTGAAATTGCAAAGCGTTACCGCATTAAAGGCATAGTCAAGCTGGAGGTCATCGTTCGTAAGGATGGAAGTGTTCGCTCCGCAAAGGTGCTAGGGGGAAGCCCGGTGCTGATCGGATCAGCCACCGATGCGGTCAGCAGTTGGAAGTTTGAACTAGCACCCGCAGAATCGACCGAAGTGGTTCAAGTAGCATTCGATGACTAACCCTGACCGACAGGCGGTAGCCACCCCTCAACGGCCACACTAGACATTGCTGTCAACTCGGAAAGAAGGCTTGAATCATGTACACAATCGGCAGGGTCTCGGAAGGGGTCATCCTGATTTGTCAGGACTGTGCCCACATTGAGCACGTCAGCCAGTTCAATTTGAATTTCGGCAGTCAACGAACGCAGGCCGCACGAGCGATGCAGGCTCACTCACACGACAAGCACAGTGCGAGTCCACTCACACCCCTCCCGAAGAAATACGGGATCATGGCGCAGTGGTAGATTTCCCCGTTCACCCACAGGCAAAAACAAAACGATTTCAGAGAGAAAGCTGTAAACCGATAGCCTTGTGCTCAGCGGGGAGCTACCGCCTGAGCGACAAATCCGCTGATGGTGATGTAACTCGGGGCTCCCAAAATAGTGGTGAGACCCTGTATTCCCGAAGAAGCTCCAGTGCCGTCGATTACCGCAGGCTGTATGGTAGTCCCAACCAGGATGGGATTTTCAGCCATTCCTTTTCAGCCATTCCTTGACAGATCCCCGCAGGCGGGTCGCTGGCTTGGCGCAATGAGAAACTTGGGCAACAATGGTCAATTGTGACCAGACAGCCAGTCGCTAATCGTTCTACGCTCTTCCAAAGTCCCGTTGAGGAAGAGTGTTGGTATCTCGTAACAGGAACCTCTCTACAAGCCTATTGAACGGCGGCACCTGTATCTTCGGCTTGGGGTGGGGCATTCCAGTCGGCGGGGTGATTTCCCATAGATAGGGATGCACGTTGGTGGCCCCATGAGTGCAGCATCGTCGGCTTCCGCCTTTGTCGGTCGAGTTCTGATCGTGTCCAACAATGCGGTCGCAATCGGGCAAATTAAGGATTCGCTGCAACGATTCGCGTTGTTCCCGGAACAGTGTCCCAAGCTTTCTTTAGCTCTAGAGCGGCTGCACCGGGCAAAATTTGAAGCAGTAGTGATTGATTTGCAGCTCGGAAGTCAGGCTGAAGTAGTTTTGCAAGCAGTACGCCAGGCTCCTTCAAATAAGCATGCAGTCGTATTCACCGTTAGCGATAACCGTGCCGACGCTTCAGGGGCATTTCGGGCTGGCTCAACCTTCGTGTTACTAAGACCTCTTTCTCGGGGTTTAATCAACCTCAGCTTCAAGGCCGCCTACGGTTTGATCGTCAGAGAAAAGCGCCGATACTTCCGCTGTCCGGTTGAGGTTCCAGTGGCGATTCTCAGAACAGCATTGCCAGCGGTTCACGGTTCCACCGTCAATGTCAGCGAGGGTGGAATGTCGATCGCTGCCAATGCCTCACTGGGATCTGGCGACCCGGTACAGTTGCAGTTCGCTCTGCCAGGTGATGAATTCCAGTTTGTCGTTGAAGCCGCGGTGTGCTGGGCGAATCAGCCGCAGATCGGAATGCGGTTCACTTTCTTTTCTCCGCATCTAGCCTCCAGGCTGCAAGAGTGGCTTTCTCGCCAATTGGAAGAAACGATTCCGCAGTCGGTGCGGGAACAGTTCTCAAAGCTCCCGAAAGAATAGCCACGGCCAGATCTGCACGCTTCGGCGACCCTACACAGTTAGCAACTTAATTCCCACTTGATTGTTTATCAGTGGACCATGTGTGCTCATGAGAAGCGCCTGAGCGGCGGCGTGGTCTCCGGGTCGGGCAAAGAAGTAACCCTGTGCGAGATCGCACCCCATCTGCTTGAGCAGGCTGACCTGCTCCGCAGTTTCAGCACCCTCGGCTACTACCCTTAGACCAAAGTTGTGAGCCATCATGATGATAATGCGCACGATCTCACCGTCCGTGTCCATCTTAGAAATGAAGCTACGATCAATCTTCAAGGTGTCCACGGGGAAGCCTTGCAATCGGCTCAGTGACGAGTAACCAGTTCCGAAATCATCAATGCTTAAGTGAACTCCCAATGTCTTCAGTTCCCAGAGAACGAGGTTCGATCTTTGTGGGTCTGCCATCGCGACATTTTCCGTGATCTCTACGTCGATGCTGCGCGGGTCGATTCCCACTTCACCCAGAATAGCCCCGATCTGGACTGCCAAGTCCGGCTGGGCAAACTCCTTGGGGGTGACGTTCACGCTCATCGTTAGCGGCGGATCGCAAGGAAACTGAGAGTGCCATGCCCGGAGCCGAAGGCACGCTTCGCGAAGCAACAGGCGGTTCATTGGCAGGATGATTCCAGTCTCGTCAGCAATCTGGATGAAATGAGCAGGTGACAGGAGACCTTCCGGCCGTTCCCATCGACTGAGCGCTTCGAACCCGGTTATTTTTCCGCTCTGCAGCGACACAATGGGTTGATAGTGAACTCGGAATTCTCCCAACTCCAGCGCTCGACGCAGGTCGGTTTCGAGGCGCAATCTCTTGACGGCAGAGGTGTGCATCGCGTTATCGAAGACCTGACAGCGTGCTTTTCCTTCCCGCTTGGCTCTGTACATCGCGATCTCGGCATCGCGTACGAGTTCTTCGGATTTAGCATATGAGGTCGCGCAAAAAGCGATCCCGATACTTGCGGTCGTCACCAACTCTTGTCCTTCCACCACGAAAGGAATGCTCAAACGTTCCTGGATGCGCTCCGCCACCCGAATGGCATCGCCGCAATCCCGGATGTCCTCCAACAGGACGGTGAATTCATCGCCACCCAGTCTTGCCAAACTCTCTTCGCTCACAAGACCGCTTCCACCTTGCAGCGAGCCCGACCGCGAAATCGTATCCACCCCTCGGATGGAAACTGTCAATCGGCGGGCAATCTGTATTAAAAGGGCGTCTCCTGCCGCGTGTCCCAAGCTGTCGTTGAAGACCTTGAACTCATCGATATCAATGAACAATACAGCAAACTTGAAACTCTGGTGCCTCTGGGAAAGCGCAAGTACGTGTCGCACGCGCTCTAGAAAGAAAGTACGATTTGGCAGGTTCGTGAGGGCATCGTGCAAAGCGTTATGCGCCAGCGTCTCTTCCGCCCACTTGCGGTCGGTGATGTCACGATTCACGATGACAAGTTTCTCAATCTGGCCCTCTTCATTTGGAATCGCAGTGGCGACCGACTCCAGAATGCGCCATGTTCCATCCTTATGGCGCATGCGATATTCAAGCAGATCTCCCCGCCCCGTGAGTCGCGCTTTCTCCGCCGCTTCGAGTACCCGACTCCGGTCCTCAGGGTGGATTTGCTCCGCTGGTGAAATCGCCAGCAAATCCTCCGACGAGTACCCGAGAACCTTCTGATACGCAGGGCTGTTGTAGAGCCGATTCCCCGCGCAATCAACGACAGCGATCATGTCGGCCGCGTTCTCAGTAATCACTTCAAACAGTTGATTGCGTTGAGTCAATTCGCGACGAATTCGCTGTAGTTGAAGTTGCTGGTAAACCGTGTAGATGTCGAAGAGGAGCACAAGGCACGCCAACCCGCGTGCCCACTCCTTGAGATCCAGCCACTCGGAAGTCCTTATGAGATGAGGGCCGGAAAAAGTCAGAGACACAATTCCCGTCGTCAACACGAGTGTGACGGTGACAGCAAATCCCCAAAGCCACCACTCGCGCGCTTCGACTTGCCGCATCGGTTTCGCGGGGTTTTGCTTATCTCTTTCGCTACTAAAAGACAATTTGATACCTATGCGAATCTAAGAGCTTCTTTAGTGTGAGAACAATGAACGGAAAGCGATAGTTACGAAAGACGATGAATCTGGATAAGTTCCACGGATTTAGAACAATCTGGGATGTCGTGAGCCAAGCGATCCCGCACTGATACTGTTCACTTTTGGACAGACAGGGAGGCATGTTCTCCTTATCCTGAAAGAGCTATCACTGCACAGCGTTGCCTCGCCTGGCAGCGTCGCATCAGACTTGCGAGCTAGGTAAAGAGCACTCGTAAGTGGGCACTTTAGTTGGGGGGGCACAATTCGCTACCGATCCTCTCGATACAGACTCCTGTTGGGGCACTAGAAATTCGGCGATAACTGTCGCGGCCCTCCCCCATTCAAACCGCTGTGGGTAAGTACTGCGCCTTGTGCACCACAACGAGCGGGGGAAGCAGCCTTCTATGACAGGCCCTTTGGAAGACGGTCTTACGTTGGAGCGTAAACGCGCGGAAGACGCGCTTCGCGATTCCGAGGCCCAATATCGTCGGTTGTTTGAAACAGCCCAGGACGGAATCTTGATTCTCGATGCGCACTCGGGATCGATCATCGACGTGAACCCCTTCCTGATTCGATTGCTGGACTATCCTCGAGAGGAGTTCATTGGCAGAGCTCTTTGGGACCTTGGGGCGTTCAAACAAGTTCAAGAATCGAAGGCGGCGTTTCGAGAACTGCAGGACAAGAAATTTATCCGCTATGAGAATTTCCCGCTTGAGACCCGGAGTGGGCGGCGCGTCAATGTCGAGTTCGTCAGCAACGTTTATGGAGTGAATGGCAAGAGCGTAATTCAATGCAACATTCGTGACATTACCGCGCGCAAGAAGATTGAGGAAGCATTGAAGGACAGCGAGCGGAGCATGGCCGGGTTAATCGCCTCGGCGATGGACTCGATCATCACGGTGGATGAGCAGCAGCGAATCGTGCTATTCAATGCCGCAGCCGAGAAGATGTTCCGCTGTTCGCAGGCAGATGCCCTGGGGCAACCGCTCGAACGCTTCATTCCAGATTGCTTCCGGGCCGCTCACTCCGGCCACGACCGGCAATTGGGAAAATCCGGTTCCGCCAACCGCGACATGGGCGATCTGATTTCGCTCTGGGCTTTGCGTGCCGACGGCGAGAAGTTTGAGATAGAAGCCACGATCTCGCAGGTCGAATCCCACGGCAAGCGGCTATTTACCGGCGTACTACGGGATGTCACCGCGCGCAAACAGGCCGAGGCAACACTACGGGAATACGTGAGAATCGTGGAGGGATTGGAGGAGATGATCCTGGTGGTGGATCGGCAATACCGCTATGTGATCGTCAACCGAGCGTACTTGAATTTTCGCGGCGTGACTGCCGAACAGGTGCTCGGGCTTACAACGGAAGAGGTGGTGGGTCGCGAGGCTTTTGAGGGGATCGTCAAGGAACAGATGGACAAGTGCTTCTCCGGCGAAGTCGTGCACTATGAAATGACGTACAACTTCGCGACCGTGGGCGAGAAGAATATGTCCATTTCGTACTTCCCCATCCATGGTCCTGCGGGCGTCGACCGCATCGCCTGCGTGTTGCAGGACATCACGGAACGCAAGCGAGCGGAGGTGGCTTTACTTCGATCGGAAGAAAGATTCAGCAAGGCGTTTTGCAACAACCCGCTGGCGATCACGATCTCGACCCGAGCCGAAGGGCGCTATCTGGATGCGAATGAAGCTTTGCTCCAGTTGCTGGGTTACGAGCGGCGAGAGGTGATTGGTCACACTTCCGCGGAACTGCACTTCTGGGCCGAACCTCAGGATCGCGAGGAAATACTGCAGAAACTCGACCAGGAGAAAAACGTGGTGCGGCGCCATACGCGATACCGGACCGCGAAAGGAGAAATTCGAGAAGCAGAAACTTGGATGGAATCGATCGAACTGGGCGGACAAGCCTGCCTGCTGGGAATCACTCGGGATGTCACAGAGGTGCAGCAACTGGAAGCCCAGTTTCGGCAAGCCCAGAAGATGGAAGCCGTTGGGCGTTTGGCTGGGGGCGTGGCGCACGATTTCAATAATATATTGGGTATTATTCTGGGCTACAGCGACATTTCGCTGGGGTTGGTGGCCCGGGACAGTGCGATAAGCCGGCACTTGTCAGAAATCAAGAAAGCCACAAAACGCGGAGCGGAGCTTACTCAGCAACTCCTGGCATTCAGCCGAAAACAGGTTGTGTTCCCTAAAATACTGGACCTGAACGACGTTGTGAACAAGACCACAACGATGTTCCTGCGACTGGTCGGCGAGGACATCGAAATTGAGTTCCGGCCGACCGTTCCGCTGGGCAGCGTCAAAGCCGACCCTGGTCAGATTGAACAAGTGCTGATGAATCTGGTAGTCAATGCGCGAGACGCGATGCCCACCGGAGGCAAAATCATCGTCGCGACCACAGAGGCGGAACTGGACGAGGAATACGTTTCCCGGCACTCCGGTTGCAAAGCCGGACAGTATTCTGTCCTGGTGGTAAGCGATACAGGTTGCGGCATGGATGAATATACCAAGTCGAAAATCTTCGATCCCTTCTTTACCACCAAGCCGACCGGGCAAGGAACCGGCCTCGGACTCTCCACTGTGTATGGAATCGTGAAACAGAATGACGGCTATATTGTTGTGTACAGTGAAGTGGGCAAGGGCACCACGCTCAAGATGTATTTTCCGAGAGTAGAGGCGCCGGCGGAAGAACTCAGGCTGCCTAGTGAAGAAGCTGAGGCTCCTCGAGGATCAGAAACGATCATGGTGGTTGAAGACGATGAGGCTCTTCGCGAAGTGACGGTCCGGCTCTTGCAAGACGGCGGTTACCGAGTGATCCAGGCAAAAGACGCGGAGCAGGCGCTCGCCATGATGGCGTCTTCTCGACCAGAAGTCGATTTGCTCCTGACGGATGTCATTATGCCTGGAGCAAGCGGCGCTGAACTGGCGCAACAGGTCAAGGAGGGCCATCCCAAGCTTCGTTCGCTGTTCATGTCGGGATACACGAACGATCTAGTTTCGAGACACGGAATGTCGATCCACGAGGCTTCCCTCCTGGAGAAGCCCTTTACCAAGAAAGCTTTGCTCAAGAAGGTTTACGCGGCGCTGCACGGCGAGGCCGGAAGAGCCTAAGGAATGGCGACGAGAGATTGTGGGCGAGAAATGAGCACGATCCATGGCCAAGGGATCACGGGCGTAAACGGGAGTCATTGGGAGTTCCTGGACTCGTTGGCGGTTTGGGACGTGACCCCGGTAGGCGTTCCCCGGATGACAGCGTGCCCGAGATAAGGATGTCTCGGGGATCAGACCAGCCCGGGCTCCTCAGCTACATCTGTTCCAATTTTGTTAGGTACTCCTCCGATGATGCAATTGCAGTGCGTAATGTCCGCAAATCGGTGTCGTCCATGGCGATGAACCGGAACGGCTGCAAACCTATCCGTACGGCTGAACATGGACCGAGTAGCTCGGCGATGCCGAGTACTGGTCCTGCATGGGTCCAGAACATCACTTCTACTACCGCTCCTGGACTGAGCGGCTTGAGAACCTGCAACAAACCTCCCGTTATAGAAACGGTCTGAAGTCTGGCTGAAGGGTGTTGCCCGTCCTCAAATCGGATCGTTGCTTGAGGCATGCCCGGAATTCGGGCACGGATGGCACGCTGTTTGGCTTGCGGCTGAGGGGAGGTCATGCGCCGAAGTATCCTGCCGACGGTAGGACCTGCACCAGATTACGTAGGAACCTGTACGTATTTAAAAGCTCAGCGGAGCAGACGCTCACTCTGAATGCCCTTTAGGAACTTGCACCGGCTTAGCCCGCGCATGCATACATCAGCGTGGTTAAGTATTTCTTGTACCCACGAATGGTGAGTCGAACCACGCCTCGGACCTGTTCCTCCACGAACCCTCCATTTCTTAACTCCGCGACTGCCACGCGGGCGGAAGAGGAATCAAGGGTCTGCCTAGACAAGGTCACGAATTGACGTGGGTCCGCTTCATAAGAGAGGGCGAGTGTGACAAGCAGCCCGTCCTGGATGTTTTGGCAACTCATGAAGCAATGTTATGTGCGTGAGCAGGACCCCGCACTGGCCCTTCGGTGCCAGTCTTTGGTTACCAGTGTTCATCCTGCATCTGTCCTCTCGCCATGCTCGACATGACCAGGGGCAGCGCCAGCTAACGACGCGTTCGATTTTTCAACGCTCCTACCGCGGATACGTTCCCGTAATGTAGCCTTCCAACTCCTGAATGGTCTGCGCCTGGCCGGAGATAGTCCAGCGCACCAGGTCGCCGATGGAAATCACCCCCACCACGTTGTCATCCTGCACGACGGGGAGGTGGCGGAAATGATGATTCGTCATAATCGTCATGCACTCGTCGACGGTGTGCTCCGGGCTCACGAACACCACCGGACTGGTCATGATCTGACGGACCGCTATCTCCTTGGAAGAATGGCCCTTCAGGATCACCTTGCGGGCGTAATCGCGCTCGGAAAGAATGCCGACCAGCCTCTGGCCGGAAAGGACCAGCAGGGCGCCGATTCCGTGCTTGGCCATCTTCTCGATCGCTTCATAGACCGACTGTTCCGGCTCGACCGAGAGCACCTTGTTTTCGGCTTTGCTCTTGAGCAGTGATTCAATTCGTTCGGAGAGTTTCATCCGGCCTCCTCAAATGTTGCGTGCGGTCATGGACCCCATGACGACGAATCCTACACGTTCCCGACCAGCCAAGCCAGACTTTTTGCAAACTACTAAAACTGATTCGATCAAATGTCGATGAGTTTGTCGGGGTGGCGGCTGACATACCAGCAGGGGTAATAGCCATTCTGCGGGAACAGCGAGTGGACGCAGGTGTCGGTTTCCTGCGGTCCGGGTTCGTATTGGATCTTGCCGCCCTTCACGTGGATGACGTAAAGGACGTTCCTCGGAACCTGACCGAACTGGGCGCGGCCTCCGGGAATCTGGTAGCGGAGGGAACAGTAGTCGGCCGCGTAGGTCGCAACCAGCAAAGTGATGAGTGCGATGGCAGCGATTTGGCTTGCGCGTTTCATGGCTGCGGCTAAGAGCTCACCTCCGGGCGACATTCACTCTAACGGGTCGAAGCAGGGGCCGTCCAGAGAATGCTTCTAACGTCGCCTGACTTCCGTCCCGCGCGTGATCTCGGCTGTCGGTATCGCAATCGGCAACAGCTAGGCCATCGTTGCAGTATGTATGTCCCCGTTTGAGATGCTAGCCTGAGACCGCGATGCATTTACGCCTCTCTATCGGTGCACGGATTACCTGCGTGCTCTTTACGCTGGCCGCGCAATCCGCGGCGGCAACGGGTGCGCATTGGGCTGTTGTCAGCGAGCCGGCGCGACTGGTCAACGGATCGCCGGTGCTGTTCCGGGTTACGACGCCGAAGACGGTGCAAACTCTTTCGGGGAAATGGCTCGACCATGAGATCGCATTTAGCTTCGACGCCAGCAGCAAAACATGGTTCGCGCTCGCTGGGGCGAGCCAGGAAACCAAGGCGGGAGAATATCCTCTTGAGCTTCACGCCGGGACGGTTTCCGGGCAAGCGAGCGGAGAAACGATCTCATTCGAGAAGACGATTCGAGTGGAGCACCAGCGCTATCCGCGCGTGCTGCTGAAGGTTCCGACGCGCTATACCGCGCCCAGCGCCGAGGACCAGCGCGAGATTGCGCAGGACAAGGAAATAAAAGCCGAGGCCTTCAAGACTGTCACTGCCGAGCGCGAATGGCAAGGGTCGTTTGCGGCTCCGGTGAATGCCGAGATCTCGGACGTGTTTGGAGTCGAGCGCGTGTTTAACGGCTCGGTACAGAGTACACATCAGGGACTCGATTTCCGCGTGGGGCCCGGAACCTCGGTTGCATCCGTCAATCGCGGCAAAGTCATTTTGGCGCAGCCTTTGTTCTTCGAAGGCAATTGCGTGGTCATCGACCACGGCCAGGGCCTGCTGACGTTGTATCTGCATATGTCGAAGTTCCTGGTCAAGGAAGGCGACACCGTGGAAAAAGGCCAGCCCATAGGCCTCAGCGGAGGCACCGGCCGCGCCACCGGCCCGCATCTGCATCTGGCCGTACGCTGGCAGGGGGTTTACTTGAACCCGCAGACTTTGCTGAAACTGGATCTGCCGTAAGGCTTCGCTGTTCGTCTTTCGCTATTCCCTTCTCGCAATTCTGTCAGGAGTGCGCCGGTCTCCACCCCCCCTCTACCCGGTCTATTGGAATCATTGGGTTAGGGGGAAATTCCTTGCAAAATCTTGAACCGAAATGGCTTAGAGGCAAAATCTTGATTGCATGGGACTTAGGCTCTTGCCGCTGGGCTCTTTCGCTGGCTGCCGGGGCCCCCCCT
>Ga0187879_10000922_pt1 | contig 19984 bp, 21 predicted proteins | sample June2016WEW_19_1_FD_132423 | JGI IMG/M metagenome (GOLD analysis project Ga0187879, IMG submission 132423) | Peatland microbial communities from SPRUCE experiment site at the Marcell Experimental Forest, Minnesota, USA - June2016WEW_19_10 | ecosystem: Environmental > Terrestrial > Soil >... | reverse complement strand
GTGCTGCTCTGCTACCCGCTCACGCGCAGCGCGTGGACCATGCTGGTTTATCTGTCGGGCGGAATCGAGCGCCCGCCCTTGCGCACCATCCAGGGCGGCAAGAAAGCTTCTTGACCCGATTTCTCAAGCCTCGAACCGGCGTACTTTAGTCTCGTCCTGACAATTTCGGCCGCGCCGCCAGCTTCTCCTGCAGATGGCTGAGGCGCTCGGCGGCTGCCGCGATCGTCTCGTCGCTTTTCGAAAACGTGAATCGAATCTTCCGATGCCCCAATTCCGGCCGATGGTAAAAGCTTGAACCGGGCACCGCGGCGACGCCGACTTCATCGAGGAGGAAATCCGCCGCCGCGAAGTCGTCTTTGAATCCGAGCCCGCCAATCTCCGCGACGATGTAATACGCGCCGTCGGGCTTGCTGCATTCCAGGCCGGCCCCCGTGAGCGCCGCGTACAACGCGCCGCGCTTGCGCTCGTACATCGCGGTCAGCTCCGCATAAAACGATTCCGGCAGCCGCAGTGCGAAGGCCCCGGCTTCCTGCAGCGGATGCGGTGCGCCCACCGTCAGAAAGTCATGCACCTTGCGAATCGCCGCGGTGATTCTTTCGCTGGCGATCGCGTACGCCAGCCGCCATCCGGTTATCGAGTAGGTCTTCGACAGCCCGCTAATCGTCACCGTCCGCTCGGCCATCCCCGCAAAGCTCGCGAGCGATACATGGCGCGCGCCGCCGTAGATGATGTGCTCGTAAATCTCGTCGGTGATCGCCAGCGTGTCGTGACGCAGGCATAGCGAGGCGATCGCTTCGAGCTCGGCACGCGTGAAGACCTTGCCGCTCGGATTGTGCGGAGTGTTGATCACGATTGCCTTGGTGCGCGGACCGAATGCAGCTTCCAGCTCGGCGCGATCGATCGAAAAATCCGGATCGCGCAGCGCCACGTAACGCGGCGTCGCACCGGCCAGGATCACGTCGGGCCCGTAGTTTTCGTAAAACGGCTCGAAGATGATCACCTCGTCGCCGGGGTTGACCACCGCCAGCATCGTCGCGATCATCGCCTCGGTCGCGCCGCAGGTTACCGTGATGTTGCGGTCGGGATCGCACGCGATGGCGTTGTAGCTGCGCACCTTGTCCGCGATTGCGCGGCGGAAATTCGGCGAGCCGTGGGTGATCGCGTACTGATTGTAATCCTCGTCGATCGCGCGCTTGGCCGCTTGCTTGATTTCGGCCGGGGCGGGAAAGTCGGGAAATCCCTGCGCCAGGTTTACCGCACCGGACTTGAGCGCGCGCCGCGTCATCTCGCGGATTACGGATTCGGTGAACAGTCGTGTCCTGGCGGAAATGTCAGTCGGCATGATTCTGCCCGAATCATCGCGCGCGAAAATTCGATGCGCGCGGCAACTCGGTTGTTCGGATTCTAGCCACGCGCGTGCGCGCGCGACAACTTGCCCCATTTCAATGTCAGCTTAAATTGAAAATTAACCGCGAACGGAGGATCGCGCTGACTTCAGCGGCGAATCGGGTCAGACGAAACCGGGGGTACTTTGAGCTCAGCGAAATGCGGTCGCGGCGCTACGATGCCGCCGGCTAATCGGCCCCTTCCCCTTCCAGCACGCCGCTTCCCTGGCGCAGCCGCCATTCGTCGATTACCTCGACGTTGAAGCGCCAGTCGCTTCCGATCTTGAAACCTGGCAACTGTCCTTTCTTGAGCAGGCGGTAGATCGTCGAGCGGTGTACCCGCAGATACTCGGCCAGCTCGTTGACTGTCAGCACCTTGGTCGAGGATGCCATCCTTTCACTTCCTCTTTAGTGCGCCTATCCATTCCTATGCTGGCAAATAAGCCACCATAAAAGTTGAACTGCGCTATAGACCTCCTTATTGGACTATTTTCATCCCTAGGTCAAGCCTTGGGGGGATATGCCGCGCCTGATTGTGTTATTCAGCACTGAATCGGCGCTGTTTTCGTGCATTTTGACCGTCTAGCCGAATAGTCGGTTGGCCGCTTCCCTCAGCTCCGCGCGATGGTCCGGGTGAGCAATCGCGATCAATTCGGCGGCGCGCTCGCGATGGTTCTTGCCCAGCAGCCGCGCGATTCCAAATTCGGTCACTACGGTATCAGCGAAATAACGCGGCACCGTTACCAATGCGCCGGCTTCGAGTTGCGGCACGATACGCGAAATCGCACCGCCCACTGCGGTTGATTGCAGCAGCGTAATCGCGCGTCCGCCCGGGCATAGAAACGCACCGATATGAGTTTCCGGCTGTCCTCCCGTCCCGTTCATCATCCGCGCGCCGAGCACGGTCTCCGAGTTGATCTGGCCGGTCAGATCGATACTGAGCGCATTGTTGATCGACGTCTGCCGGTAGTTCGAGGAAACTGTCGCGAGCTTGAGCACGTACTCGGGATCGTAAAGCTCGAAGGCCGGGTTGTCGTCGATTATCCGCAAGTCTTCCGGATCCGAGCCCGTCCACGCGACCGCCACCGCCTTGCCGCGATGAAGCGTCTTGCGCCGGCCGTTGATGATCCCGGCGTCAACCAGCCGCGCGATTCCCGGCGCGACCATCTCGGTATGCAGCCCCAGGTCGTGCTTGGCGTCGAATGCGCCCAGCCGCGCCATCTGCGATCCGGGTTCTCCGATTCCGATCTGAATCGTCGCACCGTCTTCGACGAGTTCGCTCACGTATCCCGCTATCGCCTTTAACTCTTCGGCCGGCTGCGCAAGCCCGAGCAACACGCGCAGATCCGAAACCGGCGTGCGTTGCAGATACTGGGCGATCGGCCAGATCCGTTCGACTCCTGCTTCCGCGATGATCGCGCGGATGCCATCGCGCTTTTCCGCGTCCATCGCCGCAAGCGCCCGTTCGAGAGCCGCCAGGTCGGGCGGCGGCGGAGTTCCCTCGACGAAATAGTCGAACTCGGAGACATGCATGTAAACGTCGCCGTAAGTGCGCGTCATGCTCGCGTCAACTTCGGCGATCGCACGGCGCGCGCGCCGCACGTACATCCGCTTGTTCCACTGATGCGGCCCGAAGCTGACGAATCCCTTGGCGTTGGGCGTGGTGACGTTGACGAAGGTGAAATCTATCGGCTTGTCTTCGGCCGGCCGTTCGTCGTGCGGCTTGAAGCCGGTCGAAAATAAATTGGGCAGGTAGGTGGCCGCACGGCTGTCATGCGACGGACGTCCCAGGTTGCCGATGAACAACTCGAACTCCAGCCTGAAATGCGCCGCGGCTTCTCCGCCCAGCCATCCCGGGTCGATTATCGGCGACGACATCCTGAGATCCACCACGCCGCCGATCTGCCTGCCGCGCGCCGCCAACGCGGCCTGCATCACGGTTCCCGCCGCGAGCGGGAAACTCACCCGCATCCCCGCCTTTACCATTGCGGCCGCTTCGTCAGCCGAAATTGTGCGCGATCGGTAATACTCCTGCCAGTTCATTTGAGCGCTTCCTCTTGGATGTGCCAGCCCCTGCCGCCAACGAACCGGGACTTCGAACCGACACAATGCCCCATTGACCGCGTGTGCGGCAAACTTGTTCGCCCCCACCCGAGCGGCTAGCTTTCGAGCATGCTGATTGCCGACGGCGAATTGCGCTACGACATCCGATGCGCCGGTGAGTTGATCGCGGTCGAGGAGGAAGCCCTGGCCGCCGGCAGGATCCACGCCGTCCGGCGTCCCGCCAGCGGCTCCAACGTTTACGAAGTCGAAGCCGAGCTCGACGACGCCGGGCTCATCCGGCGCGTAGTCGTGAGCTACAGCCGCGGCCCCTTCACCCGCAATGCCACCTACGAATCAGCCGACAATTTTCTGCGCGGCAACGTCGGTGCGATGGGCGGGCGCAACAACTTGACCACCAAGCTCGGGCGTTATGGCGAAGTGGATGCCGACATGGTCATCTTTCGCGCGCTGACCATCGCCCACATTCGCGAACGCGGGCAGACGCGATGGACCGGACGGGTGGCGGCAATCGATCCGAATACCCTCGTCGCTGCCACCAGCAAACAGTCGTGCCGCCAGCGTGGCAACGATCCACACGTGTGGATTTACGAACCGCGGATGGGCGACTCCGAGGAAATTGAGATCGACGACTCGGGACTGGTGATACGCCGGCGCGATTCCCGCGGCATCGAAACCGTGCTGGTCTCGAAGACGATTCGCTGAGGAAGGAACCGGGATTCTTCGCTCCAGCAGCTTCCGCTCTAGAATGACACAACAATGAAGACGACCCTCGTGTCATTCTGAGCCGCTGCGGCGAAGAATCTCGACGGGCGCTCCAGCGTCCGGCGCCGGCGGACACGCGCTTACGCGCGCGAGATCCTTCGCTGCGCTCAGGATGACACAAAAAAAGTTCTAACGGGGACGAAGTCCCGCATCTTTGTCTTAAGTCTTAACATTGGGGCCGCGCCCGCCAACGGCGGGCGGCCTTGATACTGGGTGCAGGGCTCAGCCCTGCCCATCGTGTAGTCGCGAAAAGATGCGCTGCGCAGATTTTCGCGTCTTCTCACTGCGGGTGGAGGGGCTGCAGCCCCTGCCCAAGGAAGTGTGAAACCCAGGATGGGTTTCACATCGCTGCTATGCAGCCAGCTTCTTCGCCGGCATCTTGCAATCGCCGTCGAATTGCGCGCCCTCGTTGAGCACCAGGCTCGGCGTATTGATCGTGCACTGCGCTCGCGCCGTCGCCATCAACTCGACGCGTTCGCGCGCCGTGACTTCTCCGCTGAACGCGCCCGCGATCGTCACCTTGCCCGCGGAGATCCGTGCGCTCACCACCGCGCCGCTGGCGATTACAACTTCATCGCCGGTGATCTCGCCTTCCGCTTCGCCTTCGATTTTCACCGGGCCGCGAAAGTTGAGTTTCCCCGAGGCCTTGGTGCCTTTTCCGATCCGTGACTCGAATCCCGATTCTTCGTTGAGCGCCATATACTGGTTGCCTTTCCCGGTTTGGGGTTTCACTATTGCGGGAATTCGCGAGCACACGCAATCTCGCCGGCCGGATCGCGAATGTGAATGAAGCGTTAAGTAATGCGCCGTACGTGGCTTGCACGCGTCACGTCGCGCGGTGCAATGTTTTTAACAGGGAGAATCGCCGTCAAATGAATCACAAATCCGGCCGGCTGCGTGAACATGGACCTGAGCGCCACGGTGGCCAGGGCCTCGATCCGCATCAGTATGATTCCGGCGACGCGACCATCCTCGCGCTGCTCGCCGAGACTCCAGCGGCCGATCACGTCGATCTCGTGATCACCTGGCGCGCCGGCGCGTACGAAGTTTGGTCGCGGCGCGGGATGATTCGATACAAACGCTTCGCCGATGAACGCGGCGCGCTGTCATTCGAAGTCGTCGAGCAAATTGGCCAAAACCCGATCGCAAATCAGGATCCATTCATCGTTTCCACCATCGACGAGGAACTCGACGCCGCCGCCCGCAGCGGCTTTTCCACCGACGATCCCAATCGCGCGTGGTTTGAACCCCACGTGCTGAGCCATCCTTACGCGTACGAGCGAATCGCCCAGCTCTTCGACAGTCCGCGCGCTCCCGATATCGTTCTCAGCCCCAAGGCCTACGCCTATGGAATACAGCCGGGGCAGCACGGCGCGCTCGACGTGGTGCAATCCCGCGCGCCGCTGGTCTTCAGCGGTCCGGGCGTCCGCCGTGGACTCTTCAAGCTGGGGGCGCGGCAGGTCGATGTAGCGCCGACGATCGCGCGCCTGATGCGACTGCCGAAAATCGCCGGCCTCGACGCGTCGGGCTCGCCCGCCGAGGTTTACTTGAAGCGCCAGGACGGCAATCCGCTCCACGAAATTATCGACGATAACCCCGCGCGCCCGACTAATGCCTACATGTTCCTGCTCGACGGCCTGTCGCATTCGGAGCTGCGCCATCAGCTCGATACCAATCCCGGCGCGATTCCAAACCTCGCCGGCCTGGTCGCGCGCGGCGCGATGCTCTCGCACGGGTCGATCGTCAATTTCCCGAGCATCACGTGGCCCAGCCATTCGACGATTCTCACTGGCGCATGGTGCGGGCATCACGACGTCGTCAATCCCACTTTCCACCTGCGCGAGCATCGCGAGACCGTGCCGATTCAGGGCAACATCTTCGAGACCGAGCGTTTTCTCAATTCCGATGTCGAGACTCTCTACGAGGCCTTCAAGCGCGCCGGTGGCCCGGGCGTGATCACCGCGTCGATCCATGAACCGCAGGGACGCGGCGCCGATCATGCCGTGTTCGAGCGGCGGATCGTCGGCGACAAGGCGCGCCTCAAGGCGCTTACCATCGAGATGTCGGGCGACATAAGCCCGCGATGGGCGGCGGACAAGATGCCCACGATGACTCGCGAAGAGATCGTGGATATCCGCGGCGTTGCGCAAGCGATCAACCTCTTCGAACATTGCGGCGACTGCCCTCCCGTGTTCGTCGCGCACGAGTTTGTGATCACCGATGGCGCCGGCCACGACTACGGCCCCCATCACGAGGGGCTGCGCGAGGCGCTCCGTCGCACCGACAAAAGAATCGGCGCCGTGCTCGAGTTGTTTCGCGCGCGCGGCTTGCTCGAATCCACGCTCTTCATCGTCACCTCCGACCACGGGATGGCGGCGCAGCGCGTCGAGCTCAAGGCGAACCCGGCGCGCGAACCGGAGCGGGTGGGAATCCAGGGCGTGTTTGCCGAGCCGATGATTTATCTGCGCGATCTGCGCGTCGAGATCGTGCGCGCGCGCGATCTGCGCAGCATTGCGGTCACCGTGATGGACAACGACTTCCTGCCCGACGGCGAGCATCCGCCGATTGCCGGTGCGCGCGTCACGCTGAACGGCCGTGGCGGCGCCGTAATAGCAGAATCGCTAACGCCGGAGAGCGGACGGGTCGCATTTGCGACGCCCGCGGACTCCTCCGACGCCGAGCTGACGGTGGGCGTCGAGCGCGATGGGTTCAACCGCCGAGTGATCCGCGCCGATGGCGCATCGATCGGCAAAGATATTCGGCAAATCCTCTACGCGAATCTGAATTCATAAGAATGATGCGCGACCTCGACGGCAAGATTGCGATCGTCACGGGCGGCACGCGCGGACTTGGCCGCGCCATCTCGCTCGGGATGGCGCGCCTCGGCGCGACGGTCGCGATGAACTACCGCCGCGACGAAACGAGCGCCGCGCAGACGCTCGACCAGGTCCGTGCAGTCTCGCCGCGCTCGATACTCATCAAGGCCGACCTCGAGGACGAGTCGCAGGTGCGCGCGATGGTGACGCGCGCCGCCTCGGAGCTGGGCGGGCTCGATATCCTGGTCGCCAATGCGGCCGCGACCGCATTCAAGCCGCTGCTCGAAACCAAGCCGCACAATCTCGCCCGCACCTTTGCGCTGAGCATCAACGGATTCGTCGCCGCGGTCCAGGAAGCGAGCCGGGTGATGGGCGAGGGCGGGCGCGTGCTGATGATTTCGGGGATCGACTCGATTCGCAACCTGCCCGGCCACGGCGTGCTTGGCGCCGCCAAGGCCGCGCTGGAGAGCATGGTGCGCGACTTCGCCTTCGAGCTCGGCCCGCGCGGCATCACGGTCAACGGCCTCAACGTCGGTTATATCGACACCGAGTCGGCGCGCTTCTATGCGAACTACCTGGGCTACTCGTACGAGGATTTTCAGCGCCGATGCGCCGAGCGCTCCGCGCTGAAACGGCTGCCGGCGCTCGACGAGATTGCCGCCGTCGCGTGCCTGATCTGCCTGCCCGCGGCGAGCTATCTGACCGCGCAGACCATCATGGTCGATGGCGGCTTCACGCTAAGCTTCCCCGGCGTTAAGTGATGGCGCTCCGCATCCCGAACCGAATCAACGCCGTCACCCCTTGAACATTTGGTCGTAGCGGCGCTGCATCTCTTTGGGGCTCACTGACTCTTTGCGCGTAGCCAGCGACCATTGATGGCCGAATGGATCGGCGATCATGCCGGAGCGGTCGCCGTAGAACTGATCCGCAGCGGGGCGCAGCACCGTTGCGCCCGCCGCTTCGGCCTTTTTCATGACCGCATCGACGTCCGCCACGTAGAGGTGCAGCCGCGTGGGTGAGCCGCCGATGGTCGGCGGCGCAAGCGCGCCGAAAGCCGGAGACTCGTCGTTGAGAAAGATTACGCCGTCGCCGATCTTGAGTTCCGCATGGCCGATGTGGCCGGTCGGATCGGTGAGCCGATACCGCTCGACCGCATCGAAGACTTTTGTGTAGAACGCGATTGCGCTTGCGGCGCCCTTCACCGTCATGTGAGGGGTCAAGCTCATCGATCCTTTGGGCGGCTTGGTAGTTTTCATGATGGTTGCCTTTTTCAATTGACGTGATACGATACGTACCGTAACGTAATTGATGTGTCAAGCATGCCTTCCCAGACCAGGTCCGGCCCGCGGCGCGGCCGCCCGCGCGATCCGAAAACCCGAAGGAAAATTCTCGCGGCGGCGTCGGCGCTGCTCAACGAGGGCGGGATCGGCGCGGTCACGATGGAAGCGATCGCCGAACGCGCGGGCGTCGGCAAGCCGACCGTCTATCGCCAGTGGCCCAACGCGCCCGCGGTTGCGATGGCGGCGTTCGTGGAATCAACCAGGCCGTTGGCGCCGGCCGCGCGCGGGGGCCGGGTGCTCGAGGCGCTGCGGGTTCATCTGCGCAAGGTCGCCGAAACCTTCGCGACCCGAGCCGGCCGCAACACCGCCCTGATGATCGCCGCGGCACAGAACGACAGTGAACTTGCCAAGGTCTTCCGAAATCATTTCATCATGAAGAGCCGCGAAATCGGCCGGACTCTCCTGGATCGCGCGATTGCGAGCCGGCAGCTACGAAGCGATCTCAATATTGAAGCGGTGTTGGACCTGCTTTACGCGCCGCTGTATTTTCGTTTGCTGATTGGACATGGGCCGCTCGACGCGCACTTCACCGATGCGATCATCGACGCGGCTCTGGGCGGCCTCAAGCGCCGCCGCCGGATCTAGCTCCAGATTGCATCGTCGTCGCTGTTCCTGAGAATCCGGGTTCATGCCGGATTTTGGGGATGAACTATTCAGCCTGCCCCCGCCGGACTCGGCGTGCTATGCATACGCTATGGTCAATCGCCAGGATGGCCCGTGCTCGCATCGCTTGCTCAAAGTTGGGCGACGCCCGCTTACAGCGAATATTAATTTTGACGGAACGAAACTACCCCTGGTGGGCAGCCGTCTCAAAACCACAACAAATGGTATGAATTGCTGTTTTCAGCTCTATTCGATCACCCGAAAAATCAGCATTGTGCCCGTCGCAGTTTGAACGCTAGTCGCGGAGGTCCTCAAATGGCGCAAGAAATTAAAGATTCCGATCGCGCAAGGCAGGCCGATCAGGCAAAGCATCACGCAAGGCATCCCGATCACGAGAACTTTTTGGCCCAGGGCGGATTCGTCGCCGTCGATATCCGCGGCGAAATCGCGCGCCTCAAGCGCGAGCCCGCGTGGGCCAGCGGCGATCGCCACGGCAGCTCGCTGGTCAAAGGCGACGGAATCAACGTGGCGCTGATGATGCTGAAAAAGGGCGCGAAGCTGCAGGAGCATCACACGCGCGCGCCGATCACGGTGCAGGTGATCGAAGGCCGAATCAATTTCATCGCCAACGCCAAAACGCAGCTGCTGACGCCGGGGATGATTGTCGCGCTGGATCGCGCGATCGAGCATTCGATCGAGGCGCTCGAGGAATGCGCGATCGTTCTGACCGTTGGCGGCGAGCAGATGTAACCCGATGGCGCTGTACGACCGTGACTCGATCGTTTGCCTACGACGGCGGCGATTACATGTTCACCGTCGCGGAGCGATAGGGCGCGGCCGTCGCGAATCCTACACGCGCGCGCGGATGGCGCCGTCCACCGCGATCGATTCTCCCGTCACGAAGCCGGCCGCGGGCGACACCAGGTAGAGCAGGGCGCCGCCGAGTTCCTCGGGCTTCACGAGACGGTTGTCGGGCAGGTACTTGAGCATCGTCTTGCTGAATTCGTCGCCCTTGTTGGCGGGACTCGATTCATCGTCGAGCCATCCAGCCTCGATCGCGTTGACGCGGATACCATTGCGCGCCCATTCGAGCGCCAGCGCGCGCGTCAGGTTCAGGACCGCAGCCTTCGCCGCGCAGTACAGCGCGGCATTGGGGACGCCGCGTTGCGCGAGCACCGAAGTGATGTTGACGATGACGCCGCTGCCCTGCCGGAGCATCACGCGCCCGCCTTCCTGGCACGACATCCACACCGTCTTCAGATTGTTCTCCATGATTCTGTCGAACGCCGTGTCGTCGCTGGCCTCGGCCGGCCCAAAGGCCGGCGTGTCGAGCGCGTTGACGAGGATGTGCAATCCGCCGAACTCCTTCGCGGCGAGGTCGGCGGTGGCGGACAGATCGGCGCGCGTCGCCGCATCCTGCACGCGAATCACGGGCTTGGTCCCGGCCGCATTCACCAGCCTGGCGACTTCCTTGAGTTGCTTGTCGGTGCCGGGTTCCTGCGACGCGAGCACGACCCTGGCGCCGGCCTCGGCTAGCGTGACGGCGGCGGCGCGGCCGACGGAATGCTCGGCGCCGACGACCAGCGCGCCTTTGCCCTGGAGCGAGAAGTCATTTGACGCGTTCGAGGAGGCCATTTTTTTCAGCTCCGCTGCTTTTCTCTTTTCACTTTTCCACTGCCATCTGGTTCGTATTCGCCGGCGACACTCCGGTCGGCGCGATTCCGCCCGCCAGTCCGCCGCCGTCGATCGCGATCAGTTCGCCGTTGATATGGTTGGACGCATCCGACGCGAGGAACACCGCCAGCGGGCCGAGTTCGCTGTCCTGGCCGACGCGGCCGATGGGAATAAACTTGCCGCCCTGGAAAAACTGCATCGCCGCTTCGTCGTGCGGAAACACGCCGGGCACGATGCAGTTGGTCTGGATGTTGAACTGCGCGTAAGTCACCGCCATCGAGCGCGTCAACTGGATCACGCCGCCCTTGGCGCACGTGTACATGAAGTTGTGCTTGCCGCCGCGAAGCCCGTAGCCCGACGCGATGTTGATAATCTTGCCGCGATTCTGCTTGACCATCTGCGCAATTACCGCGCGGCATCCGTAGAACTGGCTGCTCAGGTTGGTGTCGATACCGCGGCGCCATTCGTCGTCGGTGATTTCCGGGAGCTGCTTGCCGGCCGTGTCGTCACCGCCGCCGGCGTTGTTAACCAGGATGTCGATTTTGCCGAACTGCTTGACGGTGGCGGCGGCGAGCGCGTTGACCTGCGCCGAGACGGTCACGTCGGTCGGCACGATGAGGCATTTGCGGCCGGTTTTTTTCACCGCGTCGGCGGTTTCATCGAGCTGCGACTGGGTGCGCGCCGCGGCCACGATATCGGCGCCCGCATCCGCCAGCCTCACCGCCATCGCGCGGCCCAGGCCGCGGCCGGCGCCGGTGATGATCGCGACTTTGCCGTCGAGCTTCAGAGCATCGAGAATCATTGGGTCACCTCAATCTGAATCGAGCGCGGCTCCGCTTGCTAATTAACACAGCTGCGACTTTGCGGAAAATGACCGATCGCACGGCGGGCGCGCGGTGCTTTTGACCGCGCTCGAGCGCGGGTCCTATTATTGGGCGCAATGGGTGTCTTGCGATGGCGCTGAAGATCGTGATGTTCTCGGACTACATCTGTCCGTTCTGCTACGTCGGCTTCGAAACGATGCGAAGGCTGAAGCCGGAATTCGATTTCCAGCTCGAATGGCGCGGCTTTCAGATTCATCCCGAATGGCCGGCCGAAGGAATTCCGCTTGACAAGGCGCTCGAGACGTTTGCCGCGACGTCGCGAGTCGCGCTCTGGAAGCGGATTAGCTCGATGGCCGAGGCGGTGGGATTTTCGATGAAGCCGCCCGCCGTGCTGACCAACTCGCGCGCCGCGCTGGCGGCCACCGAGTTTGCGCGCGAGTCGGGCCGCGACGAAGCGCTCGAAGAGCGAATCTACCGGGCGTATTTCAATGAAGGCGTGAACATCGGCGACCCGCAGATCGTCGCGCGGCTGGCGGCGGAAGCGGGACTGGACGCGGGCGAAGTGGCGGACGCGATAAAATCGCCCAAGTACGAGATGCGGCTGAAGAATAATTCGCTGACGGCGCATCAGCGCGGCGTCAGCGGCGTGCCGACGTTTTTCATCGGCGAATTTCCGCTGGTGGGCGCGCAGAGCCCGGGCGCGATGCGCGCGATTCTCAAACGCGCGATCGAGCGATTCGCGAGCTGACGCCGATCCGCCGCGGCGGCCGCGAACCTGTTCGCTGCTTACTGGGTGCCCTGCCGCGCGAGGTAAAGGCCGCGGCCCATCAAGCCCTCGGCGTCGTAGCGCACTTGCATGTTCGCGGACTCGAACGCGCGGGTCATCTCGTCGCGCGTGAACAATCCGAGCTCGTGACGCTCGCTGTAATGCTCGATGCCATCGGGCCGGCTCCTGAGGTAGTGCAGGAGCAGTACGGATAGATTGCCCTGCTGGCTGCTGTGACTCATGCGGCAGACCTTGTCGGCGCCGATTTCGCCGCTGTGGATGAAGCTCGCGCCGGGTTTCCAATCATCCGGAGTGAGCCAGGGCTCGACGATCAGCACGCCTCCCGGTTTCACGTGACGCGCCATGCATGCGATCGCGCGATTCATTCGGTCGACGGTGCGAGCGTAGCCGATCGCGCTGAACAGGCATGTCACCGCGTCGTAAGTCGCCGCCAAATCGAAGTCGATCATGTCGGCACGAGTATAACGGCCGGCGGGATTCTTTACGCGCGCGGCGCGCAGATAGTTCTCGTTGAGATCGACGCCGTCGATCGTGTAGTGCTTTTTCAGAAATTTCGCGTGTTCACCGGTGCCGCACGCAACGTCGAGAATCGTGCGCGCTCCCGCCGCGGCGTCCGCGATCCAGGCGTGCAGCCGCTCGCACTCGCGGGCGTAGTTCTTGAAGTGATAGATGGCGTCGTAGAGATCGGGGCTTTCGAGGAACATCCATCCAGCCTAGCGATTCCGCGCGGCGGATTCACGGGCGAGCACTTGCGCGGCTCGCGCCGCGGCGGGCCGGGTATGGTAAGAATCATGGAGCCATGGAAGCGCGCGGCAAAGCTGTTGCGGTTCGCCTCGACCTGCGAGGCGTCAAGTGTCCGCTCAACTGGGCGCGCGCCAAGGTGCGACTGGAGCAGATGGCGCGCGGCGAGGTGCTCGAACTGACGCTCGACGATCCGCGCGGCGCTCGCGACATTCCCCGTGCGGCAGAGGCCGAGGGCTACGCGGTGCTCGAATCCACGGCGCGTGACGGCATCTTCCATCTGCGTATCGAGAGATAGCCATTCTCTTTTTTGCCGGCTCGCGTAGCCAACGGTTCACGTCGCGAAGGGTTCACGTAGCGATGGGTTTGCGCTGCGCGAGGGTTCGCGTTAGGAATCACGCCGATGCGCGTCAAGGTTGGCGACGTTCGCCTGTTCTTCGATGTTGAAGGCGCGAAGCTGCGTCCCGACGGCGCCAAGATGCGCGAGGTGCCGACGATCGTCCTGCTGCACGGCGGACCCGGCTTCGATCATTCGAACTTCAAGCCCGACTTCTCGCCGATGGCGGAGATCGCGCAGGTCGTCTATCTCGACCATCGCGGCAACGGCCGCAGCGATCGCGGTGATCGCTCGAAATGGAATCTGGCGCAATGGGGCGACGACGTGCGCTCGTTTTGCGAGGCGTTGGAGATCGAGCGGCCGATCGTGATGGGCGTATCGTTCGGCGGCATGGTTGCGATGTCGTACGCTACCCGCCACCCCGAGCATCCCGGCAAGCTGGTGCTGAGCAGCACGGCGGCGGTAAGCCGGCAGGATCGGTCGCTCGAGATGTTCGAGCGGCTGGGCGGTGCGGAAGCGCGCGAAGCGGCGCGGCGATTTTTCGAGAATCCCGTGGCGGAAACGATGGCCGACTATCAGAAAAAGTGTATGCCCCTGTACAACCGGACTCGGTCGGGGCCTGAGTCCGTGCTGCGCTCGGTGATGAATCTCGAGTTGATGGCCGATTTTTTCAAGCGGGAATCGCACACCTTCAACTTCCTGCCCGACCTTGGGCGGATAAAGTGCCCGACGCTGATCGCAGCGGGCGAACTCGATCCGATCCTGCCGGTCGCCGACTCGAAGGACATCGCCGCGGCAATGGCGCCGGGCGTGGCGAAGCTCGAAGTGTTTGAGAATGCGGGCCACGGGGCGCATCGCGACCAGCCGGACCGCTTCTTCAAAGTCCTGAACGAATTCATCCTGGCGTGAAGGAGAGCGATGGGCAGGCGTTACTTTACTCCGCGATTCTTCGAATTTTTCGAGGAACTGGGCCGCAACAACAATCGCGACTGGTTTGTGCAGAACCGACCGCGCTACGAGCGCGAGGTGCGCGAGCCGATGCTCGCATTCATCGCTGATTTCGGGCCGCGGCTGCGGAAAATCAGCACACGCTACGTCGCCGATCCGCGCCCGACCGGCGGCTCGATGATGCGCATCTATCGCAATCTGCGCTTCTCGCGCGACAAGACGCCGTATCACACCAACGCGGCTGCGGCGTTCAGTCATCGCGACGGCAAGCACTTCGACTCGCCGTCGTTCTATCTTTCACTCTCGCCCGCCGAGGCTTTCGCCGGCGTTGGAGTCTGGCATCCGCAAGCGGATTCAGTCGCAAAAATTCGCGACGCGATTGTCGCGCGGCCGGCGAAATGGAAGAGCGCCGTCAACGATCGCAAATTCAAGTCGCGATTCGAATTGGCAGGCGACATGCTGTCGCGCCCGCCCAAGGGCTACGACGCCAGCCATCCGTTGATCGAGGATCTCAAGCGCAAGGATTTCATCGGCGGCACGCAGTTCACGCGGATGGAAGTCTGCTCGGCAGAGTTCATGAATTTGTTTTCCAGCGCGTGCGCGTCGGCAGCGCCGTTCATGAAGTTTCTGACCGAGGCGCTAGGACTCAAGTGGTGACCGGCCGTTGGCACGGCTAGACAGCATTAAGACCCGTGGGCACGGGACAGGCGACCTGTGCGACGCGAAAGAGATTCTTGAAGAATTGGAAGCGCAGCCGCGTCGCGCTTACAAGATGCGGCGGAACTTCTGGCCCAGGCGGGCGAAGAATCCGGCGCGAGTCACGCCCGCTTTGGTTACGATCGGGATCGTCGCTTGCGGCTTGCCGTCGAGCAGGACCGTGAGATCGCCGACCGGATCTCCGGGATGAACCGGCGCTTCCAGGTACCTTGCCGCGGGCTCGAATTGGACCGTCACCTTGCTTTCTTCGCCGCGCCCGAGCGTGAACACCGCATCGCCGCCGGGCCCGATGGCAACGGTCTCGGCGACGCCGTCGCGCACCGGTATCGCCGAGGGTATCGCCTTGTTCAAATCGGGCCGGTAGCTGACAAAAGTGCGAAACGCCCATTCAATTAATTTCTCGGTTTCGGTGCGGCGTCGCTCCGCGTTCGGCGCGCCCATCACGGCCGACAGCAGATTCATGCCGTTCGATGATGCCGACGCGACCAGGTGATAGCCCGCCTCGTCGACGTGGCCGGTCTTTATCCCGTTGACGCGCTTGTCGTAGAACAGCAGCGTGTTGAAGTTGGGCTGCTTGATCTTGTCGAACGCGAATTCCTTGGCCGAGGTGTAGTTGAGCGCCTCCGGATGATGCCGCACGAGCGAGTGCGCCAGCGCCACCATGTCGGCCGCGGTCGTGAACTCGCCTGGCTCGGGCAATCCGTCGGGGTTGTCGAAGTGAGTTTCCTTGAGCCCGATCTCTTTGGCCTTGTCGTTCATCATCTGCGTGAACGCGTCGGTGCTGCCGCCCAGGTATTCCGCGAGCGCCACCGCCGCGTCGTTGCCCGACGATACCATCAGGCCATACAGGAGGTCGTTGACGCCGACCTTTTGTCCCACTTGGAGAAACATCCGCGAGACGGTGTCGTTCATCGACAGCCGCCACGCCTGTTCGCTGATCGTGACGTCGGTGGCCGGGGCGATCTTGCCCGCCTTCAGCGCATCGAGGGTCAGGTAGAACGTCATGATCTTGGCGAGGCTGGCGGGTTGCATCTTCTGATGTTCGTTGAATGCGTACAGCACCGCGCCGGTGTCGGCGTCGATCATGATGGCGGCCTTTGCGTCCAGCGCGAATGGCGCCGGCCGGTCGCCGAGTACGTGAATTGCGGTTAACGCAACGGCGGGCGCCTCTTCTTCGGCAGCCGTGGCGTGCTTCGATGCGGTTGGATGGCGGTGAATCACCCTTGCATAGGACGGAGTGGAACTCGCCGCCGCAATAGCGACTGCCGCAAACGCAATCGCCTTCGATATCGATTTTTCCCGCACGCCCATCACCATCCGCCTCAAGAGATTACACCGCGAGCGCCCCGCGTGCGACGATGGCGGGCAAGCCGGCCGGGATCGCCGAATAGCGGTCATCGGTAATTGTGCATATTCCCTTTCTTTGCCTTCGAGCATAAAGGAAACTGAAGCCGAATGGACGTTTCCGTAATATTGCCAGTGGTGAATGAGGCCGAAAACCTCAGCGCATTGATCCCGAGGCTGGTCGCGTTGCTCGAGCGCGAGCGGATCACTTACGAGATCGTGGTGGTGGATGGCCCGTCGAGCGACGGGACTGGTGAAACGGCGGCGGCGCTGGGCGCGCGAGTGGTAGCGGAACGCCGGCGCGGATACGCGGGCGCGATGGAGACGGGGATTGCCGAGGCGCGCGGCGACTACCTGCTAACGCTCGACGCCGACCAGTCGCACGATCCCGACTTCATCGTGAAGCTGTGGCGGGCGCGAACCCGCGCCGACATCGTGGTCGCGTCGCGCTACGTGCTCGGCGGGGTCGCCTACTCGGGCCTGGTGCGGCGGTTTACGAGTTGGATACTGAACGCGGTGCTGCGGCGGATGCTCTCGATGCCGGTGCGCGACATATCCAGCGGCTATCGGCTGTACCGGCGCGAGGTGTTCGCGGAGCTGGAACTGACGTCCACGAATTTCGAGGTGCAGGAGGAAATCCTGGTCAAGGCCTACGCCAGCGGCTTCAGCATCGTCGAAGTTCCGTTCACCTATTTTCCGCGCGGCGCGGGGCGCTCGCACGCGAAGCTGGCCAGCTTCGGATGGAAAATCCTGCGTGCTTCGCTGCCGCTGTGGAAAATCCGCAACTCGCTTAAGTCGGCCGACTACGACGAACGCGCCTTCTACAGCCTGATTCCACCGCAGCGCTACTGGCAACGCCGCCGCCATCGCATCGCCGTGCTATGGGCGCGCGGCGCGGGCCGGGTGCTGGACGCGGGATGCGGTTCGAGCCTGATCGTGCAGAGCCTCAACCACGTGGTCGGGATGGATTACAACTACGCCAAGCTGCGTTTTCTGCGCCGCTACGAAATACCGCTGGTCAACGGCTCCGCCTTCGCGCTGCCGTTCAAGGACGAATCGTTCGACTGCGTGATCAGTTCGCAAGTCATCGAACATATTCCATTCGACGAGTCGATTTTCAGCGAGATGTGCCGGGTGCTGCGGACCGGCGGCATGCTAATTCTCGGCACGCCCGACTATGCGACGATCGGGTGGCGGATTATCGAACCGATTTACGGCTTCCTGATGCCCGGTGGATACAAGGACGAGCACATCACGCATTACACGCTGGAGCGGCTGCGCGAGATCCTTGCCCGCCACGGAATCGTGATCGAGGAGACCGCCTACGTCGCGCGCAGCGAGCTGATCGCGCGATGCCGCAAGCTTGGACTCGAAGCTCGTGCGCGCAGCGATGTTGGTGCGGCGGCCTCGACGGCGGCCTGAAATCCGGAAGCGAATCCTGAGATGACAGAGCGTCGCAGCTTGCGGCTTGCCGGTACCGGGGCGCTGGCTTTTATCGTGGCGACCGCAATCTGCGCGACGTCGTGCTCGAGCACGAAGCCGCAATCGCCGGGAATGGATCTGACCAGCATGCATCTGTCGCCCGCCCCGGCAGGCAGTTGCAAGATCGATGCGGTCAAGATGTGCCAGGTCACGGGAGGGCTTGCGGGGGCGGCGCCGTCGTCGCAGCCAGCGGCGATGCCTACGGCGAGTTCATACGCGGCGCGCAAGGCTCCCGAGTCAGTCGAATTTCAGATTCCTATGGGCCAGACTATCGAGCTGAAGTGCTATTACGATTTGCAGCACAACGCGATCTATCGCGCCGATGCGACCGCGGAGTCCGCGCTGACCCGGAACTCCGTCGAGTACATGAAGCAGCGGGGATTGTGCATTAACAAGTGAAGCGGGCGGGCAGGGGTGACCCCTGCACTCGGGGTTAAGGCCGCCCGCCGTTGGCGGGCGCGGCCCGTGCCAAGGGCTTAACAGTGCGCTGCCGTCGCCACGGCGGCGGGGAGGTCGAAATGCCAAAGATTCAAGTCGGCGAAGTGAACCTCAACTATGACGTCGCCGGGAAGGGCGAGCCGCTCCTGATGATCATGGGTCTCGGCGCCAGTTCAGCGGCGTGGAATCCCGAGCTGGTAGCCGAACTCGCGCGCACGTTTCGCGTGATCACGTTCGACAATCGCGGTACCGGGCAGAGCGACAAGCCTGACGTGCCGTATTCGATCGAAATGTTTGCCGATGACGCGGCCGGGCTGCTCGGCAAGCTCGAGGTTCCGCGCGCGCACATCTTTGGCGTCTCGATGGGCGGGATGATCGCGCAGGAGTTCGCGCTGCGGCATCCTGGTCGAACGGCGACGCTCACGCTTGGATGCACCATGGCGGGTGGCGCGCACGCCGTGCCGCCGCCGCTCGAATCGCTGCAATTTCTGACCGCGCCGCGCGGGGAGCTTGCGCCGGAGGAGATGGTTCGGCGCTCATGGCCGTTCACGTATACGCCAAAATACACCGCGGAGAATCGGGCGGTGCTCGAGGCCTCGATTGCGCGCCTGCTCAAGCATCCGACGCCGCCGTTTGCATTCCAACGCCAACTCGAAGGGACCTACACGCTTAAAACTTTCGACCGCCTGCCGCAAATCAAGGCGCCGACGCTGGTTGTGACCGGCGACGCCGACGTGCTGATACCGGCGAAGAACTCCGAGATAATCGCGGCACAGATACCCGGCGCGAAACTTCACATTATCGCGGGCGTGGGACACGGATTCATGGATGAGGGCCGCGCCGCATTCCTGAAAGTATTTTTGCCGTTCGTAAAATCGCATCCGCAGCAGGGGGCTGAGGGAGAACTTGATTGAATGTGAAACCCGCGATGGGTTTCACACTTCCTTCGGCAGGGGCTGCAGCCCCTGCACCCGCAGTGAGAAGACGCGAAAATCTGCGCAGCGCATCTTTTCGCGACTACGCGATGGGCCGTTGGCACGGCTGGTCAGCATTACGCTCGAGAGAAAAAGACGCGCCGCGCGGATTTTTCGATTCGTTACCGGGTGCAGGGGTCACCCCTGCCCAGGGAGGTGCGGAACCCACGGTGGGTTCCGCATTCAATTGGGTGGTTGAAATGACGCGGGCGGCGCTTGCGCGCGGGGCCGCGGGCAGCCTTAATCTCGTACGTGCCCTCGCTTTACGACTTCGCAATCGTATCCCAGTCGCTCGGCCAGACGCAGAGCCGGCTTCAGATGGCCGAGACGGTAGGCACATTTCTGGCCAAACTCGACATCGATGAAGCGGAAGTCGCGGCGCGATTCATGGTCGGTCGCGCGATCGTGATGGGCGGGGAGAAGCGCACCAAAATCAGCGGCCGCGCAATCTGGAAAATCGTCGCGGAGATGACCGACAGCGCAGACCAGGGCGAAGACATCTTTGCCGCCGCCGAAGACTTCGGTGAGGCGATCGAGATGACGCTCAAGCTTCGCGCAGCCGACCCTGAACCCACGCTCACGATTCGTGAGCTCAACGAGAAATTCGTCGAGATCGCCGCTATCGAGGGGCGCCACTCGCGCAAGCGCATGCTCGACCGGCTGCGCGAGCTGTTCGCACGCGCATCGGCATTCGAAGCCAGGTACATCGCGAAGATTCTGATCGGCGAGATGCGCCACGGGATGAGCG
>Ga0187879_10000920_pt1 | contig 19999 bp, 17 predicted proteins | sample June2016WEW_19_1_FD_132423 | JGI IMG/M metagenome (GOLD analysis project Ga0187879, IMG submission 132423) | Peatland microbial communities from SPRUCE experiment site at the Marcell Experimental Forest, Minnesota, USA - June2016WEW_19_10 | ecosystem: Environmental > Terrestrial > Soil >... | reverse complement strand
TCGCGAGCGAAGCGATTCGTCCGGAAAAGGCTTCTTGAAACTCCTCGACATTCGCGGACGACTTCGCCGTCGTGTTCATGACCCCTTGCACCGTCGCGAGCGTGTTCCTGACCCGATGGTGCAATTCTCGAATGAGGAGAGCTTGCCGTTGCTCGGTCTTGACGTGATCGGTCACGTCATTGCCTTCGATGAATATCCCTGTTACCTCGCCGTTCGCTCCCGTGATCGGCTGCGCGACGAAATCGATATAATGTTCCTCGATTTCGCAATCGGGTGCGTCTTGCAGCAGAATACGCGTCTTGCGGCCAACGTGCACTTCGCCCGTTTTAAAAATATTCTCAAGAATGCCGGGATACTCCTGGCCTTCAGACTCAGGCAACCCCTCGCGTAAAGTCTTGCCGATGAGATCGCGGCCCCCGGCAAGCATCGAAAAGGCAATGTTGACCAATTCGAAAACAAGATCAGGCCCACGCAAGACGCACATGAAGCTAGGAGCCTGCATGACCAGACGTCGCAAATGGTGAACTGTCGCCAAGAGCGTCTGATTGAGAACATGCACTGAACCCGGCAGCGGAGCCGCACAATCCGGGCGCGGTTCGAGGCCCAAGGAAGGAAGCCCCGCCAAGCCCTTCGATGGATGAAGTTCCGAGATATCTTGGGTGTTCTTGATCACGAACGCGATTTTCCCGTTCTTGTCGCGGACCGGAGCGTGGGTGCAACTCCAAAGGCGCTCCTCGGACCGGCCGTTGACGGTAATTGCGTAGGAGACCGCCGGCATCTCGTCGGCGATGCCCTTGTCACGGGCCCGTTCGAGCGACTCTTGCAAAACCTTGCGGCTTTCTTCCGGCCCGGGAAATGCCACGAAGATATTGATCCCGATGAGCGATTCCGGCGGACGCCTGGTCGCATCGAGAAAGGCCTGATTCACGGCAACGATCGTGAAGTCCCGATCCATCACCAGGAACGGGGCGGGCAAGCTATTGAAAATAGACTCGAAATCCAATTCTGTCAGAAGGTTCACCATGCGGCTCCCGCGAATATGCCATTGCGCCGACCTTGGCCAGCATTTTCTGCGAAGCCAAGGCGCGGCCTGCCGCGTTCCAGAAAATGGAAAGGAAGTATCCCACCGAGAAGTCGTGCAAATTGAGGCAAGTCAAGCCTATCAACCGTCCCCCCTGTTGAAATGGAGATAGACAACACGCTTAACGGACCCTTAAACCTCCATTAAAAGAGCCAATATGAGCGACTAGTTAACATAACAAATAAGGGCTACCAATAGTTGCGTCAGAATCCTGCTTCCGGTGACGCTTTTGGCGATTCCCGGCCCGTGATTGCAGTGGCGTCAACACTGCTCCGCTGACATAATTGCATCAGGCCGATGACTTCGATTGAACCTATGTCCTCGATTACACACCCAATCTGCGCCGGAGATCATGTTTTCTTGGTCGACGGGTCGTCGTTTGTTTTTCGCGCCTATTTTCAGTCGATCCACCAGGATGCGAAATATAATTGCCGCTCCGACCGGCTGCCGACCGGAGCGGTGAGGCTTTTTTGCACCAAGCTCTTTCAGTTCGTGCGCGACGGCGCGGCGGGGATCAAACCGACCCATCTCGCCATTATCTTCGATAAATCCGAAAATTCCTTCCGCAAGGAACTCTACCCTCCTTATAAGAGCAATCGCTCCGATCCTCCGGAAGATTTGATTCCGCAATTCCCGCTGATGCGCGCCGCCGTGCGGGCCTTCGGCCTCACCCCGGTCGAGCAGGATCGCTACGAGGCGGACGATTTGATCGCCACCTATGCCTGCGAGGCGCGCCGGCATGGCGCCGACGTTTTGATAATTTCCGCCGACAAGGATTTGATGCAGCTCATCGGGCCGGGCGTCGCCATGTATGACCCCGCCTCCGGAGAAGCAGGTGCCAAAGGTGCGCGGGAAGAGCGCAAGATCGGAGTCGAAGAAGTGCGCGCCTATTTCGGTGTGCCGCCTGAAAAAGTCGTCGATGTTCAGGCGCTGGCTGGCGATTCGACCGACAATGTGCCAGGCGCGCGCGGCATTGGGATAAAGACTGCCGCACAGCTCATCGGTGATTACGGCGATCTCGACACATTGCTCGCCCGCGCCAATGAAATCAAACAGCCGAAACGCCGCGAAGCCTTGACCGATCCCGAGAGCGTGGCTCTGATTCGCGTCTCGAAACAGCTTGTCTCGCTTGTCCGCGACGTGCCACTCGAAGTGCCGCTCGACGATCTTCGCCTAGCGCCGCCGGATGGAAAGACGCTGGTTGCCTTTTTCAAGGCGATGGAATTTTCCACGATCACCAAGCGCGCCGCCGATGCCTATGCGATCGACGCCGGCTTAATCGAACCCGATCCGGCTTTCGCGGGCCGCGCTGGTTGGCGTGGCCGCAATGGTGAGGAGTTGGGTGAGGACGTGGAAAAAGCCGGGGAAACGCCAGCGGCGGAGAGCCCGCAACAAGGCACGCCCAAGCGAAATGCCCGTTATGGCGAGCCCTCGCAAAAACAGAGCATCGCCAGCGGCCCAGGCCAGCTTGCCGAGGCCCGCGCAAGACAAGCCCGTGCAGAAAAATTCGACACCAAAAGCTATGAAACCATTTTGAGCTTTGAACGGCTCGATCAGATAATCGCCGCCGCGTTCGAGGCGGGCGCGATCGCGATCGACACGGAGACCTCTTCGCTGCAACCCATGCAGGCCGAGCTTGTCGGCATCTCCTTATGCGTCACGCCGGGGTGCGCCTGCTACATCCCTCTGCGCCACCGGAAAGACGGCGGCGGCGATCTTTTCGGCGGCGGCGATCTCCTGCCCGGCCAATTGCCGGAAGGGCAAGTGCTCTCCCGCCTAAAACCCCTCCTCGAAGACGCCAGCGTTCTCAAAATCGCGCAAAACATGAAATACGACTGGCTGATTTTCAAGCGGCGCGGCATCGTGGTCACGCCGGTCGAAGACACTATGCTGTTGTCCTATGTGTTGGATGCGGGCCGCACCGATCATGGTATGGATGTGCTCAGCGAAAAGCATCTTGGCCACAAGCCGATTCCCTTCAGCGAGGTGGCGGGATCGGGCCGTAGCTTCATTGGCTTTGCCCGCGTCGCCATCGACAAGGCCACCGAATATTCGGCCGAAGATGCGGACGTCACCTTGCGTCTGTGGCGGGTCTTGAAGCCGCGCCTTCCGGCCGAGCACATGACCCATGTCTATGAGACGCTAGAGCGTCCCATGATCGAGGTTTTGGCCCGCATGGAAGAGCGCGGCATCATGATCGACTGCGCCATCCTCTCCAGGCTCTCGGGCGAATTCGCGCAGGACATGGGGCGGCTTGAAAGCACGATTTACGAACTTGCGGGCGAAAGCTTCAATCTCGGCTCGCCGAAACAGCTCGGCGATATTCTCTATGGCAAAATGGGCCTTGCCGGCGCCAAGAAGACCGCGACCGGCGCCTGGTCGACGGCGGCGGGCGTGCTCGAGGATCTCGCCGAGCAAGGCAATGAACTCGCCGCCCGCATCCTCGATTGGCGCCAGCTTTCCAAACTGAAATCGACCTATACCGATGCCCTGCCCTCTTTCGTCGATCCAGTCACGGGCCGCGTGCACACCTCCTATGCGCTCGCCGCAACGACGACCGGCAGGCTGTCTTCCTCCGATCCAAATCTGCAAAATATTCCGGTGCGCAATGAAGCGGGGCGGAAAATCCGGCGCGCCTTTATCGCGGCCGAAGGCAACCAATTGATCTCGGCGGATTATTCACAGATCGAATTGCGGCTACTCGCGCATATCGCTGATATTCCGCAATTGAGGGCGGCTTTTGCCGAAAGCCAGGATATTCATGCGACGACCGCCTCGGAAATGTTCGGCGTGCCGGTGAAGGGCATGCCGCCGGAAGTGCGCCGCCGCGCCAAGGCGATCAATTTCGGAATCATCTATGGCATTTCGGCCTTTGGGCTTGCCAACCAGCTGGGCATTCCACGCGAGGAAGCCTCCGCCTATATCAAGCGCTATTTCGAGCGTTTTCCCGGCATTCGCACCTATATGGATGAGACCAAATCTTTCGTACGAGAGAAAGGTTATGTGACGACGATTTTCGGCCGCAAATGCCACTATCCGCGCGTCACTGCGTCCAACCCTTCTGAGCGAGCCTTCAACGAGCGCGCCGCGATCAATGCGCCGCTCCAGGGTTCTGCCGCCGACATCATCCGCCGGGCGATGGTGCGGATGGACGAAGCCTTGAGAAAAGAAAAGCTCGCCGCGCAAATGCTTTTGCAGGTCCATGACGAACTCGTTTTCGAGGCACCGCAGTCCGAAGTCGCGGCGACGATCGAAGTTGTCCGCAAAGTGATGACCGACGCACCGCATCCCTTCATCAAACTCGCGGTGCCCTTGCAGGTCGACGCCAAGGCCGCGCAGAATTGGGACGAGGCGCATTGAGGGCAAAATCAAAGCGAAGGCACGTTACAGTCTATTTTGATCCGTTGCGGCTTATTGCAGTGATTGCGCACTGCATGTAGCAACAATACATGAGTTTAAGGCTAACGTTGTTCGTTTCCCCAGGGATAATTGAGCTGAGCCAGCAGGGAAGAAGGATGATCGCCTATTGCTTAAATTCGTGTCAGGAGTTCACAACTAATACCTCGGCAGGTTCATATGGCGCACTTATTTCCTCCGGAAAACGAATGTGTGACCAAAATCTACGAACAACTTGAGTATCTCGCAAACTTAAAGGCGGGGACACCATGGTTCAAATATTGTCAACGGCTCACACGACAGCAAATTTCGATATTAATCGAAATTGCCTTTTGGGCCACTCTCCGAACCAACGAAGGACGGTCGACCCGCGTACGCTTAGCAGTCGCGGGCCCCGACAATCTCCCCAGTGTAACCGAATTTGCATCTCCGCTTCCGTATGAGCAATCGGCTATTGTGAAGCTTGCTCCAGCAGTACCGATAGACTGCTTCCTAGGAATAGCTTTAGCAAACGAGACCTTTCAGATTTGGGGATTCGCGCACAGCCTCGGAGTACGCCTGCTAGATACCGTAACAATACAAATCGCCGAACCGGGCATCGTGAGGGTAGACGTCGGACCGTTTCATCCATACGCAATTCTCGACGGACAATCGAATAACGTGATTGCAGCCACCGGATCGGACCTCGCTTGGTATCTGAACAAAAGATTAGCGAAGTCGTTTCCGAACGATGACTTTCTCGAAACACAAGCGATCTGGCGAGAATGCCTTGCCCTGGCAGATCTCGTACGAATGATTTTGATTGATGGCCATGGAGGTGCCGTATTGCTCGTTCCAAGCGAGTTGGGCGAGTGGTCTCATTCTCTGACACCATTTCCATACCGGCTCAAGACACCCGACACATCAGTCCGGGACGCGATACGGAAAGAACTCAGCGACACGGATAGCCAAGGAAAACTTGTTGTAGAATTGTCTCAGACTAGTATGTCGGACGATTTAAAAAATCGAGTATTAGTACATTTTCACAGGGCAACAACGACGGACAGAAGGGAGCTATCCGGGCGATCGCGTCACTTGCCCAAGTCGACGGCGCTGTAGTCATGACGCCCGATATACGGCTACTGGGTTTCGGCGCAAAAATCCAGTTCAGAGCTAATTTGGATGTACCAATATGCAAGTTCCAGCCGTCGCCGGGCTCCCAAGAAGTTGTCCAATCGCGCCTAGAGGATTTGGGTGGGATGCGCCACCAGTCGGCTGCTCGATTCATTATGCAAAACAAGGACGCCGTCGCGATCGTTGTCTCGCAGGATCGCCATGTGTCATTGATGAATTGGAGCGATGATCTTAAGTCAGTGTGTGTGGTTAGAAACGCTGAATGGTGGGTGTGAAAGCTATAGCTTTTTAGCCGAATGTATTTTGCGAATTAAGATCACTCGCCGTGGAGAACTGCGATCAGACCTAACGCATCGCTTGGGAGGTACTTCGTAACCCGGACCACTCCTCGGGACCGCCGCTGAAATCTAAAATCGCCCCGCACCCTTCGAAAAACATAACACACTGATGCTGTCTATCGCGGCGCGACCAAAAAGAATGTTCGAGACTCAGAAAGTCCCTTTACGTTGATTGGTCCGCGTTCTTCGAAGAGGAAGCTCGGTCCAGTCAGCGAGTAGAAGGCCTCGCTGACTTGAATGCGTCCTGGCACTCCGTGCGACTCCATTCGGGAGGCCATGTTCACGGCTTCGCCCCATACATCATAGGCGATGCGCGTTTCGCCAATCACACCGGCGACGGCCGCGCCGCAATGAATACCGATCCGCAATTTTAACCGGCGATTACCAAGCGGAGGCCGCTCATCAATGATATTCAGCATTGCGAGCGCCAGCCGGGCGATCCTGATTGCTCCCGAAATGTCCTCTCCGTAGAGGCCCGTGACCGCCATGTAGCTGTCACCGATTGTCTTGATCTTCTCCGCGCCATGCGTTTCGCAAAGCGCGTCAAAGGCGCATACAAGACTGTCCAGATAATCGACGACTTCGCCGGGAGACAAGTCCTGGGCGGCGCTGGTGAAGTCGACGAGATCGGCGAAAAGGATGCTTAGGTTCTCTATACCGTCGGCAATTTTCACTTCGCCTGACTTTAGGCGCGCCGCAATCGAGGGGGGGATGATTGCCTCGATGAGCGCCTCGGAGCGCATGTGCTCCTGCTCGCGTTCAGATTCGGCCCGCCGCAATGCTGCGAGTGCGTAGAAAATCACGATTCCGTTGAGAGCAATCGCGTTGATCATCGCTTGGCCAGATAGTGCCCGATGGAAACTGGTATCCGTGATCAACACCAGCCCCTGTTTGGGCGCGAATTGCAGCGCGAAGATGAGCTCCACGCACGCCAAACTGAACCACACCAGAAAAAGGCGCCATTGCTCGATGCCAAACATGAACAGTATTACTGCGGCAAGCGTGAAATATATTTGGAGACCGCTGTCCAGCCCAAGGATCCACACAATAAACAGATGACCTAGCAGCATCAATGAAAGCAGTGTGATCGCCGCCGTGTTGTCGCCAAACCGGTGCAATCGTGGAACCATAAGTGCCGTGACTATAACAATCACATTGTACACATGAACAATCGCTAACGCTTGGAAGGCATAGACAATATTGGTGACCAAGTGTTGCGTGGCATTTACCGCAATCGCATAGGCAACAACATTGGTGAAGCGCTGGCGTCTGACGACATGCGGGTCTGACGAAACAATTCCAACCGAGACCAGACGATCGAGCCAAGCGGGGAATTCGAAACCATGCTTCGGTTGACTACGAACAAGATCGCTTAACCTATTCATCGAACTGTCCCCGATCACTTGCAAAGCGCCAACTGTTTTCGTTCGGCAGGATCACGAAGCTTCGCGGCCGCCGCCCACAGGGGGATTCTCACGAACGAGAGTCATACGCTTTTTATCATTGGCTTCACCGTCGTCTTCGCGCCCTTGCTTGCCCGCATCCAAACATTCATGCGAGCACCCGCTCCACCAACCCCTTCAAAACCTCTTCCAGATCGACATTGCCTTTGAGCGAACCGGCCTCGCCGCCTTCGAAGGCGATCCAGCCCGCGTTGAAGCCATCAAGCATTTGAATGCGTGGCATCGGATTTTTCATGCCCTGCGACGCAAATCGGGCTTCCCAACTCTCCCGCGGCACGAGTTCGGCGCGGACGGGTCTGCCGAGGACTTTCGAGAATGCGACTGCGATGTCATTCGGCGTAATGCGATGCGGTCCTTCCAGCTCGACGATTCGACGGCCGCTCCAATGGTCCTGAAGGAGCGCCGCCGCCACACGCCCGATATCCGCCGTGGCAACCATCGGCACCGGCTTGTCGAGCGGCTGCAAGAAGCTTGGGATGACGCCAGTCTCGCGCGCCGGCGCGACGTCGAAGGACGAGTTCTCCATGAACCATCCGGCCCTGAGAAAGGCGATCGGCACCGGCAGATGGCCAAGCACCTGCTCCATGATGCCGAGCTGATTGAGGAGGTTTGGCTGCGTGGCCTGCGCGCCAATTGTCGACAGGCACACGACCTTGGTCGGGCGCGCCGCGTCGAGGGCTTGCCTGAGCGCCGCAACGATTGCCCGCACCTCGGGAAAGCCGGGAGCTGGATCAAAGATTGGCGGGATCAGGACGAAGACCCCCTCGGCTCCAGTGAAGGCGGCAGTGAGCGCCACGGCGTCGTTCATATCGGCGATCGCGACCTCGCAGCCACGTTCGGCCCATGTCACACCCTTGCCGGCGGCACGCACCACAGCGCGGACCGGCAGCCTCGCCGCCAGCAGTGCGCGCGCGACGGCGCCGCCAACTTGGCCTGTAATTCCTGTTATGGCATACATCACGGCCTCATTGAGCTGATGATGTGAATCGGCGAGCAGAGTTTCTACCATCATGAACGAGTTTCATGCGCTTTTTGTCATTGGCTTCGTCGCTGTCTGCGCACCCTTGCTCACGCGCTTGCCAGCGTTTGCCCGCATGCCTGCGGTGGTTTTGGAGCTGCTGCTTGGAATCCTGATCGGCCCGAGCGGTCTTGGATGGGTCACAAGCCAAGGCGCCATCGGGTTTTTGGGGGAATTCGGCCTGATATTTTTGTTCTTCCAGGCGGGGTTCGAGTTCAACCCGGAAGAAATCGGCGCCGTGCCACTGCGTCTTGGTGCTATCGCCTGGCTCGCGGCCTTTGGCTTGAGCGTGCTGTTCGCAAGCATGCTTTACGCCATAGGATTGTTGCACGCGCCCTTGCTCATCGCCCTTGTGCTGCCGACGACCGCCTTCGGCATGCTGCTTCCCATCCTGCACGAAAGCGGTAATCTCGGCACCAATTTTGGCCGGTATGTTCTTGGACTAGCGGTGGCGGGCGAGCTCGGCCCGCTTGTGCTCGCCGCGATCGTTCTGGCTCATCAACACCACCATTTGCATGAGACGATCTTGACCGTCGTGTTTTTCGCAGTCGCGATCGGCGCCATCCTTGCGGCGCAACGCATGCGCTCGCGCGCTTTGGCGGGACTCATCGCGGGGTGGATGCATGACCGCTCCATTCTGCCGGTACGGATCGCACTTCTCATTCTCCTCGGGCTCGTCTCGCTTGCCAACGAGCTTGGCATGGAACTTGTCCTCGGCGCCTATACGGCCGGAATGGTGATCGCCATGCTGGTGCGCGATACAAGGGCCGAGATCCTCCAAAATCGCCTGATGTCGATTGGCTCGGGATTTTTTATTCCGGTGTTTTTCATAACAAGCGGCGTCGAATTCGATCTTCCAGGTCTCCTCACAAGTCCGGGAAGCATTGCCCGCCTCATCCTCTTTTGTGCGGGCTTTCTCCTCATCCGCATCGTTCCGGTGCGCTTGTACAAGGGCGTGCTGCCCGAAAACGACCTGCTGCCGCTAGCACTCTTGTCATCCACCACGCTGCCGCTTGTCGTCGCGGTCACCTATCTCGGCGTGCGAACCGGCGACATGCTGCCCGAGAATGCGCACGCCCTCGTCGGCGCGGCCGTCATCACGGTCGCTGTATTTCCCGCCCTTGCCCTTGTGCTGCGGGCGAAGGGGGAAGGCGCGCAACCCGAAGGCGCCGTGGCCATCGCGATCCACCGCGCCGCTAATCTGGCCTCAGCGCAGTTTTCCCGCTTCCTCGGCTTCGTCACTCAGAAAATCCAGGAACAGCGCGATCGCTAAATGCATTTGCCGAAAATGGCGGCCACTCGAACATGATCCCAAAATCTTGCAGACTTTTTTGGAGAATATCATGCGGCAAACAAAGCGATCATAGCCTATAGGGCGGAGCCAGATTCAATGGATTATCCGACGCATATTCCCGGCATTCATATTTGATGGCATGATTATAAGGCCGCAACGGACGCCGTAGAATGGTCTCGCCAATTTGTCTAAAAATGGTATGTGCCTGCAGTGTGATTGCCGCGCCCTTATTGCTTGGGATATGTATAGCGATCCTGCCTGTGTCCTTGCATCCTTCGATAACCCATCCGAGCTTGGGCAGGTCCAGGCGATAGTCCGCGACCTCGACGGGAAGCGGTTGTTCCGGAGCCGTCCAGAATGGGCTCCCTGGCCGGTCCATGAACGCAAGGACCAGCGATCGAAGCCCCCAATGGGTGCTTCCCGGACCACTGTAACGATCGACAAAGCGCGGATCAGACTCAAAATAACCTTGGGTGAGCGTGCCGTTCCTGAGACAGTCATGTGCTACAAAATAGCGCCAAACAACATCCATTGACCGCCGTGCCATTCCTTGGGTGGCTGCCGATTTGTCGATAAAACTTCGAGCGATGACAGGGACGGGAATAGCGGTGCGGTAGCCAATGCTGCGGCCCATGATGGGGATCCCCTTGGGTCCGATGAGATGCGCAGTCAGGGAGGCCGATTGCTCCAGCACTGTCACGATAAAATCTCGATCGAAGTCTGGACGCAATGTATGGATCCAGAAAATATCGTAAGTGATCCCCCACGCATTGTAGTAGTCAACGCCTTCAGGTCGATCGAAAAACCACCCGCGTTCGAGATAGTCTTTCTTGAATTGATCGTAGCCGGAGGGGCGATAAGGCGCGGTTAGCGCAACGTCGACATATCCCAATGCGTCGAAAACGAAATTGACGATCACCGGAAACAACAGCCAATTATTGTCGGGCGTGACGGTTGTGTTTACTCCGAGGAGCCACGCTGCAATCTGATGTTGTTCGGCTGAAGAAAATTTGATCCATAACTGTTCGCGCGTGAGCCACAGCACCCGCGCGATATCGGCGGCTTCCACAATCCTCTGATCAAAATCCGTTATCTCTCCCCAATATGATGGGCAGTCTGGATCGGTTCCCGCCAGAAGGCCCTTGCGCAAAATAGCCACCAGACCAACGGGTTTATGGGTCAAGGGATCCATCGGCGCCGGATCGCGGCCGGATGCGATCCAGGCCGCCATGAGGGGAGCAGTCCGGGCAAAACCTTCCAGGCCGCTGAGCCGGTATCCATGAACGCTGCCCATGCCGGGATAGAAAACGCGATCGAACCCGGGGCTTGCATATGCGATGAAACCACGCAAAAAATATTGAAACTGACGGTTGTATCCTTCCTCCGCATCCGCCTGCTCGTTCAGGAGCGCCGCCTTGACCGATAGCTCTCCGTCGCCTTCGGAAAGATCCATCGGCACATAGTGGTTCCACCCCTCCGCGCCGAAACGTCCCTGGAGAAGAGCCCGCAAAACCCGTCCCAATTTACGCGATGTTGACACAAACGGCATATCACATCGCCTCTCCGCGGTAGATTTTCAAAAAATTATCCCGCTGTATTCCGTCTGCGATGCGATCACGCGGCGCCTTCAGAACGGATGATATTGATAGAGCCAGGTCTCGCTCAGGGTTTTGTCGCCCGCGCGTAAATAAAGCCGCATCTCAACGGGGTCCGGGCCGGAGACGGTCAGATCGAATTGGGCGCGCCAGTGGCCGGGCACATCGTCGGGAACCGCCTCGGTGAAAATGTAAGAAAAGGTTCCGCGCGAGGCCCAGAGCACCGCCTCGGGCTTGACACCGAAGGGCAAGGCTTCAAGAGGCGGCCCCTTGAACTCGACCATGAATTTCCGCACCCCTTTGGGCCTCGGCTGACCAGGCACGCCGCCATTGCCCAAGCGTGTCGCGACGCAGCGCGCTAGCTGGGTTGGAAACGGCTCGTCAGCGGCCCAAGTGAGGCGATAGGAAAGCGTGACCTCGGAGCCTGCAACTGCGGCTGTCTCCGGCACCCACATCGCGACGATGTTGTCGTGGATTTCATCGTCGGTCGGGATTTCGACAAGTTGAACGGCGCCCTTGCCCCAGGCGCCCTTGGGTTCGACCCAGAGGCTTGGGCGTCGGTCGTAATTAACGCCATCCTTATAATGGTCGAAAGAGCGGTCACGCTGCAAAAGCCCAAATCCGCGCGGATTGTCGTCCGTGAAAGACGAAGTGATGATGCGGGGCGCATTGTTGAGCGGCCGCCAGGCACGCTCGCCGCTGCCCATCCACAGCGCGAGACCATCGGAATCATGAACTTCAGGCCGCCAATCGATGCCTGTCTCTTTTTTCGTTTCGGAAAACCAATACATAGAGGTCAAGGGTGCGAGGCCGAAGCGGGTGATATCGCTCCGCAAGAAAAGCGTCTGGTCGATGTCCATCGTGACCCGGTTCGTGCGCTCTAGCACAAAGCGGCAAGCGCCCACGATCGAGGGGCCTTCAAGCAGAGCGTAGATCGTGAGGGAGTCGCCGGTTTCGGCCTGGTCGATATAGAATTTCGTGAAATCCGGAAATTCTTCCGGTCTTCCGGCAACCGCGACGTCGAGCGCGACCGCCCGCGCGGAGAGCCCATACTGGCGCAATTCGCCGATCGCGCGAAAATAATCGGCGCCGAGAAAAGCCACCCAATCGTTTTTGTGCCAGTCGAGCACGCCATCGCGCGCTTCCTGGATGCGCAAACCCGCGAAGCCCGCTCCCTGCGGCAATTTCTTGGCGATCGAATCCTCGGGCATTTCGAAATAGCTCTGATCATAGATGATTTGCCGGGCGCTTCCGGCATCGACGACATGCATCTCGACGGCTTTTTGGAAAAACATTCCGAGATGAAAAAAGCTCACCGGAAACCGGCCAGGCCCCTCCGCGAAGAGGGCATAGTCCATGTTGAATTTGACCTTGCCCCAGGCTTCATAATTGATCTTGGTGACAATGTCGGGCGACGGCCGCACCGGGCCAACATAGGGCTCCCCCGCCATACGTTGCGCCATGGCCTTGAGCCCATCGAAGGAAAATGGCACCGCCGGGCCAAGTTTCATCGCTGTGGCGGCGAAGCCTTGTGCCGCGTTCGCGCTGAAGAGCCCAAGCGCCGCAGCGGCCTTCAGCACCGATCTCCGGTCAATGGCTTTTGTCATTTGACTTTCCTTCGGAGCTTACGGCCGGATGCGCGGCCAGCCCGAAGCGGAGCAAACTCACCTCAGGCAAGGCAGAGAGGGCAGGCGGAGAGCGATTTTAGCGGATAGTCTCGTGGCGAATCGCGGTGCGCATGAAATAAAAGAGGAGCACGAAGCCGCTGAGGGCAAATACCGCCTCGATGATGCGGCTGACGAGGGGATCGAGCTGGAGGAGTCCCCCCAGCGCCCAACCCGCGGCCCAGGACGCGCCAACCACTTCAGTGCCGACCAGAATGGCCACAGCTATGAGGGTCGAAACATGGAGCCAGTTGATTTTCTTCGGTTCAGCCAAAATACCAATTGCTCCATTTCCAGAGCATGATCCCAAAAGTCTCAGACTTTTTAAATAAGATCATGCAAGACACAAATCGATAGAGACCGTGAGCGATCGAACGCAAGGCGATCTTAACCTAAAGCCCCGATTGAGGGGCCAAACCTCGAGTTCCGCCGCGGACAGTTCGCCACTATATCTATCGGCGGGCGCCGGGCAAGCCTCTCGCGGATGCCTGCATGGGCTGTATAATGGCGCCAAGCAAGATTGGGAAACGCCGATGGATCAACAGGTGCCGAATGCAGCGGGGACGCCCGGGGGTGCTTACCCCTGGCTTGCTTTCTATCCTCCCGGCGTTCCGGCGACAATCGAATCACCGCCCTATGAATTCCTGGGCGAACTCGCGGCGGATTTGGCGGCACGCAAACCCATGGCTCGTGCCTTTACGACGGTCATGCCAAACGGCATGGCAGCTAGCTTGAACTTTGCTGAAGTCAATCGCTACTCCGATGATTTCGCCGCTTATTTGCGTGAAATACTCCTCCTGGAGCCCGGCGCCAGGGTTGCGATCCAGATTCCCAATGGGCTCCCTTACCCGATAGTCGCATTCGGCGTTTTCAAAGCCGGTTGCGTGCTCGTGAATGTCAATCCGCTCTATACCGCGCATGAGATGATACAGCTTTTCAAAGATGCCGAACCTGCCGCGATCGTCGCGATTGACATGTTCGCGGATAAACTTGCCGCCGCCCTGAAGCAAGCGCCGATCCCGAATATCATACTGACTGAGGCGGCGAGTCTCTTCCCAACAGGCTCACGGTGGCTAATCAGTTTTGTGCAGAAATACGTCAAGAAAGAAGTGCCAGTTCCGCGTTTCCGGCACACCGCCTTTGCCAAAACCGTTGCCTTAGGCGCGGCCCGTATTCGTGCCGGGGCCAGGGTCAAGGCTTACTCGGAAGGCTTGGCGCCTTCCGCCGTCGCGTGCCTGCAATACACGGGCGGCACGACAGGCGTAAGCAAGGGGGCCATGCTGACGCACCGCAATTTGATCATGAACGTCGCGCAATTCCTAACCTTCCATGGCGACAACATGCGGGAAAGCGACCACGTTCTGACCGTCCTGCCGCTTTACCATATCTTTGCGTTCACCGCGAACATGCTAGGCTTTTTCGTTCGTGGCGCACACAATGTTTTAATTCCTAGCCCAAGGCCGCTAACCAACCTCCGCAAAGCCTTCGAGAGAGAGCCGATCACCTTCATCGCCGGGGTGAACACGCTTTTCAACGGCCTACTGAACTCACCTTGGTTTGCTAAGAACCCACCCCGCAGCCTGCGGATATCGGTCGCTGGCGGCATGGCATTGCAAGCGGCGGTGGCCAAGCGTTGGCAGAAAGTCACCGGCACTAAGGTGATCGAGGGCTACGGCTTGACTGAGGCGTCGCCGGTCCTAACGTGCAATCCCGCCGAACGCGCGAAGCTAACATCGATTGGATTGCCGCTTCCCTCCACAGAAATCAAATGTGTTGATGATCAAGGCCGCGTGGTCGCGGTGGGCCAGCCTGGCGAGATTATCGCGCGCGGCCCTCAGGTCATGCCTGGGTATTGGAAGCAACCCGGCGAAACCAGCAATGTTTTGCGCGATGGCTGGCTATACACCGGCGACATCGGAAAAATGGATGCCGAGGGCTATTTCAGCGTCGTCGACCGGCGCAAGGACATGATCGATGTCTCAGGCTTCAAGGTGTTTCCCAATGAGGTCGAAGAGGTGCTTGCCTCGCTTCCGGGCGTGAAAGAATGCGCGGTGATCAGCGTACCGGACGCGGCCACCGGGGAAGCCGTCAAGGCGTTTATCGTCCGTGGCGATCCGGCCCTCGATGGCGGGATGGTGCGCGATTTCTGCAGGCGCGAACTTGCGAGCTACAAAGTGCCAAAATTCGTCGAATTCCGCGAGGATTTGCCGAAGTCGAACGTCGGCAAAATCCTGCGCAGGGAGTTACGCGAAAAGCCGTCCGCGAGCGCCAGTAAATGTAAGAGCTAAGCCTGCAGGCTATTGCGCTCACCAGCGCAATAGCCGCACCCCTGCAATAGAGCCAAGGGCGGTGATGAAGGTAATAGCAAGCGTGTACCAGACCGCGACAAAAAGTGGCGAGTCATCAGGGCAATGCGTGGCGTAAAGCGCAGCACCTATGGCTCCGGCGAGGAGGCCCGCCGCCGCCCCGGCAATAGCCGGATGTTCCGGCGCCCCCTGCCGCAAACTGAACAAAATGGCGGCGAGCGGCGCCAGCCCAAGCATCGGAATGCTTTTCAGGCAATGCAACGCATTGGTTCCAATCAATTTTTGGCTCCAAAGGCTTATTGGAACGCTCAGGAGCTCGACGGCAATGCCCGCCGCCAGAAGAGCGGGAACGATCGCAAGCAGGAGAGCGGCGCGGCGACTTTCAGCGCCCGGCTTGACGAGCCGCATAACCAGTCTGGCAGAAAGCGCGGCGAGCAAAAGAGAAAGGCAGACCTTGAACGCAAATCTCGGTTCCGCCAAGAGCCACAGAAGATGCGGCCGCGGTCCAAGAAACGCGAGATAAAGGCCGAATGCAATCGCTAGGCCGGGGATCATGGCCGTCGCGAAAGCCCGGCGCAAAGACGTCGGGCGCGTCGCGCAATCGGCGGCAAGGGCGCGGATGAGATCGTCCGTCTTCACGGCTCCTCCGTCCTGAATTTCCGGGCAAGCGCGGAAAGCCCGCGATGCAACGCGACCCGGACGGCTCCGGTGGTCATCGAAAAGCGCGCCGCCGCATCGGCAATCGAGGCGCCATCGATGGCGATGGCCTGCACGATCGTGCGTTGCCCGGGCGGCAGGAATTCGAGATGCCGGCCGACATCGGCGGCGAGCATATCCGGTTCGGCGCCGCCGTCCGCCAAGATTTCGGAAAAATCATCGACCGGAAGAGTGATGCGGCGGCCGCGCCGACGCAAGGCGTCGATCATTTTATGGCGCGCGATGGCGCGAAGCCAGGGCCCAAAGGGAGCCTCCTCATCCCAGCTCTGCCGCTTGAGATGAATGGCAAGCAGGGTTTCCTGCACAACATCCTCGGCGTCGGTATCGGCCATTCCTGCTGGGGCAAGGCCCCGGCGTGCGTTGGCACGAAGCACTGGCGTCAGCAGCAGCAGCAAACGCCGGTAGGAATCGCCATCGCCCGCATTGCCCGCGCGCATCAGAAGAGCCCACTGCTTTTCTTGTTCCTCGCCGCGCACAAGGGTTCCATCTGCTTACTTCGGACCCTGCGGCCCGCTCGTTACCTGTCGTGTCCGGCCTCGCTATCACGTTTTTGTCACCGGGAACATGCGCGGGCCCGCGTAACGCCCGCACGCGCTGCTGCGTAGAAGACACTGTAGAGATGCTGTGCCGTTTCCACGAGCGGGAAAAAAAGAGAATTTATTTCCCGCGCCGGAAATCATCTTTCATTCGTACAAGGGAATTCATCATGACCCCCAAAACCGAAATCACCGCCGCTACCCTCGCAGCCGCGCTCGTGCTTCTTGCCTCGGCCGCTTCGGCGGGTCCTGTCCCGCCGCAGCCAACCATGGACAAATGCTATGGCATTGCTTTGAAAGGGCAAAATGATTGCGCGGCCGGCGCCGGCACGTCCTGCGCAGGTACATCGAAGAAGGATTACCAGCGCAATAGCTGGAAATATGTCCCCAAAGGTACTTGCGAGGCCATCGTCACCCCGGAAGGTCACGGCAGTTTGAGCAACTCTTGATACCTCCTGGTCTTTGCGTGAGGTGCCTATCGCGCGCCTCACCTCGAACACGGAGTCGCTGTCACATTTTGGTCAACCTAAAAAATCCGAACCGATTTGTCATGCTGGCCCTCGATGCGGCGTTAAAGAAGGCGTAGAACGGGCTCGCCCGGCCCAACAGCGGGCGGGACACGGCCGGAATCTATTCTCCAGCTCCGCACATAGCCCTCTGAATAAAGGACCTAACTATGATCACCAAAACTGAGATCACCGCCGCCACGCTTGCCGCCGCGCTCGCGCTGCTTGTGGTGCCCCTTTCCGCCGAGGAAATGGGAGGCCCCAAGCCTGGTAAGGAGAAATGCTATGGCGTCTCGCTCAAGGGACAAAATGATTGCGCGGCGGGACATGGCACCAGCTGCGCCGGCACCTCGAAGGTCGACTATGACGCCACCATCTGGAAATATGTTCCCAAGGGCACCTGCGAGACGATCAAGACGCCGACTGGCACGGGTTCCTTAACGCCAGGCAAGTCTTGATATGCGACAGGGGCACGCGGCTTCCGCGAGCCCCTTTTTGCGGCACTGCAGCAGCCCCCAAAGGTAAGATTCAGGAGAAATCCCATGCCTGTTTCGCGGCTTCCCTTGAGCGCTGGCGTCGGCTTCAAGCCGGAGCATTTCGCGGCCATTTCCGCAGCTCCGCAGCCGCTCGGCTTTTTTGAAGTCCATGCCGAAAATTATATGGGCGCGGGGGGCATGCCGCATGCCCAACTGCGATTTCTGCGGGAAAATTACGCGCTTTCCCTGCATGGCGTCGGATTGAACGTCGGCGCGAAGGAACCGCTCGATCGCGCCCACCTTGCGAGGCTGAAGCGGCTTTGCGACATGTATCAGCCGGAAAGCTTTTCTGAACATCTGGCCTGGTCCGCACACGGCGGACTCTTTTTCAACGATCTCCTGCCCCTGCCCTACACAGAGGCAAATTTGCGCTTGATCATCGACCATGTCGACGAAGGGCAGACCACGCTAGGCCGCCGCCTTCTCCTCGAAAACCCAGCAACCTATGTGCGCTTTGCGCAATCGGCGATTCCGGAGACGGAGTTTTTACACGAGGTGGCACGCGCCACCGGCTGCGGCCTTTTGCTCGACGTCAACAATGTGTTCGTTTCAGCGCGCAATCACGATTTCGACGCCAGCGCCTATCTCGCAGCCTTTGCGCTCGATCTCGTCGGCGAGATCCATCTCGCTGGTCATTTCAAGACCACGGATGACCAGGGAGCGACGCTCTGCATCGATGCGCATGGCTCGCCCATCATCGCGGATGTCTTTACCTTGTACGAGAGCGTGATCGCCCGCGCCGGGCCGCTGCCGACATTGATCGAATGGGACAATGATGTGCCGGAGTGGCCTGTGCTCCGCGCCGAGGCGATGGCTGCGCAGCGCCGCCTTGACCGGGCCGGGTCTCCGCGCGCCGCGCCGGCCGCGGCGTGAGGGAGGCTCGCACCGCAATGACGGACTGTTGCCAAGTCGTTTTCGACCAAGACGCTTTCGCCCATGCGCTGCGCGACCCCGATGCGCCCGTCCCGCGCGGCGTGATTTCGCACAATTCGGATGCGCCGCGAAAGCGTTTCACTGTCTATCGCAACAACGTCATGGTGGGCCTTATCACTGCGCTCGAAGCGCGCTTTCCGGCGGTTCGCAAAATTGTCGGCGAGGATTTCTTCAGGGCCATGGCGAAAGTGTTCGCAGACGCGCATCCGCCACTCTCCCCATTGATGATGTTTTATGGCGATGCGTTTCCCTCGTTTTTGGCCGGCTTTGAGCCGGCGCAAGAGGTTCCGTATCTCGCCGATGTGGCACGGCTTGAAGCGGCACGCACGCGGGCCTGTCACGCAGCAGACGCGACACCTCTTACGCCCGCCGCGCTCCGCGGCTCCGCCTCGGAGGCCCTGGCGGATCTGCGTTTCATTTTGCACCCTTCGCTTGAAATCGTGGCGTCGGATTATCCTATTGTCATGATTTGGGCGATGAACTCCGACGAAATGGAGCTTGCGCCTATCACCGATTGGCACGGCGAGGACGCGCTTGTCTCGCGTCCCGGGGTTGACGTCGAGGTGCGCCGCCTGCCGCCCGGCGCCAAGACTTTTTTGCAAGGCCTCGCCGCCGGGGATCCTCTCGGCGCGGCAGCCGCTTCGGCGCTCGCCACGAACGTGCGTTTCGATCTCGCGGCCAATCTCGCCGCACTTTTCGCGGGGCTCGCGATCGCCACTACAAATGAACCCTTCGAGATGCCGCTGCCATGACCCGCATTCCAATAACCAACGCAGATAAGCCATCGTGGCTACCCGGCGCGATGCTCGCTGTCACCGCCATCCTGGACAAGATTCCGCAATCCCTGATCTCGCTCGCGGCACGGATTTTTCCGGCCGCCGTGTTCTGGAGGTCGGGGCAGACCAAGGTCGAAGGTTTTCACATCACCGACAGTGCGATTGACTTGTTTCGCGACGAATATGCACTGCCGCTGATCGATCCGGAGCTCGCCGCAAAAATCGCCGCTTTCAGCGAGCATTTCTTTCCGGTTCTGCTCGTGATCGGCCTCGCCAGCCGATTGGCCGCACTGGCCCTCCTTGGTATGACCGCCGTGATCGAGATTTTCGTTTACCCCGATGCCTGGCCGGAGCACGGCGTCTGGGCTACCTGTTTTCTCATTGTCATTGCCCGCGGCCCCGGCATATTTTCCCTCGACCATCTTTTGGCAAGGCGTTGGTCGCGCGGCTGAGACACTATCTAAAGCATGAGCTTGGAAGTTTACTTTTCGGGCGAAACCAAAGATAATTGTGATTACTCATCCGGGTGAAGCCTTGGCCGATCCTTCCCGCCGCAACGGAGACATTCCATGATCAGCCGCCGATCCTTTATTGGTCAACTTTGTCTCTGCAGCCTCTCCGTGGCGATGCTCCCAATTGCATTGGGAAACACGAAATCCTTCGCGAAATCCTCGGCAATCGCGGCTTTTGACAAGGACAATGACGGCACCCTCGATCTTGCCGAGGT
>Ga0187879_10000915_pt1 | contig 20050 bp, 12 predicted proteins | sample June2016WEW_19_1_FD_132423 | JGI IMG/M metagenome (GOLD analysis project Ga0187879, IMG submission 132423) | Peatland microbial communities from SPRUCE experiment site at the Marcell Experimental Forest, Minnesota, USA - June2016WEW_19_10 | ecosystem: Environmental > Terrestrial > Soil >... | reverse complement strand
GGTCCCAACGTCTCGCTGATGGACGCCCTGCAACTGGACTCGCTGGCGCAAGTGGTGCTGGTAACCACCATCGAACAGGACTTTGGCTGCGCTTTCGGGCTGGAACAATGGCAGCGACTGGAGACCGTGCAGGATCTGGTGAAGATGATCGCCGGCCGGGTTTGCGAGCAGGAGCCGCAGGCATGAGTGCTCTGACGCTCAAAGGCGCCACGCTGCCCGAAATTCTGTTGAACCTGGAGAATTGCACGCGCTGGGGCGCGCGTTTTGTGGCACCCAATGAGGAAGCCACTTTTTATCCCTACCAGGACGTGCTGCACCGCGCGCAAAAGGCCGCCGCGGCATTGCAGGCGCGCGGACTCCAGCGCGGCGACCGCGTGGCCCTGATCCTCTCCACCTCGATCGAGTTTTTCGATTCTCTGCTGGGCGTGCAGCTTGCCGGCGGTATTCCAGCCGCTCTCTATCCGCCCTTCCGGTTGGGGAAGCTCGACGAATACTTCGCCCGCTTGCGGAAAATGTTGACCAAGATAGGGGCAAAGTACCTGATTACCGAAGGCCGCATCCGCAAGCTGCTGGGCCCTGGGGTGGTTGGCGTAGAGTCCCTCCGCGAGGTTCTGGAAGCCAAGGATTTACAGACCGGCGGCGGACGCTGGCAACCGGTGGATGTGGATCCGGAGCAACCCGCGTTCCTGCAATTCTCGTCGGGCACCACCGTCGAGCCTAAAGCCGTGATGGTGACGCACACTAATCTGCTGGCCAATCTGACCATGATGCAGGAATGTCTGGTGTACCGTGACGAGGATGAAGTCGATAACGGCTGTGTCTGCTGGCTGCCGCTCTATCACGACATGGGCCTGGTTGGTTGCCTGTATCTGGGGATGTATTACCCCGGCACCGTGACATACATGGGGCCGGATACTTTCCTGGCTCGGCCGGCCATCTGGCTGCGCACCTTGTCGCGCTACAAATCGGCGATTTCGCCGGCGCCGCATTTCGCTTACAGCTTGTGTGCCGCCAAAATCAAAGACCAGGAAATGGAAGGCGTGGACCTGTCGCGCTGGCGGGCCGCCCTGAACGGCGCAGAGCCGATCGAGCCCGATGGCGTCCAGCGCTTCACCGAACGCTTCGCGCGCTGGGGTTTCCAGCCCACCGCCATGACTCCGGTCTACGGCTTGGCCGAAGCCGGATTGGGCGTCACCTTCACCGATCTCGACGATCTGCCCCGCTTCACCGAATTCAGCCGCGAGGGCTTGTGGAATGGCGGCACGGCGCATCCGGGACCGGGACGGCGCATCGTATCGGTCGGCCGCGCGCTGCCGAGCGTGGAGGTAGCCATCTTCGACGACCAGGAACAGCAAGTACCGGACGGGCGGGTGGGGCGAATCTGGACCAAAGGGCCGTCCATCACCAAGGGTTACTGGGAAAGCCCCGAGCTCACCGCCAATATGATTCACGGCGACTGGCTGGACACCGGCGATCTGGGCTTCTTTCACGAAGGCGAACTCTACATCGCCGGACGCGCCAAGGACCTGATCATCATTCGCGGGCGCAACTACGCTCCGCAGGAGATGGAAGAGCTGCTGCTCGATGTGGAAGGCGTACGCAAAGGCTGCACCGCGGCGGTGAGCACCATGGTCGAAGGCGAAGGGGAGCAGCTTATCATTCTGGCGGAGAAGGACCCGCGCAGCAAACGCACCGAGGAAGAGGTGATCGCGGAGATCAACCACTGCATCCTGACCGGACTTTCGCTCAAGCCGCGGGACGTGGAGTTACTCGAGCCTGGGACGCTGCCGCGGACGTCGTCGGGTAAACTGCGCCGCTCCGAAGCCCTGCGCCAATTCCTGGCGGGCGAGCTAGTGCCGCCGGAGAAGGTCAACGCGCTGAAGATTCTGTTCGAGCTGGGCAAGTCGCAGTTGGCATGGGCCAAGTTCCGGGCGGAAAAGAAGTAAGATAAAAGCCACGGGTTTCACGCAAAGACGCCAAGGGACCGCAAAGAACGCAAAGAAAACAAAATCCAAGCTACTAGCTGCTAGATGAGGTCGTCCGCCTGATTTGCCTCTTGTGTTTCTTGGCGGTCTTTGCGGTTCCTTTGCGTCTTTGCGTGAAATCCGTCTACGCTGTGACGCGCGCCGCCGCCCAATCGTAGAGTTGCCGGTCTTGCTCCACCGACCGCAACAGCATGGATCCAACCTCGTCGCCGGGATGGATCCACTCCAGGTCATCCCGAAAATCGGCCGACGCGTTCTCGACTGGTAGGGACCCCGGCGGAAAGTCCAGGCCAGCGGCCCGCGCCAACGCCCGCAGCTTGTTCACGCTCTCCTCCATACGCTCGGTAATGCCCACGAAAAAGAACCCCTCCAGAGCGGCTTTGGCCGCCTCCAAACGGTCAGGGGCTGCGGGAGCGCTGTAGCACGCGAAGAAGTTCACGTTGTGATTCTCGCGGAAGGGGATGTCGCGGTCTTGAGTCAGGAGCCATCTGGCAAATTCGCGCAGCGTCAGTTGCGGTGCGTCCGGCGGTACGGCTGCGAGCAAGCTTGCCGAAGTAATCTCCGCGTAATGCTTTTTGATGTGCGTCATGTACGAGACGAACTGCTGGATGGGATCGCGCAGAAACGTGATGTAGAACATTTCGCGTCCGGCCAGCCAGTGCGGGAATCGCCGCACGTGATGCGAGCTGAATCCTTGCAATTCGGGACCTTGCAGCAGGTAGCTCCGAAGAGCCTCGTCGCCGTAGACAAAATAAGTATCGTTTACGTACAGGCCCAGGTGCCGCGGTCCGAAGTACGTCTCCAGCAGGACGCGAAACGAGGTCCCCGCACACTTCGGCACGTGAATATGGGCCAGAACCGGCGCATTTTCCGTAACCCGTGTTTTCGCAAAGGCGAAAATCCGGCGCGTCCCACCCGGCGTTGCGAGCGATTCCAGCATAGGTTCCGCAGCGCCACACTCCCGGAAAACCTGCCGGATCTGCCCGGAGACTGCCGCGGTCTCTTCGAAGCCGATTGCCAGAAAGCCGGGCTTATGCATGTGACCTTGTACAAGCTGCGTCAAGGCAGACCACAAAAAACGACGGTCTGCCCCACATGCAACCACTAGATCGGCATTCTCCGCCGGATCGTAGGGCAGGTCCATGCTGGTGAATTTCCGAAACGGGACCCCCGCATCGGAGAAGACGCGCCCTAACTCTTGCGCGCCTTCTCCTATCCCGCAAACATGATGCTCCGGCTTGAATTCGAAATAGGCCTCAAGCGCCGCCAGGAACGCGGCTTCCCAGTCCGATATCCTGCCTTCCCGGCGCTTTACCCAGCGCCCCCGGCCTCCGGGTACAAGTAAACGGGAGCCGGTATAGTACACTTCCAGACTGTTGCGGCCGGGTTTCAAATGTGCGGCGGGGTCGAAAACAAACCCTTTGCGGCCATCTCCGATGCCGGCGGCAAGCAGATCTTCGCGAAAGACCACGCAGGGGACAGTCGCAACCGGTAGCGAATTGACGATTACATCGACCTGCACCGGCTTCTTAGGATCGGCATCGTCGGAAGCCCATCCGGAGATGCGTGTGTCCCAGAGCGTGTCTACACAGCCAATCAAGCCCATCGCATTGCCGGTCTCAGTCTAACGCCAGGCTGAAATCCTCTTTCCGGCGGGCCAGATTGGGGTTGTAGTATGGATCGTCCGCGATATACCGGGCCCATTTGTGCTTCATGAAAGCGTCCTCGGCTGCGTCCGGAATCTTATCTTTTTCGGTCTTGGTGGCCGATTCATAGTGGTAGAGCTTGGCATACGGAGTGTACACGTTGCGAAACCCGAGTTCCAGCAGCTTCAGGCAAAGATCCACGTCCTGAAAGGCTACCGCCAGATTGACTTCGTCGAATGCCCCGGCCTCGAAGAATTTGTCGCGCGCGACCAGCAGGCAGGCGCCTGTCACGGCGCTGCAGTTGCGGATCAGGTTGGGGAAATCAAAGTAATGCGCCCGTCCGCCCGGCAGGCCCTTAAAGGCATGGCTGCAATTGCCGTAGATGCCCATCACTACGCCGGCGTGCTGAATCACATCGTTCGGATACCACAACTGCGCCCCGACCGCGCCGACCTCCGGCCGTTGGGCGTGCTCCAGCATCGCGGTCAGCCACTCGGCCGCGATCACCGTGGTGTCGTCGTTCAGAAGGAGAATATAAGGCGACTCCGTTGCGCGGGCCGCCGTGTTGTTCATCTGCGAGAAGTTGAATGGTTTGCCGCGCCAGTCCAAATACCGGACGGGTGCTTTGCGCGCGGCCAGACGGTGCGCATATTCCGCCACTTGCGCCGCGCGGGAGTTGTCGATCAATAAGATGTCATAGTTCTTGTAGGCCGTCTTTTCCAGTACGGATTCCAGCGCCCGGAAGACGTTCTTGTGGCCGCCGGTAGGGATAAGAATACTGACCCGCGGATTTCCGGCAATGGGATAGCGGACTCGATAGCGGCAAGCCCCTACCTCCTCCACGTGGGCGCCCGGCGCGTTCCTCCCGAGATACGCCGCCAAGGCCCGTTTTCCATCCGCGCTGGCTTCCGGCTTTTCCTCCGACGCTTTGGCGGCGGAACCGGCGATTGCCCGCCAGTGGTATAGGATCTTGGGTATCCTTCTGATCTTCTGCGTGCGTTCGCTGGCGCGCAGCAGGAATTCGTAGTCCTGCGAACCGCTGTAGGTCTGGTCCAGCCCGCCTAAACTTTCCGCCAGCGCGCGCTTCATCACCACAAAATGGCAGATGTAATTGCAGGAGCGAAACAGGTCGGGAGACCAATCGGGTTTGAAAAATGCGTCGTAGCGGCGGCCCCGCTCGTCGATTTTATCTTCGTCGGAATAGAAAATCTCGGTGTCCGGATGGTCATTGATGGCCTGGACAACCGCGGACAATGCAAAGGCGGCGAGCGCGTCGTCGTGATCCAGGAAGGCCACATACTCTCCCGTACACAAGCTCAGGGCCGCATTGGTAGCGCCGGAGATTCCGCGGTTCTGTTCCAGCGTGACGTGCCGGATGCGAGTATCGCGTCGTGAATATTGCTCCAAGACGGCGGCAAGCGCCGCGTCATGCGAGCCGTCGTCGGCCAGGCACAGCTCCCAAGTTGGATAGGTCTGGTCCATCACGGACTCGATCGAGCGGGTGAGTACGGCGATGGGAGTCTTGTACACCGGCAGCGCGATGCTGATGCGTGGGCAAGTGGCGAAACGTGCGGCCTCGCGCCGCAGCCGCTGCAGGTCTTCGACGGTTGGTTCGTTGTGGGCGATCCACAGGCCGTAATCGGGCGGCGTCTTCCAATCGATCGCCACGTTGCAGGCCGCTTCCCGGGTTTGCCCGCTGCGTGCCACAGCAGTCACGCGCACGGCACAAGGGCCTTCCGGCAGGCCGCTGGTATCCCAGAAAAACCGATAGCCAGACTGGCTGGCGCCTATGACTCCGGGATGGCTGCGCGCAACATCCGGCCGCGGAATGCCGTAAGACGCCGGGATCGGAGGGTCGTCGTTAATTTGGACCCATACGCGATCAATCCCGGATTCGGCGAGTACCCAGCCGCGGATTTCGACTACATCCCGTACAGGTAGGACGCCAGCGTGGCCGGGATAATCGCACACCAACGCCATGAAGTCGTCCGTGGCGCCGCGATGCGATTGAGCGGAAGGAGCGGTAACGGCTTCTTCCCGCGGCGTCCATGGCCCGCGGTCCGCTGCGGAGCGGCGGCCAGCAAGTCGTTGCAGCACCCCGCCCATAGCGCACAGCGCTTTCCAGATCCGGCTGTCGTAGATGGCTTGAATCGCGCGCTTGTTGGTGACCAGACCGATTTCCAGATCCCGCATGCGGCCATCCAGGCGCGCTTGAAATTCCAGACGGCTCTGGAGACCGTCGATCCGCTCCCGAATCGTTTCCAACTGTTGTGCGCCCTGTGTTGCGATCTGATCCAACTGCTGGGCGGCCTGTGCCGCCATCTGATCCAATTGCTGAGCGGCCTGTGCCGCCATCTGATCCAACTGCTGAGCGGCTTGTGCCGCCATCTGCGCTGCTTGCTGTGCGCCCTGTGCGGCCACCTGATCCACCTGCTGTGCGGCCTGTGCCGACATCCGATCCACCTGTGCGGCCATCTGCGACAGCTTGTTAGCGATCTCGCTGGCGCGTGCCTGGCCGGCCGCTTCCAGCAATCGGGAGACGCGGTCCCGCGGCCAGTCCGCCAGCGTGTCCTCGGATGCCAGTGATGGGGGCGTATCGAGCACGCCGCTCTCCAGGCGCCCCAGCATCACGGCCACCTCACCCCACTTTCGCTTATAAGCCCGCGCGTCCGCCAGTTCGTGTTCGATGTTGCGAATGTGCCTGTCTTTGTCGGCAGTCACGCGCCCGTTCTGGGCGATAGTCAGGAAAAGCTGGCAAAACGCCAGCACGCTTTCGAGATCGGCCTGTTTGCCGGCGGATCCGAAAGACGCCCGCACCTCTTCCAGATCCGCGATGCCCCGGCGCTTCGAGAGCAGGTATCCGGCCCGATAGTTCGGTTCGGCCCAGTCCTCGGCGGCGTACACCTGGTTAAAACGGCCATTGAGTTCCTGGACGAAATCCGTACCGGGCATCCGCAGGCTGTGGTAAGTCAGCATCATCAGCAGCCAGACATCGGTGTTGCCTTGCCCGAAGCCGATCCAGGGATACGGGTTGTTCGCGAACCAGCGCGTTACGGATTCTCGCTCGGGCAGGCCAAACTGACGGTGCTCCAGCAAGGCCGGAACAGGATTCTGCAGCACCACATTGGTGTACTCGCGAACCATGGACTCCGCCCACCGGTTGCTGGCGGAGTCGAACGGAAACGCCATATACAAGCCATCCTGAGTGACCCGGAGAAGCTCCGACAATAACGCCGGCCGATGTTCGGCGGGGACATGTTCGAGGGTGTCGAGCGAACAGACCAGATCGAAAGCGCCGTCGCGGAAAGGAAGCTGCACGCCGCTGGCTTGGATATAGTTCTGCAATCCGGCCGTGGGAATGAGGTCCACGACCGCCACCCGCGCGCCCGGAATCAGAACTCCGGCTAGAGACGAAAATCCAGGCCAGAACGTCTCCGTATGTCCGCCAACATCCAGCACGTTGTACGGGGACTCACCCGGCCGAAAGAGCTTGCCGATGTGCTCCAGCAGGATATACCGCTCGTAGAGGTCGAACGCTATTTCCTTCAATGTCAGCATGCGGGAGCGGGGACCGAACGATCAAGTCTAACTCAATTCGCCCGGAGAACGTGGCGGCGCAGCGTGTGCTATGCTGGGGGCTTCCAATCCGTCCCAAACCATGTGGCATGGCGATTCGCTCTTCCTTTTGTCCAATTTGATCGCCAAGGATTTTAAGATCCGCTATCGCAACATGTCACTGGGCGTGCTCTGGTCGCTTTTGAATCCTCTGGTAATGATGGGCGTTTTGACGTTCGTTTTTACCAAGATACTAAAGAGCCCCGACCCGAACTGGGCACTGTTCGTGATGTGCGGCCTGGTCCCCTTCAATTTCTTCAGCATTGCTTGGATTTCCGGGACGACTTCACTGGTCGATAGTGCCGGCCTGATTAAGCGCGTGCCCGCGCCCGCCGAAATCATTCCGTTGGCGGCAGTGCTCTCGAACTGCTTGCATCTGTTCATTCAGATCGCCCTGTTGATCGCGCTGGCGTTTCTGTTCGGAAAACCCCCCAATCGCCATTGGATCTTGCTGCCATTGGTGTGGGGACTGGAAGTGATCTTTGTGTGCGGCCTCTCCCTGATCACGTCTGCGCTCAACGTGTATATCCGGGACATGCGCTATCTGGTGGAATCGGCCAACACCGTTCTGTTCTGGATGGTGCCCGTGGTTTATTCTTTTGCCATTATTCCCGCGAACTACAGGGCCATCTACCAGCTCAATCCGCTGGCGGCGCTGGTGATGGCCATGCGCGATATCCTGATTGACGGGACGCGCCCGGGCACCGCGTTGCTCTGCAAACTCGCCGGCATCTCGCTCTTCATGCTGCTTTCGGGCCTGCTGGTCTTCCGGAGTCTGAAGCCCCGGTTCTCCGATCATCTGTGAGAGACCATGAGGGTGATTGAATTCGACAACGTCTCCAAGAAATTTACCCGGCATGCCGGGCAGATGCTGCTGCGCAATCATCTGACGCGGCTTTTCACGGGACAAAAAGACGATCCGTTCTTTGCGTTGAAACACGTCTCGTTCTCCGTGGAGCGCGGGGAAAGCCTGGCGGTGATCGGGAGCAACGGAGCGGGCAAGAGCACTTTGCTGGGTCTCGTGGCGGGCATCTCGAAGCCCGATGAAGGCACGGTCGTGGTGAACGGGCAGGTGACCGCTTTGCTGGAACTGGGATCGGGCTTTCATCCCAGCCTCACGGGGCGGGAGAATGTCCGGTTAAATGCCGCCTTACTAGGGCTGTCGCGCAAGCAGACCGCCGCGGCGTTCGAACACATCGTGGAATTCTCGGGGATCCGCGAATTCATCGATGAGCCTTTGCGGACCTATTCCACGGGCATGACCATGCGGCTGGCATTTTCCGTGGCGATCATGAGGGATCCTGAGATTCTGCTGATCGACGAGGTCCTGGCGGTGGGCGACGCGGCATTTCAAGCCAAATGCATTGACAAGATACGCGAATTCAGAAATGCTGGGAAGACGCTGCTGTTCGTGTCGCACACCAGCATGATCCAGCAGCTATGCGACCGCGCCGTCTGGCTCGACCATGGCGAATTGATCCTGAGTGGTCCGGTAGCCGGCGTTTTGGAAGCATATGCGGGGCGGCAGCCCGCACGTGCCTAATGCGAGGAAACCTGGCCGGAAACACGGTACAACTACGCCGGGCGATCGCGGAACTGCAGGAGTTGCTGCGCCGTACGGACTCCCCGCCGTCACGGCAGGAACTGGCGGCGCTCACTGGGTTTCTGGAAGAGGCCCTTTCGCACATCGAGGCCGGCCAGAAGCAGGCGGTACGGCATTACGCCGAGTTAGAGCGCCGGCTGCTCGACATTGAGAATAGCCGGTTCCTGCGGGCTCTGCAGTGGCCCGGCCGGTTCTTGGGGGACTGGAAGGGGCGCCTGGGCCAATTGCTCCTGCATTCTCCTTTGCATCCGCTCTATCTGAAGTTGGTGCATCCTCACTTTACAGCGGATCGTTACCGGCTTTGGGTAGAGAGCGAACCGGCGCCAGGTCAGCGCCGGCTCCCCCGGCAACCGCTTATCAGCCTGATATTACCGGTGCACAATCCCCGGCGCGATTGGCTGGAAGCGGCAGTGGCCTCCGTCCTCGGCCAGACCTACGGCTGCTGGCAGCTTTGTGTGTGCGACGATGCCTCCGCAGAGGATTGGGTGGCCGCCTATTTTGCCGCCCTGAGCGCAACGGAACCACGTATCCGTTTTGCGCGCTCGAGCGAGCACCTGGGCATTGCAGGCGCTTTAAGCCGCGCGGGCGAATTGGCCAGCGGGGAATACGCCGCTTTCCTGGATCAGGATGATGTACTGGCGCCGCACGCGCTCGGCTGTGTGGCCGAAGCCGTCCAGGATGCGCAACCCGACCTGTTGTACAGCGACGAGGATTACCTGGACGGCCACGACCGCCGGGTGCAGCCGATTTTCAAGCCCACCTTTTCTCCGGACCTGCTGCGGTGCGGCATGTACTTGGGCCATCTGCTGGTGCTCCGCACCGCCATGCTGAGGGAACTGGGCTGGTTCCGCGCCGGATATGACGGCAGCCAGGATTACGATCTGGCCCTGCGCCTGGCTATGCGGTCGACGTCCATCCGGCACATTCCCCGCGTGCTTTATCACTGGCGGCAGCACCCGGATTCGACGGCTCTCCACGCCGCGGCCAAACCCTATACCCAAGCCGCCGGGCTGCGGGCCCTTTCGGAAACGGTTGCGCTGCGGGACCCGCAGGCAGTGGTAACGGTGGGGGCCTTCCCCAATACCTATCGCGTCCGATGGTCCGTCCCAGCCAGCCTGCGTGCCAGCCTGATCGTTTGTTCGCGGAACGCGAAACTGTTGCAGCGTTGCCTGGAGGCGGTCGAAAAGCATACCTCTCACCCCCACCGGGAGATCGTCGTTGTGCAGCACCGCACAGGCGGCATCGCGGCCATGGACCGGCTGTTGGAAGCGTGCACCTGCGTGAGGGTGCGATATACGGGGCCCTTCAACTTTGCGGCCATGAACAACCTGGGCGCCAGGCATGCTACCGGCGAAGTGCTGGTCTTTATGAATGACGATGTCGAGCCGCTCGACTCCGAATGGCTCACCGCCCTGCTGGCGCACGCCAACCGCCGTGAGGTAGGGGCCGTCGGCGCAAAGCTCATATACCCCTCGGGCGCCATCCAGCACGCCGGCATCGTCATCGGCATCATGGAAGGCGCCGGGCATTTGCATCGCAACACCTTCGGCTCCCCGTATTGGAACTGGCTGCCCTTCACGCGCAACGTCAGCGCCGTTACGGGCGCCTGTCTGGCCATCCGCAAGAGCGTGTTCGAGGAGTTGGGCGGCTTCGATGCATCGTTCCCGGCAAACTATAACGACGTCGACTTGTGCCTGCGCGCGCGCCAAGCCGGCTATGAAGTGATTGTGGAACCGGCGGCCGTGTTGCGCCACTATGAATGCCAATCGCGCCAAGCGGGCGTGCGCCTGGAAGAACGCTATCTGTTCGAGCAGCGCTGGGCCGCCTGGCTGGAGCGCGGCGATCCCTTCTACAGCCCCCATCTCCGGCGCACCATGGAGGATGCCGGGTTGGAACTGCAGGATTTGGTGGAGCCGGCTGCATGGAGATAGTCGCCTGGCTGGGCAAGCGCCAGACTCTCTCCGCCGTACTCTTACTCATCCTGGCGTTGCATCTCTGCTTCTTTCCGTTCATCTGGGGAAATCAGACGTTGCTCGGCGCATCTCGCGACGTACCCAGCGTGATGCCCAATGGCGCATACGGCAATGGCAGCCAGGGACTGAGCCTCTCTCGGGGTAACGATATGGGCGCCTCGGGCTGGCTGCTGGAGCCGGATGCCGCGTTGGTCCACCATCAGTATTTCCACGAAAGACGTTTGCCCCTTTGGAATCCTTATCTATCGTATGGCGCGCCGCTGGCAGCGAACATGCAGTCGCAGCCGTTCCACCCGCTCTTTGTCCTGTTTGCCCTCGATCCCGGACCACGCACGTTCAATTTCTTCATCCTGGCCCGCTTTCTTCTTATGGGCCTCTGTACGTACCTTTACTTGCGGCTTTTCCTGCCCTTCGTCCCCTCCATCGCCGGCGGGATTGCCTGCATGCTGTCGGGCTACTATATCCTCTTTTTCAACATGCCGCACCTGAGCGTGGACATGCTGGTCCCCGCCGTGTTTCTGGCCACGGAGCGCCTGCTTAGAAAGCAAAGCACCGGTAACGTAATGCTGTCGATCGCAGTCACGTTCCTGTGCATTGTGGGGGGCATGCCGGAAAGCGCGTTTCTGGTTCTGGCATTCGGCTGCGCCTATTTCCTCTTCCGGCTCGGGTGGGGTCCCACCTCCGCGCGCGTTACTCAACTGAAGTACTTTCTCTTCACTCAGGGATTAGGGCTGGTGCTGGCGGCCTTTCTCCTGGTGCCATTCTTCGAATACATGCGGCTTTCGTTTGATTCGCATCAACCCGCAAACGTGCAGGGATTCATCACCGGCCTGCAGCACGACGGGTTGGGCCTCTCGCTGTTCACCTACATCATTCCCACGCTCTTCGGACCTGCCTGGGCGTCCATCGGTCCCGGCCTCGGCGGATACGACAGCCTGCGGGGTTTCATGGGAGTGGTGCAGGTCCTGTTTGCGGTCGTGGCGGTGGGTGGTCTGATCCGCAGGACAGAAACCCGCTTCCATGGCGAGCGGCGCCTCACGCTATTCTTCCTGGCATCCGCTTTGGCTATCGTTTTGAAGCGGTACGGCGCGCCCGTAATCAATTCGATCGGACGTCTGCCGTTTTGCCAGCTTATTTGGTTTGTAAAGTACGACGAAGCGCTGCTGGCCTTCGCGGTCGCCGTGCTCTGCGCATGCGGCATGCATCAAATTTTGACAGGCACGGCGAGCCGTCGTCGTCTTGTTGTATCGCTCCTGCTCGTCTTTGGGGTGTTAGCCGCGGCTCTGGCATTTTCCCTGCCTGCGGTGCTGGCGGCGAAGGCGCAACCCCATGAGTTTTATCTGAGCCTCGGGGGGAGCGTCGCCGTGTTGTTCGCGGCCGCGGTTCTTCTCCTCGGACCGGCTCGACCCGCTACTGCAAAATGGCTGCCTGCCACCCTGGTAATGCTGCTGGCCGCGGAGATGGCCGGCAACTACATTTATCCGGTTTACTATGTCCTGACGCGTTCGACCAGCGTTGACGCGAACCCGTACCGCGGAGCCCCCTACATCGACTATCTGAAAGCCGGCATCCGAGGCCACGAGCGCATATTCGGACGAGAGGGAATCCTGCACCCGGACTGGGCAGGCAGTTTTCAGCTCGGCGATATTCGCGGCCTGGATGCCATGTATTACCACAAGTACTTTGATTTTATCCGGCTCTTCTTGCGGGAGGAGTTGCCGCCGGCGAAGCGTGGGGACCTCGTCAACCGTTTTACCGGCCTCCGCTGGCTCCCGCTCGACAGCCCCCTCAAGAGACGGCTGCTGCAACTCTCTTCGGTGAGATTTCTTCTGACGCTCGCGCCGTATGGCATGCAGCCTGGGCTGGCCCAGGAAGTTATCCGGCAGAATGTGGGCCGGCTCTCGCCGGGACGGGAAAACCTGGTCGAAATCCGGACATTCACTATTTCGGGAGAGACCAAGCCGGTTCTGTATGAGCATCCGGTCTACGAGCGTCTGCCGTTCAGAACTACCATCACCCCAGCCAGCCGCGAATTCTCTTTCAGCCTGGCCATGCAACCGGCGGTTTATGACGGATCCATGCCGCTATGCGGCGCCGGCGTGCGGTTCCGCTTGGAAATCCGCGACAGCGCCGGACGCATTCGACTGTTGTACGACCGTTATATCGATCCCAAGCACAATCTGGCGGAGCGCCGCTGGATTCCGGGGTCGGTCGATCTGAACGAGTACATGGGGCAAAATGTGGAGTTGCTGTTCACCACGACAGGAGAACCGGAAGGGAACACTTGTGCGGCTTGGGCGGGTTGGGGCGACCCTCATTTCAACGGCGACGTTACCGCGCCGCCAGTGTTCCGGCAAGTGTACGACCACGAAATCAAGATCTACGAGTCTCCGGACTATCTGCCGCGGGCGGCCCTGTTTTCCGGCGTGGAAGTTGCGCGGGATGACGCGGCGGCGCTGGTCAGACTCGCAGACCCGTCCCTTGACATATTTCAGACGGCTGTAGTTTCGTCAACCGGTCTGAACTCTGCGGATCTGGCCGCGATTCGGAGCCTCAACGGCGTGCCCCCCGAGCGGGTGCGCGCCGCCGGAATTCTGTCCTATGCCTCGCAGGAAGTGACGATCGATGCGGCCGTGGAGCGGCCCACGCTGTTGGTGCTCAACGACAGCGACTATCCCGGCTGGAAGGTGTACGTCGATGGACGGCGGTCGCATTGGATCACGGCGAATTACCTGTTTCGTGGCGTCCTGCTCCAGCCGGGCAGGCACTTGGTGCGGTTCGCTTATGAACCTGCTTCGTTTGCAACCGGAGCGGCGATCTCCGGAGCGGGGATCGTCTGCCTGGCCGGTTTCGCTTGGTGGCGCAGGCGGCGGCCTATATGACCCCTGTAGTCGAAACGACCGCACGGGTCGATCATCTCCCGGCCATCCGTTCGAATTCACTGAAACCATTTCCAATCGCCATGGCCAGAGCGAGAAGTCTCTGTAGCGCTTCATTTGGTGAGGAAAAGGTTATCGAGATGGCGCCTGGCGATATCGAAACGCCCTCCGGAAGATTGGCGAGTTCCTGGTTGAGTACGGTGGTGGGCGCTTCCACCAGTACCTTCGGCTGAGTCAGCGCCGCCTGCCGCAGCCCGTCCAAGACCATGGCGAGCTTTTGCCGCCGCCGGCGTTCATAGTGCGCTTCGTCGCCAGCCGCCAGGCGCTTCAAATGCACTATCAACTCCTCCCGGTCGGCCACGCCGTTGGCCCCAACCTGGCGGGTCACGCAGGGCCGCAATATTTGCTGGGCTCGTCTCGGACCAACCTGCAGGAGAGACTGGAGCGTCTCCCGATCGACCCAAGGCCAAGGGAGACTGCCCAGCTCTGCGATGACTTCGTCCAACCGCCCATACCACGTGGGCTTATCGGGCACCGTACCAAGTTAACATCATGGCGGCGATTGTGCGCATGCGCGAAAAATGTAGACTGTTTTAACTTCTGATAAGAGAACGTTATCAGAAGTGTGTTAAGATTTCGCATTGGTCACCGCAGTCCAGGTTTTATCCGATAGGAGCGGACTGGCCTCGCTCGGCCAGCAGGCTCAGGAATTCGCGGCCGCCGCCAAAGCCAGCAATACTCTGCGGGCTTACCAGGCCGACTGGCGGGACTTTTGTAGCTGGTGCGAAGCCCATCAGTTGGCGTCCATGCCCGCCTTGCCCCAAACGGTAGCCCTGTACGTAACCGACCGTGCGGCGACGCTCAAGACCTCCAGTCTTGCGCGGCGCCTGACGACCATCAATCGGGCGCATCAGGCGGCTGGCCAATCTTCGCCCGCGACGATGCAGAACGCCATCGTGAGTGAAGTCTGGAAAGGAATCAAGCGCAAGAAGGGAACCGCCCAAAAGGGGAAGAAGCCGCTGCTGACGCCCGATCTCCAGCGCATCATTGCGGAACTGCCGCAGGGTCTCCAAGGGGTGCGCGATCACGCATTGCTGCTGGCCGGCTTTGCGGGCGGCTTTCGAAGATCGGAGTTGGCCGCGCTACGCGTCGAGGATCTGGAAACGACGCCGGATGGTCTCATCGTGCGGCTCGGCAAATCGAAGACCGACCAGGAAGGGCAGGGGAGACCGGTGGCCTTGCCGTATGGTTCCGATCCGCGAACTTGTCCGGTGCGCGCGCTCCGCGCCTGGCTGGAACAGGCGGGCATTACGGCTGGGCCCCTGTTTCGCGCCATCGACCAATACGGTTTGGTCAGCGAGCAGGCGTTGCACGCGGATTCGGTTGCCTACCTGGTGAAACGCGCTGCCGGCAGGGCCGGTCTCAAGACAGCCGAGTACGCCGGTCACAGCCTGCGCGCGGGCTTGGCCACTCAGGCCGCCATGAACGGCGCCAGCGAGTTGGCCATCATGAAGCAGACTGGCCACCGGTCGCTGGCCAGCGTAAGGAAATACATCCGCGAGGGTTCCCTGTTTCGCGACAACGCGGCCACTAAACTGGGCCTTTAGCCGAAGTAGGCATCGATCGCTTGCCTTATGCGGTCGCTGGCGTGCCCATCGCCGTATGGATTGTGGATGCGCGCCATGCGGCCGTATTCCGCTTCGTCATCCAGCAGCCGCTCGGCTTCGTGTACGATCCGGTCCGAGTCGGTGCCCACCAGTTTCACCGTGCCGGCGGCCACCGCTTCGGGCCGCTCAGTCTTTTCCCGCATCACCAAAATGGGCTTTCCGAGCGAGGGCCCTTCTTCTTGGATGCCGCCCGAATCGGTGATCAGCAAGTACGCGCGCCGCATCAGATCCACGAAGGGAACGTAGTCCAGAGGTTCGACCAGAAACACATTCGCCAACCCGTCCAACTGCCGGTACACCGGGTCCATGACGTTGGGATTGCGATGCACCGGATAGATCAGTTGCACATCGTCCCGCCTGGCGAGACGGGCTAAGGCTTCGCAAATGTGCGCGAAGCCCTCGCCGAAGCTTTCCCTGCGGTGGGCGGTGACCACGATCAGTTTCTTGGACGCATCCAATTGGGGCCACGCGCTCCCAGACAGCCGACCGGCCGCCAATGCGTCACGCACATAGAGCACTGCGTCGATTCCCGAATTGCCGGTGACGGAGATGCGGCGCGGATCGATGCCTTCGGCCAGCAGGTTACCCTTCGCCGTTTCGGTGGGCGCGAAGTGCAGGGCGGCGAGGCGGGTGGCGACCACGCGATTCATCTCTTCGGGGAATGGCTGCGCGAGGTCGCCGGTGCGTAATCCGGCTTCCACATGTCCCACCAGCACGTGTTGATAGAAAGCCGCCAGGGCTCCGGCGAGCGTGGTGGTGGTGTCGCCCTGCACCAGCAACATATCCGGTTGCTCGGCTTGGATCACCGGTTCGAGGGCAACCAAGATGCGTGCCGTGATCTGCGCCAGCGTCTGCCCGGGTTGCATCAAGTCCAGGTCGCAATCCGGCGTGACGTTGAAGGCGGCCAATACCTGATCCAGCATCGAGCGATGCTGCGCAGTTACACAAACGCGCACCTGAAATCGCGTGCTCTGCCGCAGGTTCAATAGTACCGGGCAGAGCTTGATGGCTTCGGGCCGGGTGCCGAAGACAAAGAGAATCTTACGCACGACTCACCACTGCCTGCATGATTTGTTCGAAGTGCGCGGCCACCGAAGGCCACCCATAGTTTTCTTCGACAAGCTGGCGCGCGGCGCGGCCCAGTTGCGCGCGGCGTTGCGGATCGCGCAAGAGCCGCACAACCTGTTGGGCGAAGTCGCCGGGATCGTCTGCCAGGATGATGTTCTCGCCATGGCGCACGGGCAGGCCTTCGGCGCCCATGGTGGTCGAGACCACCGCTTTGCCCAAGGCCATGGCTTCGAAAATCTTGATACGGGTTCCGCTGCCGCTGCGCAGCGGAACCACACACACGGCGGCTTTGCCGAGATAAGGGCGGATGTCATCCACCGCGCCGGTCACCACCACATGGTCCGATGCCAGGGCCTGCACGCGCCGCGGCGGACGGCGGCCCACAGCCCGGAAGACGGCGTCCGGAATCTCGTGCCGGATGAGCGGAAAGATCTTGTCGACAAAGTAGACTACGCCGTCCTCGTTCGGCATCCAGTCCATGGTACCGGTAAAGGCCAACGTGTCCTGCTGTTCGGGTTCCAGGGACGGTTGGAAGTACTCGGTATCCACGCCGGTGGGGATCACGGAGATGCGGCTAGGTTCGACGTACTGGAGAAAAAACGCGCGATCGTTTTCCGAAACCGCTAATACATGATCCGCCAATTCCACGTAACGGCGCTCGGCGCCGGCCAACGCGCGCGATTCCAGCCAGCAGGCGGTTTTCAGGAACGGATTGGTGGTCACCTTATAGTGGCGCTCCCAAACCTGAGCTTCCACATTGTGGGTGAACAGGATGGTCGGCGGCGGCGTTTTCCAATGCATGAGCGAGCCTGGCACCAGGAAGTCGCAAACGATCGCATCGAAGGTGCAGGATGCCAGCAGCTCGGCGTAGCGGCGGCGCACTTCGGGGTTGAGGAATTTATCGATGGTAACGGGCCGGCCGGCGGCCATCATCCGGGCGGAGCGGATATACTCGCCGAGGCTGCGGCGTGGCGGGAGCGGCAGGGGCACGGGCACTAGCTCCGCGAATATGCCGTTGCCGCGGAGATGCTGGTCGTCCGGGTGCTCCGGGTAGAAGGTGAAAAGGGTGATCTCGTGCCGGCGGGCGAGTTGTTTGAGGATATTGTAGCTGCGGATCTTGCCGCCCATATCGGGGGGAAGCAAACCTCCGGCTTTGACCCATAGGAGCTTCATAACGAGAGTTCCGTAACCCCGGCAGCACGATAGACAAACCGGGTGCCGAAGATGAACTCATGCGACCCCTGGGGTTCTTTGTAATGATAGGCTCCGGGCGCGGTTTGCGTAAAGGTGCCGGGTTCACCTGGGGTTAACAGCACGGCGAATTCGGCGGGCAGCTCGGCTTCGGTGCTGAATCGCAGGACCAAGGCGGGTTCTTTTCTGCCGTAGACTGGGGACCAGTCCCAGCGCTCGACTGATCGGGACCAGTTGTGCCCGGCGGGCGGCAGGATGGCGATGTCGCGGTCGTCTAGGAAGTGCCAGTGAATATCGATGCGGTGACCGCTCCCTGACGGTCGCGGCTCGGTAACCAGGTCGCGCACCAGCCAAAACTTGTTCTTGAAACCGAATACCCAGCGATGGTGCATGACCGGCTCATACCCGTTGTGATGTCCAGCGAAGAAATCAAAGGTTTCGCCGGAGTGCCAGCGGTCGACGGTGATTTCGGGCATGCCGGTCCAGGCAAAGGGGCCATTGGGCTGGGCCTGGTCGCGGCCGTCCACCTGGAGCGTGTTGTGGGCGGCGGTGCCGCGGAAGCGATCGCGCTCAGGGCAGACGTAGCAGAAGGTGCCTGGATCGATCAGCACCGGGCGGCCAGCGGTGATGAGCTGGATGCTTAATGCGTCGGCATGGCCGTGACCGCCGGTTAGGACGCCCTGCGGCCCGGCGTCGATGAAGAGCTGGGAGTGCTGCGACGTCATGGCGTAGATCCCCGCAGACGGGAGCGCGAACGAGCCGACGTGGACGTCGGCCGCAGGACTGGAGTCCCGCCCCACTATGACGCGGCCTCCGTCGTCATCGCCGAAGTTTGGCGGGCGGCCGGCCTGGGAGAGAGATGCTAGCGCGTCGTTCATTTTTCCGATAGTGCGGTCAAATGATGGTGGGATGGCGAGGGCATTCTTCGCAGCCAGACTGCGTGCGAACTGGAAGAAATCGAGGGCGTAGATGTGATAGTAGACGGACTGCTCGAAGTGAAAGCCGTCGGGGCGAACCTGGGTTTCGGCCTGCTGCAGTACGATGTTCCACCCGCGGGCTTGCCAGCGCGGTGCCTCGGCGATCTCCGGGCAGAGCAGGCCGATAGCGAAGAGCGCCACACCTTCGCCGAGCAAGTGTGTATTCGGGGAAAAGTATGTCGACAGAAAACGCTCGATGTACCACCCGTGCAGGTGAAGCGCAGGGATTAAGCCAGGGTGAAAATCTCCGATTATGTGGCGTACCCAGAGCCAGGACAACGCGCGGAAGGCGACTTCGAGCGCACTGGCCCAATTGATGCCAATAGGGTAGGGGTTTTCGCTTTGCCAGTGCGTCCATTGGGCCAGGATCTCGTCGCGGAAACCGGCTTGCGCCAGTGTGACAAGGTGCTGGTGGCGGTTCAGCTCCCAGATGATTTTGTGGTCGCCGATTTGATCGAAGTCGAGGAAGGGGATTTGGTACCACGGTTTGCGCGGGGAGCGCTTGCCATGGACGGGGTCGAAGTGCCAGTCGATGGGGGTTCCGAAATCGAGGTCCTTATAGCCTAGCAGGTCGAAACGGTGTTGGCAGATTTTTTCGGCTTGCTCAAGTGAATAGGGCAACGGGTCCAGGAAGGCGGGCGTGGCCGTGAACGGGACTAGCCGGCAAGCCGGGGGACGGCCCCAGCGTTTGGAGAAGGTTTGTTGAGCCCGAGTGCCGATTTCGGCCGGGCTCATTTGCAGCAGGCGGGTGAGCTTCATGGGAGGGGACAGGCAAGCATGCCTGTCCTACTGGTGATGAAGATGTTACCCCAGAGCTGCAGGTTCAGCAGGCGCCAGATACGGTCGGTCGCATCTTCCTGGCCGCTCTTGTGGCGAGAGAGGAGATCGTTTAAATAGGTGAAATCGATATAGGGGGCCAGCAGTCCTTCGCGGTCGTGAAGCTTGGCGACGAGGGCGTCGGCGCTCGGTTCCATCAACCATTGACGGAGCGGCGTGGGGAAGCCCATTTTCTTCCGATAGACGATTTCGCGCGGGAGGATGTCTTCCACGGCGCGCTTCAGAATGTACTTGCCCACGCCGCCGCGAAGCTTCATGCGGTCGGGAACGGTGGCGGCGAATTCGACGAACGGGTGGTCCAGAAAAGGGACGCGGCTTTCAATGGAGCAGGCCATGCTCATCTGGTCCTGCTTCATGAGCAGTTCGACGAGGTAGGTTTTTTGGTCCGCGTAGAGCATGCGGGAGAGCAGGCTGGCATTTGGCTGGGAGTTCCAGTAGCGCAGGAAGGAATCGTAAGTAGCCCCCAAGGGCACCGCAAGTAGACGCTGCTGCTCGGCGCGTGAAAAGGCGGCATAGAAGTTATCCAGATAGAGGGTTTCCAGATCTTCGCCGCGGCCCAGAACGGAATGCTGCAGCTTGCGGCGGATGTTGCCGGAAAGCAGGCGGGAG
>Ga0187879_10000914_pt1 | contig 20058 bp, 12 predicted proteins | sample June2016WEW_19_1_FD_132423 | JGI IMG/M metagenome (GOLD analysis project Ga0187879, IMG submission 132423) | Peatland microbial communities from SPRUCE experiment site at the Marcell Experimental Forest, Minnesota, USA - June2016WEW_19_10 | ecosystem: Environmental > Terrestrial > Soil >... | reverse complement strand
TACGAACGCAACGAGTCCAGGCTGCGCCTTCCCGTGGTGTCCACCAACGCATATTGAAAGACCCAGCCGATGGAACTGGCGTCCGGCCCCAACTCCGTCTGCACGCCGGTGGGGAGGCGCGGCGTGATTTTGGAGAGATACTCGAGCGTCCTCGAGCGCGCCCAGTAGATGTCTGTCCCTTCGTCGAAAATGATGTAGACGTAGGAGTAGCCAAAATCGGAGAACCCTCGGATGTCCTTCACGTGCGGCGCGCCCAGCAGGGCCGTGATGATGGGATAGGTCACCTGGTCTTCCATAATGTCAGGGCTGCGGTCCCAACGCGAATAGATGATGACCTGGGTGTCGGAAAGGTCGGGGATAGCGTCAAGGGGCACGTTGTGGAGCGACCACCACCCGGCGGCCACCGCCACTCCCACCAACAGGAAAACCAGGAATTTGTTTCGTGCCGAAAAATCGATGATCTTGTGAATCACTTTTGCATTCCCTCCACCGACTGACGGAGGTTGCTTTCCGAGTCGATCAGGAAGTTGGCGCGCGTCACCACGAGCTCACCGGCGTGAAGGCCGCTGAGGATCACAGCGTAATCTCCCGTGCGCGCCCCCACCGTCACGGTGCGCGGCTCAAAGACACCCTTTCCGCGAGCGACGAATACGCGTTGATGCGCGCCCGAATCCAGCACGGCGTCGGCGGGCACCGTCAGACGCCGCCCAAGGCCACGATGCAGTTCCACGTTTACAAACATCCCGGGCTTCAGCTTCACGCCGGGGTTGGGAAACTCCACGCGGACGGTTATGGTTCGTGTGTCCGGCTTGACGGTGGGGGAAATGAAGATGAGCCTTCCGCTCAAGGCGAGGTTTGGTAGCGCCTCGGTGGTGAGGACGGCGGACTGCCCCAGGCTGACCGAGGGCGCGTCCGATTCGTATATTTCTCCCTCCGCCCAAATCGAACTGAGGTCCACAAGTTGGTAGACATCCATTTCCGGGCTGACGTATTGATTGGGGAATGCCTTGCGATCCACGACATAGCCGGTGACGGGTGAGAATATAGTGATGTCGTGGGCAGGCTTGCCCGAGGCTTCGATGTCGTGAATCTCCCCCTCGGTCAAATCCCAAAGTTCCAGCCGCCTCCGCGCAGCTTCCAACAGAGATGCGCCCGCCGTAGCGATTTCCGGAAAAGAGCTTTGGGCCAGCGAATCGCGCGCCCGTAAGGCCAGAAGGTATTCCTGCTCCGCAGCCAGCAAGTCAGGGCTGTAATACGTGAACAGCGGATCACCCTGCTTCACTTGCTGCCAGGTGTAATTGACGAAGACCTTTTTGATCCAACCGCTGGTTCTTACATGGACATGTGCCAAGCGCGTCTCGTCCATTGCCACCTGCCCCACGGACCGGATGGTTTGGTCGAGCGTTCGGTATTGAGCCTCGGCCGTCGTGACCCCCATCAATTGCTGGCGGGCGGAACTGATCTCTACACCTCCGGGTGGGAGCGACGCAGACGGGGTCTCGGAGGCATAGACCGGAACGAGCTTCATGCCGCAGTCCGGCGCGATCCCAGGTTTGTCGGAGTGATACCAGGGGTGCATGGGGTCCTGGTAATAGAGAATCTTGCCGTCGCCGGCATTCGCTTGCTCCGCAGCCGCAGCCCTCGATGTGGGAGCAAGAAATGCGGCGGCGCGGTTATGCAAGGAATGGTGAGGGTCGCTGCCCAGCAAAAAGGCAGCAGTAAGTGCCATCAAAGCGGCAAAAACGGCAACGCGTTTACTCATGGTGAACATCTCCTTGTTGGATCAAACTCAATCCCGTCAGTTCTTCAAGGCGCGCCAACGCCTTTTCATGATTCCTAACCTGCGTGTGGTAATCGAGCTCAGCGTCGACGACCGCCTGGAAGTTGCTGAGCACGTTTAGGAAATCCACCCCGCCGGTCTCATAGCTGGTAATGGAGGATTCCAGTGTCAAAGAGGATTGCGGCGCAATTCCCTGCGAATAGAGTTTCAGGAGTTGCTCCGTAGCTTGAATTTCCAGGTAATCCTGTTGCACCTGGTAGCGAAGTACGGTCAGTTCATTCGTTTGCATCTGGCGGGCGGATTCCAGGTTGTCCGCCGCCTCGGCGATGGCCATGTCCTGCTTGCGGCGATGAAAAATGGGGAGAGAAGTTGTGAACGTGATTCCATACATATCCGGCAAACCATCGCGCTGCATGTAAACGTAACCGACGCTGAGATCGGGGCGCACTTCCTTACGCGCCAAGTCCACGGACAGCCGATTTTGGTCCACCAACGCCTGGCGTTGCTTGAGGGCGGGATAGTTGGCCTGAGCCGCACCCTGTAGTTGCTCTTGGGTGTAGACGAAGGGGCTGGGCTGGACCGCCGCCGTCGCGGCGACGGGCGAGTCAATGGGAACATTACGCAAGCTGTTGAGTTGCGCTTCCAGCGTGCTCCGTTGCTGGTCGAGTATCGTCTCGCGTTGGGAAAGCCGTGTAACTTCCAGTTGCGCCCGCAGAACATCCTGCTGCGCGGCCTTGCCGACGGAATAGCGGATCTCGGTGATCTTTTCGAATCCCTCCAGGGCCGCCCGGTCTTTCTGCAAAATCGCGAGGCTCCGGTCAATATAGGCAAGGTCGAAATACGCCTGTTTCACTTCTGCTGCCACGCGACGCTCAACCGCCTCGTACTCGAGCGTCTCGGCGTCGGCATCGCGAGCGGCGATTTCCGTGCGCAGGCGCGTCTTGCCCGGGTAGGGGATCGCCTGCTCAGCCATCACCTGCCGGGCGCTCGAGGGATCGCGCCGCATCACCGTGAAGGGAGGCAGCGCGTTGCCTCCGTAGCTGAAAGAGACCGTGGGGTCCGCCCAGGCGCCGGCCTGCGGAATCCGCGCGCGTTTGGCGTCCACCGCGCGGCGAGCGGCGAGGATTTCCGGGTTGCGCTCCGTTGCTTCCTGAACCAGCTTGGCGAGGCTCAGTGCAGGGGCAGCCTCTGAATCACGTCCAGGCCCTGATTGCGAGAAAACCCACGCGGGCGCGGCGAAACAAAGAATGCTCGAAACCAGGAAAGATATCTTCCGTCTCATTTTCAACTCTCCCTGCCGGCCAAAACGTTGACCGGGTCGGCACACTATTGCTTAACGAAGATCCGGAGGATTGCCGGGTTCCCCGCACGCGCAGGGATCGACACCTCGGGCTTAGGGTCGTGGGGAGAGTTTCAGATCAGAAGGCGGCAGGATTGTGAAAGAGGACTTAGGGGAGGGGAAATCGACGTCAACAGATGTTGCCGCACCGGAGCGCTAGTTGCCACCAGGGGAGCGGCTGAGGGATGTGAGATTTCCTCTAATTGGGCCGTATACTCCGATGAGTGCCCAGCGTTCTGTGTTTCAGTGATGGATCCCTGGTAATTCAAGAGGAAGTTTACGCAGCAAGGTGGCAATGAGGATGAACTCGGCGGTGTGGTGTTGGTGCTCATCGGGCAGCACGGGTGCGAGCTCCAGTGGTTCGGAACGCAAAGTGTCCTCAGCCCGGAAAGCTGGACAAGGAAGATCACTAGCAAAATATAGACGCCACGTCGCACTTCTATAGCCTCACACGCCATTGTGTAGCAAGCGGGTGCCAGAACGCAACCTAAAAGGTCCGGGGACAAATTGACGATGCGTTCGGCTCTGGCACGCGAAACGAAGCAAAACGAGCACGGCCGACTTGCGACGATGTACTCTGCCTTGGCGGCGGGGCACTCCTACCTGTGGCGCGCGCGCCGCTTCTTCCGTCAATGATGGTGCAGCGGCGCAGGACTCTCGCCGGGAACGTAGGTCCGCAGTGCGTCGTACTTGGCCACCTGCTCGGTGGAAAGCAGCCCGCGCTCGCGGACGTGCGCGGTCAAGTGCAGCGCGCGCAACTGCCCTTGCAGATTGGCGATTTCGGCGGTCAGTTGCCCCACTTTGTCTACATCGGCGTGTTGTTCACGAAAAAGGGCCTCGAGTTCATTTTCGCGGGCGAGAATCTGTTTGCCCAGCGCCTGCGCTTTGGTGTGCACGTCCTGGAACAGGGCACGCGTGGCAGCGAGCTGGTCGGGCGAGAGCCCGAGCTTTTCGGCGATGTCCAGAACGTGGCGCGGGCCGGGATAGTGGTTGAGCTCGGCGGCCTTGGCCAAACCCATTCCTTCTCCGTTCAAATATTGACTTCGCTCTTCCTCAGATACACCCGATCTGTTCATCGCGGCATGGGCTTGGTTCGAGCTGGCCATCATCGGGCAATCGTGGTGGACTTCCTGGGCCACTGCGGGTAACCCCAACAGCGCAAGTGCGAGCACAACATTGGTGAATTTCATTTGGGCGCTCCTCGTCTGAGTTTCCGCCCCATTCCGGAGGAAGAAGGCGGAGCGAGTCGGGCCATGAGTGGCGAATCTCCATTTGCTAGCGTATCCAGGAGGTGGGCGCGCTGGCCAGGAGGGGTGCGGCCCAACTGGCGGTCCCAGCGCCGAATCACCGCCTTCAACAGGCGGCAAAGTCGTGCGATTTCCACCTGCCGTTGTCGCAGCTCACGTAACTTGGCCGAGGCCAGCGAACGCACGCTACGGCAGGGTACGCCGCCACTCTCCCGGATCCGCAGCACTCGCGACAGTTCATCGATGCTGAATCCGATGCGCAGTGCGCTGCGGACCAGATGTACGCGGTCCAGCGACTCGGCCGGATAATAGCGGTACCCATTGCTGGAACGCGGTGGCGGCGATAGCACACCCTTTTGCTCGTAATAGCGCAACGTGTCGGTACTCACCCCGGCGCGCGACGCCAGTTCACCCGAACGCAGCAGTCGGCGGTTCGCCTGCATGGTTTCTCGCTCCTGCAGAATATAAACCCCCGGACCGGTTCGGAGGTCAAGGGGTTTTTGCTGCGGTCATGCTTATGGGCACGGGGGTCATCGCATCGCGGTGGGTCGGCGCCCGTGCGCAGACTCGCCCCGGATGGACGCGGATCAGCACAAATGTGAACGCCGTATGCCGGCCGTACATCGGCAGCCGAAATGGCGCCTCCGAAGCCCGATCCGCGTCCACGTGGCCCGTCGGCTACACGTAGAAGTGACCCGTTCACGTAACGGGCCAGAAACGTTAGTGCTCTATCGGAAGCGCGCGTCCCCGGAGGTAGCGTACCCGAACACGGCGGTCCAGCGCGCTTTCGATAAAGCACTAACGTTTATCGGGCTGAATCCGTGGAATTAGCCGCACATCCTACCTTCCCAGTGCGTAATCCCAGAGGAATCAGCAGGCGAACTTGGGCGCCACATGTACGGTTTTGCCCATTTCACGACCACGTGACGAGCGCACCCATTTCCAGGTCCCACACCTTCAGCGTCTCGCCCTCAGCGGCGGACGTCGCCCGCCCGCAGCCACCTAGGACAATCCCTTTACCGACCAGCCATTTCGATACTCGCGCTGGAGAAAGCGGTTGGCTTCGGCGAGATCGAACTTCATCTTCTTCTCGTTCCATTTCAACGTCGTTTGGGGAAAGCGCGAGGCGATGCCGCCCAGCAGGATGGCTTCAGTGAGCGGACCCGAGTAGCCGAAGTTCGTGGTGGTTTTGCCCTCACCACGGCAGGCCTTGACGAACTGGGCATAGTGATTGATCTCGCCGATATCAGGGACCACGTAGTCTTTGAATTTCGCCTTCGGGTAAAGGGTCGGCCGGAGGTAATTCGGCAGCAGCATCACTCCCTCGGTACCGATGAAGATGGAGCCGGCCTCAGGAAGCGCATCGCCTTCGAGCAAGGCAATGACGTCCGCAGAAGGCTTGGCCGTGCCATCGGACCAGGTGATGGGCAGAATCTTGGACGCCGTGCGCTTCGTCCCTGCGAACTGGTAGAGGACCTTGCCGTTGAGCGCCCAGTTCCATTCATTCGGCGCCGGGCCTTCCGAGCGGACAGAAATCATCTTGGCCACGCCCAAGGAAGTGAAAATCGGATCGAAAATGTGGCAGCCCATATCACCGAGCGTGCCGGTGCCGAAATCCAGCCGCTTGCGCCAGTTGGCTGGATGGTAATATTCGCCGCCGATGAAGGGACGATCCGCGCACACACCCAACCAGAGGTTCCAGTCGAAATTCGCGGGCACAGGATCCGTCCGGTCCGGCTTGGGGGAGGGATCGCCCCATGACTTCGGGCACCACGAGTGGAGCTCCTTGACCTTGCCGATCACGCCATCCTCGACCACGCGCACTGCGGTGCGGAAAGCCGCCGAGGAGTGCATGTGAATTCCCATTTGGGTGACGAGTTTCTTCTTGTGTGCAATCTTCATCATGCGGCGCACTTCGTAAACGTCGTGGGCCAGCGGCTTCTGGCCGTAGACGTTGATTCCGAGTTGCATCGCACTCACCGCAATGGAAGCGTGCATGTGATCCGGAGTGGAAACGTTGGCGGAGTGCAGGTTCCTCCCTTCCTTGTCGAGCAAGACGCGCCAGTCCTGGTAGACCTTCGCTTTCGGAAACAGTTCCAAAGCCTTGGCCGTCCGGCTGAGGTCAACGTCGCAAATGGCGACGAGCTCAACTCCCGGACATTTTCCGATCTCGGAAAGGTCACCGAGCGCCATACCCGAGGCGCCAAAGCTCGCGTGGCGAAGCGTGCCGATTTTAGAGCGCGCCATCAAGCCGCGTGTGATGTAAGGCGCGGCGATGGCGGTCATGCCCAGAGTCTTGAGGAACGTGCGACGAGAGCAGTTGGGTTTCATGTCCATGATGGGTGCCTGCTTCACTTTAGAGTTTTGATCGCAATGTTGCGAAACATCACGGGATCGCTGTGGCCGGCAAAACCGAAGTGGCCGCGGGTGCGATCCTTGCCCGGATGCTTGCTGCCGGCCATGAATTCCGTAACCTTGCTGAGGTCGGCGTCGAGAATAACGGCGCCATTAAGTTCCACCTTGATAGTTGGGCCAGTGACCGTGACTTCCTCGTAGTTCCACTCCCCGATGGGATGTTGGTACCCGCGTTGCGCGGCCACCATGCCGTATGCCGAACCATGCGCCTGGCGGGGATCAATCTTCTGGCCCGTGGCCTCCTCGTAATGGTCGTCGAGCACCTGGCTTTCACACATGCCCACGTAGGCCGTGTCGCCGCTGCCGGGATAGCGAATGGCCAGACCGTTGTTGCCGCCCGGCGGAAGCTTGAACTCGAGACGCACTACAAAGTTCGAATATTCCTCCCGCGTGTAGATCGTGCCGCCCTTGTTCGGTCTGCACAGGATGGCATTGTCTTTCACCTGGTAATTGTCCAAGGGGCCATTCCAGCCGGTAAAATCCTTTCCATTGAACACGCTCTTGAACCCCGGAGGGTCTGTGCCGCGCAGGCGCCGGTTCGCCTCGTCGCTCGCGATTTCGCGGATGAACATCCTGCGCCAGCGGATTTCGCCGCCGTGCGTCTGCAATTGGATCGGGCCCCGCGGCGGCACCGGCAGCGCGTAGTTGTAGAAATTCTCGAGCGTGGAACCCTTGACGGTTTGCTGGCCGTTCAGCCATACCCAGACCTTGGAGCCGACCATGATGACGCGGAAATGATTCCATTCGCCAAACGGTTTATCGGCCTTCACCAGCGGATCTTTGCCGGGTGATCCCGGGCGGTTGTTCCACAGCCCGCCTGAGCCTTTGTCAGCGCCGAGGCTGAATTTCGCCTGCTCGGTGTAGTCCCAGATCTGAACCTGCGGGCAGCCTCGCAGGTAGATGCCGCTATCGGCCAGCGGCACCGTTTTGTAGTCCACCAACAGTTCGAAATCGCCATAAAACTTATCCGTGGTAAGGTACAGTCCGTGGCCATCGTTTACCAGATCGCCATTTTGCGCTGACCAATGTTGGCGAATGTCGCTGAGGCTGCCGTCGTGTTTCTTCTGAAACTCCGCCGGCGGTTGGGCTATGTATTGCCGCGGATCCTCGGTGCTGGCGCCCCACCAACCGGTGAGATCTTTACCATTGAATAGCGCCGAGAAACCGGACGGCGCTTGGTCCCCCGGCGCCGGTCTTTGGGCCGCCGCAGCGTGAGGACTCTTCGCCTTCCCGGCCGCCGTTCCCACCGCCTGAGCATGCAGGCCTGGGCTTTGGACCATGAGAAGAAAGGCAACTGTACAAAGGAGACTTGCAGCACACTTTTTCATCGCATCGCCTCTTTGCATTAGAACCGGCTTCGCAGGCAACATAACTGGCTCGTCGCTCCCTGCGGGCTGAGTTCTTGGCTGCCCGCAAGTTCATAAGGTTCCCGCCTGGGCACCGAATAAGGAGCAGTGGAGCCTTATATCTCCAGGACGGAAACTTGGCAAGGAGAAATTTAGTAGTGCAGAAGTCGTCAGCCATTTCCGACAGCTTTTTATATCAATGTGCCTACCTCGAATAAATTAGGTCCGTTGCCTCCTGAGATTAATATTTGTCGGCCCGGCGAAACTCGTGAGTAAGCTAATTCATTCGGTCGTCTCACTGGAAGTTGCTGCCGCTCAACGGATTCCGTCGCTTTTTAGGATTGGGCCTGAAAAGTCGGCTTCCCATCGACAATCCCGGTGCGTGGCAGGTTTCCGGCGTGGGAAGGGCGTTTTCGGGCCGAATCTTCTTCGGGTTGTGCGGAGGTTGCTTTCGCCGTTTACAAAAACAAAATTTGCCGCCTGTCACCCTTACATTCGAAATGCCAAAGTCGAAACCACAACCGGCCCCGCCTCCCCTCAACAGGCGAGTACCTTCCGAGTACGACAATCTTGTCCTTGCCCTCTGTCAAACAGTGAATGAGGTCAACACGGCAGACGGCGCTATTAGGGCAAGCGGGTGACGAAGGCGGATCGGGTAGGCGGTGATTGCTGTGTTGGCGGTAGGTTGTTTCTGGGCCGCCGGCTGATTCGGTGGCGAAGAGTTCCTATTGGTCCTCCCCGAATGCAGTCTGGAAGAAGGTGTGAAACTGGCAGAGCGAATATGCCACTTGGTTAGTTCAGAGCCGGTGAAAACCAAGGATGAACGCATCGAGGTATCAATCAACCTGGGGGTGGCAGTCGCCAAGCAACTTGTTCCGGCGGACGCCGCTCCTTACCGGGCGAAGCGGGCAGGACGCAATCGCGTTGAATTCTCTGCCGATCCCCTTCCCTCCTCAGGGGCCCGCGACTGAATTGAATGCGAGGGGCGCCTCACATGTCTAATGGGCTCACCCCGGGTTTTTCCCCGAGTCGAGTGGCCCCGGTTATCTCCTGACGCAACTGAATAAAGAAACATCGACGGCCACAGCCGTGTCCGCGGAAACACCTCGCGCCATGATCTATTAGTACCATTGTGTCCGGTGCCGGTGAGGTGTATGTTGTCGGCCAAGCAAGAGATCGATAGTAGATATCCGGCCCGATTTGGCCGATCTACCTGATATGGTGATTTCGCACCTCAAGTCGCTAAGGTGTCTCGCGGCCACCGTGGTCTGCTTCGCCCTTGCCGCGCCGGTAGGGGCTCAGCAGGACAGTTTTCGCTACTACGGAACCGAGGAAGGTCTCACCAGCGCGGCGGTGAAAGTTCTTTTCCAGGACCGCACGGGCTTTCTGTGGGTCGGAACGGAAAACGGATTGTTCCGCTACGATGGCCAGCGGTTTCAGCGTTACGGGTCTGTGGAGGGTCTTCCTTCCGACATAGTCTTGATTATCGGTGAGGCTCCGGATGGACGCCTCCCGGCGGGGTACCGGGGGGGGTTCTTCGAGCAAAAGGGCCAGCGTTTCGAGAAAGTGCCGCTGCCGGGTGCCAACGGCGTCGACGGCTTCAACTCGATTCTATTTGATGGCAAAGGGCAAACCTTCATCGCAACGGAGCGTGGGCTTGTGGAAGCCATTACCCCAAACGATGGCAGCGGCGGTTTGTGGGTGCACGACTCGCAGAAGGCCGCTATGCTGCGGCATGGGAACACGCGCTTTGATGCCTCCAATCCAGGGTTTCCGCAATTGGCGGGCGGGAGACATATGGAGCTGGACAGCCGGGGCAGATTGCTGGTGCCCACCACCGACGGCCTGGCCATTAATGAGGGGAGACACTTCCGAACTGTGGGCGGCCGTGAAGGCTTGCGAGGTCCGGTCTATTCCGTGTTGCGCGACCGGGAGGGTTCGATCTGGCTGGGGTTGGCCGGGCGCCCGCGAGCGTTGCCTGGCGCTAGGGATGGACGGCTACGTCTCCAAGCCCATCAAGCTCCAGGAACTCATCGGGGTAATCGAAAACTGCACGCACCGGGAACCCCGGACCGATCAGGAAGGTAAATTTGTATGAGGACGCGTATCTGGGTTTTCAGCGCGGGTTGGCTGCTTTGTGCCTTGACGGCGCAGGCGCAGCATTGGAAATTCCAGATGTACGGAGCCGACCAGGGCTTAACCAATGCCACGATTCTTGCCCTGCACCAGGACCATGAAGGTTTCCTCTGGGTCAGCACGGAGGGAGGTCTTTTCCGCTACGATGGCGACCGTTTTCAGCATTTCAGTGCAGACCCGGTCGCGGTCCGGGGCGACGCGCACTCCCTGTACCACTCTCCCGATGGTCAGTTCTGGGTCGGATCAGGCTTGGGCTTGCACCGGTGGACAGGAGAGCGGTTCGCTGCCGTACCAGGCGTTGAAGACGTCGAACTGGAAAGCGGCCAAGCAATCGGAGGTGACGCTGCGAACCTGTATGTGGCCACCCAGACCGGTCTCCGGTCACTGCCCCTGCGGGGTGGGGGCAAACCTCATCTCGTCTCGACAAAGCCGTCCTACAGCGTATACGTGGCGGCCGATCAAACTGTTCGGTATGGCTGCGGTCCGGCAGTCTGCTCATTAAGGGACGGACAGGAACGCGAATGGACCGGAAAGGATGGGGTGACCTCGGATCGCTGGTCGAGCATCGCGGAGGACACAGCCGGGCGCCTGTGGATTCGCTCCAACTCTAAGGTTCTAGTACGCGATTCGGCCGGCACAACTTTCCACGCTCCCCCCAGCTTCCCCCAGTTGAACACCACACATACGTCGCTCTTGGTACCCACGCGCCTTGGACGGATGATGATTCCGCATGACGCAGGGTTGATGATCTGCGAAGGGGACGGTTGCCAGAACTACGGTGTGGAAAGCGGCCTGCGTAACACAGGAGTAATCGCGGCCCTCGAGGACCGCGAGGGTTCACTCTGGATTGGTTACAGCGGGCACGGTCTGGCCCGCTGGCTGGGACGTGACCAGTGGCAGGGTTTTGCCGAGGAGGAAGGACTGACAGATCCGGGAATATGGCGCATTGTGCGCGACGCCGCGGGTGACTTGTGGATCGGCACCAACCACGGCCTATTCCAGGGCACCCAGAAGGGCGGCCGCTGGCGGTTTCGGCGCTCGGATGCGGTGGGTGAGCTCACGGTGTATGGACTGGCCGCCGAAGCGGATGGCTCGCTCTGGGTGGGAACGTTTCAAAAGCAACTACATGGCTTGCTGAGGTATTATCCCCATACGGGCCGGAAAGTGATCTACCCGCCTGCCCGACCTTTTACCGAATGCGCTATCTACAACATCGACCGCGATCCCTCCGGCACGATTTGGGTATCGACACCGCACGGTGTGATGCGTCTTGCTCCCGGCAGTGCAAAACTGGAACCCGTGCCTATTCCCGTTGTTGGCGCAACCATAGAGGATGTTAGAACCGCCGGGAACAGCTTGTACGTCGCTACCAAGAAGGGGCTGTACATTCGGCAGGGGACGATGTCCCGCCTCCTCACCAAAGCAGATGGGCTGAAAGATAATTGGATTCAGTCGGTCACGGTCGCCCCGGATGGGGCCTTGTGGATCGACTATTTCTCTTCTTGTGGGATCACTCGAATCGACCTCAAAGGGGAGAAAGTCCACTTCCAGCACTTTACCGTGGACGATGGGCTGCCCAGCAATGTGGTCTACTCGCAGTTTTTTGACGCAGGCCACCGGCACTGGTTGGCTATTGACAGCGGTGTTGCCGTGTACGAGGGTGACCGCTGGACGCACTATGACACCTCCACCGGCTTGATTTGGGACGACTGCAACGCCCATGCTTATCTCGCGGAGGCAGATGGCACAGTCTGGATCGGCACCAGCAACGGCTTGGCGCGGTTTCACCCGGTGGTTCAGCCGAGATTCATCCTGCCGACGGCGGTGATCACCTCCGTGCTCCGCAACGATCTCGCCACCCAGGATGTGGACTTTGATTCGTCCACCAATTCGTTGGGGCTCCGGTTCACGATGCTCTCCTATCGCCGGCATAACCCCACCTTTCGCTACCGAATCGGAACCAACACTGACCGATGGATCCAAACGCAAGCTCGCGAGGTCCATTTTGCTGAGCTTTCCGCGGGTTCTTACCGCTTCGAGGTGCAGGGTGAATTGGAGCGGGGATTGTGGAGTCGCCCCGCGCTGCTGGAGTTTCGGATTCGGCCGCCCTGGTGGCGCACCTGGTGGTTCCTTGGCTCGGTGGGCGTAATATCGGCCGCGATCGTGCTCCTGATCTTGCGCCAACGGAACCTGCAGCAAAAGCAGATTCAGCGGGCGCTCGAGGAGGCCGTCATGGCCCGCACTCGAGAATTGGCGCAGGAAAAGGCCCGCGTAGAACAGGAGAAGGCGCGAGCCGAACAGGAGAGAGCACGCGCGGAACAGGAAACGTTGCGCGCGGACGCCGCCAACCGGGCCAAGAGCGAGTTTCTGGCGAACATGAGTCACGAAATTCGCACTCCCATGAATGGCGTCCTGGGAATGACCGATCTCCTCTTGGATACGGAATTGGACTCCGAGCAATGCGAATATGCCGGCATGGTTAGAGCGTCCGCCGAGTCCCTGCTCACCATCATCAACGATATCCTGGATTTCTCCAAGATTGAGGCCGGGAAGTTCGAGCTGGAAGCCATTGAATTCAAGCTGCGAGGCAGCATCGAGCCGACCGTGAAGACGCTGGCCCCACGCGCACACCAGAAAGGCTTGGAGCTGAACTGCATGATCGAGCCTGACGTGCCCGAGGCTCTGGTGGGTGACCCCAGCCGCTTGCGCCAGGTTCTGATCAACCTGCTCGGCAATTCCCTGAAATTCACCGACCGAGGAGAAGTCAACCTAAAGGTCCGACGGGAGCGGGCAGAGGAAGGGTCCCTCAGCCTTCACTTCAGCGTAGAGGACACCGGCATCGGCATCCCCGCCGAGAAACAGGCACGCATCTTCAAGGCCTTCACCCAAGTTGATGGCTCCACCGCGCGCCGCTTTGGCGGTACGGGCTTGGGCCTGACCATCTGCCGTCAATTGGTACAAATGATGGGTGGCCGTATCTGGGTCGAGAGCACTCCCGGACAGGGAAGCACCTTCCACTTCACGGCAAGCTTCGGCACGGTGCAGGCCACCGAGCTTCCCCTACCCCTGGAAGAGGCCCAACTGCAAGGTGTGCGGGCACTGGTGGTAGACGACAATTTGACGAATCGCCGTGTCCTCGAAAGTATGCTTACCGGCTGGGGCATGACGCCGACGCTGGCAGCCAGTGGCAAGCAGGCCCTGCAAATTCTGGTTCAAGCGCTGGAAACCCGCCAGCCATTTTCACTGGTTCTGACCGATGCCAATATGCCGGGAATGGACGGCTTCCAGCTTGTGGAGGAGATCCGCAAGCATCCGGCGCTCTCCGGCTCCACCATCCTGATGCTCACCTCGGGCGGGCAGCCGGGTGACGCGGCCCGTTGCCGTGAACTGGGTCTGGCAGCCCACCTCACCAAGCCCGTCGGCCGAGCTGAGCTGCGGGATGCCGTCCTGCGCGTGGTGGGTACGAACCCCAGCAAGGAAAAACCCTCATTGGTAACCCGCCACTCGCTGCGAGAGGAGGGGAGGCCCCTTCGTATCCTGCTGGCTGAAGACAACATCGTGAACCAGAAGCTGGCCTCTCGTTTGTTGGAAAAACACGGGCACAACGTGGTCATAGCCACTAATGGGCGGCAAGCGTTGCAGCGGCTTGAGAATGAGGAATTCGACTTGGTCCTCATGGACGTTCAAATGCCTGAGATGGACGGGTTCGAGACGACAGCAACGATACGAAAGATGGAAGAGGCCACGGGAGCCCACCTCCCCATCGTGGCCATGACCGCCCATGCCATGCAAGGTGACAAGGAGCGCTGCTTGGCAGCAGGCATGGACGGCTATCTCTCGAAACCCCTCAACGTCAACGAACTTCTGGTGGTCACTCAGGCTGTGCTGGAAAAGCCCGGGCTGGATGCGAGACCACTGTTCCCGGACAGCATACGCGATGCCGAGGATGTGACGCCTCGTGGCCGATTGTGAATACCCACGGCACCCCACCCCACCCACCCCCACCCATCCCCCCTCGCGACATATATAAGAAAGACAAAAGACCTTTCTTTAAGTAGCGAGGGATGGGTACCCATGGGTGGGGTGGTATACCCCAGGTATTTGCGGCGTCTACAATGCGGGCGTTGCGGTCAGCAATTTGACGCCGTAGCTGGATCTCTTCGGCTGATAGATCCGGGTCCCTCAAACTCTTCAGGTCGTGGTTCATTGACGTCCGGTAGCGATCCATTTTAACTACCCAGCCTGCGGTGCATCTGCGGCCGCGCAAAAGCATTTCCACCTCTCGTTCCCGCACCAATCATCTCCCTAGTCATCTCGGAAGTGTTACACCGCCAATCAGGGATCTCCGGTAGTTGGGCTCAGGGTATATAATCAGCTTCCAAGGCAGCGAATCTTGCCACGGGAGGTCGCATGAACTGGCGCGAGGTTACCGTCGGTGCAGCCGTTTGGCTTTGCCTGATGTGTTCTGTCGCGCCCGGACAAGCGCCCGGGCTTCCTGCTGAACCACTTACGCCGCAGACGGCTGCCAAGCCGCCGGATGAGAACACCCCGCGCGAACTGGTCTATCTCTACTACTCATTGCGCGAGGGCGCCCAATCGATGCTCAGTATGATGGACCGTGCGCCGCGGCCCGTGGAGTTTACGGTTGCCATACACAGTCAATCGGGGCGCACGGTCGTGTCGCAGACCAAGACCATTCAACCCGCCGAGGAAGTGGATATAGATGTCAAGGAGCTCCTAAACAATCTGAACATGGACTGGCAGGGCGAGTTCATCGAGGGTACGCTATCCATCCTTTTTACGGGGAAGGGCAATCCACTGGGTGGGCGCATGAGCGTCGAGGGCCCACATGAGAAGTGGAACATCGGGCCGGTGTGGACTTCGGGCGAATACGGCCAAAACATGGTCCCTACGAAATTGGACACGCTCTGGTGGGACCTCGGCGGCACACGCGATTTGACGCTGCGCGTGAGCAACATTACTCCAAAAGCGCTGCAAGCTGACCTCCGCCTGCAATTCGCCGGGAAGCAATACGATTTGGCCCTGTTGGAGTTTGGCCCTCACCAGCTGAAGACGCTTTCAGTTACTGAACTGCTGAATGGGATGAATCTGACCGCCTACCAAGCGCCCATGGGAGGGCTGAGTATCATCCCACGTGGGACGCCGACTTCGCTCGTCGCTCAAGGGTACATAACGGACGCGGAGGTGGGCCGGCAGACCGCCGTGCAGTTCCCTCTGCCTCAGTTCCAGATTGCGAGCGCCCTGCACGCAACCGGGATACCCATAGGGCCGCCCAGCGCCGATTCACCGTTCGCGGGTAGCAAGAACGCCAACTACACTCCTCACCTCTATCTGCGCAATCTGCTTGATTCCGAACAGACTGTCACACTGACGGTGGAGTTTCCGGGCGACGAAGGTCCCCGCCTCGTTCCGCTCCCACCCTTGAAGCTGCCAGGATTCACCACGCAGGATATACGCCTGGATTCCTACTACCGTGATCTTCCCTTGCCCTCACCGTATTGTGCGTTACGCGCACAGTACAATGGGTCCCGGGGCTCAGTCATTGGCCAGCTCACCGCGATCAATGAAAACACTGCTGGGGTGGATCAGATCCCGCTCGATAATGAGGGAAACGGTTACGCGGGATCGCTCGCTTCTTATTGGAGTTTTAATGACGCGACGGACTTCGTGGTCTTTCTAACGAACATGGGCGAGAAAGACTGCCGCGTTGGTTTCAAGATCGAAGCCGCAGGTGTCGAATACAACTTGACGCGCTTGAAACTCGCTCCCCACCAATCCAAGTGCATCAACCTGCGTGAACTGAGAGATAGACAACAGCCGGATTTTCGAGGACATGTCCTTCCGGCAACGGTGACGGAGGGCAGGCTCTCATACATTCGCCTGGACAACGTCCCCTTGATCGGCCGCGTGGCCGTGGTGGAGCGCATCCCGTAACGAGCCCGCGGCAACAGATACCTTGTTGTCAGCGTGGACCCAATTGCCCAAAGCCAAGGCCAGCCGATCAGACGATTACTTCTCTGTGCCACGGAGGATCGGAGTCGCGGCGCGAGGAAACGTAGGAGCATTTATGCAAAGAAAACACTACATCGCCAAATGGTTAATAGCATCCGCCATGGTCGCATTGGGAGGGGTAATCGCTCCTGGGTTGCGCACTGCGTTGCCGTTTGCGGGTGTAAGAACCGGGGAACGCCTTCGCGCCGACACTGGTCCCGCGGGCAGTGCCACGGTCGGCCGCCTGCCGAAGCTTCGAATTCGAGCCGGCAACCGGCACCTGGTCGAGGACGAAAACGGAAAGCCGTTCTTCATCGCGGGAGTTTGTCCTCAAAGCATCATCCATTGGTGTACCCCTGATCAAATGGACGCTTATTTCACGGACCGGCAGGCACGGCACTTCAATTTCGCGTGGGTGATGGTCACTGCTTTCGATTCGGCAGGACAGCGAGCATTAACGAATCCCACGGATGCGCACGGGGAGGCGATGCTGCTCAGCGGCAGCAGTTATAGCCCGCGAAATCTAAATCCCGCCTACGTCGCCTCGGTTGACGCCATGGTCCGGTCGGCCGCAAATCACGGCATATATTTGTTTCTGGATCCCTTTAATTCTACGTACGAGCCCGGCGCCACCGGCTTTGACCCTTCCCAGCATTCGACCGATGAGATGCGCGAATGGGGCGAATTCTGGGGCAAGCGCTACCAGGACTACTCCCATGTGAATTTCGCGCTGGGCAGCGACAAGTTGGTTTGGCCGCAGGTGGACAGCGTGGTCGAGGGTCTCGAGAAGTATATGCCCGGTCGGCTGGTGACAACCGATTGGGAGAACGGGCCGCCGGGTTACACTAGCGACGGAACGGGTCCTCACCGGCTCTTTGACCTCGGTCATCGATGGGTCAATCTCGACGCCTGGTATGAATATCATGCTCCGCAATGGTCGACCTGGTATCACTACCACATGGAGAACCCGGTGATGCCGACGTGCATTTTCGAGACTCTGTACGAAGGTTTGGCGGCCGGAAGTGCGAAACATATCCCCACACCCCCTCAAATGATGAGGGGGCAGGAATGGGGAACAGTGTTGAACGGCGGTTCCGGGTTCGGCATTCTCGGCTCTCCTGATTGTGTCGAGGACCCAATCCGATGGCTGGGGAAGGTTCCTGGGGTGGAGCAAGCCCAATACTGCACTACTTTCTTCGAGGCCCGGCAGTGGTACGATCTGATTCCGGACTGGTCGCATACGTTCCTGACAAGCCAGGTCGGAACTCCCGGGAAGGACGATTACACCTACGTGTCCGCAGGACTGACTGGCGACGGCTCCTTGGGCGTATGCTACTACCCGGGCGAAAGCGGGGGAAGGTTCCAACTGACCGTCAACATGTCGAAGATGGGAGGGGGGACCGGGAACTCAAGGGCACGCTGGTACGACCCCACAAACGGGACCTACAGGACCATCGGAAGGCTGACCAACTCGGGTTCACATACCTTCATCACTCCCGACGCAAATAGCAAAGGAGGTAGGGATTGGGTTCTGGTGCTCGAAAAGAACTGAGCCTGCTTGTACTTTTTGGTCGCCTGTTTCCAGTCGGGTTGGAGGTTGCCGTGGCCTTGTCTGGAGGTGGTGAGAATGAGTTACTTCAAGGCAATCCCAGAGCCGTCATGGCGCGGGGTCGTTCACAACGCGTGCGATCACTGAGGTTCGCACAATTTGAGTCTTGATACTAGCCTATCTTACTGTTCGCTGGGCTCCGAGGTGAGAGAAAATGCAAAATCCAACGTGCAACAGACTAAGCGGTTTTCGGAGGGTTCTGCCTGGAGGGTGGGTCATCGCCATTCTGCTGGCGGCTCCGATTGGACGTGCGCAATCGCCGGGCGTGGTGACGCAACTATCGGTCAGCGCCAATAAGAGGTATCTTGTGGACCAGAACGGCGTTCCCTTTCTCATGCAAGGCGACAGCGCCCAGTCGTTGATTGTGGCGACGACCGAGGCGGAAGTCATACAGTACCTGGAAAACCGGCGCCAAAAGGGCTTCAATGCCACAGTTGTGAACCTGATCGACGAACACGGCTATTGTAAGCAATCCGATACCCGATGTATGCAATTCAACACCGGATCCCGGCAACATCCGCCGCTGAACCTCGCCGGTGAGGCGCCCTTCACTACGCCCGGCGATTTTTCGACCCCCAATGAGAAGTACTTTGCCTACGCGGACTGGGTCATCAGGAAGGCCGCAGAATACGGCATGCAGGTGCTCCTCTACCCCACCTTCCTGGGAGGCAAGAACAGTGGCGAGGGATGGTATGACGACCTCCTGGCGCTCGAACCTGAAAAGTGCCTTGCGTACGGCCGGTATTTGGGAAAACGGTACAAGGACTTTGATAACATTATTTGGGTGATGGGGGCAGACCGAGATCCGGGACCGGCCCAAGAAAATTTCGACTTGGTTGCCATGGGTATCAAGGAATTTGACCATCGCCACCTCTTTACAGCACATGGTCACCCCGACGAATCCGCCGTGGATTGCTGCTCGCTGGGCCGCTGGCTTGACTTCAATACGACCTATACTTACGAAATAGTGCATGAGAAGCTGCTTGACGATTACAACCGCACACCCACCATGCCTTTTATCCTGATAGAGGCCACTTATGAAGGCGAGCACAACGCCTCGGAAGTGCAAGTTCGTCGGCAAGCTTACTGGGCGACTCTGTGTGGCGCCTTCGGCCAGTTTCTGGGCAATGCCCCCCTCTACGGTTTCGACGGGCCGACGATCTTTCGGTCCAAAGGGACCTGGCAGGAAGCGATGGATCTTGCGGGTTCAGTGGACATGGTCTATTGGGCCAGACTCTTCCGCTCGCGGACTTGGTATGACTTAATTCCGGATCAGAAGCACGAGGTGGCAACGAGCGGGTTGGGCGAGTTCACTGGCCTTGACTATCTGGCGGCGGCGCGCACCTCGGACGGCAGCACGGTGATTGCCTACATGCCGACGAGTAGAACCATCACGGTGGATATGAGCAAAGTGTCAGGCACCCAGGCCGTCGGTTGGTGGTTCGATCCCCGCACCGGACGAGCGACCCCAGCGGGCGCCTTCCCCACCAGTGGCACGCAGGAACTAAGCCCGCCCGCCCAAGGTGATTGGGTTCTGGTCCTGGACGACGCCTCAAAGCGGCGCTTGCCTCCGGGTCGTAATCAATAGATCTTCACGTCCGCGGGAGGGCTCCATTTCATTCCCCTTCCCAGCCAGAATCGTCGAGGGTAGCCGCCCGTGTTGCGACAGAATTCGTTCAAAATCACCTGCTTCTCCCTCAGCTCGGCCTGGCGGTAACGCGAGTAAATCGCTCGAGAATATTCCCGTCGCGACCTTTCATTCATAGCAACCCTCGAGGAGACTCTCCCGTCAGGGTTACATCGAAAACGGCGCAACGGGTTGCGTTTCGAAGTATCTCAACGCGTCCTTGTCGGTTACATAATAGAAGTCTCAATTGGGTGCGCGACATAGAAGTTGGAATTAGGGGGCAATCGCCGCCCGACGGCTCTCCCAGTAATCCTCAAACCGCCATTGAGATAAGCACAGCGCAGGGCCAGGATGGCGTTGGCTCCCCGCACGGTCCAGAACATTCCCGAACGTTTCAGGCGAGAAGCGACCACGGTTTTGCATCCGGCCTCGATGACGCCCGAGCCCACAAAGAGGTGTTGGCGGCGGAACTTGGGGTAGCGCATGCGCTCGGCGTTCCTTTCGAAATAATCTGCTTCCGTGCGGATCTTCTCCGCGATGGCGGGAT
>Ga0187879_10000912_pt1 | contig 20103 bp, 22 predicted proteins | sample June2016WEW_19_1_FD_132423 | JGI IMG/M metagenome (GOLD analysis project Ga0187879, IMG submission 132423) | Peatland microbial communities from SPRUCE experiment site at the Marcell Experimental Forest, Minnesota, USA - June2016WEW_19_10 | ecosystem: Environmental > Terrestrial > Soil >... | reverse complement strand
GCCGCCTTTGCGACCGTCGTCGGCACCGAGGAGATCGACGACACGCTCGGGGCCCTCGATCACCATCTGCGTTCGGACGAGATCGCCCGACAGATGGCTTTTCGCGACCGCATCGCCGAACGACGTGCACGACGGAGTGCATCGTGATGACGTCTGCGCAGTCACCCGTGCCCCGGTTGCTCCTCACTCCCGAGGAGGCGGGAGAGAGCCTAGGCGTCAGCCGGAGCCTCGTCTATGAGCTCCTCCGCTCGGGACGGCTCGAGTCAGTGCGGATAGGGACGTGCCGGCGGATACCGATTAGAGCACTCGAAGCCTTCGTCGACGAGCTCCGGCTCAAGGCTGTGGCGCAGCCAACGCCTCATCCCGTTCATATCTGGGATCGACCTGCTTCGTGACGGCGTCGCTAAAGCGCAGCATCCAAAAGATCCACGTCACGACCTTCGTTTCCCCGAGAACCTCCCACGGCTGTGGCGACCGACGGCAGTAAACTTCTTCGAGACGCACCAGACCGGCGGCGACCAGGAGCAACGAAGACGCATGACGAAGATGGCTGGGGATGTCGATAACGGTTTCGAGCAACTGCGCCGAGCTGCCGCGGTGAACGACCTCCTCAACCAGATCGGATTGTCGGATGGCCGCAAGACCGAATGGTGGAACTTCTCTGCCTACCACGAGTTAGGCGACCGGACCCCTACGCAGGCGTGGTTAGCTGGCGACCACGAGGCCGTCCGGCGATTAGTCGACAAGTGGTACGCAGACACGGAAGCCACGGGTCGGCGACTGCGATCAAATCCGGAGGTCATCGGGAAGATGCGATCTCGGATCGAGAAGCTCCGCGGAGCAGTCCCGTAGCGCTCGGCAACCTCGACCCCCTCTGGCAGTGGGTGGCAGATTACGAACCCGCCCAGGACGTCGCCGACTCGGTCCGAAGCTGGGTGCAGGCTCTCGCCTACGCGCCCTGGCAAGCCCCGAGTGTTCCGGTCCCGGAGCTGAGCCGCCAGCCGTTCTACGAGACGCGGGAGGCGCTGCTCCCGTTCGGCGTCTACGTCGTCTATCAACAGGACTACCAGACCGGCACCATCGATCTCGTGATGGTTCTACCTGCGAAGTAAATGGGTTTCCATCAGGAGCCGGTCCCAAGCGCCGAGTCCGATAATCCCGAGCCGGAACGGTCGTTCTCATCCCTACTGTCATCCCTACAACGGCCAGGGCAGGGGGCGATTCGAGTGGACGCGTGTGGACGAACGCCCTGATCAGGGAACCTGTGTGGACGACTATGGACCCCGAGTTTGATCACCCAGATCTACGAAGGCACGAACCAGATCCAGCGAGTCGTCATCTCGAAACGCGTGCTCCGGTAGGCACCCGCAGCGCTGCACGCCGGCGTGCCGGTCCAGCCCGCCGCCCCGTCCCGGCTCACTCTCGCTTGGCCTCGGAGGGCTCGGACACCCGCGCCGGCAGCCGTGTCGTCAAGGCGAGCCCGAGGCAGCCAGCGACCGCCAAGGCGAGTAACGCAACATCAGGCCTGCCCATGAGCGCCTGCGTCGTCAGAGCGAGGACGACTCCACCGAGGTTCCCGGCGAGCATGAGGAACCCGACGGCGCCCCCTTGGCGTTCAGGCCCGGCATGCAGCTCCGACCAGTCCAGCGTTACCGGCAAGCTCGTCATGAGGACGAAACCCTCGACGAACAGGAAGACGGCGATCCAGGCAAGCCCGTGGCGGGCGGCGATCACCAGGAAGCACAGCGCCGTCAAGCCGGTGGCGGCCGACAGCATCGCTCGGCGACGGTTCTTGGCGGCGATGACGGGCGGCAAGATGGCGGCGCCGAGGATGCCGGCGAAGGTCATGAGGGCCACGAGGTTGCCGGCAGAGGAACCCTCGTGGAAGTGGTTGAGGATCGTCTCGAGCCACGTGGCGACGGCGTTGTAGATACCCATGCCGACGAAGAGCAGGCCGGCGAGCACCCACATGAAGCGGTCCCGTCGCAACCACCCGAGCGCTATCGAAGTCGAGGGGTTGTCCGGATACGTCGCCGGCGTGCGGAGGGCCATGAGCATCCACACGGCGGCGATGACCGCGGGGACTGCCTGCACGGCGAGGAGAAGTCGCAGACCGCCGGCGTCGAAGAGCGGGCCGCCGGTGAGCATGGCGACGAGGATGCCCAGAAACAGCGACACGCTGCCGACCGAGATGGCCGTGGCCCGCTCACCCCTCGGGAAGTGTTGCCCGGCGACCTTCGTGATGGCGTTCAGCACGAGCGGTTGGCCGGCGGCGATGACGACCTGTCCAGACAGCTGCACGGCGAACGAGTCCGGCGCCGCCAAGCGGATGAGGGCCCCTGCGGCGGTGAGCAGGGCGCCGGTCGTGAGCGCCCGCTTGAAGCTGCCGTCCAGCCAGCGGCCGGTCGGCAGGCCGAGCACGATGTAGACGAACGGGAAGATGATGGCCAGGTCGCCCGTAGCCCCACTCGAGACGTGCATCACCCGAGCCGTCTGGGTCGTGATGGGGGCGAACGTCAGCCAGAGCAGTTGTGTGCTGGCGGCCAGCAGGCCGTAACCGGCCAGGATCATCCACCGGCTCATGCCAGGCAGTGGCCGGATCTGCGAGTCGGCCTCCGATCGGTCGGAGGACGACGGTGCCCGGCTCATGAGCGGACGCACCTGCAGCAGGCGGAAACCCTGCACTCGCCGCCATCAACACCCTCGGGCAGCAGCACCAGCTCGGAGAGAAGCTCAAGGTCGTCCATGACCCCTCCTAACGGCGTGCTGCTCGCATGCCAGGAATCGAGCCTACGGCTTGGGCCCTCAGGGCGTAAGAGACGAAAGTCGTCTCGATGAGAGTCGGATGGCCCTAGTTCAGGCCCCACCTGCCCCGGCGCCGAGCCGGCGACTCACTGCGGGAGCCTGCTCACCCCGATGTCGGCTCCGGCTCCGAGGATGACGTCGCGGATCTCGTCCCCGACGAGCTCGTTGCGCGCCAGCAGGGCATCGCGCAGCGCCTCCACGATGTGGCTCGTCCCCTTCAGCATGTCGGACGCATCGGCCTTCGCACGCCTGAGGAGCTCCTCCACCTCTCGGCGGCCCTCATCACTCGCCATCACCCTCGAGGCGACGCTGCCGCCTACAACGCTGGCCGAGGCGAGCGTGCTTCCCATCCCCAGGTTCCCGACCATGTGGCACGCAGCGTTGGTCGCCGCCTGGAGGTCGCCTGCCACGCCCGAGCTTGTCTCCCCGAAGAAGATCTCCTCGGCAACCATGCCCCCGAAGGAGATCTGAATGAGCGCCTGAAGCTCGGAGTGTGTCTGGGTGAAGCGCTCCTCGATGTCAGCGTGGGACAGCAGTCCGAGGGCGTCGCGCCGCTTCACGATCGAGAGCACCTCGAGGCGACGCCCCTTTCCGACCAGCCAGGCAACGGTGGCGTGACCGGCTTCGTGGGTGGCGATCGTGCGGCGCTCGGCTTCGGAGTACTCCACTGGTTGGGCGAGGCCGATCTCCGCTGTCATCTTGGCTTGTTGGATGTCGCTCCAATCCAGGCGATCGGCGCCCCGTCGCAGCGCCCACACGAGCGCTTCGTCGAGAAGGTGCTCGAGCATCACCGGCGAGTACCCCGTCGTGAGAGCGGCCAGGGCATCACGCTTGGCGGGGTCGTCGATCTCGGGCTCGTGGGCTTTCTTGTCGAGGTAGTAGTCGATGATCTCCCGCCGCCCGCTTCGCGAGGGCAGGTCGAAGTAGATGCTCCGGTCGAACCGTCCTGGTCTGAGCAGCGCCGGGTCGAGCTGCGACGCCCGGTTCGTTGCCCCGATGACCAAGATGTTGGCCGGGGGCGGCAGCGGCTTGCGCAGCTGTGCATGCGTGGGGAGCCAGGCGTTGACGAGATCCACGAGGGAGCGGGCGAAACGGGTGCCGGGCGACGGCTGGTCGAACGACTGCAGCTGGATCAACAGTTCGTTGACGACGCCGGCAATGCCGCCCTGGTGGCTTCCGAGACCCTCGCCCCCGCGGGAGCCTCCGATGGCGTCGATCTCCTCGATGAACCCGATGGCGCCCCCTTCTCGGCGGGCGTATCGTCGAAGAGCTCGGAAGTACGAGCGGATCTTCCGGTTCGTCTGCCCGTAGAACATCGACTGGAAGGCCGAGGACGAGACGAACAGGAACGGCACGCCCCCTTCGGCTGCCATCGCCTTGGCCATGTACGTCTTGCCCGTGCCAGGTGGCCCTTCGAAGAGGATCGCCCGCCGCGGGCTGCCGCCCATCTGCTCTGCAAACGTGCGATGGGCGAGGAAGAGGTTGAGCGTCTTGACCGCCTCCTCCACGACGACGGGGGCACCGCGTACGTCGTCGAAGCGGACGTCGATCTCACCGGGCCGGTAGAGCACGTGCGGCGAGCTGCCGGCGCCGAGCATAGGCCCGGTCATCACGAGGAGCAGGATGATGATGAGCACCATCGCCGGGAGGTAACGCGCCTCGGTGGAGGAGAGATGCGGCAGGGAGATCACCTGCGTCGGCCAGAGCAGCGCCCGCACGCTGACCCACACCGTCAGGGGCAGGAGGAGGAACAGCAGCCGCGTCAGGCGCCGCCTTCGGACGAGCTCCCGTGTCGCACCGACGTCAGCGCTCGCTGCCGAGATGACGTGGGTCTGGCGGAGGGCACCGAGCTCGAGTGCGCTCGTCGGGCGGGGCACCGCTGGCGGCGTGTCCGAAACGGGGGCGGGCTCGTGCGAGTGCTCCTCCCGACCGGTCGCTACGGCAGCGTCATTGGCGAAGCGCTGCCGTCTTTGCCCCGTTCTATGGTGCCTCGATGTCTGCACGAGTCACCCAGCCTTTCTTCGCAACCTTGGTTCCGGTTCTCGGCGTCAGATCGCAAGAAAATCCACCGCAATCATGCGCCGCTTGCCGGACCGGCGCAACCGCCGCCACGGTGCGTGAAAGCTCGTCACGCTGCGTGAACCCTTCGGTCTCTCAGGCCAGGATCTCCGGATGCTGCGGGACTTCGTCCCGCGGTTTGAGCTCGACTGCTCTCGGCTGCCGGCGATGCGACGAATCCGCCATGTTCTTGCCGGCCGGCATTGAACCAACACCTTTATGGACAATGCCGAGAGCAGGAGACCTCGGATTGAGAACGACGGCGAGCGCTGCATAGATCGGCCCGAGCGAGCAACGGCGGAGTGCTATAAGCCGTCCGGGGACTCCACTAGCGAGCCTCGAGCCGTCGGTTCCGCCTCGCCCGGCGTCGGCACGGTCCAACCGCTCTTCCATACTCGCTGGCCACGCCGCAGGCGATCAACACGGCCACCTGACGGCCATGCCCGCCGCTCAGTTGCTGTAGATGCGCGTCGGGGTGACGAGGACGACGGTGCGGCGCTGTTCGGCCATCTCGCGGTCGTAAGCATCCCAGTTGTCGTGCGTGCCCCCGGCGGCGGTGAACACCTCGCGCAGGAGCAGCCGCAGCCGCTCCGCATCCACCCCCGGCCTCGGGTCGTCCGGCCCGATCAGCTCGGCGAGGCCCTCGGTGGCCGCCCAAGCCCAACCGGAGCGGAACGTCACGGTGATCTGCGGCCGGGCCCGGAGGTTACGGAGCTTCGATCGTCCATAGGTCACGAAACCCACCACCTGCCCGTCGCCGAACGGGTGCTCCAGCACGCCGGCGTTCACCACCGACGATTGGATGCTCGAGTCGGCCCGCAACGTGGCCACGACGGCCAGGAACCTCTCCCGCCCGGCAAGCTCGGCCACCTCCTGCATTGTTGTCATCGATCTCTCCTTCCCTTCTGTGCGGCTCCCTCGCCCTTTGGGCCCCTCAGCTGGGATCGAGCACGCCGCTTCGAGCGAGCCACCGGCCGATCTCTTCGGAGACGTTCCGACCCGTGGCGATGGCGGGAGCACCATCGAACCTGCTGATCTTCTCATTGACCCGTTCGATGGCTTTGCGCGTGGAGTCGGTGGACCGACCGAGGCGACGGGCGGTTTCGTCGTGGGAGCGTGGTCCGAGCGTCGTCGGGCGCGGCAGGACGGCGAAGTCTGAGTAGTAGGCGAGCAAGACCTCGAGTTCGAGCGGGGTCAAGCTCAGCACGAGGACACCCTCCAGCCCGGCGGTCGGCTCCTCCTCGGCGGCCTCGCCGGCAGGCTGCCATGCGCCCCGGCTGCGACCGGCGATCCCTGCGGGACCAAGGTGGTCATCGGTCATGCAGACGACGTGAAAGCCATGGCCGGGGCGGCCGATGCTGTAGCTCCAGCGATGCCGCGCCGGCACCCAAGCTCGTCCCGACTCGAGCGGGACCTCCTCGTAGCCGGGTTCGTACACTTGCAGCAGACCCGGTTTGTCGCTGAGGTTCAGCGTGGTCCAGCGACTGCCGTCCCAGTGGATCTCGACGTGGGTCTTCGAAACGGTCCAGCGCCCTTGCACCCGCTCGTGCCCCACGCACACGTCGACCGAGCGCCCCCGTCCGAGCCGGACGGTCTGGTCGCGCCTGAAGCTCCTCGTCTCCTCGGCGGGCAGGACTCGAATCTGCAGCGTCATGGCGGACTGTGCCGCTCGAGCCGCGCAGCTCTAGGTGCCGGGCGCATCCCCCGAGGATGTCATGTGGCGAACGACAGCGGCGGTGACGTTGTCGACCGCCCCATGTCGAAGAGCGAGTTCGACGAGCGAGCGGGCCGCATCTGCCGGGCGGGCGGCGTCCGCCATCACTCGGCGGATGTCGTCGGTGGTGAGCACGTCGAGGCCATCAGAGGCGAGCAGCAAGGCATCGCCTGCGTGCAGCCACACTTCAGACGTCTCCGGCACGACTCGATCCTCAGGCCCGATGGCGCGTGTGATCCAGTGGCGCCCGGGGTGGGCGAGGGCTTCCTCCGGCGTGAGGGAGCCCGACCTGACGAGCTGGGCGGCGACGTTGTCGTCTTCTGTCAGCTGTATGGCCGAGGTCGTGTTCACGAACCAGGCGCGTGAGTCTCCGATGTTGGCGACGAGCCATCTGCTCGCCACCTCCTCGACGGTCGTGGCAATGGCAACGGTCAGCGTGGCTGCCATGGCGGCGACGGTGGCGTCGGCTCGGCGCCGAGAACGGACTTGCCGGTTCGCGCGTGACGCCGCCTCCTCGAGGAGGCGAGCATCGAATGCCTTGGCGTCGGCGAAACAGGAGACGACGCTCTCCACCGTCAGCTCCGCCGCCAGTGCCCCACCTGCGTGCCCGCCTGCGCCATCGCTCAACACGACCCAACGCGGGGAGATGGCGCAGCGGTCTTGATTGTCTGGCCGGGCACCGAGAGCCGTCGCGTAGGCGCACGCGATCAACGAGTCGCCACACGACTGATGCCCGTCGCCTCGGTCACGCTCCGGACGTGACCGGGACGGTCGCGCTCGTCGCCGCCCGAAGTGCATGTCATGAGATCTACATGGAGTCCCGCTCAAGTGAAAGGACCACTTCTGGCCCCCGGAGCACCCCCTACTGGCTCCGCGAGCACCTGACAGATGAGCGCGGGGGACTCGGCGACGCAGGCATAGCCTGCCATCACCGTTCGCGCCGTCCAGCTTGGCGCCCGCTGGGGACAGCGCACACCTTCGGCAACGCCGGTGAGGGCGAGGCCGCCTGTCGTGATCCATGCCCCTGCGGACGTTCTCCGCCGGCGGGTCGTCGATCGGCAATGCCCTCGAGGAAACAGCCGCGGGTACGGTGGCGGGGAGGATCGGAGGTCCGATGGCGACCGACTGGGCACGGCCAGTAGTGCACTTTGAGATCGGTGGGCGCGACCCCGATCGACTCCGGGAGTTCTACGCGGCGATGTTCAACTGGTCGATCGGCGACGGCCCGATCATGACGATCGCCGCCGGCGTCGGTGGTCCCGAACCTGGACCGGGAGGACACCTCCGCCAGACGGACCGGCCCGGAGTGTCCCTCTATGTCCAGGTACGAGACCTGCGTGACTCACTTCAAAAGGTCGTCGAGCTCGGCGGCGCGACGGTGACCCAGCCTTTTGACATTCCGAACGGCCCGACGTTGGCGGTCATCACCGACCCCGAGCACAACCAGCTCGTTCTCGTCCAGCAGTGAGGCGGGCTCAGCCGAGGCTGACGTAGCGCTTGGTCTCTTGGCCGGCGGCAGCTGCCATCTCCCCGAAAGCCCGCGCGGCGGGGTCTTCCATCGGTGTCTGCCGAGAGTGGTCGGCGTCGGCAGTCGCCTGCCAGAGGGTGATGACGAGCCAGCTGCGGCCATCACGTGCCGTCGTCCTCCGCAAGAAACCCTCCCTCGAGCTCAGCTCGGCCTGCACGGCCCGATCGGCCGCGAGCAACGCATCCTCGTCGGTTCCCTCCGCCAGCCGGAACGTCGTCACCTCGATCAGCATCGTGCGCCTCCCTGGCTCGTCCGCAAGCGCGAGTTTTGTGCACTAGACGTGCTCCGATTCGCGGGCGCGGGTTTCGCAGGAGTTCTCACGGTCGAAATCCTGCGTTCACAACTCGTGTCTACCCTGAACCCATGACGCGTTACGTGGTCGTCCGGGTGTGGCTCGCCGACCGCCCGGGGTCGTTGGGCCAACTCGCCAGCAAGATCGGTGCGGTCGGCGGCGACCTCGTGGGGATCGACATCCTCGAGCGTGACGGAGCCCGCGCCGTGGACGAACTGACGGTCGAGCTTCCGGACGGGTTCAGCCCGGAATCGTTGGCGGCTGCGCTCTCGGATCTCCCCGGCGTCGAGGTCGAGGACCTGCGGCATCTTGTCTCCCGGGTGCCGTATTCCGGGCGGGACCCACTCGACGCCGCCGTGCTCATGGCCGAGGCGATCGGCCCGGCTGAGCTCCTGAACGTCCTGGCGCAAGGGGTGTGCGTCGCCTTCGCGTGCGATTGGTCCACGGTCCTCGACATGGGCGAGAGCACTGCGACCGCTCTGGCCGCCGCAGGAGACCCGCCGAGTGCTGCCTGGCTGGGTGCTTTTGTGGCGGGAGCGAGAGCCGGCCTTTCGCGGTCGCCGTCGGAGGGCTTCGGCCTCGTCGGTCCCCGCGACGTCGCTTGGGCGCCGCTCGATTCGTCGGACCTGGTGGTGCTGGCAGGAAGAGACGGGCCGCCATTCCGCGGCAGGGAGCGTCGCCAGCTCCATCAGTTGTGCCGTATCGGACACGCAAGATGGCAGGACCTCATCCGCAATGTTGGCCGCGAGCCCGATTCCCCTCGGGCAGCGCAGTCCGGCAAGCCCTCCTTCATCGCTTCCTGACGTCCGCTTTCGGGACGGCGGACGCGCCGGGTGCAAGTGCCCGGCGGCTTCCTGAGCCGGCAAGCGGCTCGGTCCGGCGGCTCGTATGCGGCCATGGCTGCAGAGAGCTAGCGTTCGGCCAGGTCGAAAGGAGAGCTGCCGTGGGTTTCATGGACAAGGTGAAGGCGCAAGCGGACCAACTCGCTCAAAAGGCGCAAGAAGGAGCCAAGGCCGGGCAGGACAAGCTGTCTGGCTTGCAGGCCAAGCGCCACGCGGACGCGCTGCTGCAAGAGCTTGGCGGGATCGTCTACTGCCAGCGCGCCGGCCGCCCCGGGACGCCGGGCGACGATCGCGTAGCGGCGATCATGAGCCAGCTGCAAGCGTATGAGGCCGAACACGGCCAGATCACGCCCACGTCGGCCGACGCCCCGGCGGCTCCGGCGGGAGCTGCTGACGTCGGGTACGTCCCAGGCGCAGGAGGCAACGTCGGAAGCCCGCAAGGAGCACCTGCTTACGCGGGCGGCATCCCAGACTCCGGCAGCATCCCGCAGTCGGGTGGCATCCCACAGTCGGGTGGCATCCCGCAGTCGGGTGGCATCCCGCAAAGCGGTGGCATTCCACAAAGCGGTGGCATCCCACAGTCGGGTGGCATTCCGCAAAGCGGCGGCATCCCGCAGTCGGGTGGCATCCCGCAGTCGGGTGGCATCACGCAGTCGGCCGCTGTCCCCGACGCCGGCGGCATCCCGCAGTCGGCCGCCGTCCCCGACGCCGGCGGCATCCCGCAGTCGGGCGCCGTCCCCGACGCCGGCGGCATCCCGCAGTCGGCCGCCGGCCCCGACGCCGGCGGCATCCCGCAGTCGAGCGGGATCCCCTCGTCTTCCCTCGCGTCCGAGGAGGGTTCCTCGGAGAGCTGATTCGGCTGCGAAGCGGCGCGCAGCATCGCCCCGGGGAGGCGGTGCCGCGTCGCCGCCTTTCGCAAGCTCCACGAGTCGAGCGTCGGCTCAGGGTTGTGGGCAACGGTGTAGATAACGTTCGCCCGCGTCGGTAGGTGCATCGGTAAGGGGTGGGCGCAAGCTGACCTCGTGGTTCGCCTCCGCTCCGTCGCCCCACTGGTTGCCGTCTTCCTTGCCCCCCGCCAGGCGCGGCACCTCGGGCGCACCCTGTTTCTCACGGCCGTCCTGGCCGCGGCAGGCTGCTCTTCGGCGGCGGCGCGGAGCGAGCCGTCCAATCTCGGCGACGAGCCATCGAGCTCTCTCGTCCCCACGTCGCTACACGCGGGCGCCACGACCGCGACTTCAACCGGCTCGACGTCGGTGTCGTCCCGCACGGCTGCAGCAATAGCCGTCGAGATGGCGTGGGCAGAATCGAAGGAGTCCTTCTACCAAGCGGCCCTCGTCGGCAACCCGCACGCTCCGTCTCTCCTCGCGACCCTTGTCCGGGGCGGTCCCGTATACGTGCACTCGATCGCTTACCTGAGCGCGCTGGCGAGCGCCGGCGTCCGTGGGCCGCCGAAATGGCGAATCGGCAACGAACACGTCGTCAGCATCAGCGCCACTCGTGCGCGCGTCGAAGGCTGCCTGTTCGACACCGGGAGTGTGTGGAAAGTCACGGGCGCGCCCGCGCCAGCATCGCTTGGCGGAGGGCCGGGTTTGACGGCCTCCGATGCGACCCTCCTGCTCGTGCGAGGCAGGTGGCTCGTCTTGGCCGATCACGTCAGCGCTGTCAGGTCTCCGAAGGAGCCCGGACCATGTCACGGTTTCTGAGCTGTCGTCCGGGCCGTAGGGTCCGCCTCGGTGCGCGGGCAGCCTTCGCCGTCGTGCTGGCCCTCGCGGTCGCGGCGGCGGCTACCGGCGTGGCCAGGCCGGGGCCCGGTCCTTACCGGCTCCTCAGCGTGGGTGGCGGCTCCGGCGGTGTCTCAGGGCAGGCCATTTGGGCGACAACCTGGTGGAACGGCACGCCCGAGGGCCCCGGCCCATGGGAGGGATCTCTCGAAGGCGGCGAGGCGATCTGCACCTGGCACGATCTCGGGCCGGGGCTTGCCAATCTCGACGGTGGCCTCAGCGAGGCGAGCCTGCCGCTGTCGTTTTGGGAAGAGCCCGACGGCGGTGGCCATCCGGGCATTTGGGGTGTGAACCAGTGGGCGAGCAGTCTGATGGGCCAATCGAACGCAGACGACCACTTCGACCTCGTCGCTTGTCCCTCGAGCAACCAGGTGCCGCCGACGAGTGCCGACGTGGAGGCCGACCTGCCCCTCGCCTATCCTCCGAGCAGTCCGCCGTTGCACGTGTGGCTGTTCTGGGACACCGTGCCGGATCCGCCGAGCGGCAGTCTGCCGGGAATCATCGGGGAGGCCTACAACGAGACGCACCTTCCCGCCCCGGTCATCGGCACGTCGCCATCCGATGTCGGCGGCGTCGCCGACTCCACCGTAGTGAACCTCGCCACCTGGATGTGGGTCGACCCTGCCCGGTGGCACGTCTACAGCGCCGTGGCGTCAGGCGGGGGCTACGTCGCCAGCGTGTGGGCGGTGCCGATCAGCGTGACATGGAAGGCCGCCTGGAATTTCCCGTCGCCAGCCGACGACCCCGAAGGCGGCACGACGTTCGGCCCCGAGGTGCTCGATCAGGTCTGCGCCGGCCCGGGCACCGTCTACAACCCTCGAATCCGAGGCCAGACGACCGCGTGCTCGTTCGACTTCACGCAGTCGAGCTTCGGGAGGAACGAGAATCTGCAGGCGTCAGTGAGCTGGGACGTCTCGTGGGCTTTGTCGGACGCAGCCGGTATCGTCGGCGGTGAAGGGAGCCTCGGCACGATCGCGACGACGGCGATCCGCTCCCTGCGGGTGTTGCAGGTCGAGTCGGTCATCAGCGATGGGTGAACGAGCGAGCTCAGGTGACGCGATGCAGCACCGAGCGCGTGTGAGGCGTGAGCTTCTCGTTGTTGACCGCTATCTCGACCTCGGCCACGAGGGAGCCGTCCTCGATCCGCAGCTGTCGCCGGCACGCCGTGACGTTGTCGGTCGTGGGTGTATGGCCGATCTCCACCGAGGTGAGGACGAGTCTGTCGACCTCCGGTCTGCCGATGAGCACTTCGGTGATGCCCGACGGCTCAGCGAGCGTCACGTGGACGTCGCCGTTGTCCTGGATGGCAAAGAAGCCGGTCTCAGCGTGCGACGGGCGCCCGTCGGGACCAACGGTCGTCTCGTCGTATCGCAGAAGCGGGCGCCCGTCGTGCGAGAACCGCATTGAATCTCGAAAAGAAAAGCCACCCGCCCAACAACCGTCCCCTCGGCCCTGCCATCCACCAACGAGGAACGCAAGAGGTTGCAGCAGCTCGTGAAGGTCTGGGGCATCGTCGCGCACGAAACGAGGGTACTCGGAGAGGGGGCCGCCACTGGGAGGCGCAAAATAGGAACACGTTCTAAAATCACCCAAGAGCCACTCACGACTACGCCCATTAAAGGGAGTTATCACCGTGCCCACGCCCGTCATCGTCGAGGCGGCCAGATCGCCCATCGGCAAGAGAAATGGTCTCCTGTCCGGCCTCCACCCCGCTGACCTCCTCGGGGTTGTTCAGCTGGAGACCGTCAAGCGTGCGGGGATCGACCCGGGTGACGTCGGGCTGGTCGTCGGCGGCTGTGTGACACAGGCGGGCGAACAGGCCTCCAACGTCGCCCGCAACGCCTGGCTGGCGGCCGGACTTCCCTATTCCGTCGGGGCGAGCACGGTCGACAACCAGTGCGGCTCATCGCAGCAGGCGAACCACTTCATCGCCGGGCTCATCGCCGCCGACGCCATCGACGTTGGCCTGGCGTGCGGGGTGGAGTCGATGAGCCGGATCGGCCTCGGCGAGAACGTGTACAACTCACCTGGCACGCCCAGACCACCGAGCTTCCCGTACGACATGCCCGATCAGTTCACGGCGGCCGAGCGCATCGCCACGCTCCGCGGTATCACCCGGTCAGACGTCGACGCCCTCGGGCTCGCCTCCCAGGAGAACGCCGCCAGGGCATGGGAGGAGGGGCGTTTCGATCGGGAGGTCATCGCCATCGAGGCTCCCGTCGTCGGTCGGGAGGGTCCGAGCGACGAGGTCCAGGTCGTGACTCGAGATCAAGGACTACGCCCGACGACGGCCGACGGTCTGACGGCCCTGAAACCGGTCCTCGAAGGTGGCATCCACACGCCAGGCAACTCGTCGCAAATTTCGGATGGAGCGGCCGCTGTGCTGTGGATGTCGGAGGAGCGTGCGAAGGCCGAAGGCCTCCGTCCCCGTGCCAAGATCCTCGCTCAGGTTCTCGTCGGCTCCGACCCCTGGTATCACCTCGACGGACCGGTCGACGCCATGACGGCCTTGCTCGACAAGACGGGCATGAGCGTCGCCGACATCGAGTTGTTCGAGGTCAACGAAGCCTTCGCCTCCGTCGTCCTCTCCTGGGCGAGCGTGCACAAGCCGGACATGGACCGGGTCAACGTGAACGGCGGTGCCATCGCTCTCGGGCACCCGGTCGGCTCGACTGGCAGCCGCCTCATCACGACCCTGTTGCACGAGCTCGAGCGGCGCGACGCCACCATCGGCTGTGTGCTCATGTGCTGCGGAGGCGCCCTCTCGACCGGGACCATCATCGAGCGGCTCTGATGCGGACTGCCGGGATACAGCCCACCGGAACCGAACACTGTGTCGTCGAGCGCCACGGGACGGATGGGAACGTCGTCGTCGTCACGCTGAACCGACCGGAGGCGAAGAACGCCCTCAGCCCGGCGATGCTCGTCGGCATGGCGGACGCCTGGCAGGAGATCGATGATGACGACGACGTCCGCTGCGCCATCTTGACGGGGGCAGGTGGCACGTTCTGTGCCGGCATGGACCTGAAGGCCTTTGCCGACCCGCGGGACAACCCGTACCAAGAGCGCTACCGAGACGACCCTGACCTGCACTGGAAGGCGCTCCTGCGTCACTACCACCTGAAGAAGCCCCTCATCTGCGCAATCGAGGGCTATGCCGTCGCAGGCGGCACCGAGCTGCTGCAGGCGACCGACATCCGCGTGGCGGGCGAGAGCTCGACCATGGGGATCTTCGAGGCCCGCCGCGGCCTGTTCCCGCTCGGCGGTTCGACGGTGCGGCTCGCTCGCCAGATCCCGTTCACCGTCGCCATGGACCTCCTCCTGACCGCCCGCCCCGTGAGTGCGGAGGAGGCCTTGCGGATCGGGTTGATCGGCTACGTCGTGCCGGACGGAACCGCCCTCGACAAGGCGCTCGACATCGCCGAGCTCATCGGTGCCAACGGCCCGCTGGCGGTCGAGGCGATCAAGCGGTCGGTCCGCGCCGCCGATGGCCTTCCCGAGGACCAGGCGCTCAAGCTCGAGCTCGAGATCGGCCAGCCGATCTTCGCGACCGAGGATGCCAAGGAAGGTTCCCGGGCCTTTGCGGAGAAGCGCCCGGCCGACTTCAAGCGCCGCTGACCGACCATCCCGGGTCCTGACACAGCCGCCGCGTAGGGTGATAGCGATGGCTCGTAGCGCTCGTTCGGGTTTCGTGGCACAGGTCTTTCCGTCGCCGGAGGCGTCGTCAGGACGCGCTGTCGTCGTGGCGTCGTCTACGGAATCGGTGCGTGTCGGCTTGGCGCCAAGGCGGTCAGCCGCCACGGCAAAGAGCGAGGCGGCCAAATCTCTGCAGCGTTTCGTTCGCCAGGAGTACTGGAATGGGCTGGCGGCGGGCGACGTCGTCAGGGTCGCCGGTCACACGGCGAGGGGACGGCACTGGCGGTTCCGGGCCCACGTTACGAACACCAGCAACGGCGCCACCTGCGTCGAGGTCGCCCTCGTGGACGGGCCACCTCCCTCGCGGCGCCCGGTGCCGGAAGCCGACGGATCGACCGACGAAGCGGGCCGTGAGGGCGCCGGGGCCCCTGGGGTCGCTGGGCGCGTGGAGAAGGTCCGCTCGTTCGACCCGTCCCTCGTCACGCCACGGTGGCGGAGGAAGGGCCGGGTGGCGACGTTGCTGCGACCTTCTGCCCACGGCGGCGGGAGCGTCGCGGCTCCCGTGAGCGAGGACCAAGCCGCGCAGCCTGCCTTGTTCTGAGCCGTGCGCCTCCGGGCGGCTGGATCTGCCGGCCCGCTCTGCTCGCTCGCACCTCGCCAGCTCAACACCTGGACACCTCGACACCTCGACACCTCGGCACCTCGGCTCGCTCGTCACGTCGGCTTGGGTCCCCCGGGTGCCGGCGAGGCAACTGTGCGCCCAGAGCGATCGCACAGGCCGTTCATGGGTCACCCTAGGCACGATGTTCGATCGGGCTGTGGTGGCCCCGCCGGCCTGAAGGTGAATTGTGCGCCCAGGGCGACTAGACAGGCCGCCTTTGGTCGCTCTGGGCACGAGGTTCAGTTTGTAGCCGCCGGCCCCGCCGGCTCCGCCGCCCCGCCGCCCCGCCGGCGTAGCCCTCAGATGGCGCGCTCGTGCCCAGCCCAGTACGGGTCGCGCAGGCGGCGTTTCAAGAGCTTGCCGTTCGGATCGCGGGGGAGCTCGGCCACGAAATCGATCGACTTCGGAACCTTGAACTTCGCCAGCCGTTCACCCAGGTAGGCGATCAACTCCGCCTCGAGCTCGGGACCCGGAGCCGGCTCGACGTCGTCCACCGGTTCGACGACCGCCTTGATGATCTCGCCCCACTCCTCATCGGGAATGCCGAAGACGGCGGCGTCGATCACCTTCGGGTGGGAGACGAGCTCGCCCTCGATCTCGGCCGGATAGATGTTCGTGCCGCCCCAGATGATCATGTCGATCTTCCGGTCGCAGAGGAAGAGGTAGCCCTCGTCGTCGAGGTAGCCGAGGTCGCCGACGGTGAAGTACTTGCCGATCCGATTGGCAGCCGTCTTGGCGGGATCCTTGTGGTACTCGAAGTCCGCCCCCGGCATGGACATGTACACGGTCCCGATCTGACCCGCCTCGACGGCGTTTCCGTCGTCATCGAGGATCGAGACCTCCGAGATCGGCCATGCCTTTCCCACGGTGCCGGGTCGCTTCAGCCACTCCTCGGAGTTCACGACGGTCCCGCCACCTTCGCTGGCGGCGTAGTACTCGTCGACGACCGGACCCCACCATTCGATCATGCGTCGCTTGACGTCGATCGGGCAGGGAGCTGCTGCGTGAATCATGTGGCGCATCGACGACAGGTCATAGGCGTTGCGCTTTTCCTCCGGCAGGGCGAGCATCCGCCGGAACTGCGTCGGCACGAGATGGCTGTGGGTCACCTTGTACTTCTCGATGCGCTCGAGCATCCCCTCGGGCGTCCACTTGTCCATGAGGACGACGGTGTGCCCGAAGCTGAGGGCCGCCCCGGAGAACACGAGCACAGCCGTGTGGTAGAGGGGAGAGCCGACGAGGTGGACGTTGTCGTCGCGGGGTTGGATGCCGAAGAGCATGAGAATCCCCCCGAAACCCAACCCTGCCTGCTCCGGCGTGATGGGGTTGAGGGCGCGCCGGATGCCTTTGGGCCGCCCGGTCGTGCCGGAGGTGTAGTTCATGACGGTGCCGGCCATGCGGTCCGGTGGGGTGTCGGCGCTCTGACTGTCCAGCAGGTCCCCGAAGCTGCGAAACCCGGGGATCTGGCCGACGGCGAAGCACCGCTGCGGGTCGAGACCCGCCTCCTTGGCAGCCGTCACGGACATGTCGGCGAAGCGCTCGTGGGCGACGAGAGCCTTCGCCTCGGAGTTCTCGAGGATGTAGGCGATCTCGGGGCCAACGAGGTGGTTGTTGATGGGAACGAGGTACCAGCCCGCCTGGGTGCAGGCAAGGTAGACCGTGTAGAACTCGGAGCAGTTCGGCAGCACCGTCGCCACCGCGTCGCCGTGGGCGAGTCCGAGCTCGCGGAGGCCGTGCACGAGTTGGTTGCAGCGCGCCAGCATCTCGCCGGCGGTGATCTCCGTGCCGTCCGGCTCGACGACTGCAACCAGGTGAGGCTGCTCGGTTGCCATTGCCCAGAAACCGAACTCCACGATTCCCCTCCCAGCGGCCGACTAATCGGCCCGACAAACTGAAACGTGTTCTCGTGCAGGGTACCTGGCGTTGACGGGATCTCGCATTCCGAATGACCCGCTGCCGGCAGGGGCCATACTGGGTCATGACCGGGGCGCCGCCACCGCGCGACAGCGACGTGCCGCACGTCCCCGAGCTGCCCGATGGCGCCGAGCAGGCAGCCGGTCCCGAGGCGCCGGCGACGCGGCCGGTGCAGCGGAACGACGACCCCCTCGTCCCGGAGGCGTTTCGCAACACGATCCCACCGCCGCCGCGTGGATGGTCGGAGGACGACTGGCGCAGGAGCTTTCTGGGCGACGAGCGACGACGCCCTCGTGGTCAGGGGCTCAACTTCGGCAAGGGCTGGCTGTTGGCCGTGCTGTTCGCCATCGTCGCCCTCGTCCTCGTCGTCCTCATCATCGTCGCCCGCTAGCAGGGGGCACCGAGCCTACGTAGGCGGCTCGCAGACGAAACCGCAACCGGTGGCCGTACTCCTCGATGGCGTGTGCCAGCCATCCTGCGGTGCGAGCGACGGCGAAGATCACCTCGGCAGCGCCCTCCACCATCGAAGCGCCGGCGACGAGTGCAGCCAGCATGAGGTCGACGTTCGGGAAGGTGTCGCCGTGGGCGGTCACGGCGGAGATGATCTCGCCAGTCGCCTCCATCACAGCGTTGCCGGGCCAGGCGTCCTGCAGGCGGGGCCAGAGGGCGGCGGCGCGTGGGTCCCGATCTGTGTACACGACGTGCCCGAAACCCCCCACCGGCTCTCCCAACCGCCACCTCGTGGCGATCGCCTCGGCTGCGCCGCGGGCGACTGCCTCGTGCAGCATCGGGACCAGTCGGTCGCCGACGCTGCCATGGAGTGGTCCGCCGAGGGCGGCGAGCCCGGCGGTCACAACGAGATAGGGATCCGCCCAGGTGGAGGCGGCCACGCGAGCGGTCAGTGTCGAGGTCGCCATCTCGTGGTCGGCGAGCAGGATGAGCGCTCCGTCGAGGACGGCGACCTGCTGAGGCGTGCCGGCGTGGACGCACAGCTGTGACCAGAGGCGCTCGGCGATCGAAGGGAGCGAGTCTGATCCGCCCGCGGCCGAGGCGGCGGCAGACGATCGCTTCTCTGCCGGGGCGGCGGTGGACGATCGCTTCTCGGCCGGAGGGAAGGCGTCGACCATTGTGGCGATGATCCGCCTGCCGGCAGCGGCGACGGCTTCCGGGCGGCGGTCGAAACGGAGCGGATCGGCCGTCGCCGCCGCCGGCACCGCCACGCGGAGCCGATCGATCGGCGGTGTCGGGGGCGCCAGCGTTCCTGCCGCCCGTCGAGCGACCGCCAGGACGTCCTTCGGTGCCTCGAACGGCGCGCGAGCCTGTGTCAACGGCGTCGAAGCACCCGCGTAGCCGGCATGCTCGGCGCCGATGTCCTCCCGCCGCGAGGCGCCCGTCCAGAGCCACTCCGCTACATCCTCGAAGCTCGCCTCCCGGCAGGCCGCCTCGGCGTCCCAACCGCGGTACCAGAGCTTGCCGGCGGGATCGAGCAGCGTGAGAGCCGAATCGATGACGATGTCGAGCCTGCCGGCGCGCCCCCCCGACCGTGTGCGTTCGGCCAAGCGGGCCACCTCCGCCGGATCGAAGCGGCTCTCCCGCCCGCTGGCCTGCCGCTCGCTCGTCAGCATCCCCCGTGAGACGTAGGCGTAGAGGGTCTCGCGCTTGATGCCGAGCCGACGGGCGGCTTCGGTGGCGGAGAGCCACCCGGCGTGGGGGGCGGGTTCCGGTCCGGTCGCCATAGTCCATTGTACATTGATGCGATCAATGTTGACAATATATGGCGGGAGGTCCATGATCGCGCCCATGGAGCACGCGAATCTGGCAGCCCCGAGCTTGCGCCGACCTTTGCCTGCGTCGGCCAAAACAGTGGCCGACCTCATGACGAGCCCTCCCGTGAGCGCCGGAGCCACCGAGACCCTCGAACAGGCGGGCGCCCGCATGAGCGACAGCAGGGTCGGTTCGGTGCTCGTCCTCGAGGGCAAGCGACTCGTCGGTATCCTCACGGAGCGGGATCTCGTTCGCGCCGCGGCCGCCGGCGCCGATCCCGCGGCTGCCACCGTGGGCGACTGGATGACCCCCGACCCCGACTCGGTCGGGCCCGACGTGGAGGTCGTGGATGCTTGGCGGAGCCTCGCCTCTCACGGCTATCGCCACATCCCCGTCGTGGACGGTGAGGACGTACGCGGCATCGTGTCGATCCGCGATCTCGTGCGGGTGGCGCAGCTTCGCCCCGTCGACGGCGTCTTCACGGACGTCCCCCGCGGGCTCGAGGGAGTCATGGCGGCCGAGACGTCCGTTGGCTCGGTGAGAGGGTTGGAGGGCTTTTACCACTACCGCCAGTACTCGGCCATCGACCTCGCCAGCAAGCGAAGCTTCGAGGACGTCTGGCGGCTCCTCTTCGACGGCGAGCTCCCGGACGCCGAGGAGTCGGTCCGTTTCACCGCCGAGGTCATGCCGCAGCGACGGCTGTCGGCGGACGTGAAGGAGCTGTTGCCGCGGCTCGTGGCCGCCGCCGATGGAGCACCCCCGCTCGACCAGCTGCGGACGGCTGTCTCGCTGCTCGGGACAGCCGAGGGCTTCCGGGCGACGCGGGACCTCGACCGGTCAGAGGTACGGGCGGACGCCATGCGGGTGTGCGCCGCCGTGCCGACCCTCGTGGCCGCACTCTGGCGGACCGGCCGTGGCGAGCAGGTGGTCGACCCGGCCGAAGGTCTCGGCTACGCCGCGAACTACCTCTACATGCTCTTCGGCGAGGAGCCCGAGCAACGCCATGTGCGGGCGATCGAGCGCTATCTGATCTCGACGATCGACCACGGACTGAACGCTTCGACATTCACGGCTCGAGTCGTGACTTCGACGGGGGCCGACGTGGCGG
>Ga0187879_10000910_pt1 | contig 20131 bp, 16 predicted proteins | sample June2016WEW_19_1_FD_132423 | JGI IMG/M metagenome (GOLD analysis project Ga0187879, IMG submission 132423) | Peatland microbial communities from SPRUCE experiment site at the Marcell Experimental Forest, Minnesota, USA - June2016WEW_19_10 | ecosystem: Environmental > Terrestrial > Soil >... | reverse complement strand
CGGCTCATAAAGGCGCACTCGATCCTCGATACCACCATCGTACCGCTCGAAGGCGCCGAAGTTGTCGTTGGCATCGGCACGGGAGTCGGTGGACCCGATGGGGTCGCGAAAGCCGCCGCGTTCGCGCGAGTGCTCGGCGCCGCGATTTGCGCGACGCGGCGCGTGACGGACCTGGGATGGGTGCCACGGCAGTTGCAGGTCGGGTTAACCGGCAAATCGATCGATCCGCGCCTGTATATTGCCATTGGGGTGCGCGGCGCGCCCAACCATACCTGCGGTCTCAAGCGCGCGGATACCATCGTCGTGATCAACAACGATGCCGACGCGCTGATCTTCGAGCGCGCGAATATAGGGTTGGTCGCCGATTGGGATGCAATCCTGCCTGCTTTGCAGGATGCCTTCCAGCGGCGTCTTCAATGATCGACTACAACTACACCCGGATTTCGTAGAGCGCCGAAAACAAATCCTCGATCGGCAGGCGGCGAAAGTGCTTGAACCCCGCCGCTGCGACAAGCTCGCGCGCCTTCGCCTCGCCCATGCACGCGCCGATTCCCGCGCCGCCGTGCGCGAGCGAGGTCGTCATGCAGTACAGCGTGCTTATCGAGTACATCAGCCGGCCCATCGGATTGATGTTGTCTTCGAGATTCGACGACACGTTTACTTCGACCATCAGGTAAGTACCGTCGGGTTTGAGCGCCGCTCGAATCGATTTCAGCAGCGCGTCCGGATCGACAGAATCATGCACCACGTCGAAGGTCGAGATGAAATCGAACTGCGCGGCCGGCAGCCTGGTGCAATCAACGACCTCAAACTTGATTCTGTCTCCCAGACCCGCCGCTTTCGCGTTTGCACGCGCGCGCTCCACCGAGCCGTGATGCGCGTCGAAGCCGAAAACCTGGGCCTTGGGAAATGCGGATGCGATCGCGATCGCCGCGCGGCCGCTGCCACAGCCAACGTCCAGCGACGAGGCGCCTTCGGTCAGCTTCGCGATTACTTGCGGCATCGCCGGCAGCCATTTGCGGACCAACTGATGCCGGTAGATCGAGGCTGACGCACGCTCCATCGCCTCCCACGTCTCGGGCGGATACTCGCTCTGCGATACGCCGCGCCCGTTCTTGAACGACGCCATTACTTTCGGCGCAATCAACACATGAGGGACGATCATTTCGATGAAACCGCCGGCGAAGAACGGCGAGTCGTCGCGCGCCAGCACCATCGCATGCTCGGCCGGCATCGCGTAGGTCTTTGCCGAGGCGTCGTAGTTCACGTATCCGGCCGCCGTCATCGCACTGAGCCATTCGCGCAGATAGCGCTCGCTCAGTCCCGTCCGTTCCGCGAGCGCCGCGCTCGTGACGGCGCCCGCTTCGGCCATAGCGCTGAAGATTCCGAGGCGATCGCCGATATAGCTCAGCGCACCCAGCATCGCGGCGCCGATGTCATTCGATACCTGCATCGAGAATCGTTTGATCTTGTCCCAATCGAGCTGCTGCTTTTCGCCGGCCATCGTTTTCCTCCGCTGACGCCCAGTATCGATCGATTCAACCCTCCGCCGCCAGCCTTTCCAGACTTGGGTTTCTGCCCCGCCACTTTTGGAAATTGTAGTTTTGACTCTCTCGGGTGAATTTTACCTCGTAATCGCCACACAGACTTCCTTGACCAGGTCGGGCAATGGCCGAGTTCCATCGAAACGCAGAACACGGCACGGTAGTGCCGCAAGCCATGCCTGATGGCGTTCGAAATTGCGCCCCTCACGGCTACCGTCGTCGTAGTGTGAAGCCCACTCGATGAATTCTTCTGTCTCTTGATGTCGCCAGCCGCCGGGCGCAATCGCATCGGTGCCGAAGCGCCTGGCCTCGCGAGCGCGCAAGCGTTGCAGGCGAATCGGGGTCGGGGTGTGCAAAAAAACCGCCAAATCAAAGAGCGGAATGAGGGAGTCGCCCCAACCATCGAGTGAGCCGCTTAGCACCCAATCCGCTCGGTCCAGGAACACCTCGCGCATAAGCCGGAGACGATCGGCGACCTCGCGCATTTCGCGATAGGGCGGTGTTGTTGGCCGCCAGAAGTAATCGTCCGCATCGTGATGCGAGAGGGCCAGAGCGTCGGCCAAAGCGCGCCCCAGGCTTGTGACACCGGCTCCCGAAGCTCCCATGATGTGAATGCGGCAAGTCTTCATCGAGTTCATTCTAGTGCCGAATACCGGGATCGAGGCCGAGACCTTTTCCGAAATCTTCAAAGCCATCGAGCGATATAATTCCCCTACTTTTCGGGCTCCGCGCTCTGTTCATCGGACCTGGTTTGCGGGTCGGCGAACATCGAGAGCTGGACCGGCTTGCCCTCCTCTTCCGCCGCTGGCGCGAACAGACCGGGCCGCTCGACGAACACCTGGAACTTTTCGAAAAGGTCGGCAAGCTTGGCCTGATAGTACTCGACGTTTTCGTCGGGATTGTCCGGATCGTACTCCGCCGCCATCTTCGCGAATTCGTTAACCGCCGCGCGCGTGCCGCGCCCGGTGACGTAGTATGAAATTTGATCGCCGGCGAGGTACGGCCGCTCGGCCTTGAGCGCAAGCTCGTAGGCCGCCGCGGGATTGCGGCTGTTGTCACCTATTTTGTTGCGATAAGTTTCGAGCGAATCCTGGATCGTCTCGGTCTTCATCAGATCGGCGATTCCAATTTCGTGGCAAGCGAGACGCGCGCGATAGTCGTCATGGAGTTTCGGAATTTCGCCGCGTCGATCCTCCAGCAGCATGCGGAACATCTCCTCCATGAAGCGGCGCTGAAAGCGTTCGAGTCCCCGCGAGCGCAGCCCTGAGCCGCGAATAGTCATCTTTCCCGCCTCATCCAGCAGGACGTAATTTTTCATTTTGTAGGAGAACATCGCGCCGTAACGGCCGTCGATCTCCAGCCGGATTCCCTCGGGCATAATTGATCCGACCTGCTCCAGGAGCCTGTCTGCGCCTTCCTCGCTGGCGGCATCGGCGGGCGGCACGAAATAGATTCCGTCGGTATCGACCTCGATGACCTGCGCACCGTGCTCCTCGAGTTTCGCCACTGCGCGCTGAATCAAATCGCGTCCGCGCTTCGTCAATGCGTTGGCCGCGCCGAAGTCGTTGAAATGGCCGAGCGAAAAACCCAGGTAGCCATAAAATGAATTGATGAGAATCTTGAACGTCTGCTGGAGCGCGTCGGCGTTGCGCCGCTCGCTACCCTTGAGTCCGCGCGCGAGTGCCTTGGCCTGCACCCGGAAGCTGCGCAGATCGCCAAGCATCTTGAGGAATACGCCCAGGCGGTCAGTGGCCGGCGCATGCCGATATTGCAGCATCAACGACGGATACAGCGACGTCACGTCGCAGTGAAGGACACCGTGGGCGACGCCGCATCGGCGAACCTCCGTGTAGCCGCCCGCGACCGGCGTGGGCTGCGACGGCTCGGGAATGGAATGCCCCGCCGCCAGATACGCGCGCATCATGAGCGCGTCAATCTTGGTCGCATTCCCGCGCAGCACCGCGCTCTGGTACGAGTATGGGAATATCTGCGCTTGCACGAAGTAACTGGGAGAGAGGGTCTGGGCCAGCGCGCGCGTCTCACGGGCATCGTCGAGCGCGTACTCGTAGAGCTTTTCCGGTTCCTGTTCGAAATAGTGGCTGATTTTCGACGCGTCGATATACACGCGATCCTTGCGCGCCAGCCCGAAATGTTGCGCAAGCTGCTTCAGCCCCAGGCTCTCCAGTTCGCGACTCGAAATATCGTAGTGCTGCGCGAGGATCCACGTATCTATGATGCTGCGGCCCGGGATGTCGTAGCGGCGGTAGGCGATCGATCGTTCCGCAATTTGCATGCGCGACGGGCGGGCACGAAGCTCGCCGCCATCGCGCCCCAGCTTGAGTTTCACCCCGTGGCGGCGCGCCCGCGTCTCCAGGTATTCGAGATCGAACCGAAACAGATTGTGGCCCTCGACGACGTCGGGATCGCGATCCTGGACAATTCGCACCATCTCCTCCAGCATCGCGCGCTCGTCCATCTCGGTGCCCCTGAGCAAGCGCTCAAAACCGGTCGAGTCGGTGAGCGAAATCGCGATAACGCGATCGCCTTCGCGTGCCGCCGACGGAAATTCAAAGCCGGGCGAGATATAGGTCTCGATATCGAGCTGGAGGCGGCGCAGCTCGCTGAAATCCATCCCGATGAAAAACGTGGTCCCGCTCAGCATCAGATGCTGCTCGACTGGATCGGCCAGCACCAGATACGGCGCGTCGGGCGCGTTAGGCGCTTTGCCGCTCAGGTTCCTGAGATGGCGCTTGGCGGCTTCCAGAGCGTCGAGCGAGTCGAAGGTGACGAGCACCCGGTAACGGAAATCGCCCTCGAGCGCGCGCGTCTCATGCCCGGGCCTGAAACCTTCGAGCAAGGCAATATCCTCGACCAGCAGAAACGGCTGAATCGGACGCCGCTCGCGCGTAAGCCTGCCCGACAGGCGCCGGTAAACGTCGATCTCGGTCTTCGATGCGATCTCGACCGCGACCACGCCCGGGTCGGCGGGATCGCCGAACAGCAGGCGGTTGCTGTAAAACTGCGCCGAAATCTCCTGGTAAGTAGTCATCGCGAGCCGCGTCCCTCAGATTGTGCACCCGCAAGCTCGCGTCAGACAACGCGTCCCCGCGCGTAGATTCAGAGCGTGCCGAGGTACCGGAGGCCAATCAGAAAGATCGCGTATGCCGCTCCGCCGATCATGAGCGTCGGAGTTCCGAGTTCCGAGTCGCGCAAGTTGATGAAGAGAATTACCGCCGATGCGAGAGCGATCGATCCCGCGAGCAGTTCGGGATTGGTCAGATGCCACGGCGAAAACACGAGCCCCAGTGCAACCGGGATGCACGACTGAAAGACCATCGCACCAGTGATGTTGGCCAGCGCGAGATGGTCCTTGCCCTGCCGAATCCAGACTACCGAGTTGTATTTCTCGGGCAGTTCGGTCGCGAGCGGGCTCAACATGAGCGAGAGAACGCCGGGATTCAGATGCGCATGCACTGAGAACACGATGGTCTGATCGACGAACTCGACTGCACCGATCAGAATCGCGAGTGCGCCCACGATTACTTGCGCGGCCATCGCCAATGCGCGCGGCTCGAGCGGATTCCCGCGCAAAATCGACTCGAAATAGAGTCCCTCCTCGACCTCTGCGCCGGCCGCGCGCTTGAGCCGCAGCATCACAACCGTGTAGCTCGCGTACACTATCAACAATGCGACTGCGAGGACGTGGCGAAGTACCGCGCCCATCTCGATTGTGCCTGCGATCACCACGCACAAAAAAACCGGAAAGAAGAATGCGAGATCCCGGCGCGCGTCCTCGCGTACCACTTTAAGCGCAATCCGTCCCCGGCGCCTGCGAAATGCGAGCGCCGCAATGCCCATCACGAACATCGCCACCGTGGACAGCATCAGCGGTGCGCCGACAATCGCTCCAAGTCCGACCGCGGTACGCGCCGCCGCGGAGTCGCGGCCGGTCAACAGCGCAACCGCCGGGATGAACGTCTCCGGCAGCGCCGTTCCGACCGCGGCCAGCAGGCTCCCGACCGCGGCCTCAGCAATATGCAATCGATGCCCCGCCCATTCGACCCCATTGGTAAAAAGTTCCGAGCCTGCGAGGATTATCGCGAAGCTGAGGGCCAGGATTATCGCGTGTATTGCCAAAATTCTGCTCAAAGGGCGGCGGAGCAGCGTCGAGAATAGAGAGCCCCGCTCGCGATTTCCAGCGCGCACTCATTTTCCAGCGCCTCGGTTCGAGTCAGAGGAAAAGATCGGCCGCGATGCAGCCAAACGGGCAAACGATGCGTATATTGTTTGTGGCGGTCACCGACGAGCGCGGATTTCGCGATAAGGCCGGCGCTAAAGCATAATTGGCCCAATGATTGCCCCAGCGAGGCAATGCGTAAGTTGACTCTCAGCGCGGCGATCTTTAGACTTGATTTTTTGGTGTGGCTCACTTGCCTTTGTATTTTCGTCTGTATAAATGAGGCTACTTGATTCCCGGCTCGCGGTCGCAATGACGGCAGAATTGCGCGCCGATTTTCACGCATCGCATCGGTGGCCAACGCCCGCGCAAAACGGAAGCAAAACGAATGAAGCAGAAGTACGAAGGTAAGGACCTACAGGGTCTTGTCGATCTCGGCCGTGAGCAGGGCTACCTGACCTTCGAGCAGGTCAACGACTACCTGCCCCAGGATGTCGCTTCACCAACCGACCTGCGCGCCGCGCTGGACAGCTTCGAGGACCTTGATATCAAGGTCCTCGAGGAAGTCCCGACCGAGGGCGCCGACGACGTTGAGGTTGACGGCAAGGAAGAGCCCGAAGAAGCGCCCGAGGCCGCGCCGGCGGCTGCGGATTCGCTCGGCGAGTCGTCGGACCCGGTCCGGCTCTATCTCAAGGAGATGGGCAACTTCCAGCTTCTCTCGAGAGAGCAGGAAGTCGAAATTGCCAAGCGCATCGAAGCCGGCGAAAACGAAGTCGAAGAGGAAGTGTTGGGCTCGCCGATCACGCTCGATTTCGTGATTCGAGTGGGCGAGCGGGTTGAGGCAGGCGAAGCCGATCTCCGCGATGTGTTCGAGGATGCCGCCGAAGCGCCTGATGATCCCGACGAAGAGCGCGGACCCGAAGCCGACGAGCGCCAGCTCAAGAAATTGATGCTCGCGACCAAGAAGCTCACCGACCTGCGCACCAAAATCGAGACAATCGAGGAAACACTCCGCAACAAGCCCGGTCCGCGCCGCAAGCCCAAGCTCGACAAGAACCTGACGCGTCTGAACGAGCGCGTGAAAAAGGAATTGCGCGCGATGCAGTTGTCGCGCCGCCTGATGGAAGCGGTGATCGCCGAGATGCGCGACATCTTGCAACAGTACCGCATCGCGCATCACACGATTGCCAAATACGAGGAAGCGACCGGCCGCTCGCGCACTCACCTGCTCAAGGAAGCCGCCGAAGCCGAAGACCGCCGGCACGTGCTCAAAATAAATGATGTCCGCGAGAACCTGCTCGATATCGCGGCCAGAATTCGCCTGGCGCAAAAGACTATTCGCGAAGTCGAGAAAAAAGCCAAGAACACGGGCGAGGAATACGCGCGCAAGCTCGAGACCATCGCCGCCGGACAGGACAAGAGCCGCCGCGCAAAAAAGGAACTGACCGAGGCCAACTTGCGCCTCGTCGTCAGCCTGGCCAAGCGCTACACCAATCGCGGTCTTGGCTTTCTCGACCTCATCCAGGAAGGCAACATCGGCCTGATGCGCGCGGTGGACAAGTTCGAGTATCAACGCGGCTACAAGTTTTCGACCTATGCGACCTGGTGGATTAGACAGTCGATGTCGCGTGCGATCGCCGACCAGGGCCGCACCATTCGCATCCCGGTCCACATGGTCGAGACGATCAACAAACTGCTCCGCGTCACGCGCCTGCTCGTGCAACGGCTCGGCCGCGAACCCGGGCCTGAAGAAATCGCGGAGCAGATGGAGATGCCGCTGGACAAGGTCCAGAAGGTGCTCAAGATCGTCAAGGAGCCGATCTCGCTCGAAACGCCCATCGGCGACGAGGAGGAAAGTTCGCTCGGCGATTTTGTCGAGGACGAACTCGCGCCGTCGCCGGTCGAGGCTGCGATTCAGGGCAACCTCGGCGAGCAGACGCGCAAGGTGCTGGCCACGCTCACGCCGCGCGAGGAGCAAATCCTGCGCATGCGCTTCGGCATCGGCCAGAAGACCGACTACACGCTGGAGGAAGTCGGCAAACAATTCGCCGTCACCCGCGAGCGTATCCGGCAGATCGAGGCCAAAGCGTTGCGCAAACTTCGCCAGACCGGCAGATCGCGCAACCTCGAGGGCTTCCAGGAACGCGAGTAGAGGCCCGAAATTTCAGCAATGTGACTTAACGGCTCGGATGCAATCGCATCCGGGCCCTTTTTTTGTGATACGAAATCGGTTGAGGCTAATTGAATGACCGGCCGGCCGAATATCGTCCTGATTCTCGCCGACGACATGGGTTACGGCGATTTCGGATGCTTCAACTACGGCGCGTCGCGCACGCCGGCTCTCGACCATCTTGTACGCGAAGGCGTCTGCCTGACGCAGCATTATTCGGCTTCTCCCGTTTGCGCGCCGGCGCGAGCCTCCCTGATGACGGGCCGCTATCCGCATCGCACGGGAGTCATCGATACGCTCGAGACGCGCGGGCTCGACCGCCTTGCGCTTCGCGAATTAACACTAGCCGAACTCCTGAAACGGGCCGGCTACGCGACCGGCCTGGTCGGCAAATGGCATAACGGCGCCTACGATTCGCGCTACCATCCCAACCGGCGCGGCTTCGACGAATTCGCCGGATTTTCCGGCGGCTGGCAGCCGTACTATCAGTGGAATCTCGATCGCAACGGCTCGATATCGCGCGCGGACGGCCGCTATTTGACCGACGTCTTCACCGAGGAGGCAACGGAGTTCATCCTTCGCCATCGCCGCGACCGGTTTTTTCTCTATCTCGCGTACAACGCGCCGCATTTTCCCTTCGAAGCGCCAGAGGCCGACGCCGCGCCCTACAAGGCCAGCGGCAACTTCACGCCCGCGGTCAGCCAAATCTACGCGATGATCGAATGCATGGATCGCGGGATCGCGCGCGTACTCGACGCACTTGATCGATCCGGCCTGGCCGACAACACGCTCGTGATGTTCTCGAGCGACAACGGGCCGCAGTTCGGCGGCAAGGGCGAGATGTGCACCGACCGTTTCAATTGCGGCTTCGCCGGCGCAAAGACGCTCGTGTACGAGGGCGGTATCCGGCTGCCGATGGTCCTGCGATGGCCGGCAGGACTCGACGGCCGCCGCCAGGTCCATGACATGATTCATTTCACCGATTGGTTGCCGACGATTCTCGCTCTGGCCGGCGCCGAGCCGCCGCGCGATCTCAAGCTCGACGGAATCAACGTGAATCCAACGCTGAATGGCGAGCGTGGCAAGGTTCCGAGCGAGCGCTTTTGGCAATGGAACCGCTACACGCCCGACGGTGAATGCAACGCGGCGATGCGGGACGGTCGATGGAAACTGGTGCGTCCCGCGATTGGCGAGTTGATGCTGGTGTCGAACGACGACCTCGCGATGGACGTCCAGTCGAAATACAACCCGGAGAATTTCCACGACATCGTGCGTGCGCCCGAGCCTACGCGCGTCAAACCCGCGCCGCCGCCCGCGCAACTCTTCGATATCGTCAGCGATCCCTTTGAACGCAACGATCGCGCACCTCGCGAACCCGAGCGCGTGTCGAAGATGACCAATGCTCTAGCGTCGTGGTTCGAAGATGTCGAGCAGGATCGCCTCGCAATTCATGACTAACCGCCGCCGATCTGCTGGCGTCATGGTTCGAAGACGTCGAGCAGGATCGCCTCGCGATTCCCGACTGACGGCCGCCGATTTGTCATCCTGACCGAAGCGAGCAACGCGACCGCCAAGCCTGTCATCCTGACCGAAGCGAGCATCGCGAGCGCCAAGCCTGTCATCCTGACCGAAGCGAGCAACGCGACCGCCAAGCCTGTCATCCTGACCGAAGCGAGCATCGCGAGCGCCAAGCCTGTCATCCTGACCGAAGCGAGCATCGCGAGCGCCAAGCCTGTCATCCTGACCGAAGCGAGCATCGCGAGCGCCAAGCCTGTCATCCTGACCGAAGCGAGCATCGCGAGCGGAGCGGAAGGACCTCGGACAGCTTCGCGCCAGCGAAGCCGGTACCGGTTTTAGTTGCCTGTATGGATTGAATTCCTCCACGATGGTCTGATTTAAGAGTCTGTTACAGGCGCCTTCGCCCTCGGTTTTTGCATGGAGCGCAAATGAACGAGCAAGTCACCCGCCAAATCCTGTGGAACGTTCCCGTTCCGTTCATCGTGCTGATGTACGGCCTGCTCGGGCTGCTGATCGCCGGGTTCATTTACGCCGGTGTCAGATGGTACCGGCTGGTGAGTCTCGGCGTATCCGACGATCGTCTCGATCATCCACTGGAGCGCCTGCTGCTGGCGCTGCGCGATTCGTTCGGCCAGGGCAACGTGATTCGCGAGACGTGGGGATGGATGCACTACGCGTTCTACGTCGCGTTCGTCGGACTGTTCATCGGTACGACGATCGTTCTGATCAACAGCGACGTGCGCGATCTATTCAATCTGCTCGGCCTCGACTTCTACTTCTATTACGGCGATTTCTATCTCTACTTCAAAGTTGCGATGGACACCTTCTTCCTGCTGCTGATCCTCGGCGTGCTGATGGAAGGTGCGCGGCGCGCTGTTCGCAAACCCAGCGTGCTTAATGAGCCGCCTGCGGACAAAGTCCGGGACGATCTCGAGAACCGGCTCGGCTACTGGTTCCCGATGTCGATGATGGTGATGACCGCCGTCACGGGCCTGATGCTCGAGGGCGCGCGGATCAACGCCACGCATCCCGCGTTCACCGAATGGGCATACGTTGGACGGGTCGTGGGCCGTATCGAGGGCGCGCTAGGCGCCGGCGCTACTTACCATCGATGGCTGTGGCTGGTGCACGTGATGTTCGTGTACGCGCTGCTGTTCTGTTTTCCGTTCACCAAGCTGCGTCACTTGATCTTCGGCCCGCTGAATCTGTTCTTCCGTAACCTCGGTCCGCGCGGACGGCTCGCTCCGATTAAGGATTTCGAAAACGCTGAGACGTTCGGCGTCTCGCAGGTCGAGCAGTACACGTGGAAGCAACTGCTCGACATGGGCGCGTGCCTCGAGTGCGGCCGCTGCACGATCAACTGCCCCACCGTCCACACCGGAAAAACGCTGAATCCCAAGTATCTTGTGATCGAACAGCGCGAGCATCTGCTCGACAAGGCGCCCTTTCTGCTCGCGGCGAAGGCAAACGGCGAGCAGGGCGGCGGCGCCGAAGCGCCCGCATGGGACGGCCCTGACATGATCACGCAGGTCGCGACCGAAGAAGCGGTGTGGGGATGCACGTCGTGCGGATGGTGCGAAGAGGGATGCCCGGTCGGCATCGAGCACATCCAAAGAATTGTTGATATGCGGCGCTACGACGTGCTGATGGAGTCGAGGTTCCCGACCGAACTGACGGGAGCCTTCAAGGGAATCGAGAACCAGGGAAATCCGTGGGGCCTTGCTCAGGAAAAGCGCGCCGAATGGGCGGATGGACTTGAAATTCCGGAGATCGCCGAGCTCGACGATCCGTCAGACATCGACGTGCTGTATTGGGTGGGATGCGCCGGCTCGTACGACGAACGCATCCAGCGCGTAAGCAAGTCGTTCGCGGCGTTGATGAAACAGGCCGGCGTCAAGTTTGCGATCCTCGGGCGCGAGGAGACCTGCACCGGCGACCCGGCCCGCCGGCTCGGCAACGAGTATCTGTACGCGACCGTCGCCGCGCAGAACGTCGAGACGCTCAATCGCTACAAGCCGCGGCGAATAGTCACTCAATGCCCGCATTGCTACCACAACCTGAAGAATGAGTATCCAGACTTCGGCGGTAACTATACGGTCCTGCATGAAGCCGAGTTTATCGACGAACTGATCCAGGCCGGACGTTTGAAGCCCCGCGCCGAGATCAACCAACGCATCACCTATCACGACCCGTGCTACATGGCGCGCCACAATCGCAAATGGGACAGCGCACGAAGTGCGCTCGGCGCGATCCCCGCCACCGAGGTGGCCGAGGTCGAACAGTCCAAAAATCGCACCTTCTGCTGCGGCGCGGGCGGTGGATGCTTCTGGAAGGAGGAGCACGAGGGCACGCGGATCAATCAGAAGCGCTTCGATCAATTGAACGAGGCCAAGCCCGAGTGCATCGCGGTGGGATGCCCGTTCTGCATGACGATGCTCGAAGACGCGCTGAAGTCGCGCTCGCTCGAAGAGAGCATGCGAGTGCGCGATCTCGCGGAACTGGTCGCCGAATCCACCGGCGCAAACACCAAGTGAGTAGCGCCGCGGCTTCGGGAATCACGCGGCAATAGTCGTATAGAAGCCGGCGCGCGGGGGCGGCAAAAACTCTCAATTGACAATTCCGCGGACACCGCCTTATGCTCTCGATTTCGACGACTGAATGCTCGTTTAACAAGCGCGGGTTTTAACCAGGGTGGAGGAACACCGGATGAGCCGCGATTTCGAATTCAAACAACTGCTCAGAGCCTACCGCGGCGGAATTATTTCCCAGTCGACCTTCGAGGCCGAGATGACATGGCTCGAAGCCGGCGCGCCGACGACCAACGGCAATGACAGCGCCGGTTTCAAGGCGTTCGGCCGCACTTACAAATCCGAACGCGCGGCCGTCGTCAGTTTTCTCGACAAGGTTCGCGCCGGCGAGGCCAATGGCGGCGAAGCATTCGCGGCGTGGGCCGAGGTTTGCACGACCGATTGCATCCGCACCGGCATTCGCATAGTGGCCGAGCGCGAAGCCTATCATGCGCGGATTTTCGCGCAGCGCCTGGCGGAACTCGGCGGTGAGACGCGAGCGATGGCCACCGAAGACGGGCGCAAGTTCACCGCCTATTTGGGCAACCCGTCGATTCCCGACAACGAAAAACTGCTCCGCTTCACCGCGCGCGTCGGCAAGCCCGAGGATGTCATCAAACCCATCTGCGAGTTCGCCGAACTGTTGAAAGAAGATCTCTCGACCAAGGAAGCATTGCGGCTGTTTGCCGAAGACGAACTCTCGACGGCGAAATGGATCTGGGATTCGTGCGCCGCGCTCAACGCGCCCAAGCAGCAGCCCTCCGCCTCAACAACGATGTAGTTTTTCGGGTTGGATCGACACGAAGAGCGGGGCCCCGACGGACCCCGCTCTTGTTTTTTGTTCAACTCACTCGCGACGCTCGAATGAATCCGCGCGCAAGTTCGCCTGGGCGACTCAGTGCGCCGCCGGCGACGCACCCGCAGCCGGCGCCATTGCGCCCGGCCCCATCTTCATCGCGCCCGCGCCCGGCCCCATCTTCATTGCGCCCGGGCCCGGCCCCTGGGCCGGCAGTTCTCTCTTGGTGAAGTCTGCAGGAACGGCGAAATCGGCGTCCGTCAGCTTCTTCGATTCGATCTTCTCGACCAGCGTGCTGGTCACGACCGGCGGGCGTTTCGCCATCATCTCGTTAATTTTGGCGGCCTGGTCCGGCGCCATCCCCGGCAGCGAGACGTGCCCCATCTTCATCGTCGAGTCCAGCGCCAGTGGCACTCCGCCTGGAATCTCGCCGCCGCCGGCCGGACTGGCGCCTACGCTCTTGAGCTTGTCCGCCATATTTTTCTCGAACGCCGAAAACTCCCTGGCGCCGGGCGCCGCGGTCGAGAAGCATTCCTTGACCGTGTATTCGCCCTGCATCATGTGGCCGCCGCCGTTGTAGTCAGTGCACTTGTAGCCCGCGACCTCGCGCGTGGTGCCGGCCTTCTTGAAGTTCATCGCCGCGCTCTGGCTCGCCGCCATCATCTTCGCCATGTCTCCCTTGGGCGGAAACTCGATCTCGAAGTAGTTCTTCGCCTTCGGATCGATCACGTACATCATCCCTTTGTCGAGGTCAGTGATGATCGTGTGACGCTCGGTCTCCGTCTTCTGCTTGTTGCCCTGCACCGAAACGGTTTGTTCGGCGTCGCGACTGTTGGCCCCGCTGGTCACGTGCTGCTTTTGCGTGATGACGACCCCGGCGGCCGCGGGCAGCGCGGTCATTGCGAGCGTCATTCCCGCAACCAGGGCGGTTAGTTTTCTCATAGCGATTGCTCTCCTTGTGCTCGTTGCATTTTCATCACTGAGTCGCGCTCCGCCGCGGCGGCGCCCGTCATATCGCCGCGCTGCTGCACGATCATCCGATGTATCATCAGGCTCAGCAGCCCGAACAATACCCATACCATTTCTTTGATTCGGCGGAGAAACCCCACCACGAATCCTATTCCCGGCGGGTAACCGAGCATCCCCAGGATCAGCGCCTTGCCGCCCTCCTGGCTTACCAGCTTGGCTGGAATCAGAAAGGTTGCGCGTTCGATCAGCAGCCCAACCGCCTCGACCAGCAGCGCTGTCTGTAGCGACGCCGGCTGATGCAGCAGCCGCAGCAGGATATAAATTTCGAGCGGCCCGAAACTCCACGCCGCGGCATAGCACAGGCACGACGCGGCGAGCCGCCCGCGATGGCGCGCGTAAAGGTCGAGCAGCACCGCGTCGGCCTCCTCGGCGGACGCGCGGATTTCGTCGGTGTCGATTCGCGCGATCTCGAGCTTGGTCGCGGCACGCCACAGATGCGAGAACGGCCGCTTCATCTGCACGAAAAAGAACCCGCCCGCCAGCGCCGCCGCCAGCGCAAACCCGCCCACTATCGACCAGTAGAGGTTGGCGGTTACCGGTATCAGGCGCAGCGAAATCACCAGCGCGATCGAGAGAAACACGATCTGCCCGACCGCTTCTGCCAGCGACGCGACGACTACCGTCGCCAGCCCCACCGGCATGCGCAGTTTCTCGCGCACATCCACCGCCATCACGAACTGCCCCCCGAGCTGCGCCGACGGCGTCACATAGTCGATTGCCTCACCGCCAATTCGCGCCGCAAACAACTCGATAAACCCGAGCTTCGGTGGATAGTCCTCAATCGTGACCCGCCAGCCGAGCGTGTTTGCGATTCGCGACAGCGCCTCCAGCGAAATTGTCAGCGCCAGGCCCCATCCTGCCATCCGCACGTAGCCAATCACCTGCCCCGGCCCGTAATGCGTCAGAAACCAGGCGTAAAACGCGATCGCTATAACGATGAAGTATGTCTCGACGCGGCGCATCGGCAGGTGGAGGCCGCCTCTACGGACGGGCGGCAACCGATGCATTCTTTCAGTCGCGCCCCACCTGCGCAACCCGGTCCCGCAAGCGGGTAGTGTCCTAATTTGAAGCAACGGCTGGCGCCGTCGCACCACAGCATCATTCGTCGAGGTATTTCCAACTATTTGCGCCGTCGAAGTGGCGCAGGCGCGCATGCGCCAGGACCTCCGGAGTCATCAGCCGCGCATTTACGCCCATGCGGTCGTGCGTTTTGTCCACCGCTTCCCAATGGGTAACGCAGCCGCATCGCTTGCAGCGATGAAATTCTAACATCCTCGCACCCCACATGTAGATGTCGGTCGCGTCTTTCGTTACTTGCACTTCTTTGGGCGAATAGTAGGCCCAGAGTGCGCCGTAGCGTCGGCAGATGGTGCAATTGCAATCCACTATCTCTTCCGGAGCGCAACTAGTCACAAAACGCACTGCGCCGCAATGGCATGAGGACTCGATCATTTCGTTAGCCACTCTAGTCTCCTTCACTCCGCAAGCATCTCTTTCTGGATCAATTCTTCGACCGACCATAGCCGATTAGGACACTACCCGCGCGCGGGTGCTGTCTTAATTCGGCCTTGAGTTTCTGAATTTGAAACCGTGAGTGGCTTATTTTGCGCGAGTGTTGAGTAGCTGTTCGCATTTTATTCGTTCGGGTATCCGCGCCTCGATATAGGCGTAAAGGCTCAAGTGCTGGTGCGGCAACGGAAATCTCGCCACCGTTACCTCCCTGAAAAGGTGGCGAATCAGTGTGAGGATTTCGGACGCCGAATTCGCGTGTTCGTGGCGCATGACGACGCCATAGTCGAGGCGATTCCTGAGCCAATAGCTGACGCCAGTGGTGCAACGCCAGCCTAGCCACCAAAGGAATCCGCCCTCGCTGGGAATGCCAGCCTGAAACAAGCCCTCCGGTTTAAGTAAAAGTCCGGCGCGCGCCAGTTCACGTGGCAAATCAGTCATATGCTCAAGAACCGCGATCGAGATAATGCGCTGATAAGTAGGTCGAAGCGCAATCTCGCTTTGGCTTGCGTATACCTGCCGAATCCGTTGCCGCAAGGGACTGCCAGAAAACAATTCGGTGAACGGCTCAACCACATCGTAGTCGCTGACTGAGGGCTCGTATCTCAAGTGATTTAGAGTCCCGGCGCCAAGCTCAAGCGTGGGGGATTTGCCTGCGCCCGCGGCCACGCGGCGATGCATCCAGGCTTCGACGCGCTGTGCAAGCCCCTCGACCGCCCCAGCGCCCTCACGGTTCAAACGGTACTCTGCGGCAAAGATGCGCTCATGCTCTGCGGTTAAAGGTGGCCGCGCCCTCGGATAAGAGGATAACAATTCCATCATGTTCTGCATGGCTTGAAAGGGGACCGTGTAAGCGCGAGCGCGGCAGCGCGGCGCGGCTTACGGGTAGGCGCTGAGCGCCTGCATCACGAGGTCAGGCAACTCGGAGCCACCGGCCAACCAGTTACTCGTCCTATTCGACCAATCGGTAACGACCGGGCCCATCGTTCCCTGTGCGCTGACTACGGCCACGATATACGGCCCTGAGGGTTCGCCACCGTACGGCCCATCCGCCCACCATCCGAAGACGGGCCCGCCAGAGTCGCCGTGGTTGAGGCTGGCGAACGTCTCGATGTCCAACCCCGATCCCGTTTCGAAAAATCCTGGGGACCACGAATTCGCGATGCTGAACCATAGCTCCCACGCCGGTTGGGTTCCTCCGCCGACATCGCCCGGATAACCGACGTGGCTCCAGTAGGAGCCGCTGTCCCAGCTGCCGTCGTAGGTCGTGGTTCCAAACCATGACAGCTGATCCCCGAGGCGATCCTGCAGGACGCACACGACGTAGTCCTCCGCCACGCTGTATTCTCCTGTTGGGTTGCCGCTCACCTTTTCGTAGGAGTACACCACCTGGGAGTACGAGGAGGGGAACACGTCGCCGTCGTAGTAGTCAGGCTGGAACAACAGCCAGCCAGCGTCCGACGCCGTCCATCCGACGACATGGCTGGCGGTCAGGAGGTGACGCGGACCAACGAGCGCGCCGGCGCCTTGTCCGGTATTGGTGGTGACGCGGCCGCACGCGCGCCATGGGTAAGTAGTGTCTTGGAAGACGTGGCGTCCGTCCGGGGGATACACGAACAGCGGATCGACTGGTTGTCCCGCGGCGCGAAGCGTGCGGCGAGGAAGGACCAGATGAGGCACGACCGTAATGTCGCCCGTTTTGGGTAGCCCCGGCGCGGTGACATGTCGGGCTGGATGTCCGGTGGTTTTGCGACGCAGTTTCGGTCGCGCCACGACTTGGCTCTTTGCCCGTGGCGGCTGCGGAAAGGCGAACTGTTTGATCGCGTCCCGCGACCAAAGTCGCTGCGCCTGCAAGTTTGTTAGAGGATCTTTTGGCATGGTTTCCTCCTCACTCTGCGGATTTCCATATCACACTCCCCAGATGACCGGGAATGTGCCAAACGTGTATCATCCACCGCTGCCACAAGCTGATCGAAATTGGCCGCACTGGCGGGGATTTCGATCGTTCGTGACCAAACCGTAAACGGAGAAGGACTCGGTGGCGGGGGCGGTAGGATTCGACCCTACGAGACTTTCCCCCTCTCTTCGCGGCGGCAAAAACCGCGCTTACCCCTTGGCGCGGATCAACTCCGCGAACCTGTCGAGCTCCTGCTGATTCAAATCCGACACCATCCAGCAGTTCATCCCCGCCACCGTCAGTTGCTCCACATGGTATCCATGTTCCGTCTCGATTCTCTCCGCGCTCGTCGTGTCGCCTGCCGTCGGCCACATGAAAACGTTGATCACGTGCTTGCCGTGCTGATACACGAGCGCCGCAACCGGCCGGCCATCGATATAGTCCAGGCGCCCCCCCACCAGCGGAAATCCGTCTTTCTTGAAATCGTTCACCGGTGGCGAGAAATCCAGCTTGCCATTGAACCACGGCTTGACCGTGTGCTGATCGGTCGAGGCCACGTCCATCAGGTGCGCAGCCATCAGCGATCTGACGTGACTGGCGACCACTTCGCTCGCCAGCCGCTGATTGAGTGCTGGACCAATCGTGCGCGGTGCGACGATCAGCGCAAGCATCGCGCCAATCGCCATCGGTACCGCGAACCGGACCGCACGCGGCACCCATGTTCCGCGCCGCGACGGATACGCACCCGCTCGCGACGGCGGCGACGCGGGGATTGCGCGGCGAATTTTTTCCTTCAATGCCGCCGGCGCCTCGAACCGAAACGCCACATCTTTGAGCCGCGTGCGCATCGCGCGCATTGCAGCGTATTCGCTCGCGCATCGCGGGCATTGCTCGATATGCTGCTGAACCTCCAGGTCGCCGGCGAGGTCTAGTTCCCCGTCGAGATGCCCGTGCATCAGCACCCGCGCGTCGTCACAGGTCACGTCATCGCTCCTTCGGGATTCGCTCTTGCGCGATTCGCTCCTGGAGCGAACGCGCGAGCTTGCCGCGGGCTCGCGCCAGCCGCGACATCACGGTCCCAATCGGTACCTCGGCTGCGTCGGCGATTTCCTTGTACGAAAGTCCCTCGATGTCCCGCATCACGATCACCTCGCGAAACTCGTCCGTCAGCTCGTCGAGCGCCGCGCGAATCATCGCGCCGTCGGCCTTGCGAACGGCGTCGGCTTCCAGACCGCTTTCCTCGCTGGACCCGCCATGCACCTTTTCATCAAATTCAGTTGGCGAGTCCGATCCCCGGTTGCGTTTGAGCCACGTGAACGCCGTGTTGCGCACGATCGCGAGAATCCAGGCGCGCGGATCGCCGCCGCGAAATCCTCCCGCAAACCTGAACGCGCGCAGGTAGGCCTCCTGCACCACGTCCTGCGCGTCGTGGTCGTCACGCACCAGCCATCGCGCGAGGTTGTACGCAGCATCCATATGCGGGATGAACGTGCGATCGAAATCGACGGCTTTGCTTTCGTCCGGCAATCGCGTTTCTCGCCCGCCGTCCGTTTAGTACCAGACCGCGAGCGCGCCGATTTTATTCCCGACTGCCTTTGAGGCTCAATCGCGGGAATTTTCCCTCACTCGCTGAGTCTTGTTCGGTGAAAGCGCTCATCAGCGCGAGGTGATCCGTCATCTCGGTTGTTGCACGCCGACGTAAGGCGCGGATCTCAGTCAGTCGGGGCGGACCAATCCGGACAGACCGGCGAACAGCAGTGGCGTGATCGTCCATCCCGCGAGGATGTGCATCCACAGGTAGCATCGCAGCAGTCGGCCCGGAATCGAACTTGGATCGGGCAGCGGGCTGCCGGGCTTCGCTTTGGCGGACACGCGGTGGCGCGGATTGGGCCGCCAGTATTTGTCCTGATGCAACTCGACGACGGGCAGAAAATTCTCGAGCGAGTAGACGAGCGGATTGAAGACCGGATAGTGCGGCGGCGCTTCTCCGCCGGTGACAAACTCGCGGTAGGCGGCTTCCTCGGTAGGCGTGATGATGCGCATTCGATAGCCCCATCCGAATAGAATCGTGCCGAGGCTGACGAAGCCCGCGATCCACCAAAGCGCTCGCAGCGGCTGGTAGCCGAAGCCGATCGTATATTGCAGCATCAGGCTCCACGCTCGCTGAGGGAGGCTCTCATGGCCGAATCGGCGCTGTGCGATTTCCTTGGCAATGCGCACTTGAGTCGCGCCATCGTCGCGCCCCATCTCGCTCAAGGCCTTTGCCAATTGACGAAACGGCTGTGGATGGTATTCCGGCGGCTGCAACCCGAGCCATCGCAGACGCGACGGCCCGTCGCTCGGACCGCCGGCGATGTCGCCGTAGACGAAGCCGTTGATCATCAGATTGCCGGGCGCTGGCCAACTAGCCTCGTCGTCCCAGATTGAACCGGCGTGTGCATCTTCCAGGTCAAGCACGGTCTTCGGCGTATGCTTCACGTCGACCCAGTAGAAGGTGCCATCGATGGCGGCGCGCTCGGCGTCGAGTTCTCCGTCGCCCTTGAACTCGGCTCCGTGAACGCTCAGGTCGTGCCCGATCTTTGCCAGTCGCGCGTACACGATACGGTCGGCGGTGAAGCCGTCATGAAACAGCACGTCGCCGGCGACGTTCGCCTCGACGAGGTTGACCGCGTCCTCACCGGCGTTGAGGATTCGCGCGCCCGTGAAGTCGAGGGTGCCGTCGATTCGCGCGCGCATAAAACTCACCGGGCCGAAGTCACCCATCAGAAAAGACGCGTCGCCGTTGATGATCGCCAGGTTGCCGAACACCGGTCCGATGCGCGAGCGCCGCACGGTGATGTCCCCCAGATGGGCAGACAACAGGTTGATTCCTTCGGGGACGTAACAGCGGATGAGCGTCAGCGGCTTGTCGACGGTGTCGTAGG